>Ga0207433_10000142_pt1 | contig 169345 bp, 149 predicted proteins | sample YelNatPaOPGAMG01_FD_187559 | JGI IMG/M metagenome (GOLD analysis project Ga0207433, IMG submission 187559) | Hot spring thermophilic microbial communities from Obsidian Pool, Yellowstone National Park, USA - OP-RAMG-01 (SPAdes) (version 3) | ecosystem: Environmental > Aquatic > Thermal... | reverse complement strand
GCGGGCGGGGAGTTGCGGTTGGGGACGGTGGCGATATACATGCCTTCTGTATATCGCAAATGCCAGATTCACGTCAAGAGACATATACAATATACATGCCTACATTAAATCCTCAAAAATTCATCAAATCCTTTGGATCGAATCACATCACCAAATTATGACGGGGGAAGATCCGTCAGAGGCGCAAGTTCAGTGCGAGGCTCGTTCGCCTTGCATCATGAGGGAGAGTTCAGAGGGCAAGCTGGTAGTGGAGGGAAAGGAACGGAGAGAAGATAATTCGCCACCCGGGGTGTTAGCGCCGGCCCGGGTGTTCACTTCTGCAGACTTGTGGTTGCTTTCCGGCGGAACCATCGCATGCGCGACCTCTCGGAACCGCCGGAACAAAGGCAGTGAAATTCACGGTGCAACCGGCGAGGCCGGCTTGCCGGATGTAGAAGCCGCTTCGATGGCCCAGGCGGTCCCACCAACTTCTGCAGCGAGGCCCAGAATAAGAAGCGTCTCAGGGCTTATGCTGAAGATGTGTTTCAAGTGCCGATTGCTCTTCGGGAGAGGTTCCGGGGCGGCAGATGATTGTATGGTGACCGTTTTGCCTTTGCTTACCTCCTGAGCAACGCCGGCTTTTTCAACCTTGAGCGCGCCGTCTTTTGCGGTGACCAGCACAAGACCGTCAACCATGGCAATCTCGCCCAGAGCGGGAACGTTCCCCGCGGGCGCGACCGTCACATCACCTGCCTTTACCTGGAACGCACCGCTTGATGCCGGGTGGTAAAGTGAGACACTCCCGCGGGCAAGAGATACCGTTACACCTTGGCCTTCCTGGAGGAAAGTGGCTTCGGTGTCGCGACCCGCGACCATGCGGTTCCCCTGCTGCAGTGTCACCATTGCAAGGCCGTCACTGACTTGGAGATTGTCGCCGTTCAAGACAGCCGTGTGAGGCAAGGCTGACTGCCCGTCAAGAGTGGCATTCCGGCTCCCGAGTAGCCAGCCGACAGGTGCCGGACTGCCTGCCATCGTTGCCGCAGCCATGATTATTCCTGTCATAAGAGCTAAAAATCGATTGACAAATGTTGCCTTCAGCATAAACAGCCTCCGTGTCAGTGTATTTTTATAATAAAGTTCCGGATATGTCAATGGGATGCTCCTGTTCAACCTGATTTTTCGGAGTGCGAAATAATTCGCCGGCGCCTTCACTTTCATGAGCTACGATTCGCTAATACGATGATTACTGCTGCGACGCAAAGCGCTCGCAATCCGCTGTCGCGCAGCAGGTGCGAAAGGCCGGTGCGCAGCCTAATAATCGGCCCCATTCAAGGAGTTTCTCTTCATCGCCTGGATCCGCCGCATCCCGAACGCCGGAGTGCTCAGTCGAACCGGCTTCCAGCGGGCCGAACTTGTTGCAACGCTCGCCATTTTCTGCTGCCACGCAACGAGCTGAATATAGGCGAAGGCAGGGGCAAGCAGAAGCCAGTCGGCTGTGTACCATGCTGCTGTCTCTGTGATGGACATGACAGTGAAAAACATCAGAATCGCCGGAACTTCATCGAACAGATCACCTGACTGAGGAGACAAATACAGCCGGATTACGAGGTACCACGCCATTCCAAAAGCTGCCACATAGGCGATGGCTCCGAGAACTCCTGCCTGGATCAAGGCGTGCAGAAAGGAGTTCTGCATATCGGCGTGGACAAGATACCGATCGGCGCGAAATCCGAATCCCAACCACGGAGACTGGCCGATGACTTTCATGGCTGCCGCCCAGATATTGGTTCTTCCTGTGAGTGTGGGATCAAATCCCTGCTGTCGCGTTCCAAAGCTCCATGCAGCATTGAAGAAGCCAACCAGTCCTAAAAGCACGGCGCCAAGACTTCCAAACCCGATCAAAACCACACGGCGACGCTTGCGCAAGGTCATGATCAGCGCCGCTCCTGCGACGAAGCTTAAGGTTTCCGTCCGGGCCTGAGCCAACACAAGAGTGACGAGTGATAATAGGAGGACCGCTGCCCAGGCAATTCGCACTCGCTTGCCTGGTTTGACCGGTTTTAAAAGCCGCGCCAATGCCACAACGCCCGCTACGCCGGCGTATCGTGCGAGGCCCGTATTGCGGCTGGTGGGCATCCCAAGTAAGGATCCATTCGCTTGGACACCGCCATGATAGACGATGATGCCGAGAGGACTGCCTTGAGTCGGACTGATCGCTGCACTCCCAAGGAACGGGATAGCCGCGAGGATCGCAACCAGAAGGCAGATGGCAATAATCCAGTTGAAGGTCATCAGTCTGGAAAGCGTTTGGGGCGCGTCCTGGTTGTTTAACACGACCATCAGCACGAGAATGACGGCCCCGAATTCGAAAGCCCAGCACAGTGCATCGGGAGGAAAGGGGGAAAGAAAAATGGAGGAAATAATCCCTGCCATCGTATAGAACCCCAGCAACCCCAACGGCCCTGCCACCGCCTGTGTCTTGAGGCTTCTTCCGGAGAGGAGTATTAGAATGGCGACCCAGCCAGCAAGCACTGGCAGGAAGACCCGCATTCCTTGCAGCAGATCCAGGCCGTTCGCGGGGAAACCGGGAGAAAGGACGAGCTCAATGACTGTATTGTAGCCACCCCAGATCATGAACCACAGAATCAGGCTTACTATGATGGCAGGCTTCCAAGCCGGGCGTGCCGATGCCTGCTGTATCCTGCCGATTTGTGATTCAAACCTTCTCTGCAAAGGCATTCGCTTCCTCTGCGTGGTTTGCTGCCGAATCCGGATTCAATGCGGTCTGATAGATGCTCAGCAGGCGTTCGCCCTGCCGGTCCCAGTGATAGACTTGCTCGGCGCGTTTGCGTGCTTCCGTTCCCATTCTGCGGCGAAGTTCAGGGCCAGTGTAGAGCCGCTCAAGGGCTGCGGCCATATCCGCTACTACCTGCTCATATGTCTCTGCCTTGATCTTGATGCCGCATCCATCCGCAACGTGGATTGCAGGGCCCGAAAGATCGAGGCAGACCACCGGCAGACCCGCGGCCATCGCCTCGACAACAATCGCTCCACCGCCTTCACGCAGGCTGCCATAAAGGAACACGTCGGATGCCCTCATTCGGGAAATCACCTCCTGCCGAGGGAGCCAGCGTTCAAACCGCACTTTATTCTCAACCCCAAATTCATGGACCAGGGCTTTCAGCCTCGGGAATTCCGGCCCATCGCCGGCGATGGCCAATTCGGCCCCGGGGTGTTTTGCTGCAAAGCGGCTGAACGACCTGATGACCAGACCGAAACCCTTCCAGTGAAGCAGCTTTCCTGCAGAGAACACACGGAACGTGCCTTCATCTTTGTGCTTTGTGCGAGCATGGGATAAATCCTCCGAAGTCACGCCGTTCACCGGGAAGTGGCAGGCCTTCTTTCTCCATCGTGCGGGCAGTGCTTCCATGGACTCGCGATTGCAAACCAGAATCGCGCGCGCCCGATGCTGGCCCAGGATGAAGAACGGATCGCTGCGCAGCACAATACGCATGGCACTACGCAGGCGCTCCCACAGGCGATCTCGCAGCCTGTATTCCTTGAGGAACGCCCTGGGTGTGCGCTGAGCGCCGCCGCCGGGTCCGCGGACGTAAGGGACGGGGAGCAGCGCGCCGATATAGCTGGCCATCCAGTCGTTGGCGTAGGTCACATGGTGGAAGACGTCGAACGGCCGCTCGCGGTGCAGCCTGCGAGCCACAAAGTACGCCTTCACCTGCCACAGGTAAGCGTAAACCTGGAATGCTCCCTGCCAGCGCCGCAGGAACCGCACGGCCCGTGGCGCGTCGAAGTAGCAGAACTGCACGTTCGGGCCAAGGGCCTCCTGCGATCGCTCGATGGCCTCGCGGTTCCAAGGGTGGGTGAGAACCACGACCTCATGAAAGCGGGCAAGTTGCCTTACGATGTTCCAGCCAAGGACTGCCTCACCGTCGCCGAGCCCTTTGGAACCGGCGGGGCTGCAGGCGAAGGCGCAAGCGAGAACGCGAAGGCGGGAATTTTTCAAGTTATTGAAAATCAATAAGTTAGAAATTTTGAAAATTCGAAAAAATTACACAATGTGCATAGAATCAACAACTTGGGGCGGGGTGCTTACATACCGACCGGTCGGTCGGCATGCGGCCGCCCTGCCCAACCTGCTCATTCTCCTGGACTTCCCTCGCCGCCGCGCGCCCCCACCGAGCCGCCCCGGCCCGGCTCCTTTCCGTCCCATTTGTCCCAACCGGAGCCCGCGCCTGCCCTGGCAGCTGCCGCGAAAATCCAATCCGTCATGCCGAGCGGAGCGAAGCCCCCGCAGTTCTTTGAAATTGAATGCGCAGGCCGTTCGCCGCGTTCACGGTGACAGACGGGGAATCCGCTTCAGCCGCCGATGCGCCACCTGGCTCATGGAGCGGCGCGATGCCTCAGGGAGGCAACCGGCGGCCGAAACCCTTTTTACGAGCCCGTCCTTCGTCAGCCCTGGCAGACGGCGGCGCGCTGGCGGGCGCGTGTCAGATGGCGGCCCGTCCGATATAGTACGGATGCCTGGCCCGCGTCCATCTGGAAAAGACGTATCGATAGGCCCTCGTCCCGAGCCATGAGGCGCACAAGGCCGAGGCGACCGCCGGCTGCATCGGCCTCAACCTGAGGGCTTCCAAGGCCATTCGGCGGGCCCGGCCCGGGTCATAGTTCATCAGCATCACCGCCAGCGCTCCCAGGTTCCGTCCCAGCACCTCCGGCGGCATCTCCCGCCCGTGCTTCTCAATGATTTTCATCTTCCCTTCGCAGATGGAGCGCAGGCTGCCTGACACGTGGCCGCAACCCAAGTGGCGGATCACCACGCATTGATCCACCGCCGCCACTTCCGCCACCCTGGCGATTCTCACCCAGAGGTCCCAGTCCTCGCAGTTCACGATGCTTTCGTCATATCCGCCCACGGCCTCCAGCACGTCCTTCCTCGCCGTCACGCGGGAACAGCTCCCGATAAAGTCCCAGGCCAGCAGTTCCCAATAGACACGCCCCCGCAGCGTGGGCATCCTGACCAGCAGTACATGCCCGTCCTCATCCACCAGCTTTTTGCCGCTATAGACCATTCCCGCCCCGGGCGAGGTTTCGAAGGCCTTGACGTCCCCGGCCAGCTTCTCCGGCAGCCATTCGTCATCCGAGTCAAGAAAGGCCACGAATTTCCCCCTCGCCGCACGTATTCCGGCGTTCCGCGCGGCGGCCGGCCCGCGGCTTTCCGTGTGCCGGACAAGTGAAATGCGCGGGTCTGTGAAAGCCTTTACGGCAAGGTCCGTGCCGTCATCCGAGCCGTTGTCCACTACAATCAGTTCCCAATCCTGATACGTCTGCGCCAGAACGCTCCGGATCGCCCGCGGAACAATCCCGGCGCGATTGTAGGCGGGAATGACGGCACTGACAGTGGGGTTTCCGTTTGTCATGGCTTTAGTGTCGGCTGGGGCGCGGCGTTGCCCTCGGCCTTCAGCTCTGCAGCCTCCGGGCGCTCGCCGATAGCAGGCGCCTTGAGTACGGCCCTCAGAAATCCCGCCACGTTTCCTGCGACGCGCTTGAAGTAACCAAAGTCGCGCTGAACGATGCCGATCGAAAGGCTCATGGCGGCGCGGATGGCGAGGGCGAGGCAGCAGAGTGGGCGCGAGAGTTCCGGGTCTTTGGAATTTAAGTTGACGACCTCCCCAACCTCGTCACCCTTTCCGGCCCCTTTGTCAGGAACTCATCCTTCACAAAGTCCCAAAGGCCCTCCAAATACGCTCCCACCCGCTGCCACCGCTCTTTTTTCCAGGGAGCAGCCAGACAGGGCAAAAGTACGATACCCAGAAACCCGATGCGTGCCCACGCGAAGAAAAAGACGGACCAGGGATTGAAGGGGAATACGGCATGTCTCCAGAGTATGCCGGCGTTGTAGCCTGTGACCCGGGCCTTGTTGACGTACCCCTTCATCCTGTTTTCCGGCCCTGGCCGGTGAACAACAAGGCCGCGGTCCGCGATCCGCAAATGGCGGCCCTCTCTGTATAACCGATGACTGAACAGCACGTCCTCCCATAAAGCGTACCCGCCATACTTTTGGAGCCTCTCGTCGAAACGGTGGTTCCGGAAGACTTCTCTCCGAAAGGCCATATCACAGCCCATGAGCCAATCTGCCAGTCCGGCCTTGATGCTTGCAACGGCAGGGAATTGGCCGGACAGGCGTGGGGAAGCGTAGAAAATCCTCGCGTAAAACCGCAGAACGTGCGAAACAGCGCGGCCGATTTGCCGACCCCCGTCCGTCCGGGGCCATTCCCCGTAGCGAAGCGGAAGGCCACCGCCAGCCACCTCCTTAGACTTGGCAAACATGTCCGCGAGCGCGGCGACGCCGTCCGGGGACACCTCGCTGTCATCATCGATGAAAAAGATGACCTCGCCACGGGCCTCCTTCACGGCGTCGTTCCTTTGCGAGCACGACCCGGCTCGCGGAGCGCGGTAATAGCGCACTGCCAGGTCCGGATGAAGCAGGGAGAACGCCTCCACGACGGCCCTGGATGCGTCGTCCTCGCTGGCATCCCACACGATGACCTCAAAGTCGCGCGTGATCTGGCGACCAAGCGAAGGAAGGCTGATTGTGCGCAGGGCCTCCGCCCTGTTTCGGGTGGCGATGATGATGCTCACGTAAGGCGTGCTGGCGGTTGTCATCGGGTTGCCGACAGGAACCCCGCAAAATTTCCCGCGACGCGCTTGAAGTAACCAAAGTCGCGCTGAGCGATGCCGATCGAAAGGCTCATGGCGGCGCGGATGGCGAGGGCGAGGCAGCAGAGCGGGCGCGAGAGTTCCGGGTTCTTCGAAACAAAATAGAGCCGGTTGAGCACTTCCTTTTTCCCGAACAGATAGGCATTGGTCCGGCCGACGTTCGACGGATAGTGGTAAAAGCGTGCACTGGCCACCAGCGCCAGCCGGTACTTCTTGCTGATGCGGTAGCTCAGGTCCAGGTCTTCGAGGTAGCTGTAACTCTCAAACCACTCGTCCCAGGTGAATTCGGCCAGGACTTTTCTGGAATAGACCACGGCCCAACTGGGCAGCCAGCGGACCCACGTGTCCTGCTGGATGCCGGGCATCATGGTGTGGAAGCCGGAGCGGAGGACCGCTCCTTTGGCGGAATCATAGAGGCCAAGGCGCGAGGTCAGGCGAAGGCGCTTCAGGCGGCCGGCATCAACCGGAGGATGGTTCACCAGGTTGCATCCGGTTCCGCCCAGGTCCGGCGGCCCGTTCTCCCAGAATTTCATTAGGGCCTCAAGGCACTGCGGCTCCAGCACGATGTCGTCATCGAAAAAGCCGATCAGGTCGGCGTCAGGCCGCGCGGCCTCGATGCCCGCATTGCGCGCATCACAGATGGACGAACCGGGCAGGTTGATGAATCTGGCGTTGAGCCGCGCAAACTCGCGCGCCACCTGCTCATTGCCTTCCCCTTCGCCCGTGATGATCACTTCGTCCGGCGGGCGCGTCTGCGCCGCCAGGCTGCGCAGCATCCGCCGCAGTTCGTCATAACGGCCAATGGTCGGAATAACAACGGCAAGTGTGTGGTGCTTCTCGGTCATTGGCTCCCTAGCACTTTTTTGCGAAAATCATGACGTCCTGAACGGCGGCGGGTTGGCGCCTCGGGGACCATGCGGCGCTGATTCGGTATTGAAACCCATTATCTTCCAAGACCTGTAGGAATTTCCCCAAGCGGGATTGTGAATTCTTCCCGTGATGGTATTCGATGGCCATGCTTTTGATAAGGCCTAACTTGCCAGCGGACGCTAATTCCATCAGAACCCGATCTTCAGCTCCCTCAACGTCCAGCTTGAGGAAGTCAACACTTCGGGTTCCGATGAAAACCGATAGCCGCCGTGCCACTACAGTGGTTCTTTGGCCGCCTGCGCGTTCCCGCTGGGCGCTCATAAGGAGCATTCCAGGCCGCGCCTGGTCGACGAAAAAGTCGATGGTCTCGTCTTTATCCCAGAGCGCAACGTTGTATGCGGTCACTCCCTTCAGGGAATTATCCGCTATGTTCTTCTCAAGCACCGCGAAGGTGGGTCGATCCGGCTCGAAAGCGAGGATTTCACTGTCCGGCCAGAGTAATTTGAAGTAAAGCGTAGCCAGCCCGATGTTGGCACCGCAGTCGAGGATGAGAGGTGCGGTGTGGGTAGGGTGGAAGAGGTAACTCTCGCGAACGAATATGTCACGGTAAGCATAGTACAGGCTTCGCCGGTCGAGGTAAGTGACTCTCTTAGATGAAATATCTACCGAGTGTTTCCGCCTTCCGCTCGTATTCGATTTCAGGGCGACCCGTGTTAGCTCATTGAGGGCCTTCAGCTTCGCAGTGAGGGGCTGGTCACTAACGAAAAGAAGGACTGAATCGTGTGCGAAACGCAATGCATCCCATTTGATTTCCATCACGAAATCCTTGTCCTTGCTGTCGGGCGGCTCCCCTTGGCCCGGTCTCGAGTCAGGAAGCTATTTCGTATCGAATCCTCCGCCAGAGGAAGCGGAGTACGCTTCCGGGCAGTATCAGGAGGTCCGCAGGGTTCTGGCGTACGTAGTGGGCGAGCTTCCGCCATTTTCCTTCTCGCAGCGCAGCAACCACCAGCCGTTTTCTTATCCCCGGCGCGCCTTGCTTCAGGAGGTCCCTTGCCGCTTGCGGAATATCAGGGTCCGCGGCAAGGTGCTCCTGGACCTTGAGCTGCTCCTCGATTCCCCGGAGCGTTGAGCTGTCATGGAAGCCGGTTACGCGATACAGGTATCCGACACGGTGAACCAGCTTGCCTCTTGAGCCACTTGCGGAAAGGCGGGCGATAAGGAACGCCCAGTCTCCGCAGCTGCCCCACTCGGGGAACTGAATCTGATGGCGGGTGAACGCATCTCTGGTGACGATCGGTTTTACATCCATTCTGAGGTTAAGGTATTCCTCGAAGCCAAAATTCTCAGTCAATCGCTCTCTCAAATGGGCGGTCTGGGCAATTGGAGACAAGCGCCCTCCGGGGCCTTCCACACTTTTGGCGCTCAAATCGACGATGAAGCAATCAGCTTCGTCTCCCGCCTCTGCGAGGAGGTACTCAAGGCGGTCCGGTACCCATTCGTCATCGGCATCCAGGAATGCCACCCACTTGCCCCTGGCGTGCCTGAGGCCCAGGTTCCGCGCCGCAGCCTGTCGCAGGTTACATGCGCTCTTAAGCAGGCGCACACGACGATCCGGAATCGCCTCGACGGCCGGCGCGGTGCCGTCGGTGGACGCATCATCGACCACAATGACCTCCAGGTCGCTTATCGTTTGCCGAAGGACGGAGTCAATGGCGTTTCGGATTGTTTTCTCGGCGTTGTAGGCCGGTATGATGACGGAAACCAGAGGATCAGACGGCATGGTTTACTTTTCCCTTGCAACGCGCCGCCAGGCTGCGCAGCATCCGCCGCAGTTCGTCATAGCGGCCAATGGTCGGAATCACAACGGCGAGCCTATGCATGGGCATCATTGACGCATCGCGGGGCCTGCCGATTGAGAAATTCGAAGACGATGCGCCGGACTTCCGCCATGAAATTCTCCACCGAGAATTTCTGCGCCTGCCGGGTGAGATGTTGTCGCAGATTTTCCTGCAATGCCGCGCTGGAGAGGACAGCGCAGATTTTATCTACGGCATCATCATCGCTGCTGAACGTCAGCGCGGGGTGGTTCACGATTTCCGCCTGGCCGCCGCTTGCCGGGACAAAGGTGAAGGCGCCTGCTTTGACCAGTTCAGCGGGCGCAATGCCAAAAGGCTCATTTTCGCGGGCGTTAATGCCGAAGCGGTGCCCGGCGATCAGGTCGATCTTCTTCCGGCCGAAGGTGCGGCCTTCGAGTGAAACCCATTTTCGGGGCGCGGCAAGCTCCTTCAACTTCGCGCCAAAGGGCGAATCATCCAGGCCGCCGAGGATGTGGAGATGAACGTCATGGCCGGCCTGGCGGACCTTTTCGAGAATGCGGATGACGGCGTCCATGCGCTTTTCCGGCACGACGCGGCCGATGCAGATGAAGCCGTTCTCCTTTTCCTGCCAGGGGACGGCCGGGAACTCCGCCGCCACGGGCGGATAGAGGACGCGCGATTCGATTCCCAATTCGCGGTGCAGCAGTTCGGCGCTCCAATGCGAGTTGGCCACCGTGAGGTTCTGTTTCCAGGCGTCCGAACCCGGCCCGGCGATGCGGTTGCAAAGCCCCAGGTAAGCCCGGCGAAGCGGCGAATCGCCGTACCACCAGTCGCGATGGCCGGCGGCGGCGGGGTCAAGCCGCAGGCGCCACTCCGGCACAAATGAGAAATCGGCGATGAACTGTATGCCGGGAACTCCGAAGTCGCAGATGTTGTAGGCGCTGATCATCAGGTCGAACTGCGGCGCGACGCGGCCGACGAAGCGCGAAACATACGCTCCGCGCAGCCCGGCGAATTTGCCCGAGCGCGCAAGGCCGGGCGGCATGGGCGCCTGAAGCACGCGGAAATCGCCCGGAGCAAGCCGCGTGCCGTAGTAGCGGTTGAGCCGGTCGAGCTCGACCGGACCGCCCGTGACGAGCGCCACGTCGAAATCCCGCTTCAGCGCCTCGATGGTCCAAAGCACCTTTGTTTCTGACCCGCCAAAACCCAGGCGGGGGTAGACAATGGCAGTTTTAAGTCGGCTCACGGGACGCACCGGGCTTTGTGCAGATCAAATGGACTTCCGTCCCTCGCTCGAATCTCTCGATGTGGGAAAAACCGAGTGACTGAATAAACCCGGCCACCTGCGCGGGCTGGATACCAGCAGGTAGCCTTGATGGATGAACCTCGCAACAAACGAGCCTGCAAACAGGGTCGGCCAGGGTGTTCCTTAGTCCCTTCAGGACGTAATACTCGTACCCTTCGACGTCAATCTTGACAGCATTAGGGACAGGCAACTGCTCAGTCCTTCGGATTCCATCACCAGTCATAACCTTGACCCGCTCGGTCTGAGCACTCGCCGCGGGAGCCCTCTCCACCAGGCGACATTGACTGTTTAGAAAACCGGCGACCTCGAGGAACATCTCTCCGCATTTTTCCCCTAGTGCTACGTTAAACGCTCGGGCGTTCCGAAGTCCGTTAAGCTCAAGGTGAGCCTCAATCCGGCGGTAGTTACTCTGCTCCGGTTCGAAGGCAAACACCGACCCCTCGCCTCCAACGGCCTTTGCGGCGAATACCGTGTATTCTCCGATGTTTGCACCGATATCGTAAAAAACGTCTCCGCGACGGAGCCTGGATACGAGAACAGGCAAGAAAACCTCTCTCCCTCCTGTGTAAGTACCCTCCATTTTTCTCCACTCTCCGGGTGTGCGCGCGTAAAACTTTGCCTCCGTGTCCCGAATGCATGCCGAGTATATGCCACCTGACGGCGCTGTGAGCCGCCAGTAGATCCACTTAAGGGGTCCAGAGACGTGTAGGACCCTTGCAACTCCTATGAGCTCAGGTCGGTATGTTAGCCTCCGGAGCGCCTGCATTTGTCTCTGCGCAAACTGCTTTAGGTTGGGCATCCTTCAGGATTTCTCCACTTGTTTTCAGATTCCACGAGAGGCCGCAATATTAGTTGAGTTGGTCGATTCCTATGGGGCCGCCCGTGACGAGCGCCACGTCGAAATCACGCTTCAGTGCCTCGATGGTCCAAAGCGCCGGGGCTTCCGAGCCGCCAAAACCCAGGCGGGGGTGGACAATGCCGACTTCAGACGCCGACATGCCCTCGCCCCTCTTCGTCGTGGTGCTTCCACTTGCCGCTCACGCCCATGTAGCCGTCGAATAGGCCGCTTAGAATGGCCCTCACCAAGTGTGGCTGCCCGGCAACTATTCTCTTCATTATCCGTCGAATAGAGAGCGGGATGTAGACAGCGTGGAATGCCAGCCTCGCCGCCACGGGGAGATGTTCACTCGCAATACGCAGCGTATTCCGAGTTGCATAATAGAAATAATACCTGGAATCGCCGGGGGCGTGGCGCCGTTTCGCTGAATCGTGAGAGGCTCTGGCCCCGTTTGCGATGATAGTTCTTATTCCCAGGCGGTTTGCGACCCAGCAAAACTCTATTTCGTCACCATATGCAAAGAGTTCCTCTTTCAAATAGTCTCCCCGGTAGCGGTGGATTGCCTTTAGGGTTGGCCTGCTGATCAACATGGCTGCGCCGTAAGCAATGGGCGATTCCCAGAACTCCTCGCTCCTCGGGCGGATCGGAAAGCTGATGAGGGACCGAATCAGGTGATGACGGAAGGAGCCACTTCCGGCAAAGTACACCTTCCCGTTTCCGTCGGTTACAACTGCGCCTGCTATTCCGGCGCCGGCTTTGTCGCTTGCGGCAACAAGGCTTCCGATGCACTGGGGGTCAAGCTTGGCGTCCGAATTGAGGAGGAAGACGTAATCGGCGGCGGTGGAAGCGCGGTGAAGGGCGTAGTGGATGCTGACGTTGTTGCCGCCGGTGAAGCCGAGGTTTTCCTCATTGCGGATGAGGACCATGCGGGCGGGAGAGGCGGCGCGGTCGAGCGCCTGCTCGGTTTGGGGGACGCCGCCGGCAAGCGCGGTTTCGCGGGTGTAGTCGGCAAGGACGCCGCCGGGGCCGAGGTTCGCTTCCGCCCAGGCCCTGATCTTGTCCGCCGAACCGTTCCAGGAGCCGTTATCCACCACCACGGTGAGGTAGTTGGGATAATCGAGCCGCCGCACGGATTCCAGACATTCCAGCGTGTCCTGCCAGCCGTTCCAGTTGAGAATGGAGATGGCAACGAGCGGAGAGTCAGGTGCGCCGTCGACCGCACGCGAGCGGGGGCTTTCCTGGGTTTTGTCAGTCAACATACAGCACTCCGATGCCAGCCCAGCCTTGCTTTCTGTCCTCAATAATCTCCACGTGGCGGTATTGGCGTTTGATCTGGTTCCAGAAGCGCGAGACCTGACAGCCTGTGGAGGGAGGATGCTCGGCGATATCGTGGAAGGCAATCACGCCGCCTTTTCGGACGAGTGGCGCGTACATTTCAAAATCGGATCTGACGCCTTGGTACGTGTGGTCGCCGTCGATGAAAAGATAGTCGAGCAGCCTGCCCGCCAATGCCGCTTTGGCCCGAGCGAGCATCTCGGGTGAGTGCGAATCTCCCTGAAGGAGATGGAGGCGCTGGCCGCGCCGTGCGAAGCGCTGATAGAACCAGCGGCGCCTGCGGTTGTAGCCTCCGCCGAACCGGCCTCCGGGCAGGTCAATGCTTATAATCGTGGCCCGGGGGCTCGCCAGCCGGGTCAGGAAAAGCAGCGTGCCGCCCCTCGCGGTGCCGATCTCCAAGGCGCGCTCGGGGCGCAGGTCGGCCACGATTTCGCCGAGAGCTTCCAGCTCGGCTGGAACTTGGATTGCCCAAAAGAAATGATTCCCCATGACAAAATCGACTAATTCGGAGACGCGGTGGGGCCGCCTAGCCAACAAATAGCCCAGCCAGCAACGGCTGGCCCTCAACGCCCCAGCGAGCTTGCGGGACAGCCACGGGCGGGATTGGGGCCGCGGCGGAACGCTCAGCGAGCCAGTTTGAGCCAGAGTCTGATCTGCCATTTTTCCTCCAGGTTGAGGACGTAACGCCAGGCGGCAAGCAGGAACCCGGCGCCGAGAAGCAGTGCCAGGGCGGCATCGGCAACGAAGACGCGGGTTGAGCCCCAAAGAGCGAACAGCGCGGCGGCCAGCGCCAGAAGGGTGGCAACGGTGCGTCTCAGTTCCCTGCCGGCCAGCAGGCGGGCGGGAGTGCGCGTGAGCCAGCAGGCCGCAACGATGAGAAGGACGAAGTCGAATGTGACGCGGAAGGTCCAGGCAAGCGCCGCGCCCGGAAGCCCGAACCGGGTGAGAAGAAACCAGACCAGCGCGATGTGAATGGGCAGCTCAGAAAGATGAAACTTGGCGGGCAGGTCCGGCCGGCCGATGCCGTAGAGAAGGTTGTAGGCGACGCCGGCAAGCGAGTTGGTCAGAATGCCGAACGCCAGGATTTGAAGGACGGGCGCGCCTTCCGCTGCGAACCTTGCGCCGACCCACAGGGTGAGAAGCGGGCGGGCAAAGAACATGAGGAGCAAAGCCGCCGGGCCGACGGTGAGGAGAACAAACTTGAGAGAGCGGATGAGGGCGTTCCTGATCCAGGCAAAATCGCCGCGTCCGGCGGAGGCGCTGAAGGCCGGGAAGAGCGTGGCGTTGAGGCTTTGAGGAAGAATGCCCAGCTTGGTCGAAATCATGTAAGGCGGAGTATAAAAGCCGACGGCGGCGACGGAGACGAGGGCGCCGATGAGGAAGCGGTCAAAGAAGACCAGAATGGGGCCGACGGCGCTGGAGACGGTGACCCAGCCGCCATAGCCGAGGAGTTGGCGGACGAGGCGGCGCTCGAAGTGCAGGCGGCGGAGTTGGGGATAGAGGCGGAGGCAGAGGACCAGGAGGATAGCGGCTCCGGCGACGCGCGCCAGGACGAGAAGGAAGACGATGAGGGGCAATCCGAAGCCGAGGGCGAGCGCGCCGGCGGGCAGGAGGTAGGTGAGCGCGCTCGAGGGAATGCCGAGGGCGGTGAGCAGGTCAAAGCGCTGCGAGGCCGCCAGCACTCCGGAGAACGAGCCGAGGGAGAAATCCACGGGCAGCGCGGCGGCCATGATCAGGAAAATGAGGCGCGCCTGCGGGTGGAGATCGGCGGGAATCTTGAGCAGGCGCGAAACGATCAGCGGCGAGGCGGCGGCCAGAAGCGCTCCGGCGGCGAGGCCGAAACACGTCTGGCTGATGACGGCCGTCCAGACAAGCTGCGGGAGCTTGTCGGTTTCGCCCTTGCCAAGAAGCTCCGCGACAAATTTGGTGGTGGCGGGGCCGATGCCGAGATTGAAGATGGCAAAATAGCCCACCACCATCCAGGCCAGCGAGAGCAGGCCGAAACGGTCCGGGCCCAGATGGCGGATCACATACGGCATGGCCGCCACGCCCACCAGCAGCGGCACCACGCGGCCAATCAGGTTCAGCAGCGTGTTGCGCGCCAGCAGGCGTGCGCCAACGTGGAGCGCGGGCTGAGCAGGAGTTTCGACGGTGTTCATGCCGATGGCGACGAGGGCAAATCCAGGCGCGGCTCAGACGGAGGCGCCGGCTTCGGTCGGGCGCAGCGTGCGCTCGGTCAGAAGAGAATCGAGCACGGCGCGGACGCGGTCGCGGTCCTTCGTGGAGAAGTACCAGTCGATGGTGCGGCGGAGGCCGTCCATGAATTTAACCTTGGGCTCCCAGCCGAGCAGCCGGCGGGCGAGCGAGTTGTCTGCGACGCGGTTCATCGGGCCGGTGGGCATCTCCGGATGCAGCTCGATGCGCGCGTTGTGGCCCGTGTAGCGGAGCACCTCGCGCACGGCGTCAATCACGCGGGTGCGCTCCATCGTGCCGAGGTTCACCGCGGAGCCGTCGTCAATCAGTTCCGCGGCCAAAATCGTGCCTGAAACAATGTCGCTCACATGGGTCCAGTTGCGGACCTGCTCGCCGTTGCCCCAGACGACGAAGGGGTCCTGCCGGATGAAGGCGCGCGCGATCATGGCAATCACCGCGTGGTTTTCGTGGCCGCGCTCGCCGTAAACCGTGAAGTAGCGGCAGCAGGCGGACTTCAGGCCGAAGTCGCGGTGGAAGGCCTGGAGCGTCATCTCCGCCATCAGCTTGGCCCAGCCGTACATGTTGTCGGCGTCATAGGGCGGACCCACCATGTCCTCCGTCAGGTAGAGAACCTGCGAGGGGTCCGTCTGGATATGATTGGGATAAACACATCCCGATGAGGCATAAACGATTTTATCAACACCCGCCTCGCGCGCCGCGAGGAACAGCATGCCGTCGAGCGTCAGGTTCGTGGCGCACGCCGCCTGGTGCAGGTCCACGTAGCCGCGCCCGCCGTGGTCCGCCGCAAGATGAAAGATGACCTCCATGTCGCGGACCGCTTCCTGCGCCACGCGCTGCCGGAGCAGGTCGGCGTGGCGGAACTCGACGCGGCCGGCCTCGATGTGCGATTGCAGGTTCTCGCGCTTGCCGCTTGAAAGATTGTCCACCACCCGCACCCGCGCGCCGCGGTCAACGAGGGCGTCCACCAGGTGCGAGCCGATAAAGGACGCCCCTCCGGTCACCAGCACGCGTTTGCCATTCCAGTTCATCATCGCTCCCTCCTTCAGTCGTATTTCCGAAGCCCTTTCAGTTCCAGATAAGAGTGCAGCGCAAATTGCGGCCCGTACACAAGCGAACGGTGCCAGCACTTTTTGGGCTCGCGCAGGAGCCGCCAGAACCATTCCAGCCCCAGGTTGCTGACCGCGCGCGGCGCTTCCTTCACCGTTCCGGCCACAAACTTGAACGCCGCGCCGACGGCCACAATCACCGGCACTTCCAGCCGGTCAAGGTGCTCATAGATCCAGTGTTCCTGTTTGGGGAGCCCGAGGCCCACCCAAAGGACGTCCGGCCGTGCGCGGTTGATGGTTGCGGTGATTTCGGCGTCTTCCTCCGGGGTCAGTTTCCGAAAGGGCGGCGAGTAAACGCCCGCGATCCTGAGCGCCGGGAATTGCTCCTTCAGCCGCGCTTGAAGCAGGGTCAGGGCCTCCTCCGTATCGCCGTAGAAGAAGCTCGAATAGCCTCGCCGGCTGGCCAGCCGCGAAAATTCCAGCAGCAGGTCCGCCCCGCGCACCCGCCGCGGCAGGCTGGAAAGCTTTTTCGCGGAAACGCGCGCCGTCCACATGCCGTCCGGCACGGGGAGCGCCGCGGACTCGATAATCCGCCGGAAGCCCGGCTTTTTGAATCCCTCGACGATGCCGTGCGAACTGGTGACGGCAATCCAGCGCGTGCGGCCGCGCGCTTCGATCCACCGGCTCATGCATTCGAGCGCGCCTTCAACATCCACGCTGTGCACTGGAACGCCCAGCACGCGCGCACAGGCAGGAAGTCCATCATGCGAAGTCGGCGTTGTCCCTTGCGGTCCCATGGCGTCCATCCGTTATTGTTCTTCGGCGGGTGAATGCGAAAGTTCCGCGAGAGGCTGTGTGGAATGTTTAGTATAATTCAATACAGCTCGGGGACACCCGTGGAAGGGTACGTCTTCATTTTAATGTCTGCAGGCAGCTAGCCGCGGGAGGGCCTAGGTGCGAATTTTGATCGGAACAAGTAATAAGTCGGTAGGCGGATTCCTGAAAAGGGCGCTTACAGCTGACGGTTATCGTGTGGAGGTAGCGGAAGAACTTCGAGGGGTGTTACACGCCGTAGAGAACGGCATCTGCGAATTTCTGATCATTGACACGTGCCTGCTTGGGCCTGAAGGGTGCGACGCTTTGCGGCGAGTCAGGGATGTCGACAAAGAGCTGCCGATTCTGGCGTTGACGGAAGGGGATCGAATACAGAGCCGTGTGCTGGCGCTTGACGCGGGAGCCGATGACTGTATGTCGATGCCACTCGCCTATCGTGAGTTAGCCGCAAGAATACGCGCCATTTCTCGGCGCAACAGAGTGCGCTCTCTTGCAGAACTCGCGGTCGGCGACCTGGTGGTGGATGTGTTGCAAGGCGTTGTGCGGCGCGGCACCACGGTCATCAAGCTCACCCGAAGGGAACTCCTAATCCTCGAGCAGCTTATAAGGGCCCGCGGCCGGCCGGTTTCAAGGAAAGAGCTGATTGATGGGGCGTTTGAGGGAAAGGCGGACGGAAGCAACGCCGTGGATGTTTACGTCTACTACCTGAGGAGGAAGATCGACCAGGGCGGTGAAGGAGGGCTGATCCGTTCCGTGCGCGGGGTCGGCTATCGGATCGAAGTACCGCAGTAATGTAAATTGGCTGCAAGGCAAGCGCGGGCAGCACTTGTCACCGGGATCGGTGCAGCATCTCCCACTCGAAAGGTTTGGAACGTGTTAAGGATGCCAGAGAAGTTATTTATAGAGCAGGTACTTGCGAGGGGATAAATTGGGGGTTAGCATATGGCTTGCTGGTTCTGGTGCCGTGGGGGATTGCTTACTTATTGTGTTGAGTATCCGCGGAGGGGGGACAAGAAATTGGGATCTCAGCCAGTAGGCTCTGAAAGGGAACCTCAAACCGTCAAAGCCGCCGCTCGAAGCGCATCTCGCCGACTTTTGTGGACAGGGGAGGAAGATTGGGATTCCGGCGGGCAAAAAGGGACTGTTTACCGGCCGGGGGTGCGCAGCTTTTCGTCCCTCGGTTTGTCCCCGGCACTTTGCGCCCTCGCTGTGCTGACCGCATTCCTGACCGTGCTTTCCTCGCCGCCATTGCGCGAGCGTCTGGTGAACATTACCGACATTCCGAAGGAAACATGGCTCTCAATTTTCCACAAGCGGGCTGAATTGCCCGCCTCGGACGAGACCGTGGTGGTTTGGGGGAGACCCGGTTCAGGGCTGTACTACTGTCGGGATGAGACGCTCTTCGGGCGGCAGCCCGGCAGGTTTCTTAGCCAAGGCGAAGCCTTGACGGTAGGTTACCGCCCGGCTGGGCAGCGCTATTGCTCCGGCCATGCACGCCAAACGCAAGCCATTCTACCCCGGTCGACGAAATCCCCGGTAAGCCTGTGGGCGCTTGTGTGCCGTGCGTTAAGTTGAGGTTGAGGCACCGGCTCGCGCGGGAGACGGTTGCGCCTGGCGGGAGGGTTATCGTTCGGGCTTTCGGGACGCTCGTTTAGTGCGATACGAGCCTCACGTCTGCGGCCTGACTCGATGGAGGGCGTCTCGTCTGCGCCCAGATAGAACCCAGCGGGGTCTCTGGCAAGTCGATGTTGGCCAGCCTGCGAGTTGTTGACGCGCGGTGAAATGCAACCAAGGTACAGTTTCCCCCTATACTAAAGTGTTATTGCGTCGGACTCTAATACCTTCCATCATAAGAACCTTCTGAGGGAGCAGGGCGCTGATCCTTAGGGATTGGCCTTTCCCCCTTTTTCGCTCCCGTCAGAAAATTAATAAGGCTGCCGGTGACGGTAGCCGTGGGAGGGGACAAATTGGGCTCAGCGGCAATTAAGGAGGGGTACGACTCCCGGTTAGCGAGGCGGAACCACGCCGTCATCTCCGGACTTCCTCAGGTTAAGCAGATCGCGCGCACGATCCATGCGCATCTCTCCGGTCGGGTCCCGATCGAAGACCTCGTCAATGCAGGCGTTATCGGCCTCATCGAGGCTGTATCGAAGTTTGACCCCCGGCGGGAAATAGAACTGCGATCCTATGCACATCATCGCATACGGGGAGCTATTCTTGACAGCCTTCGCCGGGAAGACTGGGCGTCTCGCGACTTGCGTCGGCGGGGGCGGCAATTGGAGAAAGCAAGGGACGGCCTGCGCCGGAAGCTATGCCGAGAGCCGTCCTTGGCTGAGGTCGCGTCGGCGATGGGGATTTCGGAGGCTACGGCGCAGACATTGGTGCAGGATCTGCACGGGTCGCACATCACGAGCTTACAGGATCGCGAGCCCGAGACTGGCGTTTCAATCGAGGAGACCCTTGTAGACGCGTCTGGAAACGGCCCGTTTGAGCAATACGAGCGGAAAGAAGTGAGAGACCTGCTGGTTCGGGCGATTTCGGCACTGCCGAAGCGCATGGGGCAGCTCATGGACCTTTACTATTTCAGGGGAATGAGCATGGTCGAGGTTGGCCAAGAGATGGGGGTATCAGAATCAAGAGTCTCTCAGATTCACAGCCAGGCCATACGGACCTTGAGAACGATTATAGATGGACTCCTCGACTCGCGGGGTGGGTCTCGCTACGCCAACGCGGAAACGGGAAGCGGTGCCCGCACCGACGTGCTTGAGCTTAATTGGAGGGAAACAACTCGGAAATCGGCTGCGAGGCCCTGTCGGACTGCAAAACATAGTTGCAGGGAGCGTCTGGGCTGATCCGGATGCGGCTCCTTAGGGCTGACACGCTTGTAAGGCCGCCCGCCGGATGGGCCAGTCAAACCCTGCGGAGGCCAGTTGATACGCGGCGTGAAGCCCTGCCGGACCACCGCCCACAATAATGACGTCCTTCACTTGAATTCTTCGATTGTGCCAGTGAATTTATTCCATCCGCCTGTGTTCAGCGGGGCCGGGACGACCAGTCGTAGTTGATATCCGGGTCGTCAAATGCTAATCGGCCTTCGTCGCTCGGATCGTAGAACCGATCGGTCGCGTAAAGCAGGTGTGACGGCTCAGTCCCAATGACTTTGTAACCATGGGCGACGCCGGGCGGAATTCTCACCTTCCAGAAGCGGTGCGTACCGATAAACAGGGTGTTGATAGAATTCCATGTACTCGAATCTTCTCGAAGGTCACACAGAAAAACCTGAAACATGCCGGCCAGCGGGGCCCATAGGTCGGTTTGGAAGAAATGATAGTGGATGGCTTTGATCACGCCTGGGTAAGAGACAGTGAATGAGACCTGGATCTTATGGCCCCCTTTATGAAGAAAATCGCGGGCGATGCCGGGCGCCCCGAAACGGAAAATCTCAGCGAAGCAGCCCCGGTCATCCGGCCATTGCACCAGCGGTTCGATCTCCACGCCGGAGATTAACTTCGGAGACTGCGGATCGGTAATCACCACCCCGACGTCCCGGAGCTCACGGTGGGCCACCGCAAGGCGGAGTCCATCACGCTCACCAACCAGGCGTCGGTCAGGCAGGTTGCGGATAAGCTGTCCGTTTCCAGCGGGTTTTGTCGGCACTATGGCCTCCGTTCGAAATCTCTTCGAGATAGCTCTTGAGCCCTGCCTTCCAATGGGGAAGAAGACCCATTCCAAGCAGGCTGAGCTTCCGGTTGGCCAGCACCGAGTATGCCGGCCTCAGAGCGGGTCGCCCGCATTCCGCAGACGAGATGGGTAGGACCTGAACTCCCTCGATGGCGGAGAGTTCAATGATCTTCCGGGCGAATTCAAACCACGTACAATCACCATCGCCCGTGATGTGGTATGTCCCGTATTGGTTCGTTGTCGCCAGTTCCGCCAGTTTTCGCGCCAGATGCCGCGTGTAAGTGGGCGATCCCCGCTGGTCGTTGACAACCCGAAGCTCCGACTGCTCCTGCGCCAGCCGCAGGACTGTGGTTACAAAGTTTTTCCCGTCGGGCCCGAAGAGCCACGACGTTCGCACAATGAAGTAGCGGTCGAGCATTCCCGCGATGATCTCTTCCCCCTTCAGCTTGGTCTTTCCATAAACGTTGAGGGGATTCGGCTGAGCTTCTTCGGGATAAGGCTGGGTTGCCCTGCCGTCAAAGACATAATCCGTGCTCACGAATAAGACCGCTGCGCCGATCTGCTTCGCAGCGCTGGCTACATGGAATGTCGCGGCTTCGTTCCAGGCTGTGGCCTTTTGCGGCTCTCGCTCACAACCATCCACATCGGTCCAGGCTGCAAGATGAACGACCAGGTCAGGCCTTTGCAGCCTGAATACTTCCTGAACTGCACGCTCATCGCAGAGGTCGCAATCCCGCCTGGAGAGGCCGGCGACCTGGTGCTTCTCTTCGAGTACCGGCATCAGGGCATGCCCGAGCATTCCGGCAGCCCCTGTTACGAGGATGCGCACGGCAAGTTTCCGACAGGGCCCTGAATTCTCTTCAAGGTCTCGTCGCGCCGTTCATACTGCTCGTGATAGTAGGCGCGGAAGGCCTGGTTCTGGACGCGCTCCCGCCACCCGGCGTTGGCCCTGTACCACTCCGCCGTTCTGGTCAGGCCTTCTTTCAAACCTGTTTCCGCTTTCCAGCCCAGTTCACGTTCGATCTTGCTCGAATCCAGGGAATAGCGGCGGTCATGGCCGGGGCGGTCCTGGACATGGGTCAGCAGAGAGTGAGGTTTGTGAAGCAGGTCCAAAATCTGTCTGGCAATTTCAATATTGGGCCATTCGTTCCCTGCACTGATGTTATAGGTCTCTCCCTCACGGCCGCGGTGAAGCACCGCATCCAAGGCTCGGCAATGGTCTTCGACAAAAATCCAGTCGCGCACCTGGAGTCCATCGCCGTAGACTGGAATGCTTTTGTCCTCAAGGGCTCGGCTGATGAGCAGCGGGATGAATTTCTCGGGAAATTGGTAAGGACCGAAGTTGTTGGAGCAGCGGGTCACTATCACGGGAAAACGATAGGTTTGGAAGTACGCGCGAGCCAGAAGGTCCGAGGCCGCCTTGCTTGCCGCATAAGGACTGTTGGGAGCAAGCGGCGAATCTTCCCGGAATTTCTCGCCCTCGGCTGCGCTGCCGTAAACTTCATCGGTGCTGACATGAACGAACCGCTGCACGCCGGCCTGGCGCGCGGCCTCCAGCAGGCACTGGGTCCCCAGCACATTGGTCCTGACAAACACGGACCCGTCGGAAATGCTGCGGTCAACATGGGATTCCGCCGCGAAATGAACCACAGCATCCACCCCCTGGCAAAAGGCCTGGGCCACTTCGTCGCGGTTGCAAATATCCCCTTGGACGAATTGATGCCGAGGATTTCCCAAAACATCTTCAAGGTTCTCAAGGTTCCCGGAATAGGTCAGCTTGTCGAAATTGAGGATTGAACAGGCGGGATATTTCCGCAGCATATAACGGACAAAGTTCGATCCGATAAAACCTGCGCCGCCGGTAATAACCAGTTTCATATCTGTCTCACCTGTTCCTGCGCTCCCTTTGCGGCGGCAACTTGTCCTGGGGCGTATAGGTCGTGTTTGTTCGCCCCTGTTTCCGCAACAAGATTAGTAGCGGCCCTCAACGATTCGAAGGTCCCCGCGTCGGTCCACCAGCCATCAAGAATGCTGTAGGTCAGGCTCCCATCGCGCAGATAAGAATTATTGACATCGGTGATTTCAAGTTCGCCGCGCCGGGACGGCTTCAGCTCATTGATTCTCTCAAACACGGTCGAATCGTAAAAGTAAATCCCGGTCACAGCAAAAGGACTGCGAGGATTTTCGGGCTTCTCTTCGATCCGGAGGATCCGGTCGCCGTCGAAGACCGGCACCCCGAACCGCTGGGGATTGGGAACTTCCTTCAGAATAATGTGGGCTCCCTTCGGCTGGCGCGCGAAACGATCAGCAGCCTCGATGATGTTCCCCTCGATGATGTTGTCTCCCAGGATGACGCAAATCTTCTCGCCGTCGGCGAAATATTCGGCCAGTTTCAGGGCCGCGGCAATCCCGCCTTCCCCTTCCTGATAAGTGTAGTTGATATGACGCAGGCCGAATTCCTTCCCGTTGCTCAGCAGGCGGAGGAAATCGCCCGAATTGCCTCCTCCCGTCACAATCAGAATCTCGGTGATGCCGGCGTTGACGAGAGTCCGGATCGGGTAGTAAATCATAGGCTCGTTGTACACGGGAAGCAGATGCTTGTTGGTAATCTTTGTCAGTGGATAAAGACGCGAGCCCCTTCCTCCGGCGAGAATGACGCCCTTCATGCTTTGCAACCTCCTTCGATGGCAACCGGAAGTTCAGGCATCCGCCGTTGCCTTATGCCCTTCCCCGAACTGAATGGTACTGAGAGCGACGCACACCGCGAACCAGGCCGCATTGGCGGGAATGTGCAGATTGAAATCCACAAAGCTGTGCACCAGCAATCCGCAGACCCCGATGGCAGCGCCCAGTTGCATCCAGCCTGCTTCGGATTCGAGCCGATCGGGCAGGTCTTTGAAAGCGCTGCGGAAAAACAGCGCGAGCGCCCAGAGAATGATGACGGCCCCGACTGCGCCGGTTTCAGCCAGCGCCTGCGCATAATCGTTGTGCGCGTACGGGTAGGTCTGGTCCGTCGGGAAAGTCTGGTATCCGGGGAAGACCGAACCGAAACTGCCCAGGCCGGTTCCGAGGACCGGGTGCGCGGCGAATATCCTCAGAGCGTCATAGGCCACATGCATGCGGTCGCCGTAAGTCGCTTCCGGCGCATGGACGACGTTCGCTACCGTCCCCAGACGGTCTGAAACGCTTTGAGGCGCCATCCAGAAGAAAAGCGACGCGGCAGCAATCACGCCCAGTGTTCCCATCAGGAGCGTGTTGCGCGGCTTGTGCTTTGGACTTCGCTTCCAGAGGATGGCGGCAAAAATCACAATTTCCGCGAGCAGTGAAACAAACCCTCCGCGCGAGGCCGACAGCAGCAGCGACCCTGCGGCAACCGCGACGGCAAAGCCCAGAAGCGTGTCATGCTGCTCATCGCGCGGCTGGGAGATTACAAAAGCGGCGCTGAGCGGGACGAGCATCTCCATCAGTCCCGCATAGTCATTGTGGTTCACGTAAGGGCCGAAGGCCGAACCCGGCACCGACACGACCCAGTAGATCAGCCCGTGGCCTGAGAAGAATTGCAGGATGGCAAACAGCGCCATCAGGAAGGCATAGGCCGTTACACCCAGCCCGAAGGCCCTCCAGGTGCGCGACGAGCAGTCCGCAAAAAGCTGGCCGGCAAGGAAGAAAAAAATGATGTCCGTGAGAAGCTTGATCAGGGCCTCGCGCGCGCCGTAACTGGTCTCCCCAAGGCCCGCGAAATATTGCACTGCGCCGAGTGCCAGGAAAAGCGCCGCAGGCCAGTAAAGCGGCGTCCACGCGATCTTCACAAAGCCGCGGCGCACGCAGCCCATCGCCCACATGGCCAATGCGAGAAACGAGAGAATATAGAGCGCCGCCCAAGCCCACGCCTGGACCGCCCCAAAAGCGAACGGTGAAGCCAGTAAGGACGCGGCAAGGACCGCGCGTGCGGAAGAGAACCAACGCCCTTCGGCGGTTGCGGCCGCGGCTTGCTCACGGAGCAATGGGGCGGAGACAGTTGCCCTGTGGGCTGAAACGTTCATGATGAGTGCCGGGTTTGCGGCAAGCTTTCGCCGGTCGGCGGCGCAGATGCCGCGCTCAGAGAGACGTTATCCACCCAGAATGTTCCGGTGATGTCGGTAGGAAATGTCATGCTGCGCGGCCTCGAAATCGAGACGAGGACCACATGCGTCGTGGGGCCGACCGTGAAATTGACGCCGACGGGATGCCAGTCTGTCGTGCCCGTTGTTCCGTCGGTAGAAACATCCAGGCAGGAAGCGCATTGGGGATCGGTCACACGCAGGCGCGGCCCGCTGTCGGACGTGATGCTGTCAGAACGGACGTAAGCCTCGAGCCGGTAAGTGTGGGACGGCTGGACGGGAACCAGTTCGGAAACCGGCTGAGAAGCCTCGTTCTGGCCGACGGTGAAATCCACTCTCAGGGAGCGCCTTCCTTGATACGGGTCCAGTTCGTCAAGGCTGACGCGCGTGTAGGGTTCCTGGTGGATACGCCAGTCAAACCCGGCGTTGAGCGGCGGCTGCTCGAACCCGCTGTTGAAGATGAGGTTGCCGGGCGAATCGCCGGGAGGCCTGCTGATGATCCTGTGTGATTCGAGTTCCTGCCACGCGCCGGCCGCCTGCTGGTCGTCTCCATGGGCGAGCAGCCAGTTCAGGTAAGACTCAGCAAGCGAAAACGGGAACGGACTGTCCAATGCCAGCGTTGCCTGAAAGACGGGAAATGCCTGATCGCCCTGGCCGTGCCCCGAAAGGTAATCGATATAGGCAAAATTGAGTTGCACATCATTGCGGCCTGCCAGAATTTCGTGATAGACCTTCTGCGCATCGGGAACCATGGCAAGGCAAAGCCGAAAGGTTTCAGGTGCGTACTCGGGATCGAGTTCGATAAGCCGCCGGAACTCGCCAAGCGCCGCCTCAGACGCGCCTGCGGCCATTGACCGGTTGGCTGCGTCCCACCAGTAGCGCGGCGTCATGGGCGCAAGCTCCAGGGTGCGCCTGGTAGCGTTTGCGGCGCATTTTTCGTCGCCCAGAGATTCGCACGCCGATGCCAGCGCGGACCAGTAAGCAGGCTGGGAAGGGTCCAGCTGCACCGCCTCGCGAAGTTCCCGCAAGCCCTCCTGCGGTTGAGGGTGGTCGAACGAAAAGCTGTAAGCCATCCCCAGCCGGTAATGGAGCTCCGGGTCCGCGGGATCGAGCGCCGTGGCCTTCGCAACCAGTGCGGGATTGCTGGATGCGCCGAGCGTGGCTGCCACAGCGATTACGACCGTCTTGAACGCCAGCACAATGCCCGGAACCAGAATCGCCAGCATAAAGGCGATGGCCCTTGTGTGCGAGCGCAAGGAAATCCCACGCGAGGCGTACTGCAAATCCTTTTGAGCCTGCAAGGCGGATTATTCCTGAACGTCCGGCCGCGGCCTTTCAGATGGGCGGGACTGGGGCGTGCCGGATGCGAAGTCGGCCGGCGCGGCTACGGCGGTCGTCACAACGTCAGACTTTTCCTTGAAATAGTCGGAGCCGTAATAGCGACGATAGCTGTAGCCGTAGTAGCCGTCGACGCGGAGGTCCATCTTGTTGACGACGGTCCCCAGCACGCGCGCTCCGGCATCCTGAAGCATCCGGAACGAACGCACCAGCGCGTTGCGCGGCGTCACGCCGCTTTCCACCACGAGCACGACGCCGTCAACAAGGGCTGAGAGCACAATGGCGTCCGTCAAAGCCAGCAGCGGAGGCGAATCGATCACAATGTGGTTGAACCGCCCGCACAAGTCTTTCAGCAACTGCTCCATCGTGGGCGAAGAAAGCAGTTCCGCTGGATTGGGAGGATGCGGGCCCGACGCGAGCACCCACAAGCCATTCAGATTTTCGATGCGCACCAGCGCTTCGTCCAGGCTGTACGCGCCCGTCAGCACGCCGCACAATCCTTTCTTTTCCTTCAACCCCAGCGCGCCCGCGACCGCCGGCTTGCGAAGGTCGGCATCAACAATCAGCACCTGCCCTCCGCGCTGTGCCAGACTGAGCGCGAGGTTGAGCGCTGTGGACGTCTTCCCTTCGCCTGGCTGCGCGCTCGAGACCAGGACCGTCTGCGGCGGCCGCGGGGCGGTTGAGAGCAGTACGGAAGTGCGAAGCGTGCGGAAGGCTTCAGCCAGCGGCGAAGTGGGCGCTTTCGCCACGGTGAGAGCCACTTCGACGTCTCTCAGCGGCGAAGCTTTCGCTCCACCGGCAAGCCAGCCGCGGTGCGGCTCGACGGAAGCCGCGGCGGGGATCACCGCCAGCGCCGGCGCCGGAATGTACCGCTCGACGTCTTCAGCATTCTTGACTGAATTATCGAGACCCTCTTCCGCAAAGGCGATCGTGATGCCGAGCATCAGCCCGACGAGAAATCCTACGGCGATATCCACGCCTTTTTTGGGGCGGACAGGATGCGTGGGAATCAGAGCGTGGTCGATCACATGGACGTTGTTGGCGCGCAGGCCGGCGGAGACCGTGGCGTTCTTCACGTGCATCAGCAGGTTGTCGTAAAGGTCTTCGTTGGTCTGGAACTCGTGCTTGAGGATGTTTTCCTGGATCAGCAACTGGCTGGCCTTGCCAATTTCAGCTTTCTCCTGATCCACGGCCGCGGAAAGGATCTTCTCCCGACCGAGCGCGGCAAGATAATCGTGCCGCAGCCGCTCGAGCACCTGCTTCTGTTCCTGGTCCATCAGCGAGCTGACTTCCCGGATCTGTTCGCGCAGTCTCACCACCTTGGGGAAATTCGGGCCATACTGCGCCAGCGCGTTGACGTAGTCGGTTTGCAGGTCGCCATACTTCTGCTGAAGCTGCTGGAGAAGCTGGTCCTGCACCAGAATGCCGGCCTGTTTGGGGTTTGCCTCGGCCAACTGATAGAGGGACTGCTTCTGCGCAAGGTCGTTCTGCGCTTCGGTCAGGTCCTGCGTCAGGCTCCCCAGGCGTTGCTCCATTACGTTTTCACGGTTGCCAAGGTCAACAATCGAGTGCTGCTGCTCGTAATTGACGAGCGCCTGCTGCGATTTTTCAACCTTGTCCTTGAGTTCGTCAAGGCGCTGCTCCATCCAGGCGGACGCCTGGCGCGTGGCGTCATACTTCGTCAGGAAATTGTATTCGGTGTAATTGCCCACCAGAGTGTTGACCACGCGAGCGGCCAGCGCGGGATCGAAACTCTCATACGCAACCTGAATGACGGAGGTGCCCTGCAGGAGATCAACCTTCAGCCGGTCCTTGAAGGCCTGGATCAGCCCGGCCTTGACGGCATCCGGACTGCCCGAGCTGAGGTCGGCGCCTCGCGCGGCCGGATTGAATTGCGCATTCTGGTCCAGATGCAACTGCTCGATTGTCTTCCACGCCAGGTCGTCGCTTCGCAGAATGTCCACCTGCGTGGCCAGATACGTCGCGTCCGTCGGGCGGCTCTGGTAAAGGTCCTGCACGGTCTGGATCTGCGGCGTTTCGGCCTCGACCGCCACTTTGGAGACGGCCTCGTAAACGGGCCTCGATTTGAAGGCATAGATCGCCGCGAGCGTGGTCGCCACAAAAGTGACGGCTGCGATAGTCCGCCTGCGCTTCAGCAGAACGTGCCAGTAAGTGCGCAGGAAAGAGGAGACGTCGGAATTGTCAATTTCGATCGCCGGGGCCTGAAACCGCCAGGCGGAGTCGCGCTCCGGCAGATTCGAACCAACCGGAATGAGGTCTTTGCTGTCAGACATTTTTGCACGAGGTCGTGAGGGTCATAATGGCGCGTGATATATCAGCAGGCCGGTGCCGACGCCCAAGGCAGCCTGCATGCCCTGGCGGAAGGCTTTCTTGCCGTTGCTTTCAGGAACAAAGAGCACGTCGTTCGCTTCAAGCGAGAGATCGGGTGCGTGGCCGGCCAGAATCTTTTTCAGGTTCACAGGAATTTCCCGCCGCCCGCCGGGCGCAGTTGGGTCCCTTCGAATGATTTCGGCCTTCTTACTCTTCGCGTCGGGCGTCACGTTGCCGGCCAGCGCGATGGCCTTGAGCACCGTCATGTTCTGCCAGCTTCGCGCAAGCGTGTATCCTCCCGCGCGATTCACAGCGCCCACCACGTAAACAATCCCCGCATTCAGAACGGTTACCGTATCTCCGGGGAAGATCGTGAGATTAGCTTTCGGGTCACCGCCATCGAACAGGCGCTTTAGGTCGACCCTGATGACGCTCGCAGGACCAGAGCTGTTATCTCCAGCAGTGCTACTCCTGAGCGCGAGCACGCGCATTGCCGTGCCCCCGCGCGTTACGACGGCTGTGTCCGAAGCTTCGGGCGAAAGGCCGCCTGCATCGGTTAAAACGTTAAGGAGCGTCGTCGTACCGAAAACCGTATAAAGCTCCGGCTTGTTTACGGCGCCAGTGATCGCCACCGCATGTACCTTTGAACTCTTAACGCTCACCGTGACCGAAGCGTTCGTCACCAGGCCGGCTGCACGCAGCTTCTCCGCAATCACCGCCGCAAGCTGATCGGGAGTCAAGCCGGCGGCAAAGATAGGTTCCGACAGCATAGGCAGCGTGAGGCTTCCATCCGGACCCACGCGGTAATCACGCGTGAATTCCGGGACGTCGATCACTTCAATATCAAGTTCATCGTCCGGGGCGATGATATAGTCCAAGCCGTCATTCGGAGTGAGCGCCATTGCGGATCCATTAGAGGCCGGCCGGCGCCCTGAGGGCGCGACAGATGCCGCCGATTCGGGGGCTGACGCCCCTGCGGAGGCCGCGGACGTTGCGGACACATCCGCCGCAGGACCGTTCTGGGCGTGCACGGTTCGCGCCAAGCAGATGAAAGCCGCCGCCAGCAGCAAGCCCGTGGCGAACTTTATCGCGCTGGATAACCAACCATTCCGTTTCAGCATAGACGCGGTTTGTTCTTTCAAAATCCGCCGGAAGCCAGTGCGTGCGCAGCGCCGAATTCCCGGCGCGCGCGTACGTGCGGTACACGCTCAACGTCCGCCGCTTCCGCTTCTACGGCGATCGACCTTTCGAGCATCTCCACGGAGAGGACCAGACGATACAACCCCTTCTTGCGGACCAGAATGCCTTCCACCCCTTCGAGCGGGCCTGATTTCACTCGCACGCGGTCTCCGGTGTTCAGGAAAGGATGCGGCTCAACGTGCAGCCCGCGCGCAACCGCCGTGCGGACGGCCTCAATCTCCTGGCTGGGAATCGGGGCCGGCCAGCCGCCCTGCCGCACAAAATCGTACACGCCTGGAGTTGCAAGAATCGCTCCGCGGCGCTCGTCCCCTCCCAGCACAAAAACGTAATTGGGAAAGAGCGGGAGCGAGAGTTCCTTAACACGGTCTTTCCAGCGATGCAACGCTTTGTAAAGCGGCAGGAAGACTTCCACGCCTTTCCGCTCGAGCAACTGCGCAACAGATTTCTCGTGCTGATGGCGCGTATAAAGTGCGAACCATTCGTCCTGCGACTGGGTTTCGAATTCCATTCGGCGTGCTCTTTCGGGCATAGCTCCGCTCTGTGACTTACAGAGGTCAATTCCCTGCGTCATTGGTGGTGCTCAAATGTTCTGCCGTTCAGGCGACCCCCTCCGCCCTTCCCCCAGTGGCTCTGTTTCAAAGACTGACGCGGCCTCTATCGGCCCGGCTGGCGATACGGTTCCGGGAAAAGCTCCGAGAGCAGTTCCCTGGCATTTCGCCCGGAGATGCTGACGCCTTCATCGAAATCGATGGAGGCCTCGTACCAGGCGCTGCCCCCGCTCGAGTCAACTCTTCCCTCATAGCGGAAACGTATTTCCCGGTCCTTCTTGTCCTTGAATTCAACAAGAATCGAGAGCGGGTGCCCTTCGGGCAGGGGCTCAGCAAAGAGTATCCGCGCCTTCCTGCCTTCTATCGTTTGCAATCGCCCTTCGTATACTTGCATGCCTCCGCTGGTGTGCAGCATGGCCTTTGCCGATACCACAAAGTTCAGCGAAGCTGGAAGGGACTTTCTGCGTCCATTGCGGCCTGGAAGTTTGGCCGAGGGCGTCATCATCGGCTCCTATAAAGGCAGAAATATGCCCGAAATGGAGCATGTCTCGCAATCGCTCAAACGGATGAAAAATCCTACCCCTTTGAGCTGCGTAATGGCTCACCCGAACGGGTTAGCACACCAAGCGGAGCAACCTGCGTCCGCAGATTGCTGATCAGGGAGACGCCGTCGTACGACAGCTTGGAACGGATTGGTGACAACGATGGGCCGCCCCACGCGCCGACATGACGCGCACATTCGATCCCGTTGCGGAGCCCGCCGAGGCTGAATTGAGCGTCGCTGATTAGACTGCCTGGAGCTGTTTGCTGGCAGCCATGCTGCGACGCTCAGCGGGCGGATGCTCGCCAGCCAGGAATTGGGCCGCCTCAGGAGGACCCAACGGGTGCAGCGGCGCCCCTGTGGTATTTGTATAGAGAAGCACGGCCTCGACCCGCGAGTTCACGCCGAGTTTCCGGTATATTCCCTTCATGTGCGTCTTGACCGTGCTTTCTGAAACATAAAGCCGCGACGCAATCTCCTTGTTGTGATAGCCGCGGACGAGCAGCCGAAGGACCTCCGCTTCGCGAGCCGTCAGCCGGTCGAGTGCCGATTCCCTCGATTGATCGCGGCCTGCGAAAGCCTGGAGAGCAATGGACATCGTCCCGTGGCTGAACCACATTTCGCCGCTTGAGATCTTCTGGATCGCCTGCTGCAACAGGACTGGATCGGATTGCGTCCTCATCAGGCCCCACGCGCCACTGCGCACCGCTTCGATGGCAAACTTTTCATCGAACAGGCGCGCCAGCAGCAGGACCCTGGTTGATGGAGAAATCGACCGCACCTTCGAGACCACGTTGAGGACATCTTCGGTCCCGTCCACGTCGATCATCAGGATATCAATCTTGTCATCTTTGAGTGTATTGCTGGCTTCATCAATGCTGTCGAAGTCGAACGGCACTCCGGCCCGGCCGCATATGGGCAGACTCAACAGCAGGCAGACCAAGGCCTTCCGCATAAGCCGCTGGTTGCTTATGATTCCAACAGACCGTGCATCCATAGCTTGCCACCCCCGTGCTCCGGCTTACTAAGTAATTTCTTAACTCTCGTTGAAAGTGATTATATTCAAGTCCTTAGCGATTGCAAGTTGAATCCTTGCCATTAATTCTGTTTGCAGCAATCCCGGTGTGCCGGCAGGCTGGTTAGTCCGACTGACGCAGCCGAAAAGGCGTTTCAAAGCGCGCTTACACAGCTTGAATCTTCAGGGACGCGGCTGGGGCAAAAAGAATGCAATGTCCCTGCGGGCATTTGCCGGAGCGTCAGTATCATGCTGCGTGAAGCATCTCAGTGTTCGTTTCAACGAGAAGTGCAGAGACCCTGCGCTGCGTTCAGGGTGACAATTATCAACCTTTACCGGGCTTCTTTGGTTGCACCACACTAACGGACCTTGATGACGAGATACTGGAACGGTGGCCGGACGGCCTCGAACCAGTGAGGCACGCCGTGAGGGATAATAATGATGTCCTCGGGCGCAAGATGGTGCGGCGTTCCGCCCTGAATCGATTTGCCACGCAATTCGTTCGGGGCCGTATGCTTGGCGCCGATAGGAGTTCCTCCGGTGACGAACGTCGCCGTGCCTTTGACCACAAACACAATGTCCGTATCGAGCGTGTGGATTTCGACTTCGCCCGGGCCGTCGCGGTGTGCTGTCAGCACCTGATAAATCGCGCCGCCGGATTTGCCCTGCGCCAGCGTTGCTCCCTTGGCAAAGGCAGCCGCCACCTCCGCGTGCGGATAGAATTCAACCTTCTCCGACGATGCCTGCTGTGCGGCTGAAAGACCGGCGGACGCTAACATCACAATGCCTGAAACAGCCAGTCCGATGAGCGCACTCTTTAACATGTTCATCATTGCTCCTCCTCCTATGATGGTGCTGGACGAGTCCCGTCACGTATCATGCGAGGAGCCAAAGGATGACGCAATGCAGAGGACCTCCGCCCCGCTCAGGATGAAATTCGCGCGGCCCGGCACGACATGATCACAGGGCGCTTTTCGCCGTGTCTCAATGTCAGCGCATCATCGTACCCGGCAAGACGAAATAATAAAACAGGCCGATGCAGATCAGCACGGCAACGAGTACGAGCGTCCATCCCATGTTGTGGCGGATGACTTCGCCTTCGTTCCGAACGTAGCCCGTTGTGGCCACGCCCACGCTGGCCGTCTGCGGAGCGATCGGCTTGCCCACTTCTGCACCCACCGAATTCAGCGAAGGCGCCAGCAGCGGCGGAAATCCAAGCAGACTACCCGTCATCGCCTGAAATGCGCCGAACATGGCGTTGGTCGAGGTGTTGCTCCCTGATAACGCCACGCCGATCCATCCCAGAATCGGCGCGACTGCAATAAATCAGACACCCAGCCTCGAAAACGCATATGCCAGCGAAGCCGCCATGCCTGAGTAATTGAAAATATACGCCAGCGCGAAAATGAAGACGCCTACCAGCAGCGCTCCCCACATCTGCTTGAGGGTCCGCCGGAAGACTGTTTTCAGGATGGGCCCACCCGGCCGGAGCATCACCATGATGAGGACCCACGCGGCCATGATGGATGTTCCGCCGATGAACGGCTTGAAGGCAAACGAAGCGTCGATCGTCTTGTGGCTGAGGGAAGAAACCGCCTCGACCTTGAAGCTCTTCAGCGTAATTCCCGGCAGCGACGACCACGGGCCGGTCCACAAAACCACAACAACCACGAGCAATACAAACGGCGCCCAGGCCGCCAGCACGCGCCGGCGGGTGAGACCGTGGCCGCTGGGATTTTGAACTTCTTCCACCGGCACGCCGCCATAGCCGAGCGTCTCTTTCGGCTTCCAGAACCGCAGCAGTAAGAGCAAAGCGATAAAGCAAACAGCCGCACCGCTGATGTCCGGCAGAAAGGGCCCGAGATACTGCGAGACGGGATATTGCCCCGCGATATAAGCCAGTGATCCGACGACGGCCAGCGGCCACGCGCCGCGCAATCCACGCCGCCCCGCCACCAGATAAATCAGCACCCAGGGCGGGGCCAGCGCCAGCAGCGCAACGATCTTTCCGATCGATGCGGAGAGCGCCATCAGGGGCAGGCCCGTCACTGCCGCGAGAGCAACGATCGGAACTCCCAATCCGCCGAACGACACCGGAGCATTGTTGGCGATGGCCGCGACGCGGATGGCGTCCAGGTCGCGGATGCCGAGCGCGACCAGCATCGGCGCAACCACTGCCCACGGGTAGCCGAATCCGACCAGCCCCTCGAGCAGCGCGCCAAACGCCCACGCCAGCAGCATGGTCTGGACGCGCACGTCGGCCGTGGCGTTGGCCGTCAGCCACTTTTGAAAATCGCCGAAGACGCCAGTGAAAGCGAGTGTGTTGAAGATGACGACTCCCCAGAAAGTGATCCAGTCAACCGCCCAGACGCCCGTGGCGCTTCCGTACGCGCAGGCCTTGAGCGCGTTCGAAAGAGGAACACGCCACACGAGCACTGCCAGCGCCAGCGTGACTGTTGCTCCGATCAGCGTCGCCAGCCACGCCGTCACACGGTAAATCGCCAGCAGTACCAGGAGCAACGCAACCGGCACCAGCGCCGCCATCGCCGTCAGCCCAACGCTGTTCAGTGGATCAAGCACCTGAGTGAACAAAGCCCGTCTCCTCCGTGCGCGACAGTGATCGCACTCGGCGAACTTTTTAATGCGCAACCCGCGTGGATTCTGCGTGACTGCCGGCATTGCAGCGGCGAACCGTGCCCGCCTTCCTCGACGGGCACAAATCATTGCTGCAGCTAAAAGCCGCAGTTTTTGCACAGACTTCCAAGGAGTGTAAACCCCATTGGCAGGAAATAGAACAGGGTTCTGGAAAGAACTGCAGGCAACCGGCACGCGCGCCGATGGTTTCCCTGCGATGTAGATTCAGGTCGGCAGACGAACAGCAGTATACTTGTGTGCGTATTCCGAGAAAGGCGCCTTTTGCCTGATCAAGTAACATTCATCCGGAGGTCGTTTCGATGCAGCGTCGCACATTTCTGAAGAATTCCATGCTGGCCGCCGGTGCGGCTTTCTGGGTGCGGGGTGCGGAATTGCCGGGCCTCGCTGCGCAGTCTCTCAGCCGGTTCAAACTTGGAGCCATCAGCGACGGTTTTTCGCAGGACTTTGAAGAAGCCCTGAAAATCATGAAACGCTATGGGCTTTCGTGGGTTGAGGTCCGCGCCATCTGGGGGAAATACAACACGGAGGCGACTCCTGAAGAAGTCCGCCGCGTCAAAGGACTGCTGGCCCGATATGAGTTTAAGTGTTCTGTCGTGGATTCCGCGCTTTTCAAATGCACGCTGCCGGGAACGAAGCCTTTGAGCACGGAGAAGGACTCGTATCCGTACTCGGGCCAGCTGGAACTGCTGAAGCGCGCGGCGGAGCGTTGCCACGCCTGGGGAACTGACAAGGTCCGAGGCTTCACGTTCTGGCGCGTGGCGGAGCCGGAAAAGGTCTATTCGAGAGTCTCAGAAGAACTCGCGAAGGCTGCCGAGGTCGCGCGCCAGGAAGGCGTCCGGCTGGTGATTGAAAACGAAGAATCCTGCAACGCTGCGACGGGGCACGAGACCGCGGCAATTCTGAAAATGACGCCGTCACCCAACCTGGGATTCAACTGGGATGTCGGCAACGGCTACACGCGCGGAGAGGTGTCGTACCCCGATGGCTACAACGCGCTTGAAAAGAATCGGATCTGGCACCTGCATCTTAAAGGCATGCAATGCAGTTCCGGCCGCACAAAATGCCATGAGACTTTTGCAGACGAGGGCGTGATCAATCTGGAGGGGCAGTTGCGGGCGCTGCTGCGCGACCACTATAACGGAACGATGTCGCTGGAATGCGAGTTCAAGGCCCCTGGCATGACCCATCAGCAAACCTCGGAGCGCTCTCTGGAGGGTCTGCTGCGGGTGGCCAGGAGGGCGCTGGCCTAGCGAAATTGCTCAGGGCTGCGGGGATGACGGGCTATGAGTGGAGGACATTCCGTTCGGCCGCTGCAAGCCCGTGCGGGCGTTCCTGCTTCTGACAGAGGCTGAATTCCGCGACAACGGGCAGATGGTCCGAGGCGATCAGCGACTTGCGCGTGCGATGAAGCTCAAGCCGGTGAAGGCGCAGGCGGTGGTCGAAATAGATGTGGTCGAGGCGCAGGAGCGGCAGCACGCACGGAAATGTCCGTTGGCGCTCAAAGCGCCCATGAGGGCTGTGGCCGTTGAAGTGCGCCGCGAGAAGCCGGGTGGCGTGTCCCGGGACCCATTCATTGAAATCGCCCAGCACGATGCGTGCGCCGGCCAGTTCCGCGCTGTGCAGAATGCGCTCGCTGATCATGCGGCGAGCCTGTTCACGGCGTTCGAAATAAGCTGTGCCCAGATGAACATTGAACAGGTGCAGGATCTCTCCGCTCCCGAGCCGCACGTCGGCGCGAAGGATGCCGCGAGGTTCACGGCCCCTGGCCGTGATGTCGTAATTGCGCCAGCCGATGACAGGGAATCGTGAAAGCAGCAGGTTGCCGTATGCTGCCCCATTGTGCCGCCGGTTCTCTCCAAAGACCGGATGATAGCCCAGCCGTTCCGCGACATAGCGTGCCTGGTCTGCTTTCGGGTCCTGCCCGCGCCCCAGGACTTCCTGGAGCGCGACGATGTCGGCGTCCATCTCATCCAGCACTTCGGCAATCCTGTCAGGGCGCACACGCCGGTCAAGGCCGCGGCATTTGTGGACGTTATACGTCGCAACTCGAAGCCGCTGCACTGCGTTTTTATGGGCTTTTGTTGATGAAGATCCCAAAAATCACCTTTCTCGGAGAATCTTTACAACATTAGATGCAGGGCTGTTGCCGGGCGTTTCGCCAACGGGACGGGTATTATCCATGACCCAAATGTCTCCCCGCCAGGAAGCGGGAGATTACGTCCCTTCCTGGGGTGGCCCGCCGTTATCTTCCTGAGACTTGTTTTTGGGAAAACGCAGCCGCCACGCCTGCACCAACAGGGTCAAAACAACCCATGCACCCAGGAGGGCCAGCACTCCCGCAACAAAGCGCGGGAGGAGGACCGTGATTGCCACAAGGATCGACACGGCGAGCGCTCCTGAGAGCATCAGGGAAGCCTCAGCCGGCCCCAGGACGCGGCTCCGTGTTACGGCGGCGCCGACGAATGTGCCCATCCGCAGGACGCCTTTGGCGGCCCAATTGGCACTGCCTCGTACGGCGCCGCGCGGCCTCACGCGCATCCGCCGGGGAATGATCGGCCGCGGCCGCCGCTTCTCCGTCAGGACAATTTCCGTTGAATTGGCGAGGTCTTCAAGATACATGGCCTGCATCTGCCCGGCGAAATCTTCGTCTTCGGCGATTACGTCGAGTTCCCAGTTGACCACCCAACTCGCGATGTTCAGGTTGGTTGAACCCACCCGCGCCCACCGCCCGTCTGCAACGGAGGTCTTGGCGTGGAGCATCGGGCCGTTCCATTCGAAGACGCGCACGCCGGCCTCGAGCAGCGTGCGATAGCCTGCGCGGGAAATTGCGCGGATAAAGGGCACGTCGCCCGCCCGCGGCAGCAGCAGCCGCACGTCCACGCCGTCCGCCGCTGCTGCGCACAGCGCCTGCACGTAGGACGATGTTCCTACAAAGTAGGCATCGGTCAGCCAGATGGATTCCCGCGCCATCGCGGCAACCAACTGGTCCAGGCGGTACACGGACGTCACACCGGGCTGAGTGGCGACGATCCGCAGGCTCACGTTGCCCTTCGCGGGGCCATGGCTTTGGAGACTCGGCGGAGTTTGCGGCAACGGAGGGCCGCAGGCGGCCCACGTGGAGGCAAACGCCCTTTCCACTTCCGCCACTGCCGGCCCCTCAATGGCAATACCTGTATCGCGCCAGGGAGCAATGCCGCGCTCGGGATTGCCCGCCCAGTGCCGCCCTACGCACAATCCTGTTACAAAGGCGATTCGGCTGTCCACGACGATGGTCTTGCGATGATCGCGGCTCAGCCAGCCGAACGCGCTGTCAATCCGCGGAGGATTGAAGCACCGGACCTCAACCCCGGCGCGCCGGAGCCTTCGCCAGAAGCGCCACCCGCTGCGCCCAATGGCGCCCATCCAGTCGTAAATCACCCGGACGCGTACCCCCTCCTGCGCTTTCTTCGCCAAAAGGGCCGCAAACTCCCGGCCTACGTCATCGTCATGGATGATGTAACTTTCGAAATGAATCGTGCGGCGGGCCTGCTGCATGGCTTCTATCCAGGCCGGGTAGTTCTCTTCGGCGTCGCGCAGCAGACGGACATCGTTGCCGGCGATTAAAGGCGCTCCAGCCGCCCGGGAGAATGCCTGATCGGCAAAGGCGCGCAATGCGGACAGAGTTTCGCCTGTGAGAGAGGCAATGGGGTATTCAGGCACAGCCATCAAATACTATGATATCGCGGTGAGCGCAAGGAAAATTGTGGGCAAAGCGGCGGGCGTTTCTTGACTTTCATTCGTTCCCCGTGATACCACAGTGCCACCGGTTAAGCAGCGGAATCGTTTCATATTCTGAAAGAGAGGGCATCTTCATGAAGCGCAGAAAATTCTTTCATCTTCTCGGCGGCCTTGCCGCCGGAGCGGCTATTTTGCCATCGTCCAACCAAACACTCTTCGCAGCAAATTCTTCCTCCGCGGGTCCTGCGCAGGAATCGGTGGGCGGTTTCGACAAGTACACTGAGGATTATGCTCACTTCTGCGCCACGCCTGAGAGCGAACGCGTTTTTTATGCGTTACGCGACGGCCGTATCGTCGCCGAAAAATTGGATGATCAGAACTGGAAGCCCACAGGCTGGGGCGAACCTCCGGACCTGCCTGTGCCGGGCGGCTCGCACGATGGCGTACCAATGAATTCGCCCATTCCCGGCCTCGCCGGCGAAGGCCCTTATCAGCCCACCTGGGATTCACTGCTTCAATACGAATGCCCGGAATGGTACCGCGACGCCAAGTTCGGCATCTGGAACCACTGGAGCCCGCAGTGCGTTCCCGAAGACGGCGACTGGTACGCGCGCAACCTGTACATGCAGGGCTCAAAGCAGAACAAATTCCATCTGGCGCATTACGGCCCGCCGTCGCGGTTCGGTTACAAGGACCTTTGCGCGCAATGGACGCTGCTGAACTGGCAACCGTCAGAACTGATGGACCTGTACGTCCAGGCCGGAGCACGATTCTTCGTGGCCCTGGCCAATCATCACGATGGGTTTGATACCTGGAATTCCAGACATCATGCCTGGAACGCGATGAACCTTGGCCCGCACCGGGACGTGATCGGGACATGGGCGGCGGAGGCGCGCAAGCGCAATCTGCGCTTTGGTGTCACAGTGCACCAGGGGCGGAACTGGTGGTGGTTCCAGACGTCCCATGGCACCGACGCGACCGGGCCTGAGGCGGGGCATCCTTATGATGGCCGCCTGACGCTCGCCGAGGGCCGCGGCCAGTGGTGGGAGGGATACGATCCCCAGGTGCTTTACGCCCCCAAGCATCCGTTTGACGCACTGCCGGATATTTCCTACGTCAAGAATTTTTATGATCGCACGCGCGACCTGGTGGACCAGCACAATCCCGATCTGCTTTACTTTGACAATCCGCTCTTTCCGCTGGGCTGGGGCGGGATGAACATCGGGGCCTATTACTACAACCACAATCTGCAGTTGAACGGCGGCAGGATGGAGGGTGTGATCAACATCAAGAACGTTCCGCCGAACCTTGCGAAGGCCGTTGTGGCCGACATCGAGCGAGGGCTGGCGGCAGAAATCCTGCCGCATCCCTGGCAGTCCGAAACCTGCATCGGGCAGTGGCATTACCAGCGCGAATTGTTCAACCGGCCCGGTGAGTACGGAGGCTACATGACGCCGCGCGAAGTCATCCACTGGCTGGCCGACACGGTGAGCAAGAACGGCACTTTCGTCTTGAATATTCCCGGCAAGCCGGACGGCACCATCGACCGCAAGGAGCGGCACATCCTTGAACAGATCGGCGAGTGGTTCAAGATCAACGGCGAGGCCATTTATTCCACGCGCCCGTGGACGGTGTTCGGTGAAGGGCCCCACACAATCAAGGCAGGATCATTCCAGGGCCATTCGGCGCGGGAACTCGACGCGCATGACATCCGCTACACGCGCAACAAAACCAATACGGTGATTTACGCGATGGCGCTCGGCTGGCCGGAACAGGCTGTGGTCCTGCGCTCGTTCGGGACTTCGGCTGCGAACCGGCCGCCGAAAGTGGGGCGCGTGGAACTGCTGGGCTCGACGGAAAAGATCCGCTGGAAGCAGAACTCCGACGGCCTGCGGATCGAACTCCCCAGCCGGAAGCCGGCATTGGACTACGCCGTCGTCTTTAAGCTGAGCGTGGCGTGACGAGGAATTCTTGCCACGCAGCGCCGAGCTTGAGGCAGGTTGCTGAATCAAGCCCAATTGCCACGCTCAGCGATGCATCACAGTATTTGCCTGAAAGGCAATGCTGGAACCCTTCGCTGCGCTCAAGGTGATGATCCATCGACTTTGTCAAGCTCCTTTCGTTACACCACGCTAGAACGTTTGCCCCAGAATGCTCGAAAGGTTTTTCAAGATTCGTTCCACGTGCGAGCCGTGCCAGTAAACGTGCCCGCAGCCAGTGCAGCGGAAGAATTCCGAATAGATTTCGTACACTTTTGGTTTGATGAGATCGCGCACCTCTTCCTTCGCCACGGGAGCGATGGAACTGTTGCAGACCGTGCAGCGGGTCCACAAGCCGGAGGCTGGATCGAGCGAGAACTTCGTGACCACCTCACGCAATTGTTCCGCCGGTTGCTCGCTTGAGACGCTGAACACGTTGGCCCCCCGGCGAAATCGTAAACGCGTTTCGCCCCGGGTCAGGATAATGCGGCCGTCGCGCCGCGCTATCTCTTCCAGCCCTGCAGGAGCAAGCTCCGGAAGATAGAGCGTGTCATAGCCGAGCAGGCGCAGCATCCGCGCCAGCCGTCCGAGCATGCGGTCTGCAACAAAGCTCTTCACAATCCGTTGCCGTTTTTATGGCCGTTCGAGCTGCGCGAGAATTTCGATTGCAGATAGCTCAGCGGGACATCGTAGAGCGTCGCTCTGAGAGAGTGGCGCATGCTCTCATGAATAAAACAGACATGGGTGCACCAGCATTGGTCACGGACGATCGCCGCGGGCTCGTTGCGACGCGCATCCGATTGCCAGAATTTCTGGAAGTCGCAGTCAAAATCTCTCAGATTGCCGAGCTTGCCGCGCAGTTCGCAGGCACGCACGTCTCCGTTGTAATCAATGACGATGGCTGTTTCACCGGCCGTGCAGGGCATCGGCCACGGATGCGGCGATTCCATATTCTCAAGCTGCACTTTGTTGTGTAATGCCAGGATGCCCTGGTAATACGCGCGGCTGACCCGGTTAGCAAGCCCGCGGGAATTCCGCATTGCGATGCGGGAATAGTAGTCATAGATCCTGCGGACTTCGGCGTAGAGCGCCGGCAGCCGCCCGATGGGAATCCGCTTGAGTGAAGGGTCCTTGGCGCTGCCGCGGATGATGTTGAAGTAATGTCCATCCACGCGGCAGTTCCGTTGAACGAAACGGGCGATCTCCAGGACGCTGTCGAAATTCTCCGCGCAGATGACGGTATTAATGTTCACGCGCAGATTGGGAAATTTTTCCCGGCAGGGCTGGAGGACTTCAAGCGTTTTCAGGGTCTTTTCAAAATTGCCGGGCACGGAACGGATGGAATCCTGAACGTGATGAAGGCCGTCCATCGCGACATTGAGATCAAGTTGGAGCCTTGGATTGTCGGTACAGATTTTTGCAACCTGAGCGGCGGTGCGCTCCGGCAGAAGGCCATTCGTGGGAAGGTTCACCCACCGGATGCCGTTGTTTGTGTAAAACAGATGCAGGATTTCGGCAAGCTCGCGGCGGAGCATGGGCTCGCCTCCGGAGAGCCAGAGGTCGGTGAAAGACGGCATGGTGAAGGATAACTTCTGGATTTCATCCCACGTCAGGTCGCCGCGCTGGTTCAGCTCCTCCCAGTAGAAGCAGGTGCGGCATTTGGCGTTGCAGAGCGAGGTGACGAAGAAGATCACAAGCTTCAGGCGCTTTTCACGCCGGAAAACTGCACGCGGCCCGGGTGATCGTATGTTGGTCCGGAGAGACATCGTCCTTGTGGATTGTACCAGACCGGGAGCCTGGTTCCAGAGACATTGAAGATCGAAATCATCAATCTGCTTAACAAGGGCTTTGGATGGCAGCAAACCGACTGGAGAACGGGCGGGTCTTGGGCACCCGGGCGGGAAATCTTATACGGGTTCGTATATGGATGCACGATCTCGTGTGATCCGGTGCGGAAGATTCCTCTGGTTAGGAGTGTCGGAGTTTTTTCTGGAGCGCTTATCTCCTTAGCCGCCATAAAGATACGGCTCACGGCCGACTTAGGCGCTGTTTGGCGATGCTCGTGCTACGTCGCTGAGTGCATTACCCAAAATTTAAGGAGGAACACCCGATGAAAAAGCTTTTGACACTGTTGGCAACCCTGGCTGTTGCCATGACCCTGTCCATGCCGGTATTCGCTCAGGAGACGGGATCCCAGGAGACACAAACCAGTTCTGCTCCGGCGAAGAAGAAGGCTTCGAAGAAGAAGGCCTCGAAGAAGCACAAGAAGTCGAAGAAGCAGAAGAAGTCCGAAGCAGGTGGAACCGGCGAAGCTCAGTAACGACGTGGTGAAGTTGGCGACGGCGTTGCCGAATCCATATAAAGGAAACAGAGCCCCTGTCGAGAACCGGCAGGGGCCCTTTATTTTGGTGGGGGCCGGCACGCAGGTACTGTTCGTTATACAACCCTCGGCTTCGATTTCTGGCAGGAACAGTTTTCTTGTGAAGGGACCAGACAGAGCAGGGTTCCTGCTGAACCGTTCACTCGTCCTTAATTGCCGTCTTGACCAACTCGAGCATTGCAGGAGGGATGCTGGAGGCGCTGATTCCGTGGTCTTTTTCAGCGTGTTCAGCGGCCAGTTTCAGCAGTTCTTCTTCGTTTTCCGCCCGGATTTCCTTGGGGCAATTAGTGCCCAAGTCTCGACAGCGCAATACCTTAGCCATTCTACGCCTCCTTGTTGATTTGTTTGGCCTGCCAGCACATCTTAACACAGCCACGGGAGAATCCCCTCGATCCATCTCCCTTTGGGGTGGTCGGAAACCGGGCGCTCGTCAAGCATTTCGCAGCGCTTTTGGGGGAATGGCGCTCCGGCTGGTGGTGGAGCTTTTCGAGATAGATTTGGTCCAATGGATACCTGCGGCCATGGTCTGCGGACGGCCGGCTCGTTCGCTTGCTTTCGGGCAACTTCTTCGCTGATAATACACTCTACCAAAGCTGGTGCTAGAGTGTGGAAGTGTCTATGAAGCGATCCTTCGCTTATGTCGTGCTGTTGGGAGCGCTGCTGGCCTGTACAGCGTGCGCTCCGGGAAACACATACTTCCAGCACGGCCTTAAAGCGGAGTACAGGAAGGATTGGGACACGGCGCTTGTAAATTACGAAAAGGCTGCCCAGTCGGATCCCGCCAACGTTGAGTACCAGCTACGCGAACAGCACGCGCGCTCCCAGGCGTCAATGTTCCATATGGAACGGGGCCGCGAGTTGTTGAGAGAACAGCGGACGGCGGAAGCGATAGGAGAGTTTCAGAAAGCCGCGAGCATCGATCCGAGCAATCAGACCGCGAAGCAGGAACTGGGCCGTTTGCTGACCAGGGAAGTGGCCGCCAAGAAGAGCCGCGAAGAGCGCCTTCAGGCGGCTATCGAGGCGAATGAAAAGCAGGCGCCAACGGGCGTGCCGCAATTGAAGCCGCTGCCCCAGGAACCTCTCACGCATTTCCGAATCAGCGCTGACAGTAAACGCGTTTATGAAACGCTCTGCAAGCTTGCCGGATTGAACGTTGCCTTCTCCTCCGATTTCCAGGCCCAGCCGGTGTCGCTGGACCTGAATGATGTAACGATTGCCAACGCGCTGCACATCCTCGCGTTGCAAACCCATTCTTTCTGGAGGGTTGTAACTCCGAATACGATTCTTGTAGTCCCGGACAACCCTGCAAACCGGCGCGATTACCAGACGGAAGTCCTGAAGACTGTTTATCTGGACAATTCGCTAAAGCCGGCTGATATGACGGCCATCACCACCGCGCTGAAGCAGCTTCTGGGGCTTCAGCGCGTCATCGACAATCCTTCCGCCAATGCGATCATTATTCGGGACACTCCTGAGCACGTGCAGGAGGCCGTCAATCTGATTCACGATCTCGACCACGGCAAAGCGGAAATCATGATTGACATTACGGTCCTGGAAGCTGACGCAGACCGGGTGAGGGAGTTGGGGCTGACGCCTGCGACCGTCAGCCCGTCGGGATCCATCACCAATGGACTTCAGGGAGGCGCGTTGTTCAATCCTCAAAGTAACGCGACCCTTGCCCATCTGAGCACGAACGACTTCAGCGTTGTGGTTCCCAGCGCCGTGGCGACAGCCATTCTGAATGACTCAAGGACACGCATCCTCCAGAACCCCGAGGTCCGCGTGACAGACGGAGATACGGCCACGCTGCGAATCGGGAGCCGCGTGCCTTACGCCACGGGCAGCTTTCTGCCGTCGCTGGGCGTGGGAGCAACGGGACAAAACGGGCAATTCGGCGGGCTCATCGCCAGTACGCAGTTTCAATTTCAGGATGTCGGAGTCAACTTGGATTTGACCCCGCACTTGATGCCCAACGGCGACATTGCAATCCATGCAAAGATTGAGATTTCCTCGGTGGGAGCTCCCGTCAATATTGCCGGAGTCAATGAACCGACTTTCGGCCAGCGTCAAATTGAACATGATATTCGCCTGGAAGAGGGAGAAACCAGCTTGCTGGGCGGGCTGCTTCAAACAAGCGATACGACAACCGTTACAGGCGTACCGGGGCTTGGCGAAATCCCGGGCCTGAAATATCTCTTCAGCGACACGAAACACGAAAGGGTACAGACGGACGTGTTGATCATGCTGACGCCACGAGTCGTCCGTCTGCCGGGGTCGTATGTGGAAGCTGCGGCAGAGAAAACCCCCGCGCAGCCTGTTACAGAAACTTCGACGCCTCCCTCCGGTAAACCAACCGGTCCCGCGCCTCAGCCCGCACCGACCGCAGCACCTCCTTCAGCCGGAGGGCCTCCCACGCAGCGATGAGAAGCTTTCTTAAAGGACGTATTGCAATGAGGTTGGATGGTCGGGGTTTTACTCTGGTCGAAATGATCGCCGCGATGACGATCATGCTGTTGCTGACCACCATCGCTCTTCCCGTGGCCGGCATTGTGGTCCGGCGAGAGAAGGAGCAGGAACTGAGGGAAGACCTCAGGATGATGCGTAACGCCATTGACCGCTACAAGGATTTTGCTGACCGTGGAATGATTCCGGTTGAAATGGACACATATGGGTATCCTCCCACGCTCGAGACCCTGGTTAAAGGAGTTCCATTGAAGGGCAGCAAGGACCGTTACAAATTCCTCAGGAGAATCCCTGTTGATCCGATGACGGGGAACACCGACTGGGGTTTGCGCTCGATGCAGGACGACCCTGATTCCCAGAGTTGGGGCGGGCAGGATGTGTTTGACGTCTATTCAAAAAGCCAGGGAGTAGGATTGAACGGGGTCCCTTATGCTGATTGGTAGCAAGGAGCGACCGGCTACAAAGGCTCAATCAGGTGATCTGCCTGCGGCGTGCGGCTTCACGCTGCTTGAACTGATGGTCGTCCTGACGCTGATCCTGATTGTTGCGGCGATCGCAGCACCCAGCTATCAGGTGGCGATTATCCGAGCGCGGGAAGCGGTCCTGCGCGATGATCTGTTCACGATGCGAAAGCTGATTGACCAATATACGCTGGACAAGGATCAGCCTCCCCAGTCACTGGATGATCTGGTCCAGGCCGGCTATTTGCGCGGCGGCCTGCCCGTTGATCCATTCACCGGCTCCAATCAGACCTGGCAGGCGGACATTGAGGAAGTTCCCATAAGCCCGGAACAGACGGTTCCTGGAGTCGTGGACGTGCACAGCGGATCAAACGCCACGTCGCTGGAGGGAACTCCATACAGCAGTTGGTAGGCATGAGTGAGTACGTTTGCAGGCTCGGAACAGAAACGGGGCAGGTCATCAACCAGACGCACGAGGCATCGTCCGAAGGGGAACTGCGCGCGCGGCTGGCCTCACAGGGCTACTACGTCTTTTCCGTCAAGCCCAAGTCCATTCTCTCCACGCAGATTGGCCCTCCGCGAAGCAATAAGATCAAGCCGGATGACCTGCTGATTTTTAATCAGCAGTTTATGACGCTTTCAAAGTCCGGCCTCCCCTTGCAGAAATCTCTGGAAATGCTGGCGCGCCAGACGCGTAGCGAGGCTCTCCGCGCGGCGGTAGCGGACGTTCAGGAGAAGGTTCGCGGCGGCGCCTTGTTGTCTGAGGCGTTCGAATCCACGGGAAAGTTTCCAAAGATCTATTGCGCAACGCTCCGGGCCGGCGAGCGCAGCGGCAGCCTGGATAAAGTGCTGGGCCAATATATCACCTACCAGAAGACCGCGCGCTCATTCCGAAAGAAATTCGTTTCAGCGTTAATTTATCCGGCGTTCCTTCTGGTCTTCCTTGCCGGGCTTATCGTCCTGATCGACACATTTATCATTCCTCGATTTTCTGAACTTTATAAGGAACTGGATGTGCCGTTGCCTCCGCTGACAGTGTTTGTCATCAGCCTGGGGACGGCCATCAAGCACATGGGCCTGTTTGTGCTGGCCGGAGCTGTTCTTGCTATTCTTGGTCTGCGGGCAGCGGGCCGCTCGCAGGCGGCACGTCTGCAATGGGACCGGCTGAAGTTCCGCCTTCCCGTCGCAGGGAAGCTGCTTTTGAAGTTTTCCGTGGCGGAATTCGTCCGCACGCTTTCCACGCTGCTCCAGGGCGGGCTTCCGGTTGTGGCGGCGCTTCAGAGTTCGGCTGCGTCTGTTTCGAGTCCGCTGCTGGCCCGCGGGCTGGAGCAGGCTAGAATAGAAGTTATGGGCGGGCGGTCGCTGAGCGAGAGTCTGCGCATGACGGGGTACTTTCCAGCCCTGGCCCTCGACATGATCGAAGTAGGAGAGACTACGGGCGCGCTCCCGAGCATGCTGGAATCCGTCGCGGAATTCTTTGAAGAGGACGTGAATGTAGATCTCTCGACGCTGGTGGCGATGGTGGATCCCATTATGATCGCCTCAATTGCCATCGTCGTGGCATTTGTGTTAGTGGCGTTTTATTTGCCGCTCTTTTCACTGGCAGGACAGGTGCATTAATGGGCGAAAGTCCAATTCCCGGAATGACCCTTGATCCCGAACAGGAGTTGGCCACGGCACGCCGCGCCGCGGAGCGTTACTGTTTCGAGTTCGTTGACCTGCGCGAATTGCGCCCGGACCCGGAAGTTCTTCGCTCTGTTCCTCTCGACCTGATGCTCGACTATCAGTTCCTGCCGCTCGAGGCCAGTAACGGCACTCTGACGATTGCCGTGGGCGACCCTTCCAAACTTGCGCGCCTGGACGAACTCGGGATGCGGCTTGACCGGCATTTGATTGTGAAAGTGGCGGCGCCGAGCCAGGTGAAGGAATTCCTCAGCAAGACCGATCCTTCGCAGCGCGTGCTTGACGAGGCAACCGTCGAGTTCCGTCTGGATGTCGTCCGAGAAGAAGAAAACGGCGAGGAGAACCTTTCGCTCGAGCAACTGGTCGGAGAGCGGGACGTCAGCCCGGTGGTTCGGCTGGTGGACTCGATTATTTTTGCGGGATTGGAACGCCGCGCCAGCGATATTCACCTGGAAAGCCGTGACAACTCCATGGTTGTGAAGTACCGCATTGACGGCGCGCTCCAGCAGGCCATGAACCCGCTTTCCCACGAATACCAGTCCAATGTGATCAGCCGCATCAAGGTAATGGCTGAACTTGATATTGCCGAACGGCGCGTTCCTCAGGACGGACGTTTCCGCGTGATCTATCGCGGACGCCCCATCGATTTCCGCGTTTCCATCATGCCCTCGATCCATGGCGAGGACGCCGTCCTGCGCATCCTGGACAAAGAGTCTCTTCACGAGAAGTTTCGCCAGCTTCGCCTGGACGTTCTTGGTTTTTCAGACCGCGAGATCCGGCGCATCCGGCGGTTCATTCGCGAGCCTTACGGCATGGTGCTGGTTACGGGGCCGACAGGCAGCGGCAAAACAACGACGCTCTACGCGGCGCTTTCCGAAATTAAGAGCGAAGAAGACAAGATCATCACCATCGAAGACCCCGTGGAATATCAGATTCGCGGCATCACGCAGATTCCCGTCAACGAGAAGAAGGGCCTCACCTTTGCCCGCGGCCTCCGGTCAATCCTGCGGCACGATCCGGACAAGATCATGGTGGGCGAGATCCGCGACAATGAGACGGCGCAGATAGCCATACAGTCCGCTCTGACAGGGCATCTGGTCTTTACGACAGTTCACGCCAACAACGTGGTTGATGTTCTTGGGCGCTTTTTGAATATGGGCGTCGAACCTTATAACTTTGTCTCGGCGCTCAATTGCATCCTCGCCCAACGGCTGGTGCGCATGATCTGCCAGGAATGCAAGCGGCCTGTTACCGCTTCGCCGCAACTGCTCGAGGAATCAGGAATCGACCCCGCCAAATGGCAGGATGTGGTTTTTTACGAGGGCGCCGGCTGCCAGCATTGCAGCCAGACGGGTTTCCGCGGAAGGACAGCCATCGGGGAACTGCTGGCGCTTTCCGACAGGATCCGCGAGCTGATTCTCGATAAGCGGCCGTCTTCGGAAATCCGCCAGGCCGCGCGCAACGAGGGCATGAGAACGTTGCGGGAAGCTGCGCTCGAGAAAGTCCGGGAAGGCGTAACAACGCTGAAGGAAGTCAATAAGGTTACTTTTGTTGAATAAATCATCGCCAGGCCAGATTCTGTTTCGGCGGACCCAGCCGGCCGAAAAATCTCCACGGACCCGATCCGCCCGAAGGAAGTTTTTTCTGCCTGCCATGGTGTTTGAGTTCCAGCCGGAATATATCCTGGGGGCGCGGCTTTCCCGGTCAGCCCGAAGAGTCGTGCGGGTGGCACTTGGGGACGTAGAGGCAGGCGCCATCGCCCCATCACTCAGTCGGCCCAACCTTGCAGGACCTGAAGAAGTCAGCCGAAAGGTGGTTGCGGTGGCACATGCGCTCGGCGGTGCCAGTGGCCCTTTTGGTCTGCTCTTGCCCGACGCGGCTGTTCGCGTCACCATCCTCGACTTTGAGACGCTGCCTCCTGACCGTAAGGAGCAGGAGGCCCTCATCCGTTGGAAGATGAAGCCTCTGCTGCCATTTCCTGTGGAGGAAGCGCGATTGAGCTTTGAGGTCGGGCCGAAAGAGCCGGATGGCGTCGAGGTTGTCGTTATGGCCGTGCGAAGGTCCGTTGTGGCGGAATATGAAGCGGCTTTGGATGATCTGAGCGGCGATGTCAAGCTGGTGCTGCCCTCAGCGGCGGCCCTTCTGCCTCTGTTGACCGAAGATGCTCAAGCGGGGGAGTTGCTGATGAACATATCACCAACTCAACTGACGGCTGTGGTCGTGAAGGGACGGCAGATCAGGTTGTGGAGAAACCAGGCGACAAACGGGACCTCGGCCGCTGAAGGGCTGGCGGGTGTCACGGAAGAAGCCGTGCGGACACTCGCCGCCGCGCATGACCAGTTTGGACTTGAAATCGACCGTCTGCGCATCTGTGCGCGCCCTCGCGCAGCCAAAGAGTGGGCCGATGAGCTATGCCGCAGAGCGTCACGAGCAGTGGAATCTCTCGCGCCAGACCCCTGGGCGGTGGGGACCAGGCTTACAGAGGAAGAAGGGCAACTCCTCCAAGAGTTCGGCGCCCCGATCGCGGGGCTGGTGGCCAACGCCGCGTAAATTTGTCATGAAAGTCTTTTTCAACCTTGCGCTGGAACCTGAGCCGCGTGATCGATACGCCCTGAAGTGGGCCGTGCCGATGCTAGTGGTGGCACTCCTGGGACTGGCCTGGCTTGCGGTTTCCGCCTTCAGCGGCTTGCGCCGCCTGCACCAGGTTCAGCGCTCCCTGGCGCAGGTCAGGACCAGCGAGGCTGCTCTGCGGTCCAAAGAGGTCCGGCTCCAGCAAGAGATTAACCGTCCTGAATACAAGGCGCTGATTGAAAAAACCGAGTTCGTGAATCAATTGATTGGGCAGCGCCAGTTTTCCCTGACCGAACTGACATTTAAGGTCAGCAAGCTGCTGCCTCCAAATGCGCGGCTTAGCGGCCTCGCCCTTGCCTCATCATCAGAGACCCATCCGGAGGTGCAGTTCGCTGTGATGGGAAAAGATGAAGAGGCGATTGAAACTTTTCTCGACCACCTGGAAAGGTCCGGCGACTTTAACGACGTCATTATCAAGAGCCAGGGATTTCGCGGCGGCAGCGGGGGCGAACCCCAGGAGGTCGCATTGGTCTGCACCGCGAGATACGTGGCGGAAATTCCGCCGCGGGGAAACTGATCGAAGATGAGCAGGGAGCGCCGTAAAAAGATACTCCGATTTCTTGAGGCTGCCGCTGTGGCTGCCGTGGTCCTGGACCTGGCGGTTTATCTTTTCGGGGTCCGGCCGCTGCGCGGAGATGTTGTCCAGAATGAAAATGCCTACCGGCAGGAGTCGCTCCAATTGAAGCAGTTGCAACTTCGCGTGGCGCAGCTTGAGAAATTCCAGCAGGAGCTTCCCACCGCCGGTGACAAGCTGAACGATTTTGTCAAAGACCATGTTCCGCCCCGACAGACCGTTTTTTCAGATGCGGCGCGGCTTGTGCGCGTCCTGACCCAGAAGTCCGGCGTGCAACTTGACAACATCAGTTATAAACTCAGTTCAGAGAAAGGCGAACCGTTTGACCAGTTGGGTTTGGATATTTCCGTTGAAGGTCCATTCCCAAATCTGCTGCGATTCGCGCATTCGCTCGAAACGGCGGATGATCTGATTCTGGTCAGGGATTTCTCGTTCGCGGCTGGGGAGCATGGGACGGTCAACCTGCGCGTTGGCGGAGTCCTGTATCTCACACCATGAGCACGCAGAGCCAGTTTCGGAAGTGGGGAGCAGTTGCGCTCGGCGGACTTTGCGTGTTCCTGGTCTTCAAGCTGGTTTCGGAGATTATGGGCAGCCCTGTAAAGGCAGGAGACCCAGGGGCTACTGTTTCAAGAGTTCAGCAGCCTGTGCCTGCGGTCAAAAGCATGCTGAAGAGCAAAAACGGTATAGTCGGCGGCAATCTGAGTTTCGAAATCCAGAACCTCGAAGAGTACGCGCCGAAGCCGCTGCCGGATATCGACCGCGACCCTTTTAGCTACGGCCCGCCGCCCCTTACTCCAGCCCAGCGCGCGGCACAGGCGGCAAGAGCGGCCGCAGGCGCATTCACCGCGACCACGGCGGCTGCGGGGCCTCAAATCCCGCTGCGCGCCATCGGGTTCGCGGAAAAATTCATTGTGGGGCCGGAAGCGTACCTGACCGATTCAGACCAGATTTATGTGGTCCATATCGGTGATGTCGTTTTGCAGCGATACAAAATAACCGCCATCACATCCACGATGGTTGAAGTCCAGGACATAGCTACACATGAAAAAGTTCAGTTACCCATCCCGGAAGCACAGTAGCGTCCGCGACGGTCGTGCGGGTCGGGTGACCGCGGACAAAGGCTACATACTGCTTATCGTCATGATGATGGCGACGATTCTGCTGATTTCGCTTGCGGCAGCGGCGCCCAGCATTTACGTCGAAGGGCAGCGGGAAAAGGAAAAAGAACTGATCTTCCGCGGCGAGCAGTACGCCCGGGCTATCATGCTTTTCCACAACCAGTTCAATCGCTATCCCACTTCCGTCAAGGAACTCCTTCACACCAACAACATGAGCTTCCTGCGGCGCGCCTATCCTGATCCGATGACCAAGAGCGGGAAATGGCGATTCATTCACGCCACGGCCGCAGGCGTCATCATTGATTCCAAGATTCTTGGCCCGCCCGGCCAGCAGAAAAGCTCGACTCTCGGCGCAAGCGGGCAAGGTCCATCTTTGCAGTCGCCTGCGCAACAGGCAAACCCGCAAGCGGCCACGAACGGCCCGCAGGGAGGCGGATTTCAACTGGGCGGTTTTTCTCTGCCGGAATCGGGGCAGAGTTCATCTCAAACTCAGCAGGAAAGCAAATCATCTTTCTTTGGCAACAATAAAATGATCGGGGCGTTTATCGTCGGCGTCGCCAGCACGAGCCATCAACAATCCATCGGCGTCTTCGACAACCGGACCGAGTATGACGAATGGGAGTTTCTGGGGGTTCCGGGGGCTCCAGGAGCACCTAATATGGGCAGCTCCGTTGCCGTCCCCGGCGGGGCTGTGCAGCCGGGCCAAAATCCTGCTGGCACGGGTCCTCAACCGGGCGCCGGCGGAGGATTTCATCTCGGTCCCCTTGGGCCGGGAGCGCCAGGCCCAGGTTCAGGCGGTGGTCTCAACCCCTGACGGCGTTGGGCGAGTTTTCAACAACAAAAACCGGCACTCGTGGCACCATTGCATCAGGCCGATATATCCAAGCGGTGGGAATTTTCCATCTCTGGATCGAGTGTGACGTCTTGAAGACGAATAGCACGGGGAAGCGATGAGAAACTCCAGACTTATAGGTTGCGGAGCAGCGGCCCTGCTTGCCGTAGTCTCTTCAGGTTGTGGCGGAGGCGGCGGAGCGGCTCCTCCACCGTCCAATGTCAGCGTAACCATCTCGCCCACCAGCGCCGCTGTGAGCTACGGCGGCACCAAACAGTTCACGGCTACGGTTACCGGCGCCACGAATACTTCCGTCACCTGGAAGGTAACGAGTCCGAGCAGCACGGACAGCAGCCAGATCGGCAGCATCAGCACCTCGGGACTCTACACTGCGCCGGCAGAGACTTCTATCCCCGCAGCTTCCAGTCCACCTCAAACTTTTCCGGTGATCGCCGGGCAGCCCTCCTCAAACGTGAATGTTACCGTCCCTGCGATAAGCGCTGTCGATTCTGTGACAGTGACGGCAACAAGCCAGGCCGACCCTTCCAAGTCCGCCTCGGCAACCGTAACGCTTTCCGGTATATCAATCCTTGCTGTCGGGCAGTGCGTGCAGGACCCGAACACGCCCGGCACGCTTAACTGTTCGGGCGGCAGCACGGGAACTGAGATTCCGGCGGGCCAAACCGCCACTCTTTTTGTGGCCGGGTTTGGGATTCTTCCGGGAACGACTTATACCGTCACCGGCCCCGATGTCACAGTGACGCAACCCGCGCCCCAGCAATTCCAGCCTGCGAGTGACGGCACCCCGGCGGTTTATTTCACCATCATCGTCAGCCCCGGTGCTGTTCCCGGGCCGCGAAACCTGGTCGTAAGGAACCAGAGAAATGAGCTTGCATCCTTTGCGGGGGCCGTACAGATTCAATAGCGAGCGAATCAAAATGAAGGCTCGAACAATTATTCTTGCTGCCGCGATGGCCGGGGGCCTTGCGCGGCCTGCACGCGCGACCACGCTCATTCGGATGACCCTCAGCCAGCTTGCGCAGGCATCCAGCACGATTGTTCAAGGCCGCGTTGTTGCGCAGACAACACGCGTGAATGCGAGCCATACGCGCATTTTCACATATACCACTGTGCAGATTGACAAGGCCCTGAAAGGCCAGCCGCCCTCCACCCTGACCATCGAGCAGCCCGGCGGCACCATTGGCAACGTTCATGTGCATGTGCCGGGAACGGCATTCCTGCGGCCTGGCGCGGAATACATATTCTTCCTCGAGCCGGTGGCGGGGCAGGCAGAAACTTACCACATGGTGGGAATGGTGCAGGGAGCCTTCCGGATTTACCGCGGAAGCAATGGGAGTGTTCGTCGGGTGGTTCTTCCGCTCGGAGCGCTCAATACCGGCAGCACAGCAAAGACGCTCAACCCGTCGCCATCGCTTGGGGAATTCCAGATGACAGTCTCGGGCGTGCTTTCTACTCCCATCGTCATCCCTGCCGGTACGTCGATTCCGGTTGTGATTGTCACGACGCAGTTTCAGGGCGCCGGCCAGGCCGTGGTTGTGGCTCGGACCACTTCAGATTTGTTTCCAAGCAAGGCCGTCGTGATTCCAGCGGGCAGTAAAGTTGTCGGGACCGCGCAGCGGAGCGGAGAGAGGTGGAAAATCTATTGGAATTCCATTTCAATTCGCGGCCAGCTGGCGCATATCTCTGCGGCCAGCGAAATTTCCGCCGGCCAGGACCTGAAGGGGACGGCCATGATCGTGCAGGCGAGGTGACAACGATGGCTCGAAAGGGAAAAGCGGGTCAAAAGGGGCGGATTGCGATGGGTTGTGCTGCATTGGCCGTGATGTTCTCCGCCGCTTTGATGTTTGGCTACAATCCGTTTCAGGACAATCTGGGAACATTAACCTCGCCGCAGCCTGTCGTTGCCCGTTGGGATAATGTACCCTCTACGCCTGTTTCGTGGTTCCTCAATGCACCAACGCCGGGCAAAAATGTCAGCAACGCAGGTTGCAACGACACTCTGGCCAACTGCATCCAGCAGGCGGTGGAAGCCGGCTTCAATTCGTGGACCGGTGCTCAGATCACGATCGCGAACACTCCGCAAAAGCTGACAGATGTTGCCGTAACGTTTGGCGGGACTTCGAGCCTGACCAACCCTGATTATCAGGATTGCCAGAACGTGATCGGGTTCTCAGACACTAATACGAGCGACTTTTCAACGGGCACGATCGCCTTTACGCAGATCACCACCGTCACGCGCCCCTCCAACGTACCATCCGGCACTTCCTTTCAGTACACATGCAGCGGCAGCGCCAGCAAGACTTGCAGCCTGGATGATTGCATTACGGACGCCGACATCGAATTCAATCCCAAAGTGAACTTCACTACATCTGTCACGCCGCCGTCGAACACCTTTAACCTGCAATCCGTCGCCACCCACGAAGAAGGCCATTTTCTGGGGCTTGACCACAGCGGCATCGGCCACACAGTAATGTTTCCGTTCGGAGACACGGCCCTCGCAGGAGTGCAGACGCAACTTCAGACAGACGATGCCGTCGGAATTTCCTTCCTGTATCCAACGGCGAGTTTTAGTACTGCCACAGGGGTCATCTCCGGAGTTGTCAATTCGAGCAATTCGGGAAGCATCTCCGCGGTCTTTGGCGCACACGTCATCGCTGTGAATGCTGACACGGGCAATGCAGTGGTAGACGGAATCACGGCCCCAGATGGCAGTTACAAGCTCATCGGAATTCCACCGGGCAATTACAATATTCTGGTTCTGCCGATGGCGCCAAGCTCAGATGCAGGAATTCTTGTTTTGGATAATTTTTCCGGGTGGGAGTGCGGATACGCGAATTCCGGATGCACAACCGTGCCTGGAAATCCAACCAACTTCACCGGCCGTTATTACTGACCCGCGGGACCTGGGCCAATCCACTGTAGTGACGGCCTATCGTTCTGATCGCACCACCTTCGGCGGGAAGCCTCCGGAATCACGTAGGGTGGGCTTTCTGGGGGCGACTGCGTACTTGCTCTGCGTCAGGATCAAATGCAAACAAGCCTAAACGGGGCGTTCGACAGCCCTGGTCGCTCGACGGTGCTGGGCCAGCACCGCAAGGATGGCTCCGCGATCCATTTTGTCGCAATGGACCGTGCAGATTGACATGTCAGCCAGAGCGTGGACGCAATTGTGAATCCGGCGCTGGTAGTAGAGGATTGTTGCGGGATCGGCTTGGGTTTTGTAAGCCCAGGACCAGTCGGAAATCCATCGCACGATGGACCCATTGCGCCGGACGAGGGGGCTCTTGCATGGGTCGTCTCTTTTGGAAAAGCGGGAAAGGCAGTCCGGAGCGGTCAGGAAAACCAGACGGCTGTTTCGAATAAGAGTTTCGGGGCGCAATCCCTGTTCACTGAGGATCCGGGCGAGCTCTTTAAGCCACGCGGGCCCGGCAAGCACTACGATTTGCTGGCCAATTTCAATGCCGCCCTGAACAAACTGGATGATCTCTCGAGGACCGGGCTTCTTTCTGACTAAAAGGCGGCACGAATTAGCAGCGGGTTCAGGTCGAGGATCGGCGCCCATTCGAACAATCCCTTTTATGTTATCTTGCGCGAGTTTCGGCGCTTCTGTCAATCCGGTTTTCATGAGCATCCGCACCATTTCCGCGCCCTCGCATGGTCTTTGCGCCGTCCGAGCAAGCGGTTTGCAGCGAGGAATGCATCCATGCGAAGACACAATCAGTTTGTTTGAAGATATGAAGAAGGCTGCCGCCGACGTTCAGCAGCCTTTATGCCGACGGTTGGAGGGTCAGGTTACTGCCGGCGTATCCGGCTAACCGTGAAGAAACTTCCCGGGATTTACCGGAGTGCCGTGGATCCTGACTTCATAATGGAGGTGCGGCCCTGTTGTACGTCCGCTCATGCCGATGGCGCCGATAATTTCACCCTGCTTAACCTGCTCCCCTACCACCACAAAGATTCTGCTGAGGTGGGCATAGCGGGTTGTAATGCCATCGCCGTGGTCGATCAAAATGCTCCGACCATAGCCTGCGTCGGGTTCCGCTTCGATCACCAGCCCATCGCCAGTGGCCACTACATCCGTGCCATACGCATCGGCAATGTCAATTCCAGGGTGGAAGGCATCCTCGCCGCTGAATGGGTCCATGCGTTGGCCGAATCCTGCGGTTATTCGTCCCCGCACAGGCCAGATGGAGGGGATGGCATCAGGATCGTCCAACATGCCCGGGCCGAGCCGGCCGTTAACGCCTGTCAGGCTCACGGTTCTCAGGACATTCAAAGCGTAAAGTGAATCATTGTAGTCTGTCCCGTCGATGGCTGCGGATTGTCTGGCCAGGCTCAACAGGTCAGGCGCGATCTGCTGGTGATGCCCGTTTCCAAAGCCGTAGCTGACGGCAACCTCTGCGGCGAGCGTTTGAAGGGAGTTCAGCTTGGCGTTGGCGCGGCTGACTTTGTGTTCGAGCGTTTGAAATTGCTGCTTCAGCGCCTCGCGCTCGCTCCGAACAGTATTGTAGTTTGAGACCTTGACGAGCATTCTTGCATAGCTCGTTGCGAGGCCTGCCAGCATTACGATGCCAATGATACTCAGGGCCAGGACAACCGGGACAACATACAGGGGGAGCTGGATCTTGCGGACTCTACCGTGGGCGCCAGGTGTAATGAGAAGGGTGTAGAACTTGTTGTTCATGCGCTTCAATCACCTTATGCCTTTCGTAGAATTTGGGACGCCCCCACCCGAGGAGAAGAAACTCCCATGAACCTCGTCCCTGGAGAAAAAACGAAACTTCAATGCTATTCAAGCGGCCAGAGGAAGTCAAGCGCGCAAGACCGTCAAATTAAGCGGTTGTAATCCAATTGTCAAGCACAATCTGCTTATGGGAGTCTGGCTGGACTAATATTCGCAATTCTCCGCCGGCCTTGTTTCGCTTGAATGTATCAAGCGCGTCCGCGTAAATCTCTGACAATTCCGTTTCCGCCAGACGTTCGGCTTGTGCGTTCGTCGCGTTCAGCAGCCAGCAACGCCTGGGAGCGAGCGCGCCCACGAGGTCCGGCAGATCAAAGTGCTTCAACACGCCGTAGAGAAACCACGTAAGTGCGAGCGAATAACTTGTCGATTCCACCATTGAACGGTAGCTTGCCACCATCGAATCGAGCATCAGCGACCGCAAGCGGTCATCCAATACTCCGGCCATCAGCATCGCAACCGCTGCGGCGTGTTCTCCAATCCCGTGGATTCGGTTGCGGTCAACATCCGGCCTCGATTCGAGATAATCGAGACATCGCAGGCAGTCCCAAACCCTCTGGCCGAGTACAGGCTTGCCAAGCGTGAAGCAGGCCCAGGCGTAGGATTCCTGAAGATTTTGACTGTGATAAAAGACCGGGCCGCTGGCGGGCAGGCGGGGGATGGAATCGCCAAGGCCACGTAAATCGACTGTACAGACGGCAAATCCTTTGCGAACCAGACGCTCCGTCGGGCCTTCCTCTCCGATTGCGAAATCCTTATTTCCTTCTGAGATATGCAGGACCGTTGGGTACGGTTCGCCGCCTTGGGCTGGCTTCAGAAACCAGCCGGTTATTCGAATGGAAGGCTCAGAGCGGAAGACGAATTCTTCAATGCGAGTATCTCTTCGCGTGTGCGAGGAAAGAGTTTCTGCCTCAAGCGCGGTCTTCTGTGCAGGCAAGGCCAGCGTCTGCGCCAGCTTCTTGCGCGCCTGCTCACGGAACACGTTGAGGTCACCGGCAGATTTTTCCAACGGATTCGAAGGGGCAAGGTTTGCAAGCCGGTCCGCGTTCAGTTGCACAACCGTTCGTCCACCGAGAGAGGTAAGAACCTGCCCTGTGGAAGTGCAGTTCAAGGCATTGGGCGCTGACTGGTCAAACTCAGCCTCGTCGGTTCCCCAATCCTCCTGCCCAAGCCACCTGTTGAACCACTGATAAGTGGCGTGTCGGCTGAAGAAATCGTAGTCATGAGGAAGAGAAGTGGCAAAGATCTCTGCCTTCTCCGTGGCGCCCATCGGTTTGTAGGCTGATTGGACTTCTTTGAAAACTTCTTTAGTCCCTTCAATATACGTCGGTGAGTAAGTAACGCCGCGGTCGATCGGGTTGTAAATCATAAGCAAGGGTTTTGGAGCAAAGGCCAGGAGCAGGTCACCGCGGTCAATTCCCTCTGGCAGACTGAAAATCAAATTCTGTTCTGCATCGGCAATTGCTCCGGGCGGGGAATAAGACGGGCCGGCAAGGTTTTCTGAGTTGCCGTCAACCTCGACGGCGGCTTGGATCCGCGGCTCAAGCGCGCAAAGGTACATCGTCATCGTTCCCCCGCCGGACTGGCCTGTGCAGCCGATCTTCCGGGGATCGACCTCGGGCCGTGAGAGCAGATAATCGAGCGACCGTATTCCGTCCCAAGTGCGATATTGAGCAAACGTCGAACCAAACAGCAGCATGGGTCTTCCGGCTTGGGAGTGTTCACCGGTCGGGCCGTACAGCGGTTTTCCCGTACGAGGGTCAAGGTATTGGTACCTTTCTCCCTGGCCGAAGGGATCGAAGGCCAGAACCACGTATCCCTTGCGCGCCAGCGTTTGATAGACATAGGCGTAGTTCCGGTAAGCCTTCCCGTTGGGGGTGTGTCCCAGCGGGGCCAGAATTCCCGGGAACGGCCCCCGTCGGCCTTGGGGAACATACAGGTTGGCTGTTACGAAGATCCCGGGTTGGCTTTCAAAGATGACCTTTTCAATTCGATAAGCTTCGCGATCGATAACGCCCGTGATTCGAGGATTCAATGGCGTCTTTTCAAACGGTCCCCCAATGAGTTTCCAGACAGTGGACCGGATTTTCTCAATCCGCGCGCGGACATCGGCCTCGCTCTGCAATTGCTGGAGTTGTGCAAGCCGCCTGGCGCGCGCTTCGTTCATCAGGGTCGTAAGGTAGTCCGGCCAATCCTTCCAGTAGTCGCGTTCTTCCCGTTCCGCAGCCTGAGACTCCATGCCGGAGCTTTGGGATTGCGGCATGCTGGTGAGCGCCTTTGCGCCGACGAGCGGGGCTGCCAGACCCAGCATGTTGGAATGAATGAACTTTCGGCGAGTGATCATCAACGTCCTCCGGAGATCAGCAGGCGGTTATCTGGAGAGTCGCCGAAGCTGAATGCGCGTTGAGAGAGCAATCGGCGCGGCCGGACTGCAGTTGTCCAAACGCAGGCGCTGAGAAACAAAGCTGAATGTATACTACAGCGGAGATGAACTTTCAAACCGAAGCTGAATTCGTACGATGGCTCCGCACGTTAGGCCCGCGAAGACGGGCACAGGTGAGGATGGGAATCGGTGACGATGCGGCGCTTGTGCGCGTCACCCCGAACCGCGATCTGATTCTGACGTCCGATCTCTCCATCGAGGGCGTCCATTTCACCGCCCGCCTGCATCCGCCGGGATCGGTTGGGCATCGTGCGCTTGCGCGTTCTCTCAGCGATGTGGCGGCGATGGGGGGTACTCCCCGTTTTGCCCTGGTTTCTGTGGCTTTTCCGCGTGACATTTCGCGCGCTTGGATCGAGGAATTCTATCGGGGCATGTTTGATCTGGCCGCGCGGTACGGCGTCGAGGTGGTGGGCGGCGACACTTCTATCGTTCGGCGCACGGTCATGATTGACGTAACAGTGACAGGCGAGGTGGCTCGGGGCGGAGGGTTGCTGCGTTCCGGCGCGCGGCCGGGCGATCAGATTTTTGTAAGCGGCTGGCTGGGCCAATCGGCCCGCGGTCTGGAAATTCTGGAGGGGCGGCTTCGGGGCCGCAGAAGCCTGAACGACACGCCGGAGGCCGGAGCGGCCGTCAACGCCCATCTGTTTCCTTCTCCGCGGTGCGAACTTGGACAGTGGCTCCAGCGCACCGGAATTCCCACCGCGATGATGGACATCAGCGACGGGCTTTCAACGGACCTGACGCGGCTTTGCGAAGCAAGCGGTGTTGGGGCAAAGGTCCATGCCGAGAGAATCCCCGGGCCGGCCGGAGTGTCGCCGAAACACTCACTCAGGCTTGCGCTCCATGGCGGCGAAGACTATGAGTTGCTATTTACCGTTCCAAAGCGAAGGCTCGCCAGGCTGCCGCGCGGCTATCGTGGCGTTCCGCTGCGCTGTATTGGTGAAGTCTGCCGCTCGCGCGATGTTCTGCTGGTCGCGAAAGATGGAACCCAGTCGGCGCTCGCGCCTGCCGGGTATGACCACTTTTCGAAGGGCCTTCCCATGTAGCGCCGATCTTCCGCTCGGCGCGTGCCATGGTTCCTGACGTCAGTTTGCCTGGGGGTCTGTCGATATCTTCGCTGGAGCAAGGAGATCCGGCTGGGGTTGTGGCGCCTCAATCTGAATGCTGGACACCGGCTTTGAGTCGGCAAGGCTCGCAGCCAGCGAACTGTCAAGGGTGTTGCCAGTCAGCACGTTGCCCGGCCCCGCGCTCGCGATAATCTGCTGGACCTGGGTCGGGCTTGTGAGCAGAGGGGAATCAGGAAACCGCCGGATCGGCTTGTCCTTAAGGTATTGGGTCATGAAGTCTGCCCAAATGGGCAACGCTACATGCGAACCTTCCTCGCCTTTACCCAACGGGCGGTGGTCATCGAACCCGACCCAGACGCCAGCTGTGATTGCAGGCGAAAAGCCGATGAACCACGCATCGGTGAAATCGTTGGTTGTGCCTGTTTTGCCGGCAAGATCGTATTTCATGGCCAGCGCGCGCTGGCTGACGGCCGTTCCGGAATTGAAGACTTCGCGCAGCATCGATGTCTCAATGCGCGCGATGCCGGCCGGGAGCACGTCGGTTACGTGCGGGGCGAAATCATCGATCACGCGGCCGTTGTAATCGGTCACGCGCAGGATTTCACGCGGTTCGATGTGAACGCCGTCGTCCGGAAAAGTCGAAAAAGCGGATGTGTGTTCGAGCAGCGTAAGGTCTGAGGCACCAAGCGCCAGCGGGAGGTTGGGAACCAGCCGTGACTCGATCCCGAAGCGGCGGCAGAGTTTGATGACGTTATCAATGCCGACTTTGGCAAGAAGCTTGACGGCGGGTACGTTTCGGGACTCCGCAAGAGCGTGGAGCAGAGTGATGCTCCCTTCGAACTTGTCATCGTAGTTATGGGGCGCCCAGAGGCCCGTGGGGCTGGGAAAGCTTACCGGCGTATCCATGATGGTGTCAAACGGGCCGATGCCGTCGAGCAAGGCCTGCGCATACACATAAACCTTGAAAGAGGACCCGACCTGGCGGTACGCCTGCACTGCTCGATTGAACTGGCTTGTGTCGTAGTCGTACCCGCCCACCATGGCTTTGATCTCTCCCGTCGCATTGTCAATAACCACCATCGCTCCCTGGACAAGCGGCGTCTGATCCAACGTTGCGTGCACCGTTGTGCCGTTAATGCCTTCTATTTTGAACAGGTCGACGTCTCCGGGGCTGAAGACGGCGCGCGGGTCTTTCTTTTGCGTCCAGCCGAAGTCGGCGGGCTTGACTTGCGCCGTTACGTCCCCGAAACGCACTACGGCGTAGAGTGGGTTCACGTCCATCACGATCCCGTGGACCAGCTTGCCTGATTGCAGCGGGTCTCTCCAGTCGGGGTTTTCGTAGGTCTGGAGCGTCGCCTGCTGGCCGTCCGGGAGCTTGACGGGGTCTTTCAGGATGTTTCTCTCAGGCCCTCTCCAGCCACGGCGCTTGTCATCCACGCGCAGTCCCTTTCGCAACGCCTCCTCAGCCTCGCGCTGCATCTCGATGTTCAACGTGGTATAGACGCGAAGCCCTTTCTGCTGGACCGCTTTCAGCCCATACTTCTTCTCAAGGAACTGCCGGACGTCCTCGACAAAATAGGGAGCAACGCTTTCATTCCAGCTGCGTACATGCAGTTCCAGGGGTGTCTTGACGGCACTTTCGTATTGGGACCTGTCAATCTTGTCGTTCTCCAGCATGGCCCGCAGGACTTCATTGCGGCGGTTGATCGCGTAGTGCGGATGAAGTATCGGCCAATAGAGCGGGCCACGGGCCATCCCGGCAAGCAGGGCGGCTTCCGGAAGCGTCAACTGGTCCAGGTGTTTCCCAAAATAAAACTCTGCTGCCGCTGCAAAGCCATAGTTCCCGTAACCCATAGGCACCTGATTGGCGTACAGGGCGAAAATCTGGGGCTTGGTAAAGCGACGCTCGATCTGGATGGCCAGCAAGGCTTCCTGGATCTTCCGACGGAAGCTTTTTTCAGGGGTCAAGAAGAGCATGCGGGCCAGCTGCTGCGTCAGGGTGCTGGCGCCTTGCGCCTTGCGCCACTCAAGAATATCGGTGATTGCAGCGCGCACGATCCGGAGGACATCAATGCCCCAATGGCTCTCGAAATTGCGGTCTTCAATGGAAATGACGGCATTGCGCAGCACGGGCGGGATCTGGTTGTACGTCACCATCACGCGGTGCTCCATGGCAAACCGCGCGATTGGAGTGCCATCATCGGCGAAGACTTCCGTCATTACGTCCGGCTGGTAATCTTCCAGTTGCCGGACCTGAGGAAGGTCCGATGAATAGACAAAGACCAGTCCCCCCGCCACTCCCAATCCGGCGGAAAGGACGACCAGAATAACAAAGACAAGCTGTCCGAAAAGCCTGCGGCTGCTCAGCAGAAGCGGAGAACCTCCGCGTCCGGTCGCACGCTTCGGTGTCCGCTGTTGGGGACTGCCCATAGAGGAACCTGCCTCACCACCAATTCTAGGGCTACCGTTCAGAGTGAGTCAAACATTGAGTCTGGGCTGCCGTCAGCTTGGGTTTGCAATGATTTTGCGGCAAATTCGAATCAGTTTGGCATAAGGGATTTGCCCCGGAGACGCAAGCATGACGATCTCTCCCTGGCGGAAACTGCTGTAATACCACTTTGCAAACAGGCTCAAATGCTCCCATAAGGTCGAGGCGGGAGAGTTTTCCGGCTGGTTCAGCAGGTCTTCGAACAGCCTTCTGAAGCGCTCGTCAAGCGACATCGGAGAAGGAACATTCTCGTCAAGGTCGAGAGATGCCGGACCCCGAAGCTTGCCGGAACACATCAGGAAGAAAGTAGCAGTTTTCGGCTGCGCACCCGGCAAAACAAGGACCGCATGGAGGTCGTCAAGTTTCCGGACAGGCTCCGGCTTCAGCGCCAGCGCGCCCTGTACCTTTTCGACCTTGCGGTGCAGTTGCGCCGCCCGCTCAAAGTCAAGGTCTGCGGAAGCGCGGTCGCGTTCGCTCTTCAAACCCTTTGCCAGAGATTCGCCATCACTGGCCAGAAATTCAATGACGCGCCCGACTTCTTGGCGGTATTCCTCATCCGTACAGCCCTGGAAGCACGGCGCCAGGCACATGCGCATCTGTGAATAGATGCAGCCCGGATGGGCGGGGTGGGGATCAAGGTCTTCAACGCAGCGGCGGATCTTGAACAGATCGAGGAATTCTGCGGCAAAGCGCTCAGCCGCCGCGCGGGAAGGAAATGGCCCGTAATAAAACGAACCGTCCCTTGAGACGCGCCGCGTAGGATAGAGCCGCGGAAAGCGGTTGCCAAGATTCAGCTTGAGCAGCGCCGGGGGCCGCAGCCGTAAGCGCGCGCGATACTGCCGGGGATAGTACTGCCGGTTGAGGTGATAAACCATCCACTGCATTTCAAATCCCGAGCCTGCGTACTGGTAATCGATGCGACGGGTGATTCCGCGAAGGTTCAAGAGCTTCGAATTCCCTTCCGGTCTCCTCAGGATCCGCCTCAACCTCCGCTGGAGGTCGCGCGTCCGCCCGATGTAAGGTGCAGCGTTCTCGTCTGAAAAGAGCGCAAACACGGCGGGGCGATGTTCAAACCGCTCGAAGAAGGGGCCATCCTCTGTTTTCGGATCGAATTCCAGCGTGTTTTCGAGGATCATGCTTTTGCATGCCGCCTGACCCGATTGTAGTTTCTGCTCAAAATAATGGTCAAGTTACGCTGGTCTCGCTGACGCCTAATTCAGGAGGGACACTTTGACTCGGGATCGAGGCGGGGCAATTTCACTTGCGGAAAAACCCGGCCAGCTTGTCGTAAGTTGCGGTAAGGTTCTCGGGTTCGACGCGGGTCTCGCCCACGACGGTCATGAAATTCGAATCACCGGTCCACCGCGGCAGGATATGCATATGGACGTGGAATTCGACGCCGGCGCCTGCGCAGCGTCCGATGTTCATACCAAGGTTATATCCTTCCGGATGATAAACTTCCTTGAGAGCGCGCTGGAACTGCTTAGCGATTGTCATCATCTCGGCGAGCGTCTCTTGAGGGGTTTCAATCAGGTCCGCGACGTGCGCATACGGAACAATCATCGCATGGCCGACCGTGTAAGGGAAAAGATTCAGGATGACATAATTGGTTCGGCCGCGATAAAGGACAAGATGCTCGCGGTCCTTTGCAGGGTCTGCGGCCGCTTTTTCGCAGAAGATGCACCCATCTGATTCGGTCCCCTTGCTGACGTAATGAAAGCGCCACGGGGTCCACAGATAATCCATAATGATTGACCTGCCGGTGAAGCCCTCACTGTTCAGGGGAGGATGGTTTAGGAGGCGCGTCCATGGGCTGCGGCGCCGTGGTCTGTGCGGAAGAGGTCGCCGGGACTGCCCGGGCAGCCTCATGGGTGCTGTTCACAAGGTCCTTTAATTCTTTGCTGGGTTTGAAGTAAGGGATCTCCTTGGCAGGCACGTCAACCCGCTCCCCGGTTTTCGGATTTCTCCCCACGCGGGAATTCCGGTGACGGGTCCTGAAGCTTCCAAACCCGCGGATTTCGATCTTATCTCCGCTGCGGAGGGACTTGACGATGCCTTCAAAAATCGTATCGACGATCACCTCAGAGTCTTTCCGACTCAATTCAGTTTTTCGAGCGACGTCTTCAATTAAATCAGCTTTAGTCATGCTCGACTCCTCAGGCTGAGATTTGAACCCGGGTTTTCCTGATCGGCGATTAATGGACGCATCCAGAAGGATGCGATTTTTGCCCCCGAAATCAGCGCGAATGGTTACGCTCAGCCGCGGCGCTGGCGCGCGCCATGGCGGGAGTCGTAATCCCCGCTGAAGAGAACGCTTCTGCCATCCTGGAAAGGCCGGTTGACTCCGGGGCTTTCTCCTTTTCCTGCGGCGCTTTCCAGTCTTCGATCCGCAGGCTCAGGCTGATCTTCTTTTCTTCAGGATTCAGCCGGATGACGCGAAAATCGAGTTCTTCTCCTACTTTCGGAAGGCCCTCATCGCCACCTGACCGGCTGTGTGTGACCTCCGAGATGTGGCACAGCCCTTCAATGCCCTCTTCGATTTCTGCAAACACGCCGAAAGAAGTTCGGCGGGTGACCTTGGCATGAACGATGTCGCCCACGTGCGTCTTGGCGAAGAAACTCTCCCAGGCATCGGGTTGAAGCTGCTTCAGCCCCAATGAAAGGCGCCGGTTTTCCGTATCGACGTTCAGGACAACGGCTTCGACCTCCTGACCCTTGCGCAGCATCTCCGAAGGATGCTTGACGTTCCGGGTCCAGGACAAATTCGAAACGTGGATCAGGCCATCCACTCCTTCTTCAACTTCAACAAATGCTCCAAAGTCCGTGAAGTGCCGGACGCGTCCTTTGACAACCGTGCCGGGGCCCATCCGCTCGCTTAAGCCTTCCCATGGGTCGGGCAGCGCCTGGCGCAGGCTGAGAGAAATCCGCCGCTGTTCGGAATCGACGCCCAGAATGGCAACTTCCACCAGTTCGCCAGGCTTCAGGATTTTCGACGGATGCTTGAGCCGCCGTGTCCAAGTCATCTCCGAAATGTGGATCAACCCTTCGATCCCCGGCTGTAGCTCGACAAATGCGCCGTAATCTGTCACGCTGACAACTTTTCCTTTAACGCGGTCGCCTACATGAAACTGGGAGGCAACCTGTTCCCACGGGTCCGGAGCCAGTTGCTTCAGCCCCAGGGAAATACGCTCCTTTTCCTTGTCAAACTTCAGGACCTTTACCTGCACTTCCTGACCCGGCTGCACAACTTCAGAAGGATGCGTGACGCGCGTCCAGGAAAGGTCCGTCAAATGGAGCAAGCCGTCCATTCCGCCGAGATCAACGAATGCGCCGTAATCCGTCAGGTTTTTCACGCGACCGGTCAGAACAGCGCCCTCAACAAGCTGCTCCAGCAGCGCCGCCTTTTTCTGTGCTATCTCTTCTTCCAGAATTTTTCGTCGGCTGACTACAACATTGTCGCGCTTGCGGTTGAGCTTGATGACTTTGCATTCGATTTCCTGGCCGATCCATTCGTCCAGGTTCGGGTGGGGCTTCAGGTCTGCCTGCGACGCCGGCATAAAGGCGTGAACGCCGATGTTGACTTCCAGGCCGCCTTTCACGCGCTGCACTACGCGCCCACGGACAGGCTTCTCCTCATAGAATGCCCGCTCAATGCCTTCCCACAATTCCTCGTGCTGGGCTTTCCGGCGCGACACGACTGCGGTTCCCGTCAGCTCATCAAACTTTTCAACGAAAACGCCTACCGTGTCGCCGGTCTTGACGGTCAATTCGCCATCTGCAGTAAGGAATTCAATGCGCGGGATAACCGCTTCCGACTTCAAGCCGAGATCGACCATGACGTCTTCATCCGTCACTTTGACGACGTAGCCCTGGACGATCTCTCCGGGAGTCAGGGCAGGGGCGGACTCCATGCTCTCCATCAGGCTCTCAACGTCAGCCATCCCGAGGCTTTCGTCTTCGAACGCCTCGGCGGAGCCAGAGGGACCCTCGGCTTCCGTTGTTCCTTCCACTACTGCCGCTGGAGCCGATTCAGCCGGCTCAGGCAAGTTTTCGGCAGACGTTCCGGGGGAAGCGAGAGCAGCAGGCTCCACATCGTTCTGGAAGGAAACGCCTGAGACTTCTTCGGATTGGGTGTGAAGCGGGATTTCGTTCGGATCGGCGACATCCTGTTGCGGTGCAGTGTCCACACCACTCTGCCCCTCAGGTGAGATAACGGCCTCACCTGAGTTCAGGTGGTTCTCTTGCGAAGACATTAACTTACCTCCCTGCCCATACCCGACGCATCTTCAGAGTGAGATTGTATTTTACCGTTCTCTGAAAAGCGAAGTCAAACTGATCATTCCGCAATGATGTTGGCTGTTTTCTATTCGATATGGAACCTGAAACCCGCTTGTTTGATGGCCTTCCGGTAGTCGTCGGATTTCATTTCCACCAGCTTGCACATTTCATAGAGCCGCGATGAGAGCGTCGGGCCGAGTTGCGCAAGAGAGCGGTCGATTTCCGGGACGGGCTCGCCCGAAGGAGCGCGGACCTCCTGTCGTTTGGAATTCTCTGACGTCAGCGTCGTCGTGATCAACGTGACCTTCTTGTCGTTGTAACGCGAACTGATGATGTGAGCGAGTGTTTCCCGGACCCAGTCGGTGGGATCAGAAGCCGTCAGATCATCAAGCAGCAGAACTTCCACATCCAGCACCGGCCCCAGGACGCGCAGTTCCGAAGTGTGCGAAATGGGATTGTAACTGTCGCGGATGTCCTTGAGCAATTTCAGGAAGTCGTAGTACAGGCACGGCACGCCTTTCCGCAGCATCAGCTCGCGGAGCACCGCCACCCCCAGATGCGTCTTGCCCACCCCTGTGGGCCCGGCAAATAACAGGCCGAAATCAGTGGGATATTCTTCCACCAGCTTCTGTGAATAGAGCTTGGCCGCCACCAGGCTGCGGTTGGGCTGGCCCGTTCGCGGGTCCTTGCGGATGTCGAAGTTTTCGAAGGCGCAATGCTCGTAGCGGCGGGGAATCTGCGCCTGCTTCAGCAGGGCTTCCGAACGCAGAGACTTCTCGCATTCGCAGCGCGCCATGCGCCGCACCCCGTCCGTTTCTACGGGCCTCCAGCCCGTTCCTTCGCAGTGAGGACAATCCTTCCTGGCCATCGAGCAACCTGTAAGTGATTCTAAATCACCCTTAGCATAAAACGAAAGAGCACCTGGCGGCGTGTCGCGGCATGGTACAGCCTGAATTCTCGAGAGCAGGAAAGTGATTTCCTGGGCTTCGAAGTTCGAGATAGAGCAATGTTGGCGGAGGGGACGTTTTCATTGCTGGGCCTGTGCAGACGTCAGGCTTGGCCAGGAAGTGCCAACTTTTTAGCCAGGGACCCCCCTCCTATCAGGGGCATCCGATGGCTGCGCGGGTAGCGACATAGGTAGAGGAAGCTGGGCCCCCTGGAGAATGAGTTGGGGCTGAATTGGCATTGGCATTTGGCGGATGAGAGCATCGTCTGCGCTGTTTTCAAAAATCTTGTAGACGGGAGAATTTGCCAAAAGAATATCAATACAGCAGTAAAGCTCGTCAATAGCCTTGTAAAGCGCCGGGTTAGAACGAATGTCGGTCACTTTGATGCCATATGATAGAAGATCGGGGATTTTTATAGCCCGAGAGTGGGACTTGAATGTTGAATGATCCGAAAGGAACTTCGATATTTTGGTTGATTTCATGTCGGCCTGCGGATCACCCGCGAACATGTAACGTTGCGTCCACTGTTTTACCATTTCTTTGGACAGCTCAATTGCGTGCTGCGAGTCGACCAGCAAAGACGGGCCTAAGGGTGCAAGGATTGGCAGCCAACTCTGGATTTTCGAAGGGTCTTTTTTCAACTCCTCCTGCGCCTTCTTGAATTGCTCAAGGATTGCCTCGGCCGGTGAGAAGCCATTTTGTGTTCGCATCTGTGGGTCGATTGGGCCAAGTTCGGCATCCCTATCCATGAGGATTTCGTCACCTGACATCACAAGCATGGTCGCGGCGCTCTTTGCGAACATAGGAATTATGAAGCGGACACTTGTAAATTTCGCCCGCAACTGATGCACGATCGACTCCGCTGCATCTGCAATCCCACCCGGGCTATGGACCATAACATCGAGATTGGGAGCCTCAATGTTATCCGTAACTGTCTTAAAGCCGACTTTATCGCTAAAGTCTATCATCAGCCATTCTGGTGGAACGGACTTGCCCGGAGACGTGCAAGCACTCGCGTAGATGATCAATGGGCGCTTCGTCACTTGTTCAACAGCTGCGATTTTGAGCCTTCGGTATCGGTCAGCCTGACCGGGCTGCCCAGGCCGTGGGGGATCCTGTTGGTCTTTTATCTGCGCAAGGTTAAACTCGTCGAGGATGCGATTCCAAGTGGCTTTTGGCATATCAAAGCGTGAGTCTTGCAGAACTGGTCGTAAGTGAAATCCGGCGACTGATACCTGATAGAGCCTCCAGATACTGCTGGTAGGAAATGTTCATTACCCTCATTGCTTCTATTAGCTGAGGATAGTCTTTCTCAAGACGTGCAAAATACTCAACCACCTGAGCCTCGTTGTTAATGTCAATGATAGGTAATTGCATATTGTTACCGCTCCTCTTCTATGGGCTGCCACATGAGTATAGAGTATGTGAGCTTACTATTCCATGGGAATTTTAGCCAATTCTCAGGCCAATCAGACCCCCTCGTGTTCAAGCACTTTGAAAATTGGGGGACAAAGTACTAGCCCGGCGTACCCGGAGCCAAACGGGAAAGTTGGATCCTTTCAAAGCGCTGTTCGAGATTGCATAAACAAGCGTAGGTGACTGAGAAAAATCCTGTCCGAAAAAGCGTGGATCATCTTGGCTTACACGACTCAATCCCGTGGTTTGGCCCTCAAGCGAGATCTCGCAACTCATCGCTGCTCCCGGGTGCGAAGCGTGCGGATGAGATAAGGCGGGATGACACGGACCATGGCATTCTGCGTTTCTTCGGCAGAGGCCCTCGGACGGTTTATAATCTCGCGCTCGACGTATTTGACGAACGCCTGCATCTCCTTCTGCATCTCCTCCATGCGTTTCCGCATATTCAGAATGATTTCCACTCCAGCCAGGTTCACACCCAAATCGCGGGTCAGTTTCAGGATGGTTTCGAGCACTTCGAGGTCCTCTTGAGTGTACAGGCGCGTGTTGCCCTCGCTTCGTGACGGGACCAGCAATCCTTCACGCTCGTACAATCGCAGCGTCTGCGGGTGGATGTTATACATCTCTGCTACAGCGCTGATCATGTAGCCGGCCTTGCCCCGTGTTTTTCTGCCTCGCTTTGCCATAGGCTTTCTGTCCGCTGTTGCCGCGGTTAATCCAAGAAGCCCTTATGAGCGGACGCTGAAATACTTTCGCAATTCACTTCGGGGATCCTCCGGATTCAGCCGCTCCAGTTCCCGCAGAATTTGCTTACTGCGTTCGTCCGCTGCGCGCGGGACTATGATTTGAACTTCGACATACTGATCTCCGCGCTGGTTAGTGCGCAGCGAAGGAGCTCCTTTTCCGCGTATGCGCAACATCTGCCCGCTCTGTGTGCCGGGAGGGATGCGAATCGTTGTTGGCCCGTCAATCGTCGGCACTTCTACCTTGGCGCCGAGCGCCGCTTCGGTGACGGTAATCGGGACCTTCACATAAATGTTGTCCCCTTTGCGCTCAAAGTACGGATGCGGCTCGACGTCGGTAAGGATGTAAAGGTCCCCCGGCGGACCGCCATTGAGGCCTGCATTACCTTTTCCCGGCACGCGCACTCGCGAACCGGTGTCCACGCCCGCAGGTATCCTTACATCAAATGTTTCCGGACGGCGGATATGCCCCGTCCCGTTGCACGCCGGGCAGCGGGCCTGCTCGCGTCCTGTGCCGCCGCACTGTGGGCAAGTCATCGAAAAGCGCATGGCCCCGGCTGCCCGCGTCGTCTTGCCGGTGCCGCCACAAGCATGGCATGGGACCGCAGCCCCGCTGACGAAGCCCTTGCCCTTGCAGGAACTGCAGATTTCTTCTCTGGCGACAGTGATCCGCACCTGGGTGCCGCGAATAGCGTCCCAGAAACCCAGATGCATTCGATGTTCGATGTCGCTGCCCCGGGCCGGCCCGACAGCCGCCTCACGTGCCTCTCCGCCGCGCGAGAAGATTTGGGAAAAAATATCGCGGAAGGCTGACCCGAAGCCCGCGCCACGATCTTCATGAGGAATGAAATCGGAGAAGTCGAAGCCGGAAAAATCAACGGTGGGACCGCCTGTGCCGGAGGGTTCCGCCGGGCCCCGTGCGTAAGCCTCGTACGCTCCAGCCGGAATCGTGTCTGAGTAGAAACCGTACTGGTCGTAAATCTTGCGCTTTTTCTCATCGCTGAGGACGTCGTAGGCTTCCTGGATCTCTTTAAATTTCTCTTCCGCCTGCTTATTGCCCGGATTGAGGTCGGGATGGTACTTCCGCGCAAGCCTCCGATAGGCCTTGCGGATCTGCTCAGGCTTTGCGTTCCGGTCCACGCCGAGCGCACCGTAATAGTCCTTCTGTTTGATCCCAGCGGGCATGCTTGTTTCCTATGGTCCTGCCAGTTCTGAGCGGCAATAGGGCGTGCCGCTATGGCTGGATTCGTGGAGGGAAAAGCCTGAATGAAGCTTAGAAGAAATCAGATGCGCCGATCTGCGACAGAGCCGGAATCTGAACTATAAAGTCCCGGCTCCGTCACAGCAGTTTCTTCACCCTGGAACCTCAGTTCATACTCGACTTGAGGATGGGTCCCAGGTGATCAGGGCATCGGGAGGCAATCCAGGCTTCAAGCTGCCGTCGGATTTCTTCGACAGCGGGATAGTTGTTCACCGGGTTGTCAAGCTGTATCTCCATGAACTGCCTGACGTGGCACGTCGGGCATTCAATGCCCACTTGCGCCCTGTGAATCATTGGTTGCTCTTGCAATTGCCGTGTTTGTTGTTCCAATGGATTATCTCCCTTCGGCCTTAAATTGCTCCCTATTATCTTGGATGCACTCTCCGGTACATCGATTACTTCTTGTTCTTGTCATCGCCCTCCACAACTTCAGCGTCGATCACTTCGCCTCCGCCTTTGGCCTTCTCTTCGGGTCCGCCACCGGCTGGTCCGGCTTGTCCCGCCGCACCGGGGCCACCTTGCGAGGCAGCCGATGATCCCGCCTGCTGCTTGTACATGGCTTCGGCCAGCTTGTGAGAGGCTGCGGTCAACCGCTCCACAGCGGCGTTGATCGTTTCGATTTTGCCTTCCTGGATCGCCTTCTTGGCCTCATCTATGGCCGCTTCAATGTTCTTGGCCTCCGCTTCGGAGATCTTTTCACGGTTATCCTTAAGCGTTTTTTCAACGGAGTAAACCAGTGAGTCGGCCCGGTTCTTCACTTCCACCTCTTCCTTGTACCGGCGGTCTTCCTCTGCATGAAGCTCGGCTTCCTTCTTCATCCGCTCCACATCTTCTTTGGAAAGCCCGCTGGAAGACGTGATAGTGATCTTCTGCTCCCTGCCCGTGCCTACGTCTTTTGCAGAGACGTTGAGGATGCCGTTGGCATCGATGTCAAAAGTCACCTCGATCTGCGGAACGCCACGCGGAGCCGGAGGAATTCCAACCAGGTGGAACTTGCCGAGTGTTCGGTTGTCTTTCGCCATCGGACGTTCGCCCTGGAGGACGTGGATTTCAACCGAAGTCTGGTTGTCCGCAGCGGTTGAGAACGTTTCGGTCTTCCGCGTCGGAATCGTAGTGTTGCGTGGAATCAGCGGAGTCATTACGCCACCAAGCGTTTCCACGCCCAGAGTGAGCGGCGTCACATCGAGCAGCAGCAGGTCCTTCACTTCTCCGCCAAGCACGCCCGCCTGCACGGCCGCACCCACCGCAACCACTTCATCCGGGTTGACGCCCTTGTGCGGCTCCTTGCCATTGAACAGGTCCTTCACGATCTGCTGAACCCGTGGGATTCGCGTTGACCCGCCCACCAGCACTACCTCATCGATCTGATGCGGCTCGAGCCCCGCATCCTTGAGCGCCTGCTTCACAGGACCCACGGAGCGCTGGAAAATGTCTTCGCACATCTGTTCAAAACGCGCCCGCGTCAGCTTCATGCTCAAGTGCTTTGGACCGGAAGCATCAGCGGTAATGAACGGCAGGTTGATTTCGGTCTCAAGAACCGTGGAAAGTTCCATCTTGGCCTTTTCAGCTGCTTCCTTCAGCCGCTGCAATGCCATTCGATCTTTGGAAAGGTCAATCCCCTGGTCCTTGCGGAATTCCTCAACGATCCAGTCGATAATCCGCTTGTCAATGTCGTCGCCGCCCAGGTGGGTATCACCGTTGGTCGATTTCACTTCGACCACGCCTTCGCCAACTTCCAGAATCGAGATGTCGAAAGTTCCCCCTCCGAAGTCGTATACTGCAATGGTTTCGTCCTTTTTCTTATCGAGCCCGTACGCGAGGGCTGCTGCCGTCGGTTCGTTCACGATGCGCAAGACTTCAAGCCCAGCGATTTTTCCTGCATCTTTCGTCGCCTGCCGCTGGCTATCATTGAAATAAGCCGGCACTGTGATTACAGCCTGGGTGACTTTTTCACCAAGATACTGCTCTGCGGCGTCCTTCATCTTCTGAAGGATCATGGCTGAAATTTCAGGCGGGGAGTACTCCTTGCCCAGCGCGACAATGCGACAGTCTCCGTTAGGTGCCGCGACCACTTTGTATGGCACCATCTTAATCTCGTTTTGCACTTCCTCATACCGCCGACCCATGAAGCGCTTGATCGAATAAATTGTGTTCTCCGGGTTTGTAATTGCCTGGCGTTTGGCCACCTGGCCTACCAGCCGCTCGCCACTCTTGGTAAAAGCCACCACCGATGGGGTCGTTCGCCCTCCCTCGGGGTTTGTAATGACTTTAGGCTCGCCCCCCTCCATTACCGCTACCACTGAATTAGTGGTGCCCAAGTCAATGCCAATGATCTTTCCCATTGGTTGCGCCTCCGTAAAGATACTTGAAAAGTCTGTCGGGCTGCTGCGAAGGTGCTTTTCTCACCCATGGCATTCCCATTCCCTTAGATGCAGCGACCAAACCTTAGTTCACATTTATAATGAAGCTTTAGTCTGCCATTGTCAAGCCTAATTTTCAACTTCATGAAAGCAAAACTCTTAGCACTTGATATCACTCGTTCTGGACTAACGCGATGGGTTGCCTACTCGCCTGGATGTGGTTCCCGCTCTATCCCAAGGCAGAAAACCGGTCGTCACAAAACCTGCACCTTGTAGTAATCTAAAGGCTTAGCAATCATCCTTCCATGCGGGAGCGGAATTGTGCCTAAGAAGAAAAGTACCAAGCCCGAATACACCCGTGAGCATGCGGCCTCAGGGGTCTCAGCCAGCTTGCCTGACATCGAAACCTGGCCAAACCAGTACAGGGGTTACGAAATCACCATAAATATCCCCGAGTACACGTCGATCTGTCCCCGTACTCACCTGCCTGATTTCGGGACTATTACAATTCACTATCTTCCTGACAAACTTTGCCTTGAGCTTAAGTCGCTTAAGTATTACATCCTCGCTTACAGGAACCTCGGAATCTTCTATGAGAACGCCGTGAACCGCATCCTCGATGATGTCACACGCGCCTGCAAGCCCAAGTGGGCGGTGGTCCGGGGAGAGTTCAATACGCGGGGCGGCATGCGCACCACTGTCGAGGCGCGTTACCCGCGTAAATTGCGCTGACTTGCTTTGTGACGAATGTAGCCCGTAGAGAATCTATTTTAAAACCGCGGTGAACTTGTCCTTATTGGCTTGCACCCATGGCTCGAAGCGTTGCATGCCGGGATAGAGCGCCAGAGACTGTTCAAGATCTGCCTTGCGGTTGGGTATAAACAGGCGGTTGTATTCGAACATATTGGCGAGGTCTTGAGCGCCCGGGAAGCCTAATTTAGCAAACACATCGCGCGGGATGTACCGGTACACGATCTTCTTTCCCAGGACGCGGGACATAATTTCAGCATACTGGCTGCATGGCAGATCATCGCCGACGATGCCGACGGTCTTGCCCAGCAACTCCTCCGGCCGCTCGAAGATTGTTGCAACCACACCGCCAACGTCCTCCACGCAGACCGCCGCCAACGGTGTCTCGCCCTGGGGAAAACCGAAAATGTAGGACCCATCCTCCTGCGGCTTGGGGGGAAAGAAATAGAGGAAATTCTCATAGTAAAACGCCACATGAGCGAAGGTCGAAGGCACCTTCAAGCTGTGCGCGTAGTCCTCGATCTTTGCCTTGATGTCGAAGTGTGGAACTTCCAATTTCCATTCGGAGAGCTTGTGAGCATAAGGGAGGGAACTGAAGACAAAATGCTCGATCGCGGCGTCCTTGACGGCGTCGATCAGGTTCTTGCCGTGGTCGTATTCCTTCTCAAAGTGCTCCCAGAAATTCGTCACCCCAAAAACGCCGTAACATCCTTTCATGGCCGCTCTGAGGCTGTTGGGGTCACTCAGGTCACCGCGAACAATTTCCACTCCCGCTTGGGCAAGCGCATGGGCTTTTTCGGAATCCGGGTTGCGTGTCAGCGCCCGAACATTGAATTTGCCCCGCTTCAGAAGATGCCGGACTACACCGCCTCCCTGTGCACCGGTCGCGCCGATCACCAGAATCGTTTTGGCATTCGTCATGGCTCGAACCCCGCTTTCACTGCATTCCAATAAAGCTCTTCGTGAAGGAGACTGATAACAGCGCGATCAGTCCGAACTTCGGCGGTTGTTATGACCTTTGAGCCCTCCTTGTATAAGCAGGGAAACTCCACTGCCTTACCCGGCCAACATCCACATGAACGAAATCAGAAACAGGGTAAATTCCGACCCCGCCTTCATGTAGCGCGAGCGCTGCTCTCTGCAAGGCCGACAGGCGGCATCCGGGGATTCGAATATCCACGGCTTTGGCCTGCATGTGCATGCTATGCTTTGCGACGCCCGAAGAATGTTCCCGCAGGTATTCATTGGTTGCGGGGGTACGATACCCACAGATAATGTGGAAAGGCTGGCGCGTTTCAAGTCTCTGGTCAAGCTCATACAGCAGATCGAGAAGTTCGAGATCAATGGGTTTCACCGCGTTGCGGCGATAATCGCGCAGGATCCAGTTGATTTGCTTCAGGGCTTCGGGCACATATCGGCCATCGGCCCAGTAAACAGTCTTCAGGCTTTCACCCGTGTGCAGGTTATAAAACGCCAGGCCCTTTTCTCGCGGCTGGGTGCCGGATGCCCATGCCGACGGAATCCGTGGCATCGTCAAGGCCGCTCCGGCAATCGACGCCAGTCTGGCGAAGTCGCGTCGGCTTATGGCCCGTTGTTTCTGTGCATGGTTTCGACTTACAAATTTCTTCATGGGTTCTGCAGGTTGTTTTTTGGGGATGAACTCAATTCCTGAGCCAGCCCGCGCCTGGCCCCCACAATTTCGCGGACTTGCTGCCAGTCTATCATGGATTCGACGCCAGCCGCCGCAGCCAACTGCTTCACTGTCACCAGCGGGTCTCCAGCTTTGCCATAAACGTCCGGATGGACCTCAAGGTATACCTTCCCGTCCGGCAAGCAGGCCAGCAGGACGGGTTCATACATTATTGCGACGGGCGTACCAATAGGTACCTGCACAAAAAGACTGGCTATATCCTCAGGCGTCAGGCGAATGCATCCGTGTGTCTGGAACTTGTAGATGCTCGCCGGAGCGTTGGTGCCGTGGATGCCGCAAACGGGCGAGATGCGGATCCAGTATTTGCCCAAGGGGTTGTTCGGCCCTGGAGGCACGCGGGTCTTCACGGGCTTTCCTTTGGCGGCCATCTCTTCCTGAATGGATTCGGGAACGATCCAGGTCTTGTCGATTTCTTTTTCCAATACTTCGAAATCGCCGGGTATTGTCGGCCAGTCCCTGCGACCCACTCCCACCGGATATGCGGCAATCAGCTTCCCAGACTCAAAATAGAACAACATGCGCTGAGGAACATTGATGACGATGCCGTCATCGAGCGCACGCAGGACGATATGCCGGTTATCGATATGCAGCTTCTGACCTTCCTTCAATCGGGCTGAGGGTTTCAGTCCGTTCAGTTCCGCCAGTGTTCGCACGTCAATCCCGAAACGCGCGCCGACGGTGCTTAAAGAATCATTTTTCGCTGCGGTATAGGTTTGCAGGCCTCCTACAATGGCATCGGAAACCGGAAGCCTCCCTTCTGGCGTGGAATGCCCCACGAGAAGCGCCAATACCATCACTGATAAGCTGGCCAGTAGCATGCGAAGACCAAATTTCCACACAGAACAGAAACTCGTTCTTTCCATCGTAAGCCATTACGACCGGAGAGGTAAGCTTTTGACCGGCCCCGCGGACCCGTCGGGCAGACTTTTTGAGAGAGATCGAAGCAGCCTCAGAAAATCTCTTATGCTACGCGGAGGACGATGGCGGTGATGTCATCGTATTGGCGGCTCTGGCCCGTAAAGGATTGGACGCCGGCGAGCAATCGCTGCAAAGTCCGCTCGGCGGGTTCCGGAGGGGCGTTCCTGAGAATATCCATCACGCGCTGCTCGCCGAACTCCTCCTCGCGTTCGTTCAAGGCTTCAATCAGGCCATCGGAATAGATCAGCAGCAGGTCTCCGGGCGCCAGATGGATTTCCGAGGAGCGATAAGGAGCGTTCGGGTTGATGCCCAGGGGAAGGTCGCCGGCATCGAGGCGCTCAAATTGCCCGGAAGCACGCAAAAGAAAGGGGTCGCTGTGTCCGGCGCGAACGTATGTCAGCACGCGCGTTGCCGGATCCAATTCAGCCAGGAAAGCCGTAGTGAAGCGGCGGCCTTCGAGACTGTGCGAACAGGCATAGCGGTTCATTCGGACAACAATTTCCGTCAGCGAATTTGCGCCGGCGACTACGGACCGCAGGCACGCATGGAACGTAGCCATCAGCAAGGCGGCAGGAACGCTTTTGCCCGCTACGTCGGCCACTACCAGGAGCAGCGGATTGCCTTCCCCTGGCGGCCGCTCGGCGTCCAGCGGAAACACGTCATAATAGTCTCCACCCACCGTGTTAGCCGGCTTTGAAATAAAGGCAATGTCGAAACCGGGCACTTGAGGCGGAACAGACGGAACCAGCCAGCGCTGAATTTCGCGAGCGATTTCGAGATCGCGCTTCATCACCACACGGTCGGCCAACTCGAGCGCCAGAAGGAAAACCAGCATGGCCATGGGTATCACCGGCGAAACCGGATGGGTCTCGACCTGCCCGTGGTTTGTGGTAGCTGTCCCGCCCATCAGAGAGAGAATTCCGAGCACAAGCGCAATCAGAAGAAAAACCCGCCGGGCTGGGGAGAGCTTCAGCAGCATCGCCCAGAAAAGTGCGCTGGCCGCCCCGCGCATCTGCCGGAAACGCGACTTGCTCTTCAGGGCGTCCCAGTCCACTTCATGGTTATAAAGGCTGTAGCTGTCGCGCGCCTCAGAGAAGAACTGCGACCACAGAACGCGTATCTCAATCCCTTCGCTGACGCGCTGCCAGAAGTCCCTGAGACGTCGGCCCATTCCGATGGCTAGCTGCCGGAACGCTGCGCGCCCGGCCCCTCCTATCCACTGAATTTGACTGCCAGTTGCCTCGATTATACGCCGGTTGGCGATTACGCACCTCTCGACAAAAAAGCAGTAGCTCGTCGCTGCCAAGCCCAGGCTTGCGCACGAGGGTGAGCGGGGAAATCAGGGCAGGTTCAGAGTGTGTAAACGGTGCGTGATTTCATCATAAGAATCGTATAGCAACACATATAATCGTATTGAAATAGTAGTATTGATTGACTAAAAGCGCCACACTCTCCATAATGGCCGCATGAAAACGATTGATCGGTTGCTCTGCGTATTCCACCCGATACCTCGGGTTCTTTGCTTCATGGGGTTTGTCTTTTGCATTGTTTGTCTTCCTGCTTGTGTTTGGGGCCAGGACTTCGCTTCCATCACGGGGACGGCTCGGGATCAATCGGGGGCCGCTCTGCCCGGTGTGCTGGTGACTGCAACGAACGAGGAAACCGGGCTTTCAAGACACACGATATCGAGCCGAGCGGGGGCGTACGAACTCTTGAGTCTTCCGGTCGGCCGCTATTTAGTAACCGCGGAGAAGAGCGGGTTCGAGTCGGTGGAGCGCCCTGGGCTGACTCTCACGATAGGGGAGCAGGTGACTTTGAATTTCCTTCTACGGCTCGGCAAGGTCCGCGAGCGCATCACCGTGACGGGTGAACCTGGAATAGTGAGCACTTCCGTGCGCGACGTATCCGGGTTGGTCGGGGAGCGCCAGGTGAAAGAGCTGCCTCTTAACGGACGCAGCTACGACGAGCTTATGACGCTCGACCCCGGCGTTGTTAACTACACCAGCGAAAAGACCGGTGGAGTGGGAGTTTCCAATTCAGCAGTAGCAAACATGTTTGCGGTATCCGGGCGTCGGCCCCAGGAAAATCTGTTCCTGCTGAACGGGGTTGAATACACCGGCGAGGCGGAAATCAACCTCCAGCCAGGCGGTACAAGCGGGCAGCTTCTTGGAGTTGATGCCGTCCGCGAGTTCAACGTTCTCACAAACTCATACGGGGCCCAGTACGGAAAACGGCCTGGAGCGCAGGTAATTATTGTCACGCAGTCCGGCACAAACGAAATTCACGGGACTGCGTACGAATTTCTGCGGAACAGCGCATTCGATGCCAGAAACTTTTTTGATCGCGGCCCGCTCCCAAACTTCCAGCGTAACCAATTCGGCGGGGCACTGGGGGGACCGCTTCGCAGAAACAGGACGTTCCTCTTCGGAAATTACGAAGGATATCGCCAGCATCTTGGGCTTAGCGGCGTGACGCTGGTGCCGGACAACAACGCTCGTCAGGGGCTCTTGCCCGGCCCGAACGGCACGCTCATCAATGTTGGCGTTGCGCCTGCCGCCGGAATTCTGCTTGCACTTTGGCCGGTCCAGAATGGGCCGGAACTTGGCAACGGAATCGCTCTTGCTTATAGCCATCCGCTCCAGACGATTCGCGAGGATTTCGGCACGGCTCGGTTTGATCACAACTTCCGAGACGCAGATTCGCTGAGCATCGTCTATACGATTGACGACAGCGCAGACCGGACCCCAACCTCGAACCCCTTAAGCCTCGACGTCGAAAGCCTGCGCGAACAGGTCCTGAGCCTGTCGGAGACCCATGTGTTTACACCCTCATTGCTGAACACGGTGCGGCTGGGTTTCTCCCGTGCCAGTTATTTCTACACGGGCGAGCCAACTGTGAGCGTTCCCGGGTTTATTGCCGGCCGGCCTGTCGGCGCCGTGGTCATTGGCGGCAGCGCCACACCGAATTCGCAGAGTCAGATTTCGCTTGCAGGCAGCAACATCGGCAGTAACCTTTTTGGCGCACGGAACCTGTTCACCTACGAAGACCGGCTGTCTTTCGTGCGAGGCATCCATCAAATCACCGCTGGAGCATGGTTCGAGCGCATTCAGGCCAATGACCGATGGGCCCTCGCGCAATATGGACAAGCGGTATTTTCAAACCTCGAAGGCTTTCTCAAGGGCGTGGCCGCAAATTTCAGTGCTATTCCTTCCCCCACGCTGCTTGGTTGGAGATCATGGGAGGGGGCTGGATATGCGGAGGACACGATGCGCGTCAGGCCAGGCCTTACCCTCGCTGTGGGCCTTCGAGTCGAGTCCACGAACGGCTGGAATGAAGCCTTTGGCCGGGCCGCCAATTTCGTTTTCGATCCGAACGGAGTCATCGAGACCGAGCCCAGAGTTGCACACTCGGCCTTGACGGTCAACAATGCCCGTCTCCTGCCTCAACCGCGGGTGGGAATCGCGTGGGACCCCTTCAGGCACAGCCGAACCGTGATTCGTGCCGGATTCGGCATTTATAATGATTTGCAGGATGGGCTGAGCTATCGCCTGGACCAAAACGCTCCCTTCAACACGTCTTTCACCCTGAACGACGTTGCGCTTTCGACATTCCCGCTGTCGCCAGGAGGGGGAGTTCCTGCTGGGGCTAAAGTGGCTCCGGCGGGCGTTCAGCCCAACCTGCAAACCCCAACCATCGAGGCCTACACACTCAGGATCGATCAGGAACTGGGCCCTGACACTGTTCTTCGGATCGGTTATGCAGGTTCACATGCCTATCATGAAATCGTCAGCATTGACGCGAATGAGCCAGTCCCGGTGGTCTGTCCGGCAGCGCCGTGCACACCTGGTTTGCCTCCAGGAACGATTTATTACCCAAAGGGTGCGCCGCTTCGAAATCCCAATCTTGCCAACACCTGGAGCTGGTTCTCGGAGGGCGACAGTTCCTACAACGCGCTCCAGATTGATCTCGAACGCCGCCTCAGCCGCGGGCTTCGAATCCGAGGAGTGTACACGTGGTCGAAAAGTCTCGACAACGGCGACACCCTCAACGGGAGCGCGGCTGCGAACGCCCCCGGACTGGTCATGGACCCCGAGAATTTGGCTCTCGACTGGGGGCCTTCGACTTTCGACGTTCGAAACGCAGCTGTCATCAATGGAAGCTATGAACTCCCAATCGGACGCGGGAAGGTATTTTTCGGCAACATAACCGGCTGGCGTGAGAAGCTGCTGGGAGGCTGGACGATGGACGGCATCTCGACCTTCCAGTCCGGCTTTCCCTTCACTCCGCAACTGAGCTTTAACCCCTCAAATAATGGAGACACGCGCAACCCGGTTCGGCCTTCCTGGAATCCCGCCTTTGCGGGAAGGGTCGTCCTGGGCGGGCCGGACCGTTACTTCGATCCCAACGCTTTTGTGGTGCCGCCCAATGGGACCTACGGAAACGTAGGCCGTGACACGCTGGCGGGTCCGGGCCTTGCGACAGTGGATCTGGCCCTGTTGAAGAATACGCGCGTCTCGGAAAAAGTGTCACTCGAATTTCGCGGCGAATTCTTCAATGTCCTCAACCGGGCGAATTTCAATACGCCAAACGCGATTGTGTTTACGTCACCGTCCGGAGTTCCTTCAAGCGCCGCCGGCGTAATCACCGGCACCTCGACTTCATCGCGTCAAATCCAGTTTGGACTCAAGCTGATGTGGTAGGCAGGGCCGAAATTTGTGGAACGATGTGCGGCGACTCCGCATGAAAGCTAAAGGCAATCACGAAGAGGCCAGTCACGAAGGCTGCGGCAGGTGACGGGTGAACACTGATAAGCGATTTGCAAGTCGGTTGGATCTCTTGACTTGCCAACAATCACTCTTCACTCACCGCCTGCCCTCAAACCACAGCAAAGCCTCTCATGGCTGGATGGCAGTCCTTATCCCTTTGCCGCCTGGGCCCGTGCCGGCGTAAAGACCATCACCCCTCTTTTCGGATCGGCATCCACTTCCACGGTTTCGCCGGGCATGATTTCCCCCTCGAGGATTTTGAGGGCCAGCGGGTCCTGAATGAGGCGCTGGATGGCCCGCTTCAAGGGCCGCGCGCCGAACTGCGGATCGTAGCCCTGCTGGAAGAGCAGATCGCGGGCCCGGGGAGTCAGTTCGATCGCGATTTTCCGGTCGGCCAGCAGTCCGCGCAGCCGGTTGAGTTGCAGGTCGATGATCTTGGAGATCTCTTCCTTGCCCAGTGGATTAAAGATCACGATTTCATCCACGCGGTTCAGGAACTCCGGACGGAAGTTTTCAAGAAGTATTGCCCGGATGCGCTGCTTCAAATCCTCGGGGAGTTTGCTTTCCCCGCCGCGGGCTCCCGTCATTGCTTCGTGGATCATGTGGCTTCCGATATTGCTGGTCATAATGATGACGGTGTTCTTGAAATCCACGGTGCGACCCTTGCCGTCGGTCAGGCGGCCTTCGTCCAGAATCTGAAGGAAGATGTTGAAGACATCCGGATGCGCCTTCTCGATTTCATCAAACAGGATGACCGAGTATGGCCGGCGACGCACCTGTTCCGTGAGCTGTCCGCCTTCTTCGTAACCCACATAACCCGGAGGCGCACCGATCAGCCGCGCCACGGCGTGCTTCTCCATATACTCCGACATGTCGATGCGGAGCATGGCCTTCTCATCGTCAAACAGGAATTCGGCAAGGGCGCGCGCAAGCTCCGTCTTGCCTACGCCGGTCGGGCCCAGGAAAATGAAGCTGCCAATGGGACGGTTGGGGTCGGCAAGGCCCGCCCGGCTGCGCCGAACGGCGTTGGCCACAAGCTTCAGAGCTTCTTCCTGACCCACCACGCGCAGCCGCAGCCGGTCTTCCATGCTGACCAGTTTGGCGACTTCGCCTTCCAGCATTTTGGAGACAGGAATGCCTGTCCACTTTGAAACCACGCGGGCCACGTCTTCTTCGTCCACTTCTTCTTTCAGCATGCGGCCGGCCTTTTCCCTGCTTTCCAGTTCTGCGTTGGCCTCGGCCAGTTGCTTCTCCAGCGCCACCAGTTTGCCGTAACGGATTTCGGCCGCCTTGTTCAGGTCGCCTTCTCGGGTGGCGCGTTGCTCCTCCATCCTGGCCTGTTCGATTTCCGACTTCAACTGGCGGATGCGGGTGATGATTTCCTTCTCGGCCTTCCAGCGCAACTTCATCTGGTCAGACTGTTCGCGCAGCCCCGCAAGTTCTTTTTCCAGCTTGGCAAGCCGCTCGCGCGAGGCCGGGTCTTCTTCTTTCTTCAGCGCCTGCCGCTCGATTTCGAGCTGCGTGATGCGTCGCTCGATCTGGTCGATTTCGGCCGGCATCGAATCAATTTCGATGCGCAGGCTCGAGGCCGCTTCGTCAATCAGATCGACGGCCTTGTCGGGGAGGAAGCGGTCAGTGATGTAGCGATTGGAAAGCACGGCGGCGGCGACGATTGCCGAATCTTTGATGCGTACGCCGTGGTGCACTTCGTAGCGCTCCTTCAGGCCGCGCAGAATGGCAATTGTGTCTTCCACGCTTGGCTGGCCCACAAGCACTGGCTGGAAGCGCCGCTCGAGTGCTGCATCCTTTTCGATGTATTTCTTGTATTCGTTCAGCGTCGTCGCTCCGATGCAACGCAGTTCGCCGCGGGCCAGCGCCGGCTTGAGCATGTTGGAAGCATCGATCGCGCCTTCCGCCGCGCCAGCGCCTACCAGCGTGTGCAGCTCATCGATGAACAGAATAATCTGCCCGTTCGATTCTTCGATTTCTTTGAGCACGGCCTTCAGACGGTCTTCGAATTCACCGCGGTATTTCGAGCCGGCGACCATCGCTCCCAAGTCAAGCTGGACGATGCGCTTCGATTTCAGCGACTCCGGGACATCGCCGGCGACAATCCGCTGGGCGATGCCCTCCACGATCGCCGTCTTGCCCACGCCGGGCTCGCCAATCAGTACAGGATTGTTTTTCGTCCGCCTCGATAGCACCTGGATCACCCGGCGAATTTCATCATCGCGCCCGATCACCGGATCAAGCTTGCCGCGCCGGGCGAGTTCCGTCAGGTCGCGAGCGTAACGCTCCAACGCCTGATATTTGGCCTCGGGATTCTGGTCCGTCACGCGCTGCGTGCCCCGGATCGCCACGAGTGCCTTCAGAATGGCGTCATGGGTAACGCCCAGGCGGTTCAGGATGATGCCCGCTGCGTCATTCTTTTTCCCGGAAAGCGCAAGCAGAAGGTGCTCTGTGGAAACATACTCATCCTTGAACTGTTCGGTCTCTTTGACGGCCTGGTCCAGGACTTCCTTGAGCCCCGGCGAAAGATAATGGTCTGCCAGACCGCCCACCTTGGGCAGTCGCTCGATGGCCTTTTCGGTCTCCTTGCTCACCGCCGAGGGAGTGACCCCCAGCCGTTCAAGGACCGCCGGGACTATCCCTTCCGACTGCTCGAGCAGCGCCTGCAACAGGTGGACAGGCTCGATTTGCTGGTTGCCGTAGCGTCCCGCAACGTCCTGTGTGCCCTGCAGCGCTTCCTGGGCTTTAATCGTGAATCTGTCAAAGCGTGTTGCCATGGTATTTCCTTTGTCCTAAATAAAATCCGGGTTGGCCGACTATCGCCCGCCAACCCGGGATGCATCGTGCTCTCCGCCGCCGTGCGGGCGGCAGGCAGTCGCGGAGGTCTGCAACCGCCCTTACTGCACAGGGGTGATCTTGATCTTCTTTGCCTTTGCCTCTTCCTTCTTGGGCAAGGTCAACGTCAGCACGCCGTCTTTGAACTCCGCTTGCACTTTGTCTGCATCGACAGAGGCGGGCAGCGTGAAGCTCCGCGAAAAGCTGCCATAGGCGCGCTCGATGTGATGGTAGTGCTCTTCCTTCACTTCCTTTTCGTACTTTCTCTCGCCTTTGAGATAGAGCGTCCCTTCGTGAACAGTGGCTTCAACGTCTTTGGGATCAACCCCGGGCAGTTCGGCCTTCAGCACGATATTCTGGTCGGTCTCGTAGATATCAACCGCAGGCACCCACGCACCCGACTTCAGGCCTTCCTCCCCAAAGAACCGCCCCATCGTCTCGCTGAAGAGCCGATTCAGCCGTTCCTGGGTTGATACGAGGTCTCGAAATGGTTCCCATCTAACGATTGGCATATGCTTGACACCTCCTTGAACTGACTTTGATTGGATCTTTTGGCGCCTCGGCTCCCCGCAAACAGGTTCATCAGTTTGCGGACACGCACGCCGGGAATTAAGCCTTGGCAGCCTGGATCTTGATGGTCTTCGGTTTTGCTTCCTCACGCTTGGGCATGGTCAGCGTCAAAACTCCGTTCTTGTATTCCGCCTTGACCTTGTCCAGATTAATCGAACTGGGCAACGTGAAGCTTCGTGTAAATGTCCCATAAGACCGCTCAACCCGATGCAGGTTTTCCTCTTTAACCTCTTTCTCGAACTTCCTCTCGCCTTTCAGATAGAGCGTGTTGTCCTCGATGCGGACATCAACATCATCAGGATTTATCCCTGGAAGCTCCGCCTGGAGCACAAGGTTTTCGTCCGTTTCATAGATGTCAACGGCCGGGACCCAGCTGCGCAGAGTCACTTCCTGCTGGTCGCCGAATGACCGGCCAAAAGCCTCGTTGAATAGTTGGTTAAAACGCTCCTGGGTCGCAATCAGATCTCGAAATGGTTCCCAACGGGTGATCGACATAGCCTTTACCTCCTTCATGGAATTCTAACTATTAGTCAACAAGAATAATAAAACCTTAGCATATTATTGTCAAGTATTTATTTTACCTTAATTATCAATGACTTACAATTTAATTTTCGAAAGTCAAGGCGTTTGAACACCATCCCGCGCAGCCTCCTCTCTTCTCGACTATTAGATGATTTTTGGCTGCAACCACGCGAATGCCTATTCGCCAAGGAAACGCCTGCGACCGGGTACTTGTGGCTGATTCTGTGAGTGCATGATACCCAGCCGGATTATGGGACCAAGCTTCTTGCCCGGCTGTTCCGGGAAGAAAGACGCTCGAGAACCGTCGGCTGCGCAACAGATTCTGAATCCGTGGATTTACGCCTCCTTCCATGAAATGCGTGCAAGGAAAGTCCGGCAGCATCATGCGCGGCGTTTCCCGAATATTTAGGGCCGGATGCATACCGCGCGGATTCGTGATACACTCCCTGTAAACTTAGTTGATCTACTCGGGGCTTGCGGAGGTAAGACAATGAAGCGGATTTTCAAAGCGGCGGCGGGGTTGTTTGTTCTGGCGCTGGCTGTTCTCTTTCTGAACCAATGTTCCTCGGCGAATACCGGGGCCCCGGCTGAACCGGCAATCGCCAGCACCAAGGCAGCGCCTGGTGCTGTGGATGCAGCGCCTCTTAAAGTTGGCGATGTGGCGCCGGATTTTACTCTTCCCGACCAAGACGGTAAGCCGGTCAGCCTCAGTCAGTTTCGCGGCAAGAAAAACGTGGTCTTGGCGTTTTACGTTCTGGCATTCACAGGCGGTTGAACGAAGGAACTACAGGCGTATCAGGCTGATCTCGCCAAATTCAAGCAGACAAACACTCAGGTGCTGGGAATCAGCGTGGACAGTTCGCCGGCGAATAAAGCGTTTGCCAAGCAAATCGGCGTGACGTTTCCGCTGCTCAGTGATTTTAACCGTACGGTTTCCAAGGAATATGGAATCCTGAATGCCCAGCACGGTTTTGCTAATCGGACTACTTTTGTAGTCAACGAACAAGGCGTCATCACTCATATTGACAAGGACACGGAAGCGCTGGATCCGACGGGCGCTCATGACGCGTGCAGCCTTCTCGCGCACCGAAAAGCAGAGCAGGAAAAGAAAAATTAGCAACTTCGCTTAAGGCGGTGGGTCCAGTTCGAGATCAGTCCTGCGGCGGCCGATGCCTCAGGCTTGGGGTCGCGAGCGGGCACGAGCGCGCCATAGTTGCAAAATAGCCAGCATGACATTGGACATCGGAGATCAGGCGCCGGATTTTGAATTGCCTGACCCTGCGGGGCGGCTGGTTCGGCTGCTCGATTTCCGGGGCAAGCGCAATGTTGTACTGGCTTTTTTTGTTTATGCAAACACGCCCGGCTGAACCCAGGAACTGAAGGCATACCAGGATGGTCTTGCCGGATTTGAGCAGGCGGGCGCGCAGGTGCTTGGAATCAGCGTCAATAAGCCGGAGGCGAACCGCCGCTTCGCGGAGAAGCTGGGCCTCACGTTTCCCCTTTTGTGTGATACGGAAAAGAAAGTCTCCAGCCAATACGGCGTGCTCGGCTTTTTGCGCGTCGCCAAACGCACGACCTTCGTGATAGACGCCGAGGGCATTATCCGCCACATCGACCGCGGTGGAGAGGCGATGGATCCTTCCTCAGCGCAGCATGCGTGCAGCCTGCTTCCCAGTCCGCAAATCTGAAAAACAGTCAAGGCTTGCAGCCAAAAGCCGTCGCATGAAAATGGTCGTGCGGCAGGTGGTGCTTCAGGACCTTATGTTCGGCTATTTCTGCTGGGCAGCGAGTTGGTTGAGCGTCTCCCCGAGTTTCTTGATCTCATTGCCGTAGCCCGCCCAGTCGCCCTGCTTCAACAGTTCGAGGGCGCGCTCGTACTGCTGGTTGGCCTCCTGCGCCAGCGCCTTGAACCGTTGCAATGCGGCCGCCAACTCTGTGCCCGCGGGCGCGGCGGTTGCTGGAGTTGTGACGAGTTTTTCTCCTTTGACCTGTGGCGCAAGCGTTGGCAGCGCCTGTGCCATTTGTGTCGAGATCTGCGATCCGAATATCTGGCTAAGCGCGTCGTCGAGCGTGGGTTCCATCACCACCTGGTCCGAGTAGGCGACAAGCACGCGCTTCAACTGCGGCAAGGCGCCGCTCCCTTCCGCAGCGAGATATAGCGGCTCGATATAAATAACGGCGTTCGAAACGGGAATCACCAGCAGCGTACCGCGGATCACCGTCGAGCCTCCCTGGCTCCAGAGGGTAAGCTGCTGGGAGATGGTTGGGTCCTGGTCGATGCGCGACTCAATCTGCTGCGGGCCATAGACCAATTTCTGTTTCGGGAAGGTAAAGACCGTCACCTTGCCATAATTCGGTGCATCGCATCGCGCGGCCATCCATGCGATCATGTTGTTCTTCCGCGCCGGCGTGAACGGGACCATCAGGATGAATTCTTCCTTTTCCCCGATCTCCGGCAGCTTCATGATCGTGTAGTAGGGGGTCATCGGAACCGCCGGGCCGCGAGCCGCGCTGCGCGCGACTCGCCACAGGTCTTCCTTGTTAAAAAAGACGCGTGGATCAGTCATGTGGAAAATAGCGTATTTCGCCGCCTGCACACTGAAGAACGCTTCGGGATATCGGATGTGTGCCTGGAGATCAGATGGCATATCGCTCAACGGGTGAAAAACGCCGGGGAAAATGCGGGAATAGACCTGGATCAGAGGATCGGTGGAGTCCGCGATGTAGTAATTCACCTTGCCTGTGTACGCGTTAATGGTCGCCTTCACAGAGTTGCGGATATAGTTTCCCATCTGGCTGGTTGGGTCAGAGTAAGGATAGCGGTCCGAAGTGGTATAACCGTCGAGCATCCAATAGAGCGAGCCGTCGTCCGACACTACCATGTACGGATCAGAATCGAACTGCAGGAAAGGCGTCAGCCGCTGGGCCCGATCGAGGATCTGCCGGTAAATCATGATGCGGCTGGTGTTCTTGATGTCGGTTGAAAACAGGATGTTTTTCTGCCCGAATTTCAGCGTGAAAAGCAGTCGCCGCCAGATATTGTCAACTGGGATTCCCCCCGTGCCTGCATAGGTGCTGTAAACGTCATGGTCACCGGCGGGATAGTCAAACTCTTGCTGGCCAGTATCGACAAAGCAGTAACTGTTAGGAACTTCGCCGTAATAAATCTCCGGCCGTGTGATCTTGAGAGGGATCGATGAGACCGGCGGAAGGTCTTTGATGAAGAAGACGGGAAGGCCGTCGGGTGTGTATTCGTTAACAGGACCCATGCAGAGCCCGTAACCGTGCGTATAGATCAGATGTTCATTGATCCAGTTGCGGCTGGGAAGGCTTGAAGTGGCCAGTTCTCTGGGCGAGAGCGACACCTGGCGGTAAACGCCGCCGATATGGTAGCGGTCGTTGTCAACATTGACAAAGTCGTAGTAAGTGCGAATCTCCTGAAGCTGCCCGAAAGTCGTGAGCAGCGGCTTGTGGTCCCACAGTCGGACGTTGCGCATGGTGGCTTCGTTCTGAAGGATGGTGGCCGCCGTCAGGTCGCTGGAAGCCGAGAAATGGTGTTCGCGGAAGCGGTCGAGCGCATAAGCCTTCCGGGTGAACTCAATCGCGTTCGCGATATAAGGCCGCTCCTTGTCGAGTTCATTCGGAGTGACGATAAAATGCTGCACAATCCCAGGGTAAACATTAACGCAGAATATTCCCACGAGCGCCAGAGCAATCACACAATAAACCGCCGGCCGGAGCCGCCCTCGCAGAGCGCCGTAAGCGAGCGCGAGGGCCGTCAGCACGCATAGCAGCAGCATGATCCTTAGAGCCGGCAGCGTAGCATGAACGTCGGCATAACCGGCGCCGAAAACCACACCGCGCGATGAGTAGAGCAGGCCGTACATGGCAAGGCGCGCGCGGTATGCGAGCAGCAGAAACAGAATCGCTGCAAGCGCCATCAGGTGGGTGCGCGCGGCTGGCGCCACGTTTGGGCCGCGCGGCGTTACCCAGACACCGCCTTCGAGCAGGTAAACAACGCCGGTGCCGATCAGGCAGAAAATCACGACCACCAGCCCCAAGTGGTAGAGGAACCAGTGATAGTCCAGTTTAAAGAGGTAAAAGCCCAGATCGATGTGGAAGATCGGGTCGGTCTGCTGCATGCTGACGGAATGCTCGGCCAGCAGGTAGTCCTGCCAGTGGAGCGCCGCCCACTGCCCCACGGCATAGCCGATCAGCAATACGGCAAGCCAGATGATCCACCGGAAGGCGCCGGTGAGGCGGTCGAGCCCGGGCAATTCAATCGTCCCGCCGAAAACGCGATAGCCGTAACGTTCTGCGACGGCGCGCGCGATGATTACGTTGGCGCCCACCAGCACGATGAAACCAATGCCGGCAAAGCCGCTCAGTCCAATCTGGGAGAAAAGAATGTTCTTATAGATGACACGGTAGCCCTGGCTCCCGAACCATAACCAATCCACCAGCAGATTGACGCCGTCGGTGAACAGGGGCGCCACTACAAGCAAGAGAAGAATTCCGGCAACGATCAGTCGATGAACGCGATCTTGTTTCAAGGTCGTTCTCCGCCGTTATCTTCACACACGAAGGCCGTTGTGTAAAGCGCTGGAGCGGCGCGAGCACAACCATCAACCACCCGCCTTGACCCCTCATTGGGGGCCTCGAATTGGCCATTGGTAAAAGTGAGAGGGTCCCGATGGTGCTCAATCTAAGGCGCGGTACGAAACGAAAGGAGAAACTGCTGGAGCGCTACGGCGCAGGCCTTGTGCCGCCTGGTGAGGCACCCATGCTACACCTCGATCAGGATAAGCTCCGGCGCTGCGTGCAGAGCCTCGCCGAGCGGGAGCGGACCGTGGTGGTGATGAGCTTTTTCGACCAACAGACAGGCGCAGACGTTGCTGGCTTCCTAGGAATTTCCAAAGCAAATGTCAGGGTGATTCGCCACCGTGCGATCCGGCAACGGCGCGAATGCATCGGGGTGGCCCTGTGGGTAAAGACCGCAACCGCCCATCGAATTGCAAAGACCCGATGGATTTCGGCCTGCTGGCCGATTACTGGCTGGCCATGCTGCCTGCGGCCGAGGAAAAAGCCGTCGAGAAACATCTGCTCGGCTGCGACAAATGCGGCACACGGTTCCAGGAAGTGTTTGCGCTGGCAGACGGCATCCGCAAACTGGCTTGTGAGGAAAGCCTTCGGATGATTGTCAGTGAACTGTTCCTTAAGCGTGCCGTAGAAAATGGTGAGTCAGGCAGCGAGCAGGTAATTGGCGAATATACCTTCCACCACACGCGCACATTGCCCGGCCCCGGCGAGTGGTAACGGATCCAACTCCATTCATCAACCTGTCCGGCGGCAATGCACGCTGCAGGTGAAATCCGCCAACAGTGATAGAATGCTTTCGGGTTCGCACCACGGTGCGGGGGAATAAAGCGCGCGGGTGACCGGAAATCAATTCTGAGGAGGCGTTGATGAAGATTTCCATACGACGTCTTGCATTCATTGTGCTGATTTTGGGAATAGCCCAGGCTTGCTGGGGGGCCGGCAAGAGCTTTTATCTTCATGATGGCGATCGAGTAGTTTTCTATGGCGACAGCATTACTGAGCAGCGTTATTATCCTGTCGCGATTGAGACATATGTTCGGACGCGGTTTCCCAACTTGCAGGTGAAGTTCGTTGATTCCGCCGTAGGCGGCGCAAGGGTGACTGGAAACTGGGCCTCAAGTTCGGAAGACGAGAGCCTGGAACGCGACGTGTTTCCATTCAAGCCGACTGTCGTAACGATCATGCTGGGCATGAATGACGGAATGTACCGCCCATTCGATCAGAAGATTTTTGATACCTATGTTAAAGGCTACCAGTACATCATCCAGCAGCTTCAGTCGCATCTGCCGGGCGTGAGAATTGTATTGATTGAGACATCGCCCTGGGACGATGTTACCCAAAAGCCCTCATACCTGAGCAACCCGAACAACCTTCCCGGGGGTTACAATGACACCCTCCAGCACTATTGCCAGTTCGTTCGCAAGCTCGGAGCAGAACATCACTTTATGGTGGTGGATTTTAATTCGCCACTTGTAAAGCTGATGCAGGAAGCTGAGAAGGCCGATCCCGCGCTCGCGGGGAAGATCATTCCCGGCCGCATTCATCCTGGCGCCAGCACAGAACTGGCCATGGCCCAGATTCTGCTCAAGGCGTGGAACGCGCCCGCCACCGTCACGAATGTTGCCATCAATGCGCAGAGTAACATCGTCACAAAATCCATGAGTACCGGTGTGAGTGCGTTATCGGCTTCCGGACAGGGCATCACCTGGACACAAACCGATCAATCGCTGCCTTATCCGATCATGACCATGCATTCGACAAAATGGCCGCAGTTTCCGCCTGATCCGTTTGGAGGATACCCACCGTCAATCTTCTGGAAGCTCCCACCGCTCGAGGGGCCTGAGACTAATCCGGTGGCTCAAATGGTAGTGCGTTTGACAAACATGTACGGGAACCTGGACAAAGAAATGCTCAAGGTAACGGGCCTTGCAGCAGCATCGTATTCGCTGAAGATTGACGGAAAGGCAGTGGGAAGATTCACCAACGAACAATTGGCACAGGGCATCAACCTGGCACAGTACGATACGCCTATGATGGAACAAGCCGACAAAGTCCTGACGCTCGTCTGGCATCGCGTTGATCTGCGGTTTTACGGATGGCGCGCCGTCCAGGTGCCCATGCGGAATTACATGACGCCGGACGTGCAGCAAGCCGTCGATCAGATAATAGCCAGACTGGCTCAGGAGCAGAACGATCTGATTGCACAGGCGCACGCAGCCGCGCAACCGACGGAGCATCACTACGAGTTGCAGCCGGAATAGAGCGGCACGAGCCAACGCAGGTTTCAAACCTGTTCATGACAATACGCCGGCATCACAGGTGAGATGAATGGAATACACATATCAAGCCATCGCAAAAATGATCGATCATTCGCTCTTGAATCCGACGATGACGGAGAGCGACCTCGAAGCAGGCTGCCGACAGGCAATTGAATACGATTGTGCCAGCGTCTGCGTCATGCCCTACTTTCTGCCTCGCTGCGTGGAAATTCTGAAAGGCAGCACGGTGAAGCCAAGCACAACGATCGGCTTCCCGCACGGGGGCCACGCCACGGCGATCAAAGTGGCGGAGGCCGAGCAAGCCTTGGACGATGGCGGCGAGGAACTCGACATGGTGGTAAACATCAGCAAAGTGCTCAGTGAGGACTGGGACTACGTGCGTCGGGATATTGAGGCAGTGGTCGAAGCTGCGCACGACCGAGGCCGAAAGGTGAAAGTCATCTTCGAAAACTGCTACCTGAAGGACCGTCACAAAATCCGGCTTTGCGAAATCTGCGGCGAGTTGAATGCCGATTGGGTCAAGACTTCCACGGGCTATGGCACGGGAGGAGCAACCATCGAAGACCTCAAGCTGATGCGGCAGTACTCGCCGGCCCACGTGCAGTTGAAGGCGGCAGGAGGAATTCGTACGCTCGACGCGCTGCTTGAGGTTCGCGCCATCGGCGTGACGCGCGTTGGCGCCAGTCGCACGGCGGATATTCTTAATGAATGCAGGCGGAGACTGGAAATATCAGCATAGGCGGTTCGGTCGCCGCACCAGAGCAAGTTAAGGGGTCCGAATGTGAAATCTCAGATTTGAGATTTCACATTATCACCGCGGGAAATGCCGGTCCCGATCTGCGGAGGAGGCCCAATTGAACATATGCAGGAACGGTCGACTGAAAGTGCAAGCCGGCATCGTCGCTCTTGTGCTCCTATTCTGTTTTTCGGTACCGATCATGGCGCAGACCCATCCGGTGCGCACCGAAAGCGGGCTTGTCTCGGGGGTTGCGCTGGGTGATGGCCTGGAAGTCTTCAAGGGCATTCCATTTGCCGCGCCACCCGTGGGCGATCTGCGTTGGCGACCGCCCGAGCCTCCCGCGGCGTGGCGGGGAATTCGTCGCGCTGACAGTTTTGGCCCTCCCTGCATGCAGCCCCCATCGCCTGAACGGCTGGGGCCGTGGACGCGAGTCTTTCTTTCCAAACTCAAACCAAGTGAAGATTGCCTTTACCTCAACGTCTGGACCGATGCACGATCGCCAAAGACACCTCGTCCCGTAATGGTGTGGATTTACGGGGGAGGATTTACCAGCGGCGCAGGTAGTGTCGAGATCTATGACGGAGCAGCGCTCGCGCATGAAGGGGTCGTGGTCGTGAACTTCAATTACCGCGTCGGGCCTTTTGGTTTTCTTGCTTATCCGGCACTCGCCAGGGAATCGGCGCATCATTCGGCCGGCAATTACGCACTGCTCGATCAGATTGCCGCCCTCCGCTGGGTTCAGCGGAACATCTCCGCATTCGGCGGCGACCCGGGCCACGTCACGATTTTTGGCCAGTCTGCTGGAGCGGCGAGCGTGTGGCTGCTGATGCAGTCGCCGCTGGCGCAGGGGTTGTTTGAGCGCGCCATCGTGATGAGCGGGCCGGCGGTGATTCCCTCGCCTGCCATCACTGCCGGGATCAGCCTGACTGCTGCCGAAGAGCAGGGCGAGAAATTCGCGGCCGGCCTGGGCGCAAGGTCGATCGACGAACTGCGTGCGCTCCCGGCAGAAAAGATCACTCAGAATTCCGAGCACATGCGCTGGGCCCCGATCGAGGATGGATGGGTGATTCGTGCCGGTTGGCATCCTGACCGCGAAGTCGAAGTGATCAATGGCATGGTTGCCGACGATATCGGAATCGGTTATTACGGGAACGGTCCCGCGCCCGTTATCACCTTGGACGAATATCATAAGCGGTTACAGAACCTATGCGGAGATGCCGCGCCGGTGTGCGAAAAGCTCTATCCTGCTGCGAGCGATGCGCAGGCCGGGGGAGCCCTCCGTACCCTGCTTCAGGACCGCGCCCGCGTTTCGCTCTATGAGTGGGCCGAGCGGCAGGTCCGCAGGAGTCCGAAGGTCTATCTCTATTATTTCAATCGTGAAATTCCCTGGCCGCAGCATCCCGAATATCGCGTGTTCCATTCTTCCGAACTGCCTTACGTCTTCGATAATCTCAAACTCCTTGACCGCCCCTGGCAGCCGGTGGATTGGCGCCTGGCACACGAAATGTCGAGGTACTGGACTGACTTTGCAACAACCGGCAACCCCAACGGCAAGGGTCTTCCCGATTGGCCGGCTTTCCGCGCTGGGAATTTCACCATCATGCAGATCGGCGCCAGGATGGAGCCGATTGCCATTGCTGCACAGGAACGGAGAAAGTTCTGGATGGAAAAGCTGCAGGCTCCGCTGGGCTTTGAGCAGCAGGCAGAATAAGCGGAAGACTCGCGAAGGAACGGAGCAGCCTCAACCCCTGGCACGTCCAAAACCTGCTTCTCCAAATCGATGAAGGCATTGCAATGAAATTCCATCAGGGCAAACCATGCTATTTAAGTAAACTACGGCGCCTCGCTTCGTGCGTACCGGCGATTATGTTCGCTGCCGCTGTTGCTTTGGCACAGGACCCGGTGGAACCTCCGGGCGGGCCGCTCAAAGTGAAGTTGCTGCCCGCTCCTGCAGGCGCCATTTCGCTGGCCCAGGTGCATCCAAGCGATTTGCGCAACACGATTTCGGGCCTCGTTTCCTGCGGCACGCGACACTCCCTCTCTTCATGGACTGACCCCAAACGCGGCATCGGCTGCGGGCGCGACCACATCGTGGCGGAGTTCAAAAAGATCGCCGTCGGCTCCGGAGGACGGCTGCGTGTCATCGATGACCGGTTTGAGGTGAAGGCGCCGCGTACCGGCAACAGGCTGGTCCCCATGGAGAATGTTTACGCCATCCTACCCGGCGATGATCCGGCTCTAGCAAAGACCGTGTTCGTTGTCTCCGGGCATTACGATACGATGCCAACGGACATTATGGATTCCACGTCCGACGCACCGGGAGCCGATGATGATGGTTCTGGCACGGCAGTTTCGATTGAGTGTGCGCGCCTGCTGGCAAGCGGCCACTACCGTGCGACATTGGTGTTCGCCGCGGTTTCCGGCGAGGAGCAGGGACTGCTGGGCGGCACACGGCTGCTGCATTATCTTGAGCAGAAGGGATACACCGTAGGCGGCATGCTTGATGACGACATCGTCGGAGCGGACTTTGCTCCAGGCGCGCCGCACCGCGTCCGTTTGTTTTCAGGCGGAGGCACGGTGGACGATTGCGATTCACCCTCGCGCGAGTTGGCGCGACGGGTGGAAGAGATTGACGGGCGCAGCCACATTCGTATGATTTTTCGCGTGGACCGCCTGGGCCGCGGCGGCGATCACTACCCGTTTTATAAGGCGGGGCTTCCGGCTGTGCGCTTCACTGAGCCGCTCGAGGACTATCGTCACGAACATCAGACGCCGCGCGTCGTGGACGGCGTCCAGTACGGCGACCTGATGAAGTTCCTTAACTTCGATTTCATGGCACGCGTGGCCCTTGATAACGCCGAAGCACTTCGTGAACTGGCCATGGCCCCCGCGCCTCCCACAGACTTGCAGATTGGCGGCGCGGTGACGCCAAGCGCCAAAATCAGTTGGATTGCGCCCGATGACCCCGAGCGTGCAGGCTTCGAAGTCCTGTGGCGCGAAACCACCAATCCGCGATGGTCCGTGTTCGGGTTTGCGAAATCGTCCGGGGAATTTGTTTTCAAGAATGTCTCCACCGACAATCATTTCTTTGCCGTGCGCTCGGTGGGCAAGAACGGAGCGCGATCAATTGCCGTACCGGCAGTAGCTCTGATGCCTCGCAAGAGGTAAGACGCGGATTTCACGCTCTCCCAATTCTCAAAAGGGCCGTATAAGGCAAACCGCTGCTCGCGGGATGATGCGTGCAAGCACGCGTTTAATTTTCCGGCGGTGGAGGCGCACTGACGTCAGGTGGCGCAGGCGCTATTGCAGGCGTTGAAGGCACACTCGGTACGCCGCCATTGACTCCTCCCGGAACGCCGCTTGAAACGCCGCTCGATGGTGGTGCTGGCGGCGGTGCCGGTGCTGGCTTAGCGGGGGCAGTCCGCGGCGGCTGTGGAGATGACGGCGGCACCGGCCCGGCTCCTTTGTGCTGCTTTTGCATTTCCTGCCGTTGTTCGTTCAGCTTTTGCCGCGCTTGCTCCAATTGCTCTCGGGCAACTCGCAGTTGCTCCCTGGTTTGCTCGAGCTGGTGCTCGAGTTCTGCTCTGTTAATCTTTTCGTTCGCCAGTTGGGCCTGCTTCAGTTGCTCCTGAATCTTTGCCTGGTTGAACTCTGCAGCTTTTTCCTCGGCGATCTTCGCCTGCTTCATCGCGTCACGGATCTTCTGGCGCATTTCGGGCGTGTTTATCTTTTCTGCTTGCCTGATGGCTTCCTGCATCTTCTGCTGCATCTCAGGCGTATTCATTTTCGCGAGTTGCTTCTTTAATTCCGCCATCCTGCGGTGCATCTCGGGCGAGTTCAGCTTTTGGAGTTGTTCCATCTGCCTCTGCATCTGGAGTCGCATTTCCGGCGAGTCCAGCTTTTGAAGCTGCTTCATTGCCTGTTCAACTTCTTGCTGAATCTTCGCCTGATCGATCTTTGCTAGATTCGCCTGGGCGACCTGCGCCTTCTTTATGGCCTCTTCCACTTGGCGCTGTATATCTGCCTGATCGACCTTTGCCGGCACGCTGTTGTTTGCTTCAACCTCGGAACCGCCGGCCTTTGCTTGCGCTCCCAAATTACTCCGAGCGGTTGAGGAAATAGCGGCAGCGCGGTCTTTCTTGCCTGGCTGGAAGTTGATTTCAATCGTCACCCTTACAGGAACAGGAACTCCGTTGCGGGTCCCCGGCTTGAACGTCCATGCGCGGACGGTATTCATCGCATTCTCATCCAAGCCCTGACCTAATGGTTTCGAAGTTTCCCTGACCGCGATGACCTTGCCCTTTGCATCGACTACGGCCGATAGCGTCACCCAGCCGGTCACGTGGTTCTTAAGTGCTTGTTGGGTGTAAGGAGGATTGGGCTTATAAACAGGCTCAGGCGGATGGACATCTCTGTCAACCTCGTACACCTTGCCGCCAATGTAGGGATTCTGATCGCTTTTCCGGGCAGGACCTGCTTGCTGCGTTGCGGCGGTTGAGTTGGCACGAGCGGCCTTTTCTGCGCCCGAGGACGCTTCCGGCGTGCTTGCCAGTTGGGCGGGAGCTTTAAGTGGAAAGGCCCAAACAATCGAAGCTCCGGCAATCAGCAGGGTGACAGCTGCTGCCAAGATTGAAGCCGTCAATCGCGTGCGCGACATGCGAACCTCCTTTATCATCAATGCCACCCTCTCGGCGAGTTGGTTCTCATGCAGGAAGAGGGGGGCAGGCAGGCTCTCAGCGAGCCCTGGTTGCCCGGCCATTTCGAGCAGAGCCCTCAGATAAGGCCGGCGCTCGCGGCTGCGGCGAACCGCCTCCGCGTCCACGACCTGTTCGCGGCTCAGGCGGGCGCGCCGCACCACCCACCAGAGCGGAAAATGAAACCACAGCAGAGTGAGCACCAGTTCCTCAAACACGTTCCACAGCCAGTCGCGCCGCTCAACGTGCAGAAGTTCGTGCAGCGCGACGGCCTTTTGCATCGCTGGCTCCATATCGAGAAAGCGCGTAGGGAAGAGAATCGCGGGCTGGAAAAAGCCGAACGTTGCGGGGGTTTGTATTTGCCTGGAAATAAAGAACGTCGAGCAGGCGGGTGCAAGGCGCTGAGCTTCCCTGATGGCCCCGGGCGTCTGCTCAATACGCTCTGCCTGGCGTCGATAGAGCCACAGCCGGCCCAGCCCGAGCGTCATCCACAACGCGCGCAAAACGATCCCGGCCACGATTACATAAAGGACTATTTCTGCGAGCGACGGACCAGGCGGTTGGGCGGCTTCTGGCACGAACGTGATGTTGGCCAGTACGACACCGTTTGTCTTAATGACTTCCGGCCGCCAGGGCTGAAGAAGCGGCAGCAACACGCAGACCGCCAGCAGCACTTGCCAGTACGCCAGCCGCACTTTGGGTACGCGAAGCCGCAACAAGCTGGCCATGATCGTTCCGACGCCTACAAGCGCGGCGGACTGGATGCAGTAAGCCACAAGATCCTGGAGCCACCAAGGCTGGTTGCTCATTGGCCCTCCTTGATCATGCGCGCGATCTCGCGAAGTTCTTTTTCAGAGAGACGGCGGTCCTCGACCAGGTGGACGACCAGCGGTTCGGCGGCGCCGTTGAAGACCCGGTCCACAAAGTCGCGAACCATGGCACGCACCACCTGTTTGCGCGGACGCGCCGACTGGTAAATGTAAGCGCGTCCCTCCGCCGGGCGCTTCTTCAGAAAGCCTTTCTGCTCGAGGATGTTCATCATGGTCATGACGGTGGTGTAGGCGATGGGGCGGCGCTCGCGCAGCTTCTCATAAACTTCGCGGACGGTCGCCGGGCCAAGGCCCCATACGACTTTCATGATTTCAAGTTCCTGCCCGGTCAGGGTGCGATGTGGGGTTCTCATACGTAATTTATAGTACTAAGTATTTAGTATTGTCAAGAAGATTTTTCGCTGCTTCCGGCGGGCGCAGGTACGGGTCCGTCACAGTCCGGCTTGCAATTTGCCTGCCTGACGCAAATGTGCGGGTTCGGCGCTGCGCCGGGTCGTCCGATATCGGAAGTTCGCGTGACTGTCCGCCAGCGCTTTTCCTCTTGTTTTCATTCGCTCGCCGGTGTATAAGGGCGTCTTTTCCAGAATGCGATTGCCGACGGCTTTCTTATGAGGCTTTCGAGATTGAGGCCGGCAGCCGGTATCAAGGAGCGTGTGATGAGATTCCGAATCGGGTTGCAATGGGCAGCCATTCTTGCACTGCTTGTCTTCTTCCCTGCAAGTGTTTATTTGCAGGCACAGTTTGGTATTCCCCAGAAGCCGAAGGTCACGGGGCCGTGGATGGACCGGAATCTTCCGCCGGACCAGCGCGCCGACCTGGTGATTGCGCAGATGACCCTGGATGAGAAGCTCCAACTGCTTCACGGCATGGGCTGGGGCGCTTTGTTCAGACCGGCCGAATCCGGCCCTGCCGTGCGCTCGTTGGGCGGTGCGGGTTTTATTCCTGGAATTCCGCGTCTGGGAATCCCGGATTTGCAGATGTCGGACGCTGCGGTGGGCGTAGCCCGCGGAGCGCAGCACAGCCGCTACTCGACGGCGCTGCCTTCCACGGAAGCCGAGGCGGCAAGCTGGGACCCTCAAGTTGCCTATGAATTCGGGGCACTGATCGGCAGCGAGCTTCGAGACCAGGGCTTCAATATGTCGCTGGGCGGCGGCGTCGATCTTGTGCGCGAGCCGCGCGGCGGCCGCACCTTCGAGTATCAGGGTGAAGACCCGATTCTGGCGGGGAGCATGGTCGGCCAACTCATCCGCGGCGAGCAGGCACAGCACGTCATCGGCGACATCAAGCATTACGCTCTCAACGACCAGGAGAATGCCCGCAACTATGCAAATGTTATCCTCGACAAGCGCTCCATGCGCGAAACCGACCTGCTGGCGTTCGAGATCGGGGTTCGCGACTCCGGCGTGGGTGCGGTGATGTGCTCCTACAATCTGATCAACGGCGTTTACGCCTGTGAAAACAGCTATACGCTGCACGACGTTCTCGACCGCGATTTCGGTTTCAAAGGGTTTGTCCTTTCCGACTGGGGCGGAACGCACAGCACGGTCAAAGCGGCGATGGCGGGGCTTGACATGGAGATGCCCGGCAACGATTACTTTGGCGAAGCTCTGAAAAAGGCCGTGCAGAACGGCACGGTCCCGATGTCGCGAATCAATGAAATGGTGCACCGCATCCTGCGAACGGAATTTGCCTGCGGCATCATCGATGACCCGCCGCAGCCGAAAGTAGTGGACGTCATGCGCGGCTTCAAAGTGGCACAGCATGTGGAGGAGCAGGGCGCGGTCCTGCTGAAAAATGCGAATAACCAGCTTCCGCTTGATCCTTCGATGAGGGGAACGATTGCCGTGATCGGGGGCCACGCCGATGCCGGCGTGCTCTCGGGCGGGGGCTCGGCACAGGTTGATCCTGCCGGGGGAAACCCCGTTCAGCCGCAGGGCGGACCGCCGCGCACGATCGAGGAATTTCTGGGACAGTGGGTCTATCACCGGTCCGTGCCGCTCGATGCCATTCGGAATGCGGCGACCCATGCCAAAGTCGAGTACGATCCCGGGACCAATCCGTCGGCAGCCGCAGCGCTGGCGAAGCGGTCGGACGTAGCAATTGTCTTCGCCATCCAGCACGAATCGGAGGGCAGCGACTTGCCCAACCTTGCGCTTCCCTTTAATCAGGATGCAGTTATTCAGGCCGTAGCGGCCGCGAATCCCCACACCATTGTCGTGCTGGAATCGGGCGGCGCTGTCACCATGCCCTGGCTCAACCGGGTGAACGCGGTCCTCGAAGCCTGGTATCCGGGCATTCGAGGCGCGCAGGCCATCGCAGCGATTCTTTTCGGCCGGGTCAATCCTTCCGGCAAGCTGCCTATTACGTTTCCAAAGACCGAAGCTGATCTTCCGCATCCTGTAGAGGCCAAGCAGCCGCCCGGCCCGCTCACTCCAATGCCTGGCCTCCCATTCTTCAAAGTCAACACGAAGATCTTTGACGTTCATTACGACGAAGGGTTGAAGGTAGGCTACAAGTGGTACGATGCTGAAGACAAGACGCCCCTGTTTCCCTTTGGGTTCGGCCTGTCCTATACCACCTTCGCTTATTCGGGCCTGAAAGTAACGCATGGCGACATCATCAATGTCACCTTTAATCTCCGTAACACGGGGCATCGCGCCGGCCAGGAGATCGCGGAAATTTACGCCACACTTCCCGCCAGCGCGCACGAGCCTCCGCGCCGACTGATCGGCTGGAAGAAGGTGGCGTTGCAACCTGGGGAATCGAAAACGCTGTCCATCAGCGTGCCGTCCCTATATCTCTCGATCTTTAACGTCGAGCGCGGCAACTGGCAGCTTGTTCCCGGCAAATACAAAATCTGGGTGGGCGGCTCCGAACGTGATCTTCCGCTCAGCGCCACGGTCTCGCTCGCCGGGAATTAGCATTTCCATCGCTCCGGTACGCTCAGTCGCAGGATCGGACTCACGAATCCTTTCTGCCTGCTTGACGGGTTGGCATACAATAGCGGGGCACTGAAGATCGATTAATTCAAGCGACCGGGGAGGCATTGCAAAATGAAGAGGCGGGAATTTCTGGCATCATCACTGGCGGCTTCGGCGTCGGCTGGATTCGCTTCCGGCGCGACGGACGGCGGGCAGGAGCCATCCGAAGCAGCGACGCAGTCGCGAGAATTCTACGAACTCCGCTATTATCGGCTGCACCGCGGGCCCGGCGTGGAACTGACCAACAACTATCTTCGCGACGCAGCCATTCCTGCATTGAACCGCGCGGGCATCAAACCGGTGGGCGTCTTCAACGTCCTGGTGGGGCCGGAGAGCCCTTCGCTCTACGTCCTGATTCCCCACCCGACGTTCGAATCTGTCGTGACCACCTGGGATCGCGTGCGAGCAGAACAGGAATACCAGGAGCGCGGGGCGCCTTTCCTGAACGCTCCGGCATCGAACCCGGCGTTTGTGCGCGTCGAGATTGAATTAATGAGGGCATTTGACGGCCAGCCGCGCATCATGCCTCCGCCGCAAGGACCGCGCGTGTTTGAACTCCGGACCTATGAAAACGCTACAAAGAACGCCAACCTGAAGAAGATCGAGATGTTCAACCGCGGCGAAATCGGGATCTTCAGAAAAGTCGGCTTCCACACCGTGTTCTTCGGTGAAAAGCTGGCGGGTGCGCGCTGGCCGAATCTCACCTACATGCTGGCCGCACCGAGCGTCGAGGACCGTGACAAGTATTGGGCCGCGTTTGGAGCGGACCCGGGCTGGAAGAAATTGAGCTCGATCCCGGAATACTCGGACGCGCGCATCGTCTCGAACATCACCAATGTTCTCCTGCGGCCCGCGGCGTATTCGGAGATCTGACACACGGCGGGTTACCGAGCTTGACCCTGATATGGGGCGCTATCAGCGTATTGGCCGGCTTGTTCCCTGTTTTGATCATCCATGTTCAATAGAACGGCCCGCAACTGGAATTCAAAATCCTACGGAGGTCTCTCATGAAGCGACGTGATTTTCTGGCATCATCACTTGCAGCATCAGCAAGCCTCGCATCGGCTGGTCCAGGCAAGGCTCAGCAGGCCGCGACAAATGCGCGCGACTATTACGAACTCAGGCGCTACGATTTCACCAACGGCTCCCGGATGAAGACGGTTCACCAGTTTTTTCGCGAGGCGGCGATACCTGCGCTCAACCGGATCGGCATCAACCCAGTTGGCGTTTTCGGCGTGATCGTCGGCCCGCTCAGCCCGTCGATTTATGTCCTGCTGCCGCACCGCTCGCTCGACTCGGTTGCAACGCTCGAAGAGCGCCTGTGGGCCGATGAGGAGTACATGAAGCTCGGCGCCGAGTTTTTGAATGCTCCGGCGGATCATCCGATGTACGTGCGTTATGAAAGCTCGCTGATGAAGGCGTTTGACTGCCATCCGCGCATCACCCCGCCGCCCAGGGAGAAGCGGATCTTCGAGCTTCGCACTTACGAGAGTTCGAGCAGGAAGTACAACTTCAACAAAGTAGAAATGTTCAACAGCGGCGAAGTGGAGATTTTTATCCGCAGTGGTTTTCATCCGGTTTTTTTCGGCGAGAAGCTGATTGGTGAACGCATGCCAAACCTTACTTACATGCTCGCAATCGGCAGCATCGAAGCGCGCGACAGGGCGTGGCAGGCGTTCGAATCCGACCCGCAGTGGAAGGCGCTGACTTCATCGCCAAAATTCTCAGGCGGCCCGAATGTTGTGAACGTCACGAATTATTTCCTGTCTCCTACGCCGTATTCGCAAATCTGAATGGCCGGTGCGCGGCTGACGCGTATTCCCCGTCCGGCTCAGGCGTCAACGAAGCGGTCGTGCCGGGCGGCAGCGTAAATTACGGCGGATACAAAATAGGAAATTCTGGCCGATGGAATTCACTTTTGTGGCAGAATGGAGGCTGCGAGGGGGCCATATGCCGGCGGCCAATCGCCGGAAATTGTTGCGACGAGAAAGGAACCGATCATGAAATACCTTCTGGCGACGTTGTTGTTGGTTTCATTTAGCGCGCCGATGTTCGGACAAGACCGCGAAGACCAGCGGCTTAAGCGGTCAGCAGAAATCCTCCAGGAGATCATGAAGACGCCTGAAAAGGGGATTCCGCAGGACCTCCTGAACAAGGCGGTGTGCGTGGCCGTCGTGCCCTCTTATAAGAAGGTTGCGTTCGGATTCGGCGCCAGCGGCGGCAAAGGTTCGCTCGTCTGCCGGCGTCATGGCGATGGTCCATGGAGCGGGCCATCCATGTTCACAATTGGCGGAGGAAGCTTCGGGCTCCAGATTGGCGGCTCGGCCACGGACATCGTCATGCTGGTGATGAATGCCAAGGGGGCCGAAAAGCTGATGGCCAGCAAGACTGAGCTTGGGGCGGACGCCTCCGCGGCTGCCGGCCCGGTCGGCCGCACTTCTGTGGCGGCAACGGACGCGCAAATGCATGCCGAAATTCTCACCTATTCGCGCGCACGCGGGCTGTTTGCCGGAATATCGCTCCAGGGCGCATTCATGAAGACTGACGGCGACGCCAACCAGCGGCTGTACGGCCGAAAGCTCGAGCCCCGGGATATTTGCCTGAATGGAGCGGGAGGAGTTCCGGCTCCCGCGCGGGAGCTTGTTGCAGTCCTCACCAAATTCTCCCCGCACGGCGGGCAAAGGCTCAACAACTAAGACCATTTCAACATCGGCTGTCTGCGACAAGCCTTCTCGTTTGCATCGAAGGCCCTCGAGTGCATCGAACCTCAGCAGTTAACAAAAAGGGCGGGGAAATTGCCCCGCCCCTTTGAGTTCTAATTGCAAAAAAGTCAACCGTTAGCTCTGCGACCGCGCTACTTGATATCTCCTGCGTAAATGCCCATAACGGTCTGAAGAAACTTCACGGCTTCATCCCATGGGCGCTGGAAGGAGTTGCGGCCGATAATCGAGCCGAAGCCGCCGCCGTCGCGAATAGCGCGGGCTTCATTGAACACGTTTTCGTCCGAAGCCTTCGCACCGCCGGAGAAGATCACGATGCGCCGCCCGTTAAAGGCGCTCTGGATCACGTGCCGCACCCGGTCCGCCAGCGTGCTGATGGGCACCTTGGCACTTTCATAGACCTTCCGTGCCGCGTCCTGCTCAATATGTGCGCTGGGCAGCTTGACTTTGATGAGGTGAGCGCCAAGTTGCGCGGCTATCTGCGCAGCATAGGCGACGACGTCGATGCCGGTTTCTCCCTCTTTGCTCATGCCCGACCCGCGCGGGTAAGACCACACGACCACAGCCAAACCGTGGCTCTTGGCCTCAAGCGCAAGTTCCCGCAATTCCTCGTACATGATGCGCGAATTGGCCGAGCCCGGATAAATCGTAAAGCCGATCGCCACGCAGCCCAGGCGCAGCGCGTCTTTGACGCTGCCCGTCACGGAAGATAGCGGGTCTTTTTCGTCGTGCAGCGTGTCGTGATTATTGAGCTTCAGGATCAGCGGTATTTCTCCCGCGTGCCGGCCCGCAGCGGCTTCAAGAAAGCCCAGCGGCGCCGCATAGGCGTTGCAGCCGGCCTCGAGCGCCAGTTCGAAGTGATAATCGGGATCGTAAGCCGGCGGATTCACGGCAAAGCTGCGTGCCGGTCCGTGTTCAAATCCCTGATCAACGGGCAGTATCACCAGCTTGCCCGTTCCTGCCAGGCGGCCGCTGTTCAAAAGGCGCGCGATGTTGGTTTTTGTTCCCGGGGAGTCGCTTTCGTACCAACTCAGAATTTCCCGAACGCGCTCCGTCATCCGGCCGCTTTGATTCATTCGCCCCGTCCGTGGGACGGTTTCCGTAGTTGCCATGGTATTCCTCCAGATTGCTTTTCTTCTTAACATTCCAGCTTACAGGGCGGAGTAACCGCACGCAAGGAAAAACTCGACAGGACTTTCCCCGATTTTTCCTACGACCCCCAAGCGAGCAGCCGGTCGAGTTGTAAATTGGGAGGTGATTCCACGGATTTCGTCCCCTCTCACTTTTCCAAAACGCTAAGCCCTTGCGGCCTTATGGCTTACCCGAACCGGAGCCGAAAAAACGGCGGAAGTCCTGTCCAAGTTGACTCCCAATTTGGCAGAAAAATCGCGTGGTGGCTCCCGGATCCCTCGTTGTTATCTTGATCCTGAGGCCCTTGATCGGCCGAAAAAATGGCTCTACCCCGCCAACAGAGATTAATCTGGGCGTTGTGGGAAAATTATGATAGATTAATTGCATGTTCAGTTCACTTGGCAGAGCGAACCGCTGTTGTTGTCGCTGCCCCCGCCGTGTGAGCTGACTCTGCCTGTTTTGATTCACCCTTAAAACAACGCACCTCAGCTCCACGAGCGGAGGCCCTCACGCGCTGGAAGTGTTCCTTCCGGCAAAAACCCAATCCATAAATCCAGACAATAAAACTCAGGAGGAAAACCAATGCAGGAAGAAACTGAAACAGGAAGCGGCCATCACCGTATTTTGATTCTCGGCGGTGGAACGGCGGGAATCATCACCGCGAACCTGCTTCGACGCGCCGGCCAGCGGGACATTGCGATCGTCGAGCCCTCGGCGCAGCATTTCTATCAGCCCTTGTGGACGCTGGTTGGCGGCGGGGTGGTGAAGAAGGAAGCGTCGGTCCGCAATGAAGGTGATTATATTCCCGAGGGCGTTCGCTGGGTTCGTGATCGCGTGGTGGAAGTTGATCCCGAACGCCAGACAGTCCGCACTGAATCCGGCGCGTCGATCACTTATGATTTTCTCGTTGTCGCGGTTGGCATTCAGCTCAACTGGGACGCGGTTCCTGGCCTGAAGGAAGCTATCGAGCGCGGCGATGCCTCGAGCAATTACCAGTACGATCTCGCACCGAAAACCTGGGACCTGATCAGGAATTTCAGAGGCGGCACGGCGCTGTTCCACATGCCGAGCGGTCCCATCAAGTGCCCGGGTGCGCCGCAGAAGATCATGTATCTTGCTGCCGATCATTTCCGCCGCACGGGCGTACTGCGACATGCCAATGTTGTTTACGGTTCCGCCACGCCAACAATTTATGGTGCGAAGGATTACGCCGCGGTGCTCAACCGCGTGATCGAGCGCTACGGCATCGACGCGCGCTTTAATCACGAACTGGTTGAAATCCTGCCGGAAAAGAAAGAGGCCGTTTTCCGGGTGAAGAACGGTGCGGAGGGTGAGAAGATCACAATCCCTTACGACATTCTGCACGCCGTGCCCCCGCAGAGCGCTCCGGATTTTATCCGCCAGAGCGCGCTGGCCGATCCTGAGAAGCCCAAAGAAGGCTGGGTGAAAGTCAACAAGATCACCTTACAACACGTGAATTATCCCAACGTCTTCGCGCTCGGAGACGTTGCTGGCACGCCCAACGCCAAGACCGGCGCCGCTGTGGTGCATCAGGCGCCCGTGGCGGCCGCGAATCTGTTGGCTGTGCTGCGCGGAAAGGAGCCGCAGGGGCAATATGACGGCTACATTGCCTGCCCTATCGTCACGGGCTACGGACGCATGCTGCTGTGCGAACTTGATTATTCCGGCAAGCCCGCGCCGCGCCTTCCGATGATCAATACGTTCAAAGAAAGGTATGACATGTGGCTGCTCAAGCGATACGGCCTGCCCTGGCTCTATTGGAACGTTCTGCTGCCCGGCAGGAAAACTCCATTCCTCGACGAGCGCCAGGCCGCCGAAGCGCTCCAACAGGAAAGCCTTGCGCTCCCGTAGCGCGAGGCTTCAGCCTGGCATAATAGCTACAAATCCTGCTTTATAGATAGAACGTCCGGGTGCGGGGTCCGATGAGGCAATGGCCATTCATGAATGTCTGCTGCCGGGGATCTGGATGGCCCTTCCCGCCGGCGCCTGAATGCGGTAAGATGCACAATCTGTTTCAACTTCCAAACTGAAAGAGCACGACGATGTCTTCACCAAAAGATCAGCTTCTGGCGTTCAAGCCCAAGCACGGATTTTTCGTCGGCATTGACTCCGACGGCTGCGTGTTTGACTCGATGGAGATCAAGCACAAGGAATGCTTTATTCCCAACATCATCAAGTACTGGAAGCTCCAGGCCATCTCGAAGTACGCGCGCGCGGCGGCGGAGTTCGTGAACCTCTATTCAAAATGGCGCGGAATCAATCGCTTTCCGGCGCTGACGAAAACGTTTGAGCTGCTGCGCGACTGGCCCGAGCCGATGCGGCGAGGCGTCAAAATTCCCGAAGTGCCCACGCTCCAGGCGTGGATCGATTCGGGGCAGCCGCTTGGCAATCCAACACTCGAGGCGGAAGTTGAGCGCACGAAGGACCCGGTGCTTGCACAGACGCTCGAATGGAGCAAAGCCGTCAACCGCTCCATTGCCGACATGGTGGAAGGCGTTCCGCCGTTTCCGTATTTCCGCGAATCCGCGGAGAAGCTTCAGAGCCAGGCGGATATCATTTGCGTTTCCGCGACGCCGGGCGAGGCACTTGAGCGCGAATGGCAGGAGCACGACATTGCGAAATACGCAGCAGTAATCGCCGGGCAGGAAATGGGGAGCAAGAAGGAACACCTGAAGCTGACGGCGCACGGCAAGTATGACAAGGATTGTGTCCTTATGGTCGGCGACGCTCCGGGTGACCTGGCGGCCGCGCGCGCCAATGAAGCGCTCTTTTATCCCATCAATCCCGGCCATGAGGAAGAATCGTGGCAGCGTTTCCACGATGAAGCAATTGACCGCTTTTTCAGCCGTACATACGCCGGCGATTACGAAGCTTCATTGATCGCAGAATTTCAGAAGCTCCTGCCGGAAGTCCCACCCTGGAAAAAGTAGCCGCTTGGCACGTTTTTTCCGGTGATCGAATCCAGACCTCAGAGTTGCTCCTCCTGACGGGGAAATTGGCTCACTTTTTCTGCGCGGCCTGGCGGGCAGCGGCGCGGGCCTGTTTCATGATTTCGCCGTAGCCCTCCTTATCGAACGGCGGGCAGCCGGTGGGGAATTGGCCAAGCTCATTGTTTTTTGAGCGCATGAGGTATGTGCAATAGGAAAGCGTTTTGCAGGTGCGCAGCGGATCAAGCACACCTTTTTCAAACGTCACGCGCGGGATGTCAGGATAGGCGAGTGCGGCGCGGCCGAGGCCGGCAAACGTTGTCCGATGCTGCTGGATGTTCGCCGCCGCGGCGTGAACCATGAAGTGCCGCAACCAGCTATAGCCGGTGCCGACAACCGCGAGATCAGGATGCGCGTTCTGGATCGCCGCCGTAGCGGAAAAATGACGCGCCACGCCCAGCAGCGGATGCTCGGGTGTTTCATAGCATCCCTCGTTGGGTTTGTCGAACGGCCGGCCGATGTGCGGATTGGCGTAAGGGATGCCGAGCGAAACGTTTACAAGGCGCACGCCCGCGGCTTTCAGCCAGCCGACGAATTCGATCGGCTCAGAAAGGTCCATACGGTAGGGATCGTTCGGGTCCGTGCCGAAGGCGAAATCGTAAGGCGTGGGGAAATCGCGCGGCACGCCCGCCGAATTGCCTGCGCCGACGGCGTAAGGAACGCCGTCATAAACACCCAACCGCACGGCGAGCAGAAAATCGTCGCCCACGCGCTGCCGGATCTTTTCCACGACGTTCAGAGCAAATCGTGCCCGGTTTTCGAGCGGCCCACCGTAGATGCCCGGGCGCGTACGAGCGCCAATCAACTCGGAGAGTAAATAGCCGTGCGTCATTTTCAGATCGATACCGTCAAATCCGAGTTCGCGCGCGAGCGCTGCCGCATCAACGAATTTGTCCTCAAGCGCGGCAAGATACTCGTCGCTTGCAAGCTCGGGAAGCGTCTCACGCGGAGGAAGATCAACGCGGCTCACCAGCGGGTAGCGATCGAGTACGGGATGCCGGGACGCCACCTTCTGTTTTTCGAACGAATATCGCCCGGAATGGGTCAATTGAAGGACCGTGACCAGGTCCTCGGCGGACCCGAATTCTTTCCGGTGTGCTTCCCGGCATGCCTGGAGCAGTTCGCCGAGGCGTTTTGCTGACCCCGGATGGATCCAGAGTTGGCGCGGGTTGGCGCGGCCTTCGGGAACAACGGCGCAGGCTTCAAACCAGATCAGCTTGGCCCCTCCTGCGCCAAACCGCCGGTAGCGGCGGAAAGTGAGTTCGCCGGGATTGCCGTCGGCATCGCCGTCGCAGCCTTCCATCGGATGAATCGCAAATGAATTTCCGATGCGCCAAGTCCTGCCGCCGGCGCTTGTGATTTCCACCGGGCGGGCCAGAATGCTGCGGACTTCGTTGAGGTCATCGACAAGAGGAACCTCAACTCCAAGCTCCGCGGCATGCAAGCGGAGGTCATCAAGCGTCTTGTAATAGAAGTATTGAACGGGCATCAGACGACGGTGTCAGCCGAGGAGCGTCCAGCGTCCTTTCCTCTCTTTTCGCGCGATTTGCGGTCTGCCTGGCGCAGCGCCGAATGGATGGAAAGAAATTCGCCGACGGTGTCGAGGGTCAGCAGGCCCACCAGCTTGCCATCCTGGGTTACCGGAAGCGAGCGGCAATTGCACTGGCGGATCATGACCAACGCGTGCTCCAACCGCAGCCGTGGATCAATGGTTGCGATATCGCGCCGCATGGCGTCGCGAATGCGCGTTCCAGGACCGCTCTCGGATAGACATCGGGTCATATCTTCGCGCGTGAGCATGCCGAGAACGTGGTCGCCGAAAACGACAGGGAAATCCTCCCGCCAGCCTGCGAGCACGCGATCAGCGGCGTCGCCCAGCGTGTCGTCCGGACGCAGCGTTTGAACGTCGCGCAGCATGATGTGCTGCACGGGAATATTGCCCACCGGCAGATGCATGCCGGCCAGCGAGGACTCTTCGCCGGCGCCAGTCCAGACAAACAGGCCGATGAAAATCAGAAACGGGTCTGTGAAGATGCCCGCTATGGCGAACAGCCAGGCGATTCCACGGCCGATGCGCGCCGCAATGCGCGTGGCGCGGGCATAGTCGAGGCGCGTCGCCAGCAGAGCGCGCAATACGCGGCCGCCGTCCATGGGAAAGGCGGGCACCATGTTGAAGGCCACGAGCCACACGTTTACGATCATCAGCCGGGTGAGAAAGTCTCCCTCGAAGGTGATCAATTGATCTGCAGTGACATTGGCGCCGGAGGACGCAATCGCTCCGTAAAGCAGTCCGGCGATGACGAGATTAACGGCGGGCCCGGCAAGCGCCACCCAAAGTTCCTGGATGGGGTCGTTCGGCATGCGCTCAAGCCGCGCCACCCCGCCAATGGGAAGAAGCGTGATGTCGCGCGTTCGAACGCCGAAGCGATGCGCAGCCAGCGCGTGGCCCAGTTCATGCAGCGTGATGCACCCGAAAATAACCAGGATGAAGGCTGCGCCGTAAATTGCTGCCGCCACGCTGTGCCCGTGAGACCAGTTCAGAAACAGAATAAAGAGGATGAGCGCCCAGAATGTGGCATGGATATAGATCCCGATGCCCGCAATCTCTCCGACTTTCCACGACCAGCGCATGTTTGCGATAAGTGGGCGGCGGTTAATGTAGCAGCGATCCGCCGTCGCGGCGGTCCGTCATCTGTACCGCAGATTTGAGATTGCCGCAAGCGCATTGCCATTCGGCGGCGTGGAACATGCGCTACAATTCCAGTCCCTTCGTAAACTTAGCATTGCTGCGGGCGTGGCGGCAAGCAAAGGTTAATGCGCCGGAACGGTATTCTTCTCTTCTTCCGTTCGCAGCGCAAACAGTTTACACTTGGCCCGACGGGAGTTTTTGACGCTCATGGAAACGCAAAGGTTGCGGCTTGCCGGTTGCATGTCCCGACTCGGGACCGAGGGTGCGTTTGATGTTTTGGTTCGCGCCCGGGCGCTCGAAGCCCAGGGCAGGGAGATTATTCATCTTGAAATCGGCGAGCCGGATTTCCCCACGGCGCGCAACATCATTGACGCTGCCAAGCGAGCGCTCGACGAGGGATGGACGCATTACGGGCCTCCGGCAGGCTTTCCCGAACTGCGCCAGGCGGTCGCAGAGGACGCGGGCCGCCGCCGCGGGATTACCATCGATCCTGATGAAGTCGTGATCACGCCGGGGGCAAAGCCGATCATGTTTTATACGATCCTGGCACTGGTCGAGCCGGGCGATGAAGTGCTCTACCCCGATCCAGGGTTTCCGATTTACGCCTCGATGATCAACTTTGTCGGCGCGACGCCGGTGCCGTATTCGATCCCCGAGGAGCGCGGCTTCGATATCGATGTCAAAGAGATCACAGGCAAGCTCAGTGAACGTACGCGCCTGCTGATCTTCAATTCGCCCAACAATCCCACGGGAGGGACGATCAGCCGCGCGGAAACGGAGACGCTGGCGGAAGCACTCAAGGGCCGCGACGTAATGGTGCTGTCCGATGAAATCTACAGCCGGCTGATTTACGAAGGCGAGCACGTCAGCCTGGCGCAATTTCCGGAACTGCGCGAACGCGTCATCATCCTCGACGGATTCTCCAAGACTTACGCCATGACGGGATGGCGCCTGGGCTATGGCGTAATGCGGCGCGATCTGGCGCAGCAGATCGCGCTGCTGATGACGAATTCGAATTCCTGCACGGCGAGCTTTACACAGATGGCGGGCGTCGAAGCGCTGCGCGGCGACCAGAGTTCCGTGACGACGATGCTCGAGGAATTCCGGCGGCGACGCGAAGTGATTGTGGATGGATTGAACCGAATTCCGGGCTTTCGTTGCCGCAAGCCGCAGGGAGCGTTTTACGCTTTCCCTAATATCACGGCGACGGGAAAGAGTTCGCGCGAACTGGCGGGTGCGCTGCTGAATGAGGCGGGCGTGGCGTGTCTTTCCGGTACGGCGTTTGGCGCGCAGGGGGAAGGTTATCTGCGATTCTCGTTTGCCAATTCCATTGCAAACATTCAGAAAGCGCTTGACCGCATCGACTCCTGGGTCAGGAAGAACCTGTAAAGATGAGCCAAGAGAAAAAGAGATTCCGGATTTTTGCAACCTGCGATATCGGACGCGAGGCGCTCGACCGGCTGCGCGCTCGAGGCTACGAAGTGGAAGTGTATGATTATCTCGAGCCGCCGCCGAAGAGCCTGATCATCGAAAAAGTGCGCTCCGGCATCGACGGGCTGATTACGACGCTGCGCGATCCCATCGACCGGGAAGTTTTTGAGGCGGGCAAGGGAACGCTGAAGGTGGTGGCGCAGGATGCCGTTGGATTTGACAACATCAACCGTGCGGATGCAAACGAGTACAAAATTCCCTTTACGAATACGCCCGACGTCCTGACTGAAGCGACAGCAGAGTTCGCGCTATTCATGCTGGGTGACCTGGCTCGCAAGCTCTATCCGAGCGAGCGTCTGGTGCGCGAAAACCGCTGGGGTGCATGGCACCCCTATCTGCCGTTTCTCGGCGACGAAGTGTGCGGGAAAACCGTCGGCGTAATTGGCACGGGCCGCATCGGGCAGGCGTTCATTCGGATGGCGATCGGCTTCGACGTGGATTTTCTCTGCAACACTTCAGACGACGCGCCCCAGGAATTTCTCGATAAAGTGCAGGCGGAAATGGATCTGCGCTACCGGAACGGCTTCTCGCGCGAGCGGCGCGCTATCCGCATGGCAAGTCTGGAAGAACTGCTCGCCGGTTCGGATTTTGTTTCGCTGCACGTGCCGCTGATTCGTGAGGGGGAAAATTCCACGTTTCACCTGATTAACGAAAAGACCCTGCGACTGATGAAGCCGACGGCCTACCTCATCAATACTTCGCGAGGACCGGTTGTGGATGAAGCCGCGCTGGTGCGCGCACTCAAGGAGGGGGTGATCGCGGGCGCGGCGCTCGACGTCTTTGAGCGCGAGCCGCTGCCGGCGGATTCGCCCCTGCGCGACCCGGAACTCGAAGACCGCGTCCGATTGTTTCACCATTTCGCGAGCGGCGGCCGCCTCACGCGCCTCTCGCCTGATCCCAGCCGTGGAATGGCCGGCCGCACTGTGCAGTCGCTTATCGACGTGCTGGAAGCCAAGGGCAGCCTCGCGGACGTTCCATGCGTGGTCAATAAAGAGGCCTTTCGATAACTGCCTTTGGAGCGCTGGCCTCTCGGTGAAAGAGGCGGTGGTCCAGGAACGGATGTCAGTCTAATGAGCGAGATTCTGCTGGAAGTCCGGAATTTCCAGGTAACTTTGGATGGCTCGCCGATTGTGTCTGACCTGAGCTTTAATGTCGAGGAGGGTGAATTCCTTACCATCCTGGGTCCGAACGGCTCGGGGAAGACGGTTCTGGTCAAGGCGCTTCTGGGGCTGCTTCCACACAGTGGCGACCTCATTTGGCACAGGGAACCCCGCGTCGGATACCTTCCCCAGGGGCTCAATCAGATGTCGGTGAGAGACCTTCCCCTGACAGTAGAAGATTTCTTTGCTCTCAAGAAACTGCAGCGTGCGGAAGCGTTGAACTTTCTTATGTCGGTCGGCCTCAAGGACGACGTCCTGAAGATGAGGGCAGGCTACCTCTCGGGAGGAGAATTTCAACGGATGCTCATCGCCTGGGTCCTGGCATCGCGTCCAAACGTGCTTTTTCTGGATGAACCCACGACCGCCGTGGACATCGCCGGTGGTGAGACGATCTATTCGCTTCTGAAGGAGGCTTGGCGCGCGCAGAAGCTGACAGTTTTTAATGTCACACATGACCTGAATATCGTGTTTGCGCATTCCACGCACGTCCTTTGCCTTTCGAGATTTGGCCGTCGCTGCTACGGTGCGCCGAAGGAGGTGCTGACTCCCGCCGTTTTGAGCGACATTTACGGAGCGGAAATCAGGTTCTACACGCATTAATGCGGATGGACATATGACATTCCAACTGGTGCTCAGTCTTGTGGCCGGGGTCTTCATTGCCGGGTCAGCCGCATACCTGGGGACTCTGATGCTGTCGAAGAAAATGGCTGTGGTAGCCGGACCGTTGGGACATCTTGCGCTCCCTGGTGCCGCGCTTGCCCTCGTCTATGGATTCAGTATCTCCCTGGGGGCTTTCCCATTTGTTGTGGCTGGAATCCTGCTGATCTGGCTTCTTGAAATTCGGACGAAGCTCCACATGGAAGCGCTCACGGCCATCGTTTTCGCAACAGGAGTGGCGGCAGCATTTCTATTTCTGCCGATCGACAAGGCGGAAGCGGCCCTGGTCGGCGATATTTCCAAAATCGGGGTTCATGCGACTATAGCCTCCGTTATTCTCAGTGGACTGGTGCTGATTGCCGTGCGGCATTGTTATCCGGAAATTATGTTGATAAGCATTCATGAGGACCTTGCGAAAACAGAGGGGATCAACGTAAAGCTCTACAATCTGGTTTATCTTTCGGCAATCGCCATTATTGTGGCGTTGGGAGTTGATTTGGTCGGCGGTCTTATGACCGCGGCGTTGGTTGCCATCCCGGCCGCGGCGGCGCGGAACATCAGTAGAACGATTGTGCACTACGGGGTCTCTTCAGGAGTATTTGGTGTGATTTCTGCGATTATCGGAATACTTGTCTCAACATATGCCGGCCTTCCGGCGGGCCCGCTTGTGATTCTCACAAGTTCCACAATTTTCCTGATTACGGTGCCGCTGGCGAAAGTGTGAAAAGGCCATTCTCGAACTGCTGCGCGGCAGGAGTTGTCCCAAACACTGCAGATTGCCCAATCGTCTCGCCGCCGCGCACAACACGCACGACGGAAGACGCGAAGCGCCGAAAGCTTGGGCCAGTTTTTCTGCTCTCAATTCGATATTTCGATCGACGGCTGCGCGGGCGGTCGGGTGAGGGTGCGATGCTGGTCGATCCAGTAGGCCCAGGCGATGAAGAGCCAGGCGAGGACGCCGGTCCACTCGACTGCGCTCACGCTGGAGGGAGGCGGGCCGATCATCGAACCGAGATAGATCAGAACGAGGAGGGCGACAAAGACCTTGAAACTGTATTCGCCGGTTTTATCGAGTGGTTGCGTGAACCGATTATAGAGCGCCACCCCGGCAACGAACAGTCCGCCCTCCACCAGCAGGGTCGCGGAGACTGAGTCCCAAAGTCCCAGGCCATAGAGTTGGCTGCCAGGATATAAGGGAAGGTCAGGCCGGTGAGTGAGGAAATCGAGCAGCCAGTGGCTCATCACGCACACCCAGATGACAAATGCGCCGCGCTTTTCTTTTTTCAGGATGAGATAGAGCCCGGCGAGGAGCAGTCCCCAGCCGATGACCGCAAGCAGGCTATGCGTAAGCGGGTAGCTGATGAAATCCAGCGGGCTGACAGCCGTGATATCTGGAACGATCCGGACGCGCTCCCAGCCGAAAATCAGGAACACCGGCCAGATGAGGTCCGGCCACTGGGCTGCCAGCAACAGCGTGCCGAACGAGGTCTTGGGCGCCGCCTTCTTCGCCCCGAGCGCAACTGCAACATGGCCAATCAGCATCGGGCATTCTCAAACGGCTGCTGAAAACAACTTAAGATACCATACCGTGAGAACGCCCACATAGACCAGCGAAATGATCAGACACGCCCAGAAGGTTTTCCCCCAGAAGCGTTCGTTCACTTCGCGCCGCCAGGCCGCCAGACTGACGATGAAGAGGAAAATCGCCGCCAGCCGCGCAAAGCCGTCCAGAGGAGTGTTCGCCCCGCTGGTTCCGTGCCCGGTGAGGTAGCGGAAGAGGACTTCGAAGTCCGTCCTAAGGCCGCCGGCAATCACGTCCACGAGGAACCAGATCGGGGGGAAAATTATTCCCAGCATGTAAGAGTAACGGTCCTCGCCAAAGAACACCAGCACGGCGATGGCGATGAAGATCGACGACTTGGCCAGCTCAAAGTAAAAGTAGGGTGGAAGCGCAAAGGCTCCCGCCACCATCAGAGTGGCCGTCAGGAAGGCAGCAAGGAACACCCATCGGTTAGACATGGCAAAGCCTCCTTGGGGTGGCGCCGCCTGCGGGCGTGATGTTTCGCCTTGCCCCTTCGCCGTAACGCGCCGCCCGTCTTGCCTGGACAGGTTCTTTCTTCCCGGGTTCGTAGGTTACACCTCCAATTTAGCAAGCCAGGCATCGCCAATCTGTGATATGCGTCACTCGATGGTGGCTGAAACCGTATATCGCACGCGTTCATTGACCGGCGGTTCACATGGGCTGGCAGACATCGATTTCCGCAACCACAATCGTCTTTTGAGTTCGTGCGTTTTGAGCCATACTTTATTTCCGGCCGCTTTCGGGGGTGCGGCGAGGGTTTATGCAGAGGCGGGTATTTCTGAAAAAAGCGTCGGCGGGGTTGGGAGCGGTGCTTGCAGGTGCTGTGCGGGGCGCTGCCGCAGATCAGTCTTACGACATTGTGGTTTATGGCGCAACGGCTTCCGGAGTGGTGGCGGCTGTTGCAGCGGCGCGACAAGGGGCGCGGGTGGCGCTGATTGAGCCGGGTGCGCATATGGGCGGAATGGTTTCAAGCGGCTTGGGGCATTCCGACACAGGGAGGAAGGAGACGATCGGCGGACTGTCGCTCGAATTCTTCAAGCGCGTGGGACGGCATTACGGTCAGCCCGTCGCATGGGACTTTGAGCCGCACGTCGCCGAAGAGGTTTTCAAGGCAATGGCGCGTGAGGCAAAGGTCGAGGTGATTTACAACAAGCACGTGCGCGAACACGGGGCCGTCGCCAGGAAAGGGCATCGCATCGTAAGCATTACGATGGAGACTGGTGAGGAATTTCCTGCGCAGGCCTTTATCGATGCCGGCTACGACGGTGATCTGATGGCACAGGCCGGCGTGGAGTTCACCTGGGGGCGCGAGGGCCGCGACCGCTACGACGAATCCTTTGCGGGCGTGCGAGCCAGCCACGAATACGCGGGCCACTGGTTCAAGGTGCCGGTGTCGGCGTATGGCTCGCACCATAAGCTGCTGCCGAACATCAATTGGGGACCACGCGGCAAGGCCGGCGCAGGCGACAAGAAAGTCCAGGCCTATAACTTCCGGCTGTGTCTCACCGAAGATAAGGACAATCAGGTCCCGATTCCCAAACCGGCTAATTATGATCCGCATAATTACGAATTGCTGGCACGGCTGATTGAAGCCACCGCAAAGGCGCAGGGAAGCGTTCCGCGACTGGCGCAGTTCGTCTCGATCTCTCCTTTGCCGAACGGCAAGACGGACATTAACAACAATGGCGCATTTTCCACGGACTACATCGGAAAGAACTGGGATTATCCCACTGCGGGCTACCGCCGCAGGGGGCAGATGTGGCGCGAGCACGCGGATTACACGGCGGGGTTCTTCTATTTTCTCAGGAACGATCACCGCGTGCCGCGAGAGCTGCGCGACGAAACACGCAAATGGGGTCTGGCGCGCGACGAATTCACCGACTCGGAAAACTGGCCGTTCCAGCTTTACGTGCGTGAAGCGCGCCGCATGCTGGGTGAGTACGTGATGGTGCAGCGCGACCTGGAGACGGAAGTGACCAAGCCCGACCCCATCGGCATGGGCTCCTACAACACCGACTCGCACAACGTGCAGCGCTATGTGGATGGGGACGGCAACGCCCAGAACGAAGGCGATGTGGAGGTCCCGACGATTCCTTTCCAGATTCCTTATCGCGTGCTGTTGCCCAAACGCGGGCAGTGCAGTAATCTGCTGGTTCCCGTGTGTGTGTCGGCTTCCCACATCGGCTACGGAGCGCTGCGTCTTGAGCCGGTTTATATGATCATGGGACATGCGGCAGGCGTGGCAGCCGTCATGGCGATCGATCATCACCAAGCAGTACAGGACGTTGATCCAGGACGCCTGACCGCGATGCTGAAAAAACAGGGCGCGGTGATGGATTGGAGCAACCCTGAACACCTGAAGCTGACCCCCGTCAGTTAGTGGTTTTTATTTCAACGCTGAAAGCAAGGAGGTGAGGTGCCCGGAATTTTCCAACCGGAAGTTGAAGAATACATCAACTCACTGCTGCCGCCGCGTGATTCCGTCCTGCGCAAGATGGAGCGCTATGCCGGCGAGCACAAGGTCCCGATTGTCGGGCCGGCGTGCGGCCACGCGCTTTACCAACTGGCGATTCTGGCCGGCGCGCGGCGCGTATTTGAAATGGGTTCCGCCATCGGATATTCCACGCTTTGGCTGGCGCGTGCGGCAGGACCTGAAGGAAAAGTTTTTTATACAGACAGCGATCCGGCGAATGTAGAAAGGGCACAAGATTATCTGCGTGAAGCGGGGGTCATCGAACGCGTGGAATTTCTCTTGGGAGACGCGCTGGAATCGCTTAAAAAGACATCGGGCCAATTCGACCTGATTTTTAACGACGTTTCCAAACGGCAATACCCTGAGGCATTCAAGCTGGCGCTGCCGAGGCTGCGCGTGGGAGGTTTGTTCATTACGGACAACGTCCTCTGGTCAGGCAGAGTAACGCGGCCGGCAAAGGAAGGCGACCATGACACCGCCGCGATTCAGAAATTCAACCGGATGATTTATAAATCTCCTGAATTGATCACGACGATCATTCCGTTGCGCGACGGCCTCGCCGTGTGTCTTAAACAGGGATAAGCGACGCCGCGTGCCTCAAAAATGCTTTGATATGTCAGACTGTGGCCGTGTGCCATTCCGGACAGAATGAGGGGGCTCTACATTTCAGCGGGGATAAGCTGTGCTGGAAGTACCTTCGATGATAAGACCGAAGCTATACCATGAGCCTTGGTAGTCCCGACAGTCTGCACCGGAACTCCCCAGGATGACAAGCTTGGATTGGGTTCGCTGAGTCGTCAGTGGCCGTGCCCGCCTTCGGCGAGGAACCTTTCGGCGTCGATGGCCGCCATGCAGCCGGTGCCCGCTGCGGTGACGGCCTGCCGGTAAACCGGATCGCGGCAATCGCCTGCGGCAAAAACTCCAGGCAAATTTGTCTGGGAGCCGTTCTTGACGACCAGATACCCGACATCATTCATTTCAAGCTGGCCTTTGAACAGGTGCGTATTGGGGCTGTGGCCGATGGCGACGAACACGCCGTCGCACTCCTTCACGGATTCCTCGCCCGTTTTCACATTCTTCAGACGCACCCCCGTTACTTCTCCTTTGGCCGGATCAAGCACGTCGGTAACGATCGTGTCCCAGATGATGTTGATGGCCTTGTTGTCAAACATGCGCTTTTGCATGATCTTGGAAGCACGCAGTTGATCGCGTCGGTGCACGACGTTGACGCGCTTCGCATAGCGAGTGAGAAACAGGGCGTCCTCCGCAGCGGTGTCGCCCCCGCCGACCACCACGACTTCCTTGCCCCGATAGAAATAACCATCGCAGGTTGCGCAGGTTGATACTCCGTGGCCGAGCAGCTTACGCTCCGATTCAAGGCCCAGCATTTTGGCCGATGCTCCGGTTGCGACGATCAGCGCCTGCGTCTCAATCTTTTCAGTGCCGATCTCGATGGTGAAAGGCCGATGCGAGAGGTCAACGCGGGTAACGTCTCCTTCATGGAATTCCGCGCCAAATACCTCCGCTTGCCGCTGCATCAGTTCGATGAGTTCAGGTCCCTGGACGCCTTTAGGGAAGCCGGGATAGTTCTCCACCAGGGTCGTCAGGGTAAGTTGTCCGCCGGCCTCGTGCCCGCGGATTACGAGCGGCTGCAGGTTGGCTCGTGCGGCGTAAATCGCGGCGGTCAGACCCGCGCAGCCCGATCCGATAATCACGACGTCTCGCATTCTGTATCAGGCCCCTTTTTGATATCGTAATTCCAGCAAATGAGTTATCTTATCCTATGCATGAAGCTTCGTACAGCCGCTTACGAATGCGGGCTTCAGCACTTAGCCTCGGCATGGCGGGCGGCGTGTGAGTCTTGCGCGCCATTTCAATTTGATGCTACAAATCCTCTTCGGTTTCTTTCCCTGCCCAGCAACTCCAGGTCCGGCATGAGGGCAAAACGGAACAACCATGGATGCTGTAACCCTCGAGCAAGTTACAAAGCGTTACGATTCCTTCGATGCGGTCAGCAGTCTTTCCTTTGGAATTAAGGAAGGCTCGGTTTTTGGACTGCTCGGGCCGAACGGTGCAGGAAAGACGACAACACTGCGCATGATCGTGCACATCCTGCTGCCGGACGAGGGCTCGGTTCGCGTTTTCGGCCAGCCTTTGAGTGAGCGGGCGCAGGACCTGATCGGATACCTGCCGGAAGAGCGCGGCCTTTATCGCCGGATGCGTGTGCTGGAAGTCCTGCGCTTCCTGGGCGCGCTGAAGGGCCTGCCGGAAGCTGAAGCGGAACGCCGCGCGATCGAGTGGCTTGAGCGGCTCGGCCTGGCAAATCGGATGAATGATGAAGTCAATGACCTCTCGCGCGGAATGCAGCAGAAAATCCAGTTTATCGCCGCAATCATCCACAAACCGCCGCTGGTGATTCTGGATGAGCCGTTCACCGGGCTCGACCCCGTCAATGCCCAGGTAGTGAAAGACGTGATGCTGGAACTCCGCAAAGATGGCGCTACCATCATTCTATCGACCCACCGTATGGACCAGGTGGAGCAGATGTGCGACTCGATCTGCCTGATGAACAAAGGGCACAAAATTCTTGACGGCGACCTGAAAGCGATCAAGAAATCCTATGGGACTAATACCGTCCGTGTTGAATTCGTGGGGAACCCCGCTTTCATACAGCTTCCGGACGTGGTCGAAAGGGTGAATTCCTTTGGCGAGATGGTGGAACTCCGCCTTCGCCCCGGGGCCGACGCACAGCAGATCCTGAGGAGTGCCGTCGATCATCGCGTGGAGATCCGCCGTTTTGAACTGATCGAGCCTCCGTTGAATGACATCTTTATCGAAAAGGTTTCCGGACGCGATGCGTAAGATCTGGCTTATTTTCAAACGCGAGTACATCACACGGGTCCGCACCAAGGCGTTTATTCTTGGGACGCTTGCATTGCCGGTGCTTTCGATGACGATTCTTGTGGTGTCAATTTTCCTTTCAGGCGGGCGCTACGCATCCACGGTTAAGATTGCGATCCTGGACCAGACCGGGGAACTCGGCGGCGCGGTGGAGACATCGTTGGTTAAGAACCGCGAAAAGTCGCAGCCGGATGTCGAAATTGTCCAGATTGTGGAACGCCCAACGGCAAGCGTGGAAGCATATTTCAAATCCCAGGTTGCCGGCGGAGAGATCGACGGGGTCCTGGTGCTTCCTGTGGGACTGATCGAGGGCACAGCCGACGCAAAATTCAACGCCAAAAAGCTGAGCGCCATGGCGCTGCTTGGACCGATCGAGAGGGCCGTGAGCAACGCTGTGATCTCCCGCCGTTTGAGTGCGGAAGGAAGACGTTCCGGTACGATGAAGGACGTCTTCAGGCTGGCACAGGTCCAGTTAGTGAATCCCACGTCGCAGAATTCCGACGATTCCGACGAGAACAACTTTGCGATTGCGATCATCGCCGGTATGGTCCTCTACATGACGCTGATTGTCTATGGGATGTCCACCATGCGCTCGGTGATGGAGGAGAAATCGACGCGCATGATTGAAATCCTCGTTTCGTCCATCAGGCCGTTCGATCTGCTGACGGGAAAAATCCTGAGCGTGGGGGCCGTGGCACTTACGCAGTACTTGGTGTGGGCCGTGACGATAGGTGTGCTTTTTGCATCAGCCGCCGGCCTTGCAGATGTTCTACGCCCCGGCGCCCCGACGCCCAACATCAGTATTTCTCCGACTCTGCTGATCTACCTGGTGGTCTTTTTCCTGGCGGGATATTTCCTCTACGCAGCGCTTTACGCAGCGGCTGGCGCTATCGTTTCAACGGACGAGGAGGCCCATCAGGTGCAGATGCCGCTGACGCTGCTCATCGTTTGCAGCTTTCTGCTCTTCAATGTCATCCTCAACAATCCTAACTCGACGCTTTCCGTCGTCCTTTCGATTACCCCTTTCCTCTCTCCGATTCTGATGACGCTCCGGCTGGCCATGCAAACCCCGCCGGCCTGGCAGATCGTGCTGGCACTGGCCCTTTCCATTGTGACGACAATCTATGTAATCCGCCTCTCTGCCAAGATTTACCGGGTGGGGATCCTGATGTACGGCAAAAGGCCATCGATCAAGGAGTTGCGCCGCTGGCTGCGGTATTCCTGAGGGTCAATTTCAGCGTGGAGGGCAGCAAACTCCGGGAGGGATCGGCGAGCCGTGCGGGCAGGTCCGAGGGTGTTTGAGAAAGATGCAGAGCTTCTCGGTGACTTCCGGGCTGAGGCTGTGCTCGATCTTGCAGGCATTTTCATCCAGCAGGTCTTCGTGGATGGCAAACATCTCGTAGAACAACCGTTCAGAAAGGCGGTGCCGGCGGATCACTTCGACGGCACGTCTCTCGCCCTGCGGAGTGAATGAAATCATGTCATCGTGGTCGAGGCGGACCAGTTCTTCCTGCGCCATCAGCAGAAACGTGGCGCGGTTTTGGGCGAACTCCGGAAAATCAGATGTTGGAATGACCGCCTTGCCGGTGTCTTCCTGGAAATGCCAGACGGCCTTCAGCAGGTTCTCGATCAGTTCCTCCTCGTAGTGTGGGAAGACGGAAACCTCGGAAAGCCTTCCGTGGTGGAGTTCGATGCGGCGCTCTGCCATGCGGCCGATTTCAGGATCGTGTGTCACCATGACAATGGTGTGGCCTTCGCGATGCAATTCAGTAAAGAGGCCCATCACCAGCGCCTCGTTGACTTCATCGAGGTTGCCGGTGGGCTCGTCGGCGAGAATCAGGTTGGGCTGGTTGATCAATGCGCGCGCAACGCAGACCCGCTGCTGTTCGCCGCCCGATAACTGCGAAGGCAGATGATGGATCCGGTCGCCCAACCCCACTCGCACGAGCGCCTCGCGAGCTTCGGACTCGTCCGCCAGGCTGTGGAAGTATTGCGCCAGCATTACGTTTTCAATTGCTGTGAGATACGGCACCAGGTGGAATTGCTGAAACACAAAGCCGATCTTTTCAGCTCGGAAACGCGCAAGATCGGTGGATGAAAGCCGCGCGATCTCCTCGCCGTCGATCCTCACCGATCCGGCGCTCGGCAAATCCAGCCCGCCAAGAATATTCATCAATGTGCTTTTGCCTGAGCCTGAAGGCCCCATCACCGCAATCCATTCGCCTTTATCGACGGAGAAGGTAACGTCCTTCAGTGCGGCGACCGAATTGTCGTATTGGCGCGTCAGTTTTTCGACTTCAATAAATGCCAAGTGCTTACTCTCCTTTAAGCGCGGTGGCCGGCTGGATCCTGCGCATGATGCCCACAGGGAAGAAAGTGGCGAGCGCTGCAAGAGCAACCGTGCCAAACCACACCACTGGCAACGTCCACCAGACGATGCTCAGGTTAACGCCGAACAGCCGCTCACCGACCAGAGCGGCGAGAAAGCCACCCAGAACAAATCCCCCGATGCCTGCAAAGATTCCCAGGCTTGCACCTTCCATGACAAGCAGCCGCGTCACATCATGATTGCTCGCTCCGAGCGCTTTCATTACGGCGATGTCTTTCCGGCGCTCGAGTACAATGGCCGTCATCGTGGCCATCACGCACAGGGCAATGATCGCCAGAATCAGGCCCATCAGCGAGACCAACAGCCCGCGGATCGTGTGCAGGACTTTTCCCTGAGAATACACGATCTGGCGGATTGGGCGGACGTCGAGCTGAGGGAAAGCGGTCCTCAATTGCTGTACGCTACGTTCAATGGCCGCGGTCTGGCCAGGAATGTTGACGGCGATGACGCTGATTTTGCCCTCGATGTTAGCCAGTTTCTGGAGATCCGCCAGGGAAACGAAAATCTGATCGTCCTCGGAGGAGCCGGTCGAAATCACGTGCGCCACCCTAAAAGTCCGCGATGGAGTTACGCCGCCAACGGTGCGCGCCTCACCGGCGAGAGAAAGCTTTACTGTATCTCCGGGCTTCAATCGGAAGCGATGCGCAAGGCGCGAGCCTACAGCGCACTCGCCTGTGTGGAGTGGACCATCATCTGCCCCTGCCGAGACGCGCCAGCCTGGAACAAGCGCTTTCAACGCGTTAAAGTCGGATCCCACTGCAACGACGTTCTCGAAGTCGGGCATTCGCGGCTCCTGGGGCACGCGCGAAATTTCCGTTACCAGATACAGAATGGGCGCGGCCGTCATCCCCGGTGCCTTCGCGCGCATGGATTCCAACCGCGCGAAGGCTGCTTCGTCCATCAATCCACCGATTGACCCACGACCAACCGAGGTTACTCCCTGGCTGCTGAGGATGACGTTTGCGCCATACGAGCGAAATTCCTCCGTCATCTTGCGGTGCACGTCGCTGTAAAGATTCAGAAGCATCGACGCGAGCGCAGCGCCAACAAACAAGGCAATCACAGCAAGCGCAGCCTGGGGTCGCCTTACAACCAGCGACCGAAACCACAGTCGCCAGAAAAGCGAACGCCGCCTGCCGGGTTGTTCGACCCTGTCACTCATTTCTCAGTACTGCCGCTGGAGATACTTTCAGGCCTTTGGCCAGCGGCACCGCACTCCCCGCTAGCGCCACAAGAAGCGCAAGGGTCAGCACGGTCGGCAAAATCACCCAGTGTATGCCGCTTGGCACGCCGAACACGGCAAGAGACAATCGGCTTGCCATCCAACTCCCAACCCCATACCCGACGGCGCCGCCAACAAGGCCGACGCCGAAGGCTTCCAGCAAAAAGATCGAGGCCACACGGCCGTTCGTCGCGCCAAGGGATTTGAAAAGTCCGATTTCAGCACGGCGCTCGAGGACAATAGCAAACATCATGGAAGCCATTGCCAGCGCGGCTGTCACCAGCGCCGCGATGGCCAACAGCGTCATCAGGAGGCTGATGCTGCTGACGATTTTGCCTTCCGTAGATGCCACGCGGTACACCGGTTTAGCCTCGGAGCCTGGAATGGCCTGCTGGATCTGGTAGGCAATCGAACTGACATATGGCGTGCAATACCAGCGCTCGTAGTCCGTGGGGCTCAACTTTGTGATGTCGGAGCGGGCAAAGGCATCTTCGGGCTTGGTCAATGCGCTCACCTCGACACGCCGCACTTTTCCCGCAAGGCCCGTGAATTGTTGCACGACGTCAAGTGGTGCGAGAGCTTCATCATCCTCCTCGTCGCCAGTATGGAGGATTCCGCTCACGGCGAGTGTGATTTCTGATCCGGGATCCCCGTTGTTTTTGAAGGTCAGGCTATCGCCGGGCTTGATATCAAGATTGTCTGCGAGCATCGCCCCAACAAGGCACTGCTTTGAGCCGTCGATCGGCCAGTTCCCCTGGATCCTCCAGGCCGGATGAAGTTTTTCAAGCCCGGTCTGGAACACATCGCCCTGCCCAACCTGCAACGTGTGGTTGAACCAGCTCCCGATCAACACGACACGCCGGCCATCGACCGTGGCGGGCGCATAGAGATACGGAGCAAAGGCCATGATGTTGTTCCGCCAGAAAATTTTCCGCAGATTGACCAGGCTGGATTCCGGGAGAAATGCACCCGCGCCCGCGGGTCGGTAATCCACGCCGCCCACAGCAACCGTCAGGCTGTCGGCCGCTGGAGTCACGGAGATGTTTGCACCGAACGAACGCAGTTCGCGCGCCACGCGGTCGCCGACGCTGATGGAAAGCGTGGCTACCGCCGTGTTCACGGCGATTCCGAGCGCAACGGCGGCTACTCCCAGAAGTTTCCGTTTCCGGCGTCGAGTAAGTGATCTGCCGACAATTCTGCTCAGCATATTCTCAGCGGAAGATACGGGCGGCGCCCGTAAGTGCCGCCCTGGAAATGATCAGCATATTGTTCTGCACCAGGTAGTCGATGTGGATGGGGTTGCATCCGCCAGCCGAACCGATGGTCGGAATATAAACCGCAGAGCCGCAGTTTCGGCAAATGACGTTCTGGCCCTGCTGATAGTAACCCTGGGTACCGCAAATCTGGCAGGCATCCAGGGCCGCGTGGACCGTATCCGACGAATCAATGATGGCGATAAACCGGACTTCCGTTCCATCCACAGCAACCTGGAAATGGTGGAGCTTGTGGTCCTTCAGCTCCGCGACGGGAATGCTGACAAGCCCATTCGTGAAACTCACCTCAACGGGGGGCCGGGCTGCCTGCGCAACTCTCGAATAAACAAAATCCGCACTGATGAGCACAATGATGACAAGCCCAACCGCGCTTGCGGTCATCTTCCAGAAGCGCTCGCGCCGCTGGCTGGCCAGCACTTTGCGGCGCTCCGGGGCAGCCATTTGTGCGAGATCAGCTTCAGAAGCGGAACGGGAGCGGATCTTTTCCGCCAGAATCAGGAAGAGGCAAAGCGCTATTATGGCGATAAAGAAAAATGCGTCACTGTTAGCAATGGGGCCGATGATAGCCATCGCCCGCGGCCCGGAAGGAAGAATCCGAGCTTCAGAAAGCTCGTGGTAACCCGAAATCAGCAATTGAACAGCCACCACCAGAAGCACCAGGCTGGTGACACTGAAAAACCTCCGAAGGTTGACCCGCACGCTCCCTTTGAAGAAAGCGACGCCCAATCCGATGGCCAGGGCAAGACCCAGGACCGCGCCCATCAGGTTCATCAACTCCGTAGTACGCAGGGAAACGGCGCCCAAAAAGATGGCTGTCTCAGCCCCTTCGCGCGCAACCATCAGCAAAACGAACGCAAAGATCCCCCAGGCGCCGGAGCGGCTTGGCTTGCCCGAGAGCACTGAAAGCCTGCTCTCGATTTCCTTCTTTATCCCTCTGGAGGCCCGCATCATCCAGACCACCACCGAGGAGACGAAGACTGCGCCAACCAGCATCATCCAGCCTTCGTAGGCGTCTTCGCTGATAGCCCATTTCTCAAGGGAATACGCCGCGGCCACGCTCAATGCGACCGCCGCGCCGACCCCCCACCAGACGTACCGGACCCATTCATCGCGGCCTGCCTTTTTGAGATAGCCGAGAACAATCCCCACAATCAGAGCGGCTTCAACTCCTTCACGCAGCGCGATGACTAAAGAATCAAACATGGCCTGTTCCTAACGACCCTCGATGCGTCTTGCTCTGACCAAATGCCTTGGACACAACAAGAGGTTTTTCCGGCCCGAAATTTGACGCCTGACAGATAGCTGAAAAAGACTTCAGATCCCGTCATTTCGACCGAAGCCCAGTCCTGTATAGGATGGAGCAAAGCGAAAAGTCTGCTTTTGCCCCGGCGATTGAGAACAAAGGCAGATTCCCTGGAATGGCACCGACCGAGGGTCTTGCAGCAACCTGAGAAAAGCAGGTGCCTCGGGCAAAATCTCCTTTTTGCGGTGACAAACCATCAAGAATATCAGGGCGCCGAAACCTGCTGGCTTTTAGCTTTGCGCGAGCAGGACCCGCAAAGCCCGCCCAGTTCCAGCCGGGCTACACGAATGTTCAGACCGTGGCGACCTTCGATCTGGGCCTTCAGCTTTTCAAACAACGGAGACTGAATCTCAAACACCCCTCCGCATCCCTGGCAGGTGAAATGCATGTGATCCCTGTTTGTGCGCGCCTCATAGTAGTGGCCGTGCCCGTTGACATGCATCAGGTCGAGTTCGTCGATGATGCCCAATTTCTTAAGCGATTCAAGCGCGCGATAGACAGTAGCCAGATGAAGGCCGGGAATTTGCTTGCGTGCCCGACGCAGCACTTCTGGAGCATCCAGATGTTCGCCCGCCTGCTGGAGAACGTCCGCGATAACCTTGCGCTGACGGGTCATACGAAGGCCATGCTCGCGGAGTTGAGTCGTCACGGAGCGGCGCTCTTTGAAATGCCTTGCAAGAACCATAGCTAGTTGCGAATTCTTCGCAAGAAGAAATTATCGCAAATCTATACTTTTGTGTCAAGAATTATCTTACCGCATTACCCGCATCAGTGGCACGATCAACAAGGTTCGCGTCGCAAAAAGCCGCGCTAAAGAGAGAATCTTCATGGCCCGCCGAGGGGGTGAATTTCTTGCATCGGCTGAGCCAACATATTTAGGTTCATAGGGTTAAGCGACTGCACACGCGCCTTGAAGAGTCACTGATAGGGGATGTCGTGCTCACTTTCAAGCTGAATGCCTTGCGGTGTGACCCTGTAAGACTTTTCGTGTCTTGGGGGCAGGTGGCCCTGCTGTGTGGCGCGGATGAACTCATCTTCATTGAGGTAGCGGATGACGATCATGTCACCGTTTACGGTAATCTTTCCATCAAACAGTCCCTCGGTCTTCCATTGCTGCTCCAGCTTTGTTCCGTCAAAGGAGTAAAGAACCGCGGTGAGGCGCGGATGGCTTTTCCCGAGTTCAAATCCGTAAACCAGGAAGCGAAAATCTCCCACCGCCGAAGGCGGCATGACCGCGTAGTGTTGGTCCGTCCGCGGCACAAAGTTGGTTGTGGCGACCTCGCGTGAGCGGCCGTTCCGGTTCTCATAGATCACCAGCGTGTTGACGCGCCAGATGTCGCTCCAGCCCAGAGTATAGCCGGCACCGATCAGCTCGGCATTTTTCCACGGGGAGCTGAAGGATGCGGATATTGCAACTGCAGGGTACTGCAATTTCGAGAAGACCCGGTCCAGCTCATGGCGCACTTCGACGATATTAGGCGTGCGGTCAGCCATCCATGCGTTCATGTGGCTGATGACGAGTTTCTGAATCTGGTCTGTGATGGGTTTGGCGTCATCGATGTCGAGTCCATAGAGTTGCTTTGCCAGATAGGCAATGTGTCCCGGCAGATCGGGAGGGGGTCCGGCAGGCTTTTTCTTGCGTGCCTGCGCCGTTCCGATAGCGATCGCCACCATGACCGCCAGCAGGCCAGCCGCGATTCGGGCCGAATTCAATTTTCCCGTTGCAACTTTTCCGCGCTTCACTTTGGACTTTGTCCCTCCCGGCAATGTTCAATTGAAACCACCACAAGTGGCTTAGATGCAAAAGAAGCACTTTTATGCGAGGCGCGCGAACGCATGAATGATCTCGGCATCCTGATCCTCAAACACTGTGCGAAGGTCAAGCAGCAGCCGGTCACTTTCAACACGCGCGATGACGGGCGGTGCGTTCCGTCGGAGCGCGGTTTCGAGGTCCAGCGCGCCCAGCCTGGTGTGACGCACAGCAACCAGCTTCGATGGCAGCGATTGACCAGGCGCGGAGCCGCCGCCGACCACGGATTCGCCATCCTCAACGGTGACGGCCAGCGAAGAAATCTCCGTAAGCTTCCGAGCGAGTGCTTGCGCGCGCTCCGCCAATTCTCCCACGGATATTCTGATCATCCGCAGCGCCGGGATTGCATCCAGGTTTCCGTCAAGATACAGCCGGACAGTTGCCTCAAGGGCCGAGATGGTCAGTTTGTCCACGCGCAGGGCGCGAAACAACGGGTTTTTGCGAATGCGGTCCAGAAATTCCCGTTTGCCGGCAATCAGTCCGGCCTGCGGCCCTCCCAGGAGCTTGTCGCCGCTGAAGGTGACGACGTCCACTCCGCGCTTCAGGCTTTCACCGGCGGGAGGCTCATCGCGAATGCCGAGCGCGGTCAGGTCAACAAGGCAGCCGCTGCCCAGATCTTCGATCAAAGGCAGGTGGTGTTTTTGTGCAAGCGCAGCAAGGTCCTCGAGCGCCGGGCGCTCGGTGAATCCCACGATGCGGAAGTTGCTCGGGTGAACGCGCATCAATGCACGGGTTTTCTCGCTGATCACCGCGGCGTAATCGGCCAGGCGCGTCCGGTTAGTCGTCCCGACCTCTTTCAGGATGGCGCCGCTTCCGGCGCATATGTCCGGGATGCGGAAGGATCCGCCGATTTCAATCAGCTCCCCGCGCGAGACAATGACCTCGCCGCCTTCAGCCAGCGTGTTCAGCGTGAGGAATACAGCTGCGGCGTTGTTGTTTACCACGAGTGTTCGCTCTGCACCGATCAATTCCGCGAACAGGCGGTCTGTGTGTGTGTCTCGCTTGCCGCGCTCTCCAGCCTCAAGGTCGTACTCCAGGTTCGAATAGCGGCCGGCGATTTCCGAGATGTGCTCAATGGCCTTCCGTGCGATTGGTGCCCTGCCCAGGTTGGTATGGAGTATCACGCCCGTTGCGTTGACGACGGGCTTAAGGGAGTATTCCGCGGACACTCTGGCGGCAGCGATGATTTCCTCCTCGATCTTCGTGACCGAGAAGCTCGAAATGCTCCCGTTTGCGATTCCTTCCCGTAATCTTTGAAGGACGGTCCGCGCCGCTTTAACGACAAGGCGGCGGCCGATTTCCCCTTCAAGCTGTTGCAACACCTTACTGCCCAACAGTTCATCTACGGACGGAATGCGGCGGAGCAATTCGTTCACGGTGGCTGCATCGCTCTTGATGGCCATTGACGGCGCTCCCCATCCTTCCGGAAAGCCCGGAAAGACGCTCTTACACGCAGTACGGCCATTTCAACACAAGACGCGCGTGAGGGTCAACTTTGGTTGCCGCCGGGCAGGATTGGAGCACACCTGCGCGTTTTGGGCACTCTTTGAGGCTCAAGCCCGGCGCAATAAAGCCGAAGTGTCTGATTACCTGCTGTGCAACGACGGCGTGCCCGGCAGACTTTCTTCCTTATTGTAGTGCCTGCCGCCGTGAGAAGGTTATAATGACCTCTTCGGCGGTCAAGGGAAAGGCTTCTCTGTGACGGTTGACGAAGAGTTGACCAGGCTTGAAGAGAATATCCGCCGGCTTCAGATCGAGTATGAGGCGTACTTCAACGGAGGGACTCCACGACCTCCGAATGATACCCTTTACCGGGTTGAGCAGGCCATCAAGAAATACTCGAGTGACGCAAGCAAGCTGAATTTCAGTCAGCGCTTCCGGTTCAATCAACTGCTGCAACGGTACGCAGTCCACAGCGACCTGTGGCGGAAGCGGGTGCGGAACAAGGAAGAAGGCCGGGATCCTGTGGCGCGAAGGCGCGCGTCCGAGTCGGCACTTCCGCTGGAGACCCAGGTGGTCTGTCGCGATCCCGACCGTGAGGAAGAGAAGGTGAACCGGCTGCTTCAGGCATTAGTAGAAGCCAAGGAGCGTGCGGGCGAGCGCACAGACGACATCGATCCCTCAAGATTTAAGCAGTTCGTCCGTGAAAAGACGATGCAGCTCAAACGCGAGTTGGGCTGTGGGAGCGTTCAGTTTACTGTAACTGTAAAAGACGGCAGGGTCCGGTTCACAGCTGTAAAGGCTGACGACTGAACCTCCGAGTTTTCCTGCCGTTCAGCTAAGGTTCGAGAGGTGCTGCTTCCACGCGGCGCGATCGCTCAAACCATTTGCCGACGCGAGTCCGGCTTTCGAAGAAGCAATTTTCGCAGGCGTGTCATTTCCTCCAGGTTGCGCATGGCCAGGGTTTGGGCGGGATGCAATGGTTTGCCGGCGCTCGTTCGCAGGCTGCGGCTTTGAGCGTGACTTTGCAAAGTTAAAACCAAGCCAGAAATCACAGGAGACTTCATGAAACCCATCACTCGTGCGTTGCTCAGCGTCAGCGACAAGGCTGGAGTTGTGGACTTCGCTTCCGGCCTCGCAAAGCTGGGCATTGAAATTGTCTCAACGGGAGGCACGGCAAAACTGCTTCGCGAAAAAGGCGTTAAAGTTCGCGACGTTTCCGAATTGACCGGCTTTCCAGAGATGCTCGACGGTCGGGTCAAGACACTGCATCCCAAGGTCCACGGCGGCATTCTTGCCATCCGGTCGAATCCGGCGCATATGGCGGCATTAAAAGAGCACCAGATCAGCGTGATCGATCTTGTTGCTGTCAACCTGTATCCCTTTGAGAAAACGGCCGCAAAGCCCGACGTAGAATTTGAGGAGTTGATTGAAAACATTGATATCGGCGGGCCGACAATGATCCGCTCAGCGGCCAAGAATTTTGAAGATGTTGCGGTGGTTGTCGATCCGGCGGACTATGGAGCCATCCTTGAAGAACTTGCCAGGAACGGTGGACTTGCGCGCGAAACGCGGCTGCGTCTGGCTCGAAAGGCTTTTGCCACGACTGCCGCATATGACGGCTTTATTTCCACTACCTTACAGCAGCGAGCGAAGCCAGGACTGCCGGAGAATCTTCATCTGAATTTCCAGAAAGTCATGGACCTGCGCTACGGTGAAAATCCGCACCAGAGTGCGGCGCTTTACCGCAGCAGTACAGCGGAAGGACGCGGGCTTGCCAACGCACCGCAGCTCCATGGCAAGGAACTCTCATACAACAATCTCGTGGATCTGGAAGCGGCCTGGCGGCTGGCGCAGGAGTTCACGGAGCCGGTGACGGCCATCATCAAGCACACCAACCCCTGCGGCATTGCATCCGGTAAGACTCTGGCAGAAAGCTACCGTCGCGCGCTTTCCGTGGATCCCGTGTCGGCATTCGGGTCAGTCATCGCGGTGAACCGCAAGCTCGACCTTGAAACGGCTGAAGAAATGTCCAAGCTTTTTATCGAAGCGATCGTCGCACCGGGGTTTGAGCCGGATGCACTTGAGAGGCTGAAAGCTAAGAAAAATCTCCGCCTGATTGACATGTCAGCGACGGCGGACGACGAATACGGCCTGCAACTGAAGACCATCGGCGGGGGGTTACTGGTCCAGACTCCGGACACCCTGGGAGCGCAGCCTGAAAACTGGAAATGCGTCACAAAACGCAAACCCACGGAAGAGGAAATGCGAGCGCTGGTGTTTGCCTGGCGCGTAGTCAAGCATGTGAAGTCGAATGCGATTGTTTTCGGGCATGACGGACTGATCGTGGGTGTCGGTGCCGGACAGATGAGCCGGGTGGATTCCGTTAAGCTCGCCGCAATGAAAGCCCGTGACCTGAACCATGATTTGCAGCGCACTGTAGTGGCTTCCGATGCCTTTTTCCCGTTCCCTGACGGCGTAGAAGAAGCGGCGAAATACGGTGCAACGGCGGTGGTACAGCCGGGCGGCTCCGTGCGCGATAACGAAGTGATTGAAGCCGCCGATCGTCTGGGCATGGCCATGATGATGACCGGCATCCGGCACTTCCGCCACTGAAGATGTTGCGCGGAAATGATTGTTTTGACATCGGCCGAAACCGGTTTTTTCACCGTGCGGCCGTTGCACTTCAAAGCCCTGCCTTAAGCTTTTGGCGAGTAATATCCTTCGCGGGCGACAATGCGGTACTTGATTTTCTTGCCCTTCTTATCGGTGATAATCAGCGGGTTGCCCTGTGCATCCACCAGTTGAACTTCCAGTTTGTGATATTTCCCGTCCTTGGCGTTGTCTGTGGGAATGAACCCCAGACTGTACTGATGCCGGAGTTGGCCGGCAATCTGCTGGTAAATGTCCGGGACGGCGCCTTCAAATCGCGGGAAATAGGCCTGCCCTCCCGAATATCTGGCGATGGAAGTCAGGGCGTTCTTGGCCTGAAGTGTATCTATATTTTCTCCGTATCGAATCGAGAGCCATTCCTCGATGCTTATCGCATAGATTGGTGTGTTCGAGCCTTTAGCGATTTTGAGCATTTCGCCGTAGGTCAGTTTGCTGAAGGTATCAAACCCGCTGACAATCGCCAGTATGGCTTTGCGTCCGCCCACGTTCTTCATGCGGTCAATGGTAAACGCAAGCGCGTCATAGAGATTGATTTCGCTGAAACCGGGTATCCGCAGCGTGTCAAGCGCTGACCGGACCTGGTAGCGATCATGAGTGAAGTCCTGAAGGATGTGCGGCTGCATGTCGAAATAGACCACGGCCACCCAGTCCTTCGGCTCCATGAAGTTGAGGAAGTCATATGCATCCTCAAGCGCAAGGTAGAGATAAGGCCAGTAATTGTTGCTGAACTCGATCAGCATCGTTACAGTGATGGGCGCCTCAGCCGTGGAGAAGTTCGTGATGGTCTGCGGAACGCCGTCGTCCAGCACCCTGAAATTATCCTTGGAAAGTCCAGTGATCGGGTTGCCGTTATTGTCGGTGACCAGGACATCGACATTCACCAGGTTCGATTCAGTGGAAAGAGTGTAAACCTCGTTGGGGTTGATCTTTTCCGGCTTCTTTTCCTGAAGCACCTGCTCTGAAGGCTGCTTCGGTGCCGTCTCAGGCTGTTCCGAGGGCTGATTTTGCGGCTCCTGCGGGATGTTCGGCTTCGCGGACTTCTTGGGCGCATAAACAGTTTCGCCGGCATTTGGACTCGGTCCCGGACCGGGCTCCTGCTGCGCACGCGCCGCCGGGTGCGAACCAAATATCCACAGGCCAATCGCCGCAACTCCCACTGCCGCTGCGCAGATCACTCTGCTCTTCGAGCTTTTCATATTAAGCCTTCCCCCTAGTGCATATCATGACACCCCTCCGTACGGGGGTCAATTGCGTATGAATATTGTAGTGGCCCTCGTCATTTTCGATCGTGTAGTGTGTTTTAGTGAGTCTGCGTACGGGTGTCAGCATCCCTGCGTCCCTTGCTGTTTTATCAGGGATTGCCAATGGATGATAAGTAGTGTTAGCAGCAAATTCGGCAGCGTGGACATGACAAGCGCCATGCTAATAAGCGTCCCGTCTGGCCACCATAGCGCTTGCCGTGGCAACTTGTTTTCTCTCGCGCCGCGATGAGTAATGTCGAATCCTGCTTCGTTTCGGGATTCTTATCCTCGGATGGCATCACGAGGAAGTGGATTTTGGGCGGCTCAGGCGTGCTCACCATTGCTTTACACGTTGCTGCAATCACACTGGCAATATCAACACCACCGTGGTCAACCTTTAACTCGCCCTGATGAACAAGCAGCCCAGCCAGCTTTGCGAGCAATTCATCGCTTTTGGCGCCGGCGTGATGGTCGGTCAGATCGAAAGATTCCGTCTCGCCCGTCTTAGCGCTGCACACATAGGTTGTTTTGGTTGCTTCCAGCCTCTCAATAACCGTTTGGAGCAGTCTGACAATGGTTTCCGCAAGCACACCGACAAACTCTTCCCTGTTCTGCCGCATGGTGTGGGTTGCGCCCAGCGTGGCCGTAGAAGGCGAGTAACCGGCTTCAAGCAACGAGTCCTTCACGCTTTTGCCATGAAGCAGAACCACCATCGCCCTGGAGCCGCACATGTAGCAAGGGCCGGAGGGTGGGAAAACAATGTACCTCGATTGATAACAGGCTCAGGCCGGCGGGGCTGACACGTTTCGCTTCTTTTCTGGGGACGTCAGATCGAAAGGGACGCCGCGGGTAACTATCTCCTGGCAGATCCGAGGGTCCTATTTTGTGATCTCCTCAACCCCGATTCCGAGGTAAGGATGCACCGTTGGGTTCTAATCCGTTAATGAAAAGGCTTTTTGTTTGGTGGAGGAGGAACAAAACGGTGCATCCTTCCATCGGAATCGGTGCTAAATTGTTTGGGCGACAGGGCCTGGCTGCGCGCTGAGGTGGGGCAGGCTTCGCGTGGCCTGAGAAAAATGCTTTTGACCAATTTGAGCGTCAAGGAGAAAAACCGCATGATGAATCACTCATCTCGACGGACTTTTCTGAAGAACGGCATCGGCGCAGCTATTATTGCCGGCCCGCTGGTTAATGGGCATTCGCCCGAGGTTATAGCTACGCCCCAAACCTTGAACGACTCTGTGACCGCGGAAACATTCCGGCCAGCCTCGACGAACGTTCCCCAGGCGGAGTATCCGCGGGTCGACCCCCAAACTCGCCGTGTGCAGTTCCGAATCAATGCTCCAAGCGCTCGTAGGGTGCAGATTATGGTAGGAGGCGGAGGTGGGGAGACGCCGAGGATGGACTTAGTGAAGCAGGCTGATGGCTTCTGGACCCTGACCACTCCGCCCATCGTAGAGGGCTTTCACTACTATCATGTGTACATCGATGATTTTGAAGCCACCGATCCTGGTAGCCATACTTTTTTCGGCGAAGGGAGGGATATGAGCGGGATCGAAATTCCGTCGCCCCTGCCGTCCGACTCCTTCTACCGAATTCATGATGTCCCGCATGGTGAGGTGCGCGAACACTGGTACCATTCCAGCGTGACCGGCCAGTGGAGGAGGATATTTGTCTACACGCCTCCCGGGTATGACCAGACTTTGAGCGCTCGTTATCCCGTGCTCTATCTGCAGCACGGTGCCGGCGAAGATGAGACGGGATGGACCAGGCAGGGTCGCGCCAATTTCATCCTTGACAACCTTATTGCTTCCGGCAAAGCAAAACCCATGATCATTGTTATGGCCTATGGTTATGCCAAGCCGGCGGGTACCCCGACGCCGAATCTGAGCAAGATGCAGCCCGGCTCGCGCGCCGCCTTCTTTGCGGCGATGCGGGTGCTCACGGCGGGCTTTGAAGACGATTTAACGAAGGTCGTCGTTCCGCTGGTGGACTCGACTTTTCGCACTATCCCCGATCGTGATCATCGCGCGATAGCGGGGCTGTCGATGGGCGGAATGCAGGCATTTCAGGTGGCGCTGAATCACTTGGACATGTTCTCTTATCTTGGCGGCTTTAGCGGCGCTCCCTTCGTCCTGGGCAACAACAGGTTCGATCCAAAAACCGCTTACAACGGAGCCTTTGCTGATCCCGCCGCATTTGCTAAACGAGTGCGCCTGGTCTGGCTCGGCGTGGGAACGAATGAGATGGAGATGATCCGCACCGGTCTGATGGCGTTTCACAGGGATCTTGTCGAGGCGCATATTAAGCATGTCTTTTACCAGTCGCCAGGCACCGCGCATGAATGGCTTACCTGGCGGAGAGATCTAAACGACTTCGCGCCCAGGCTTTTCCATTAGAGCACCACTCCTCCGCAAGCGGAAGAACCTGCTGCCGGGCGAATAGTGACAGTCACCGCGCATTCCGCGGTTTCTGCGAAAGGAGTTTTTGGCGTCTGGCAAGGGCATGTTGAGTTTTGACCGTTAAGGTCGCGAGGAGAACAGGCTCCCGTTGGACAATCAGGCCAGAATCCGGGCTGGATTACTCTGGTCCAGGATAGGGTCCGCGATAACTTAAAAATCACTCAAGACGGAGGAAAGCAGGCATGCCAGTGAATCGACGTGAATTCTTGATCGCAACCGCAGCGGGAACTGCCGCTTTGAGAACAGGAGCCAGAGGATTAGGCGCGACTGCAAGAGATCCCCAAGACGCAGGCGGAGGTCAGCATGGCGGGCCGCGAGCCCCGGATCGGCTGATCGTAACCATCGACACAGGGCGCACCGCGGAGCCCGTCTCGAAGTACGAGTTCGGCATGTTTATCGAGCATATTGGTCCGCTTGTCTATCGAAGCCTGTGGTCTGAGCTTCTTGATGACCGGAAATTTTACTTTCCGATCTCCTCGAAGGAGCCCGCGACTTCTGCGCGGCAACAGGGCGGCGGGTTCCGGCGTCCGTCGCTTCGGAAGTGGTACCCGGTCGGGCCGCCGGAAGCCGTGGTGATGGACAAAGATCATCCGTTCGTCGGAGAACACAGCCCGCGCATCGCACTCGACGCCTCCTTGCCGCACGGCATCCGTCAATCCGGCCTTGAACTGGTCAAGGGCAGGAAGTACACGGGCCGAATCTATCTTCGCGGTACCCCGGGCGCCCAGGTAAAGGTCTCATTAATCTGGGGGCAAGGAAAGAACAGCCGCCAGACCATTTCCTTTAACTCGCTCACGGACGTATACAAGAAGCTTTCCCTGAGCTTCACATCGCAGGCCGATACGACGCAAGGGGCTTTCGAGATCACGGGCGTCGGCACAGGGAACTTTCATATTGGCACTGTGTCGCTGATGCCGGAAGACAACGTCGAGGGCTTTCGGCCGGAAGTCATTGCGCTTCTGCGCCAGCTTCGATCAGGATTTTGGCGCCTCCCGGGCGGCAATTTCCTTTCCGGCTGGAGTTGGTACAACGGCGTAGGGGACATCGACAAACGTCCGCCTACGTTCGACTACGCCTGGAACGCAATGCAGACGAACGATGTGGGCCTGGACGAATTCATGACGCTTTGCAGGCTGATTGGTGTCGAGCCCTATATCACTGTGAATGCGGGCTTCGGCGACGCTCATTCGGCGGCGGAAGAGGTCGAGTATATCAACGGATCCACGCATACGCGGCTGGGGGCGGAGCGGGCACGCAACGGCCATCCTGAGCCGTATCGAGTGAAGTTCTGGAATATTGGGAACGAGCCGTGGGGGACATTTCAGCTCGGTTATACGCCGCTGAAATACTATGTGCTCAAACACAATGAATTCGCCAAAGCCATGCGCAAGGTGGATCCGGCGATCACGCTGATTGCATCGGGGAAAATGCTGGATGATATGTTCCTGACGGGCGAGACACGCATCGAGTACACAGGGAATCTGCAACCTCTGTTCGGCTCCGAATACGACTGGACCGGCGGTCTCCTGGCGCACTGTTGGGGAAACTTTGACGGCATCGCTCAGCACTGGTACGCACAGGGAGGCAGGCACTTCGATCTTGCGCTGGCCAAGACTCTTCCGCCCGATGCTCCCACGGATGACGCCTACGTACCCGTTGAGCAAACACCGCTTGAATGGGCGCGCTATGCCGCCAATGGCATCCATCGAAACGCAGAACAATGGGAGGGATATCAGCAACGGTTCCCAGAAATGATCAACAAAAAGATCTTCCTTTCACTTGATGAGTACGCCTACTTTGGCGGAAGATTTGGTCAAGGCGTAAACCTGAAACTAGCTCTCGCCTACGCGATGATCTTCAATGAGATGATGAGACATACCAATTTCCTCACGATGTCGGCGCACACGATGGGTGTCTCGACGCTCGATTATAACAGCACGGCGGCGACGTTTAACACAACCGGCCTGGTGTTTAAGCTGTACGGAGAGCACTTTGTGGGTTCCATCCCGGTGGAGCTTTCAGGAAACTCGCCTCAGCCGGAGCCCCGCTATCCCATCGGCGGCGACCAACCAAGAACAAACTCGGGCAGTCCGACCTATCCGCTCGACATGTTTGCGGCGCTCTCCCCGGATCGCAAGTTCCTCACTCTCGCCGTTGTGAATGCCACAGATGTCGAACAGAAATTCGATCTGAATGTAAGCACACGGCTTGCAGGTCCGTCGACGCTGTGGCAGATGACCGGAGAGAGTTTGGATGCCTCCAACCGTGTCGGCCGGCCACCGCAAGTTAAGGTGAAGGAGATTCCGATCGGTGAAGCTCCGGGGACACTCTCGGTGGCTCCAATCAGCGTGAACATCTATCGGTTCCCTGTGGCTTAGGCGGTTCCGTGAGGGGCTAAATTACTCCTGCCAGAGGGCACGGGGGTAAGCACAATGGACAGCTTTTAAGATAAATGGCTCTTGGCGAAATGGAGCGTCTCAGGAATCGCCGCGATAGTAATCCTGCAGCGCAGCCAGGCCTCTCGCAGGCTGAGACTGAAGTGCCGCGAGTTGTACCGGGAGCAAAGCACGTAACTGTTAAGCACATCAAGATTCGCGGCGAAGCACTGGAGAGGGGCCCGGAGGGCCGCTCGGTTGGTGGCGATGCATTGTATTTCTACCCGAGCTATTACAGGAGCGCGTATCGCGCCGGTAAACCGGCAACATGAAGGGAGATTCGTCATGTTGCATCCCTCAACTCACACAGATTTCAGACTTCAACTTCGGAATCCGGGTTGAAGAAACTCCGATTGTGGAGCGGCGATTGTGGCAGCATAGAATACAGATAACCACTTCTTCAATAATAACGATTTTAAAACGCTGAACTCACTGACATTGCTTCAGGCGGCCACCCTACAGGGGTTAACTGAAGGTGATTGTTGGAACAAATCAACTGCCCCAGCATCCTATCGGTAGATGGTATCCTAATTTAGAGTTGCCCAGTTAGTGGATTTTCAATGCATCTGCACATCGTCCAGCACGTCGCGTTTGAAGGGCCGGGAGCGATAGCCGAATGGGCGCAGACCAGAGGGCACGCGATCTCACGTACTGAACAGTGGGAGGATGGACGCCTGCCTTCGATCGAGGAATTTGATTTCCTGGTGATTATGGGCGGACCGATGAGCGCAAATGACGATCGGGAGTTTCCATGGTTAGCCGCAGAAAAGCGATTAATTGCCGAAGCGATAGAAGGACGTAAAGCAGTTTTGGGCGTGTGCCTGGGTGCACAGCTTGTGGCCAATGTTCTTGGCGCACGGGTTTACCGAAATCCCGAGAAAGAGATTGGATGGCTTCCCATTCGGCTGACGCAGTCGGCAACAAGCGGCGGATTATTTTCGGACTTGCCACAGACGATGACTGTGCTCCACTGGCATGGCGAGACGTTTGATCTGCCCGCGGGTGCGGTGCATCTTGCCGAGAGCGAATTCTGTCGCAACCAGGCTTTCGAAATCGGAGGAAGAGTCCTGGGGCTGCAATTCCACATGGAGGTGCTGCCGGAAGGTCTGGAAAGGCTGATCGAAAACTCCGCGACGGACCTCAGGCCTGGTCCAGCCGTGCAGACAGCGGACGAAATTCGAAGCTCCGCACACCTGACGCAAACGCTGCAGCCTGCGCTTTACTCAATCCTCGACCGCATGGCGGAAGCTGCCGGAGCGAAGTCCGGTGCCGGGGCTGTGTAACGAAGTTAAAGCCAGAGGACGGATCCACGCAAAGACGCAGGAGGTTCAGGCGTCACGTTGCGGCTTTTCAACTGCTCTATATATTCCCAGAACAACATTCGAGCCTTGCAATCTTACGGTATTTCCTCTTAAAGTTGAGCTTTGCGACAGTTACTCCGCGCACATGTGCAAACTTGCTGCAGGGAATGAGTGCCCTTAACCTGCACGATTGAAAGGACAGCCACAAAATGACGGCAGAATGGAGCGGACCACTGAAAATCCGGCCGGCCCGAGTTGATGATGCGAAGGAGATCGCCAGAATCTACAATCAGGGCGTGCAGGATCGGACGGCGACTTTTGAAAACGCCTATGTCACCCCCGAAGAGCGCTACCTCTGGCTGGCCGCCCGGCCGGATCGCTATCCGGTCCTTGTTGCGGAAGTGAAGCACACGCTGATGGGTTGGGCGGCGCTGAACCCCTACAGCCCGCGAAAATGCTTTGACGGCGTGGCGGAACTGTCTATTTTTATAGAACGCAGCTTGCGCGGGCACGGTGTGGCGCAGGAGCTGATCAAGGCCATGCAGGATGCAGCCCGCGAGAAAGGCTTTTACAAACTCGTTGGGCGGATTATCGCGGACAACCAGCCCGCGCGCAAGCTGTGCGAACTGGCCGGCTGGCGGGAAGTCGGCGTCTATACCAAGCATGGCCGGCTCGGAAACGAGTGGCACGATCTTGTGCTAGTCGAATATCTGATTCCGGAAAACATGAAATAACGGAGAGCAGTTTACACGGTGGAAGAAAGCGAAACCGACAAATCGCCTCTCGAGATGTTTGAGGAGCTTGCAGCCAAGGCTCCCGACAACATCATGGTTCGCTACAGCCTGGGGCGCGAATATCTGAAGGTGAAGCGCTATGCCGAGGCCGAACGTGAATTCCGCGAGGCGCTGCGGATGAAACCCGACTATTCTGCCGCCTACCGCGAGTTGGGGAAATCCCTGGTAGGGCTCGAACGCTTCGATGAGGCGCACGAGATTTATACAAAAGGCGCTGAGGTTGCGTGTGAAAAAGGCGACCTGCAAACGAAGCGCGAGATCGAAGTCTTCCTGAAGCGCTTGCCCAAAGCAGAGGGGCAGAAGGCCGCTGAGTAATTACCTTTCCGCAAAATACGCCTCTGGGCTAGGATGGATTCTTCTCTGCGCGTCGAGAGAAAACTCTGGCCCCTTTCTATTTGCGATCTCTCCCGCGCCGGGGCGAGGGCAGGAGCCTGTAACGAGCGTCTAATCAAACGGATAGCGAGGCATTGGCTGTAGCCGAAGTTGTCGCGTCAGATTGGTCTTTACGATTTCAAAAGCTTCCTGTGGCGTATCCGCAAAGCGGATCAGCTTCGATTCTTCTGCGCTGACCGTTCCCGCCTCTCTGAGCCAATCGAAATTGACCGCTTTTTTCCAGAACTTTGAACTGTACAGCAGAATAGTGCAGCGATGCCCCATCTTGTGGGTCTGCAGGAGCGTAAGAAATTCCCACATTTCATCCATTGTGCCAAATCCGCCTGGAAAAACGATGACCGCACGCGAAGGCTGCGCGAACCATAATTTGCGCATAAAAAAGTAGCGGAAGAGGAAGCTCAATTCCGGAGTGATGTAGGGGTTTGAGGTCTGCTCTTCCGGAAGCCTGATGTTGAAGCCGATCGTGACCCCTCCGGCTTCCGTCGCGCCGCGATTCGCGGCTTCCATAATGCCCGGCCCGCCGCCCGAACAGACGACTAGGAAGTGCTTGCCGTTCTTCAAGCTAAGCGACCAGGTCGTGATGAGATGGGCGAGTTCGCGGGCCTGCTCGTAGTATTTCGACATCTTCAGCGCCATGCGCGCCGCCCGCAACTCTTCGTGCGTGGGCGCCGGCCCGCCGGTTCTGCATCGCATCAGGACTTTCCGGAGCCTTTCCCGGGCCTCGTTGTGCGACAGAATCCGGGATGATCCGAAAAAGACGACGGTGTTCTGCACGCCGGCGCGGCGAAGTCGTACTTGCGGCTCCAGATATTCAGCTATAATGCGGAGCGTCCGCGCGTCGGCGCTGTCCATGAATCGTTCATTCTTGTAAGCCAAGCTCGGCAGCCGTGGTGGGACGTGCTTTTTTGACTGGCTCATAATTCCCCTCAGCGGAAGGTCCGCTTAAACTGAATTCTACAGAATAGCAAACTCAACAACTTCCTGCAGACGGAGTGATGGGGATCACAGCGCTCCCGGGCGAAATGATGTCTTATGCAAACATGCACAGTGGCAAACTCCTGGCCAGCGAGCCCGGCCGGCCCAGGTAATCTGCAGTCGCAGACCTCAATGAGAGGTTGAATCCAAGGAGGTTGGATCATGTCTGCCTTTAATCGTCGAGAGTTCATCCGTCGTGGCGCGAGTGGCGCCGCAGGTCTTGGCTTGTTCCTGAACGGGAAATATATCGTTGCCGAACCCGCCGCGCCGCTGCCGAAACCCGCCGCGCCCAGTGACCGCGTGAACGTAGGTTTTATCGGGTTTGGCATTCGCGGCAACATCCTTTTTGAATCCGCCAGGAAGACCGGCCAGGCCAACCTGGTCGAAGTCTGCGACTGCTACCAGGGACACCTCGAGCGGGCCAAAGAACGAACCGGCGGAAAAATCGACGTCAATTTCGCTCAGTACAGGAAATTGCTGGATCGCAAGGATATTGACGCTGTTGTGATCGCCACGCCAGACCATTGGCATACTCCAATCTTCCTGGATGCAATTGCGGCCGGGAAGGACGTCTATATCGAAAAGCCTATGACCCACAGAATTGCCGACGGCCAGAAAATGATTGACGCGGCCCGGGAAGCAAAGCGCATTGTACAGGTGGGCAGCCAATGGATTTCGTCCACTCAGAACCGACTCGCAAAGGAAATGATTGCCGCCGGCAAGCTGGGAAAAGTCACGAAAATCATGGCGGCGTACAACAGAAACAGTTCGACCGGAGCGTGGAACTATCCGATTCCGCCGGATTTGCAGAACGGTGTGAATTTTAACTGGGAAGAATGGCTGGGTCCGGCACCCCAGCGGCCCTTTGAAGCCGAGCGAGTCTTCCGATACCGGAAATACTGGGATTATTCAGGCGGCATCACCACCGACCTGTTTGTTCACCTGATCACTTCCATTCATTTCATCATGGGTGCGACCATGCCTCGAAGTGTAGTGGCAACAGGCGGCATTTTGTTCAGGCATGACGGCCGCGAGGTGCCGGATACGATTGATGCTTTATTCGAATACCCGGAAGGTTTCCACGTGAACATGGCTTCTACATTTAACTCGGAAAGCGGGACAGGTAACGGGATCCACTTCCTGGGTACAGACGGCGCACTGATGCTGCCGCTGGGCGGAACATCGATGGATTACAGCATTGATTCACACCGCGAAGGGTACAAATATTCAATCGATAGCTGGCCTGAAGCCTTACAGGAACAATTCATGAACGTCGGCAACCGCCGCGAGGAGGCAGCCAGAAAAGCTCCTCCACCCCAGGAGATTCAGGCGAAGGATAGCGCTGACCCGACCACGCTGCACATGGCTGAGTTCTTTGAATGCGTCCGCTCCCGGAAACAGTGCGGAGAAAACGCCGAAGTCGGCCACCGTGCCGCCGCCGCCGGCCATATGGTCAACCTTTCCTACATCGCCGGAGAAAAAGTCACTTGGGATGAAACTTCAGGCACGGCGGTAACATAACGGCGCGCAGTTCGCGTGGCGGTTCAGATTGGGGGAGCCTGCCATCCGCCGAGAGCTTCTTCAATGCGGCGGGCGACAGCGAGCGCGACATGTTCTTGCCAGGGTCGCGCGGCGACCTGAACGCCGAGGGGCAGCCCTCCCATGGAATTTCCGGCGCGAACCACGGCGGCGGGCCAGCCGGTCAGATTGTATGTCATCGTGTGGCTGAATGATGGCAACCGGTCGTAGGTCGAGCCGTGGACCATCCCGGCGAAACTGCAAACGGGGCAGAGGACCACATCATAGTTCTCCATGAAGGAGAGCATTGCACTTCGGAATTTGTCCCACCGCGCCACCAGCGAACTGTAATCGGCAACCGACATTCCGTGCCGCTCCTGAAGTTCAAGCGCCTGTTGCAGCAGGGGATGGACCTGCTCAGTGCCCGCAGACTTCAATATCCCTCTCAATCCTGCGCCGCCGTCAGCACAAAAAAGCCCGCGATAGATTTCATAGGTCTCGCTGATTGCCGGCGGCCGAACTTCTTCAACCATGGCCCCAGCTTCTGAGAGAACCGCTGCGGACCTGCATACGGCTTCGGAGATTTCCTGTTCCGGCGCAACAATCCCGTTGTCCGTGTGGAATGCGACGCGGAGCTTTCTGAGGTCCACGTTGTCTGATTTGCCCAGCGACTTGGGAACTATCGCCGCATCGCGCCAATCGATTCCGGAGATGATATTGAGAGCGAGCTCCAAATCTTCAACACTCCTGGCAAGCGGGCCGATCTGCCACAGCGCATCCAGTGTTCCTCCGGGACCTGGGAAGTGGCCGGTGCGCGGAACCCGCCCTGAAGTCGGCTTGATGCTTGCGATCCCGCAGCAGTGGGCGGGAAAACGCACACTGCCGCCGGCATCGCTTCCGAAACCGAGCGGCGATCCTCCCGCTGCGATGATCGCCGACTCGCCGCCGCTTGATCCGCCCGGCGAAAGCGCAAGGTTGTAGGGGTTATTGGTGCGGCCGTAAATCAGGTTGTCGCTCTCCCAAGCCCAGCCGAGTTCCGGGCAGTTGGTTTTTCCCAGCACAATAGCACCGGCGGTGCGAAGGCGCCTGACAACCACTGCGTCCTCGCGTGGAACAAACCGACGCCGCCCAAGCGTCCCCCCCGTGCTGATGATCCCTTCGGTTTCAATGGCGTCTTTGAATGTCACCGGCACGCCCTGAAGCAGCCCTTTGATTTCGCCCCGGGCGAGTTGGGCGTCAGCCGCGCGCGCCTCAGCAAGCGCATGCTCCGCGGACAACTGGACGACGGCGTTCAACTTTGGGTTAACAGCTTCGATGCGTTCGATGTGCGCCTGGACCAGTTCAAATGAAGAGATTTTCCTTTCGCGGATGGCCCGCGCCATGCCCCGGGCTGAGAGGCGAAGGAGTTCATTCATAACTGTTTTCCGAAAGAAGGCGTTGCAATGAAGGCTGCGGTGTGGCAGGAATCAAACGGACCCCAATGAAATCGAAAAATGTTTTTCTGGTGAGCCGGCTGGGACTCGAACCCAGAACCCTTGCCTTAAAAGGGCAATGCTCTACCGCTTGAGCTACCGGCCCGATGATTGCGCTTCCTTTTTAACAGCTTTCTTAGCTCCGTGAAGGTCACCTCGGCGGTGCTCATGCGGAGCGAGCACAGCAACGGAACGCCGCGTTTGATTCCGGCCTGGAAATTCGCAGCGAATCGTCACAGTGATATTAGAATGCCCCACGAGTTCCATCACTGTCAATGAACAGAATCGGTCCAGAGGTTGCGATCAATCGGTTTGTTGCAAAAAAGCATTTTTGGGGTAATATGGCACATTCGTCTGAAGTTTAATTGTTGAATTCATCGAGGAAGCATCCATGCAAAATACGCTTACTCGCCGGAGCTTTTTAGGTGCTACACTGGCGGCCTGGTCAGGTGCGGCATACTTGAAGGCCGCGGCGGCATCGAGGGCTATGGGCTGGAAACTGGGAATCATCACCGATGAGATCAGCGAAGATTTCGAGCAGGCGCTCGATTTTATCTCCCACTATGATCTTGGCTATGCCGAACTGCGCGAGATGTGGAAGAAGAACATTATGAACCTGTCGCAGGCCGAACTCGACCGGGCCAAAGACATGCTCGAGAAGCACCATCTGAAAGTGACGGACATCGGTTCTCCAGTATTCAAATACAACCTGCCGCAAATGCCGGCGCGCGCAGAGAAGCGCGACACCTTCCGGGCGGATTTTACCGATCAGGATACAGAACACCTGCTGGAGGAATCGTTCAAGCTGGCAAAATTCTTTGGAACGCGAAAGGTGCGGATTTTCAGCTACTGGCGCGTTGCGCAGCCTGAAAAGGCCTACCCCTATGTCCGGGACCGGCTGGCGAAAGCAGCCGAAGTTGCCGGCAAGAACAACATTCTGCTGATCCTCGAAAATGAACATGAGTGCAACATCGGGACCGGCGAAGAACTTGGTCGCATTCTCCGCGACATCAACTCGCCGCATCTTCGCGGCAATTGGGACCCGGGTAATGCCGCCATGCTCCATGAAGTTCCATATCCCAACGGTTATAATCACGTAAAGGGCTTGTTCGCCCACTTGCACATTAAGGACGTCAGGAAAGGTCCGAACGGCAGATTGCAATGGGCGCCCGTCGGAGGCGGCTTTATTGATTGGAAGGGGCAATTCGAGGCCCTGCGCCGGGACCGCTATGAAGGCGATATGGCTCTTGAAACGCATTACCGTCGTCCCGACGGGAATAAGGTCGAAAGCACCAGGGAATCTTTGCTGGGCCTGTTCAAAGTGATCCAGGAAGCGGCCTGACAACGAGTATTCCATGGGGTGGCATGCTGTTGTCTGAGGTTAGTCATCGAAAAGGGGGCGGCCCCGTCGATCGCGGTTCCCGGGAGGGGAACGTCAATCAAAGACGGCGATAGACGGGAAGTTCGGGGTTGCTTCAGTCTGCGTGAAACCGCGGCAATAAAGGTATGTTCTCATCGCGCACGGACTGGTCGCTCACGCCCAACCGTCTTTCTCTGCATCTCGAAGAGCGACGCCGCCAGGGACTTCCTGTCCTTGATCTCACCGAATCGAATCCTACGCACTGCGGGTTCGCGGCTGACAACTCAATTCTCCAATCCCTCCTGGACCCGCGCTCGCTGATCTATGAGCCTGATCCGCGCGGGCCTCTGCGGGCGCGCCAGGCTGTTTGCGAATATTACGCTGGACGGGGCGTGGCCGTCCACCCGGAACAGGTTTTCCTTACCGCCAGCACAAGTGAAGCCTACACCTACGTTTTCCGCCTTTTAGCTGACCCCGGCGACAAAGCCTTGGTCCCTCAACCAAGCTACCCGCTTTTTGATTTTCTTGCTGGCATCAATGACCTTGAAGTTGTTTCCTACCGGTTGTGTTACGACCGCGAATGGCGGATCGACTTGAACGTTATAGACGATCAATGGGACTCTAGCGTCAAAGCGGTGATTGTGGTGCATCCCAACAATCCCACCGGGTCCTATGTGCAATCGAGCGAACTTGATTTTCTAAATGAGTGTTGCTGCGAGCGCCAGGGCGCGTTGATTGCGGATGAAGTCTTCGTTGACTTTGCCCTGGAAGAAGGTGGAAATCGGGTGGCCTCACACTGCTGCAATACCGGAGCCCTCACGTTCACACTGAGTGGACTTTCGAAGATCTCGGCCCTGCCTCAGATGAAGGTTGGGTGGTTGGTGGTGAGCGGTCCGAACAGTGAGTTGCGAGCAGCCATGGACCGTCTTGAAGTCATCGCCGATACGTATCTCTCCGTAAGCGCTCCGGTGGCGAATGCGTTGCCGGCTCTTCTTGACCATCGGAGGACAGTCCAACCGAAAATCAAGGAGCGCTTGCGCTCCAACCTGGACTGCCTGGACCGGATGATGAGTGCCGGCAACGGGATAACACGTTTAAGAACCGAAGGAGGCTGGTATTCAATTCTGAAAGTCCCAGACACCGTGAGCGATGAAGATTGGGCCGTTGAGCTTTTGACGAGAGACGGCGTGCTCGTCCACCCCGGCCACTTTTATAATTTTGTGAGTGACGGTTACCTGGTCATCAGCCTGATAACCGAGGAGGAGACCTTCCGTGAGGGGGTCGCCAGGATTCTGGCGCGCATCTCTAAAAGCAGCTAGACTTGTAAAGATCAAACATCAGCGAGCACGACAACCAGAAACTTCTTATGAGCAATAAAGCCGAATGGCCAGACTTTGGCGGACTCGAAGTAGCCGCCTTCGAGAGCCGCAGAGCGGAGGAAATCGCCAAGCTCATCTCCAACTGCGGCGGCGTTCCCCGTGTCGGCCCCAGCATGCGAGAGGTGCCGTTGGACGATAATCCTGCGGCCTTCGAGTTTGCGGAAAAACTGCTGGCCGGCAAGATTCAGGGCATGATCTTTATGACCGGCGTCGGAGCGCGGACACTCTTCGAAGTGCTCCAATCGCGCTATCCACTGGAAGAAATCATTCATGGGCTTTCAACAATAACCGTTGTTGCGCGCGGTTCAAAATCAACCCAGGTCCTTCGTGAGCATGGAGTGCCCATCAGCATCGTCGTTCCGGAGCCGAACACCTGGCGCGAAGTCCTTCAGGAGCTGGATGAGAACCCGCGCGGCTTCACGCTGCGAGGCTCTACGGTGGCGATTCAGGAATACGGCGTGTCAAACGAGGCCTTCCTGAAGGAACTCGAGGCCCGCGGCGCAGTCATTTTGCGCGTTCCGGTCTATCGATGGGCGCTGCCTGAGGACCTTGGCCCATTGAAGGAAACCCTTAATGCTATTCTCGAGCGTCGCGCGCGCGTCGTGCTTTTCACTAACGGCGTGCAGGTGGAACACGCGCTGAAGGTGGCGGCCCAGGAACAATCTGAAAAAGCACTTCTGGAAGCTTTGCGTCGCGCCGTAGTGTGTTCGATCGGTCCCACGTGCACTGAATCACTCGTCGCGCACGGAGTGCAGGTGGACATCGAGGCCTCCCCACCCAAGATGGGCGTATTGGTGCTTGAAGCGGCGCGGCGGGCAACGGAACTGCTGCGGCAGAAAGGCCACGGCGCATCGTCGTCGGGCCTGTCTGCAAAACCAAACGGGGTAGGTACTGCCCGCGCAAGCGCCGCAACTGTGATTGAGCCGGCGCCCACCCCCGCTCTTCAGGTTGCTAAAGACCTTTGGAGAGACTCGCGCTTTATGCGGGCCTGCCGTCGCGAGCCCGTCGATGCGACGCCGGTGTGGCTGATGCGACAGGCAGGCCGTTATATGAAGGAATATCGCGAGCTTCGTGCGCGCGTGCCTTTCCTCCAATTGTGCAAAGACCCGGACCTTGTGGCCGAGGTGACCGTTGGGGCGGCGTGCAAGCTCGGCGTGGATGCTGCTATTATCTTCGCTGATCTGCTTCTTATCATCGAGCCGCTCGGGCTTCAACTTGAATACGACAAGGGCGAAGGGCCGATCGTCAGGCCGGTTCTTCGTAAGCCAGCCGACGTTGATCGGTTGCGGAGCGTCGAGCCGGAAGAGTCCCTCGGCTTTCTGTATGAAGCCATCCGCCGCACACGCGCCGCGCTTCCCTCAGACCTGCCGCTGATCGGCTTTGCCGGCGCGCCGTTCACCGTCGCGTCCTACATGATTGAAGGCGGCGCTTCCAAAACTTTCCGTCACACGAAGACCCTGATGTATCGCGATGAAGGTGCATGGCGTGCATTGATGGAGGGTCTGGCCCGCGAAATCTCTAAATACGTGAACGCGCAGATCGTGGCGGGTGTACAGGCGGTGCAAATCTTTGACACCTGGGTCGGCTGCCTGGGGCCGGAAGACTATCGGAAATTTGTTTTGCCTTACACGCGTCTTCTGATGGAGGGGATTACTCCGGGTACGCCGGTCATCCACTTCGGAACCGGCACAGGCATGTTTCTTGAAGAGATGCGCGACGCCGGCGGCGACATAATCGGGCTGGATTTCCATGTCGAGTTGGGCAAAGCGTGGGACCGGCTGGGAGATCGCGTCGGGGTGCAGGGAAACCTGGACCCGGTGGTGCTCTATGCGGATCAGCCGTTTATTCGCAGCCGCGTCGAGGAGATTCTGGCGCAGGCGGCGGGACGCCCCGGACACATTTTCAACCTTGGCCACGGAATCCTGCCGGACACGCCCGAGGAAAACGTCATTGCGCTGGTGAAGATGGTCCACGAATTGAGCTCGCGATCACGCTGATTTAGAGACATCAAAGAGTGCAGAAATCTGAAGCCCTGTTGCTGACTGAGCATTCAAAACCGGCGGATAGCATGCGATGGGCGGTCCTGTTGATGGCTCATGGCGCTCCGGATCGGCTGGGCGATATTCCGCAGTTTCTGCTGAACGTGCGCGGCGGGCGCGGGCTCTCGGAAGGCGCTCTGCAGGAGATCGTCGAGCGGTACATCAGGATCGGCGGCGGTTCGCCGCTTCTGAAAATCACGATGGCGCAGGCCGATGCGCTTTCAAAGTTGATTGGCTTGCCTGTGTACGTTGGCATGCGCAACTGGAAGCCTTATATCGAAGACGCGGTGCGAAGGCTGGCTGAAGAAGGGGCCGGCGGGGTTGTGGCGATCTGCCTTGCGCCGCAAAATTCCCGGACAAGCATTGAACTCTATCGCAATCATCTGGCGATCGCAGTGGATAAGGCGGCCCCGGGGCTCCGCGTGGAATTCGTCGAAAGCTGGCATGACAACTCCGGCCTGATTGCCGCGTTCCGGGAGAATATTGCTGGCGCGCTGGTTGAGGCGGAGGTCGAAGCCGGCTGCGGCGTGCCGGTGATCTTCACCGCACACAGTGTTCCTGAAAAAACCATTGCAGATGGGGACGTATATGAAAACCAGGTAAGGGAAACGGCGCAATTAGTTGCGCGGGCAATGGGCTTGCAGGATTACAGCGTGGCTTTTCAAAGCCAGGGGATGACCTCGGAAACCTGGTTGGGTCCAACCGTAGAATCTCAAATCGATGCGCTTGCAGATCGAGGACATAAGCGGGTCCTTTTGGCGCCCATTGGCTTTGTATCCGATCATGTGGAAATCCTTTATGATATTGACATCGTCTTCCGCGAGTACGGACAGGAGCGGGGGGTGTCCGTCGTGCGGTCGAAGTCGCTCAATCTAAGTCCACTTTTTATTGGGGCCTTGGCTTCCATTGTTTTAAATCGCATCGGGGCGGCTTCTGGAAGGTCGTCGTGAACACCGACGAGGGATCAAAACGTCGCGTTGCTGTCGTTGGTGGCGGCATTTCCGGGCTCACCGCTGCCTATACTCTTGCCAAGGCCCGGAAGCATGGGGCCCCGGTGTCGGAGTTCCTCCTTGAAGCCGGCAACAGGCTGGGGGGAGTTATCCGAACGGACCTTGTGGAGGGGTTTGTTCTCGAAGGAGGGCCGGACAGCTTCATTTCCGAGAAGCCGGAAGCCGCGCAGCTTTGCGCGGAATTGGGCCTCGGCGATTCCCTGATTGGTTCCAACGATGATGAGCGACAAACCTACATTCTTCACAACGGCACTTTAGTTCCGCTTCCGGAAGGTTTGATGCTGCTGGTCCCGACGCGCATCTGGCCTTTTTTCAGCACGCCTCTTCTTCCCTTGAGCGGCAAGCTGATGGTTGCGACAGAGTGGTTCGTCACGCCGACCAAGCCTCGGGAAACCGACGAATCGGTCGCGTCCTTCGTGCGAAGGCATTTTGGAAGCGCCATGGTGGACAATATCGTCGAGCCGCTTCTGGCCGGCGTCTATGGCGGCGATGCCAATTCGTTGAGCGTAGAATCTGTCCTTCCGCGGTTCCGCGAGATGGAGCACGAATACGGCAGCCTGATTCGGGGCGCGGCCGCGGCGCGGCGGCAGTGGAAAAAAGCAATGAAGGGAAGATCACGCGCCGGACAAAGCGCCTCATCGCTTTTTATGACCTTGGAAGGCGGGCTTGGCGAACTGGTCGCCGCACTTCAGTCGAAGCTGGAACCCTCCCGCATTCACCTTGGGCAGCGCGTGGTATCGATCGAGAGGATCGAGCCCCATTGGAAAAGTCCGTACAGAATTCGATGCGAAAGCGGCCAGACCTACGAAGCAGATTCCATCATCCTGGCGCTTCCGGTTCACGCATGCGCATCGTTCTTTTCTTTTATCAAGGAAGACCTTGCCGAAGCCTTTCGCGCTGTTCCTTACAGTTCGGCGATCACGGTCAACCTGGGTTTTGACGAACCCGTTTCGGCCGCGCTGCCTCCGGGATTTGGATTTCTGGTTCCCCGCAAGGAGAAAAGCCGCCTTCTAGCCTGTACTTTTGTTCATAAAAAGTTTCCGCATCGTGCGCCTCCGGGCAAAGCGCTGCTGCGCTGTTTTCTGGGCGGGACGCGCGATCCGCAGGTGTTCGAACTCTCCAATAACGAGATCATTCTGATTGTGAGGAGGGAACTGCGAACAATCCTGGGGGTGGATGCTGCGCCCATGTTCACTCATATTTCGCGCTGGCAGTCTTCCATGGCGCAATACACTGTGGGACACGCGGCACGGATCATGCGGATCAACAGCCTGATTGAAAAATACCCGCGGTTGTACCTGGCGGGAAATGCATTTTCCGGTGTCGGGCTGTCTGACTGCATTCGCACAGCGCAAGTGGCTGCGAAGAAAGCCATAGAAACGTGAAGGATTTCCAGCCATCAGAGCGACAGCGGTGTCAGCGGGTTAACCCAACGTGCTCGAGGCTTGGGACCTTTTACTTTTCCCTGAAGAATTTCGTATTTCAGTTTTCATCACACAAACCAACTTTGAATATGCTATAATCGCCGGTTCGATTAAACCGGTAGCAGAGATCAGGCCATCATAGAAATTCTTTAGTGTGCCTGAGCCGTCGGCAGGGCAGGATCTGCGAGCGACAGGCAGGCAAATCTACCGGACAGCGGAAAAGTTCGCAGCGTTTGCGGTCAGGGCAATCTTTCTCTGTTCGCAACTGCGCGAGACAGCGCTGGCGACGAAAGCAAGATCAGCCGAATTCCCGATGAGGTGCTCTCGGGAGCGCAACTAAAAGAATTCAACCTAGGGAGATTTAGGGAAGTATGGTGCTCTGGCCTTTAGTTGTGTTCTTCATCATCACCCTTCTCGTGCCTGCGGGTATGATTGTTCTTTCGCACGTGCTGGGCCAGCGGCACAGTGAACACGCAACGGGGTCTCCTTATGAGGCTGGCATCGTTTCCGAGGGGTCGGCACAGGCCCGCTTTTCCATCAAGTTTTATCTGACCGCAATGTTTTTTGTGGTTTTCGATCTGGAAGCTGTCTTCATTATTTCCTGGGCGATTGCCGCGCGGGAAGTTGGATGGGCCGGTTATCTTGAAATCCTGTTTTTCATCGTGATTCTGGTGGCCACGCTTGTTTACCTTTGGCGATTGGGTGCACTCGATTGGGGACCCAGGACCGGCTGGAGGGCGGACTAGGAGGCGGTTGGAACCAGTCGTATGAAGTGGTCAATCACCAAGCCGCAACTGACGATGCCGCTGACGAATTCGGCACCGGATCCCTTTGAAGAACACGTCCGGAAAAGCGTAATCCTGGCCCGCCTCCAGGACCTTGTTGCCTGGGGCCGGAAAAACTCAATCTGGCCGTTCGCTTTCGGACTTTCGTGCTGCTTCGTCGAGATGGCCACCAGCATTACAAGCCGCTACGACATTTCCCGCTTCGGCGCCGAAGTCATTCGCGGCACGCCGAGAGAAGCCGATTTGATGGTGATAGCGGGAACGCCGTTTATCAAAATGGCACCCGTCATCCAGCGCCTTTACGAGCAGATGATGGAGCCACGCTGGGTGATTTCCATGGGTTCCTGCGCGAATTCGGGCGGCATGTATGACATTTACAGCGTCGTCCAGGGAGTGGACAAATTTCTGCCGGTGGACGTTTATGTTCCCGGATGCCCTCCGCGTCCGGACGCTTTTCTGGAGGGCGTCGTTTTATTGTCCAAACTTGTCGGCACCGAACGACGGCCGTTGAGTTGGGTAGTCGGGCCGCAGGGCGTTGAACGCGCTCCTTTGCCCTCCCAGCGCGACCTGAAGCAGAGCGAAAGGCAGAAAGCAACTTTATTGCGTCCGCCCAGCGAAATCTGAACTGCGCACCTTATGATCGCTAACGCAACCATCCTGGATGACCTTCAGCAGAAATTTGGCGAAGCGTTGATTACTCCGCAGGCCGCGCGTGACGGGGTGCCCACGTTCTGGACGTCGAAAGAGAAAATCCATGAAGTCGTCCGTTATTTAAAGAATGAAGCAGCGAGACCCTACCGGATGCTCTATGACATTACGGCCATCGATGACCGTGTCCGTCAGCACCGCGAGGGACTGCCAGCCTGCGACTTCACCGTTGTTTATCACCTTCTGTCGCTCGATCGGAACGAGTACATTCGCATCAAGGTTCCCCTGAAGGAAGATTCGCTCAGCATTCCTTCCATCACAGACATTTGCCCCTCAGCGAACTGGTACGAGCGGGAAGTGTGGGACATGTTCGGCATCAAGTTCGAAGGCCATCCTTTTCTGGCACGAATCCTGATGCCCAAAACCTGGGTAGGACATCCGCTGCGCAAAGACCATCCGGCGCGGGGCACGGAGATCGGGCCTTTCAGCCAGACTCACGAAAAGGAAGAAGCGGAACAGGAGGCCATGCGCTTCCGACCGGAAGACTGGGGCATGAAGCGCGGTGAAGACGGTACAGATTTTATCTTTCTGAACGTCGGACCGCAGCACCCCGGAACACATGGCGTTCTCCGTGTTGTTGTGCAGCTTGATGGAGAAGAGATTGTTGATTGTGTTCCGGAGATCGGCTTCCATCACCGTGGCGCGGAAAAGATGGGCGAGCGCCAGACCTGGCACAAATTCATTCCTTACACCGACCGCATTGATTATCTGGGCGGGGTGATGAACGAACTTGCCTATCTTGTGGCTTTTGAGAAGCTGGCAGGCATCGAGGTCCCGCCGCGCGGGCAGGTGATCCGAGTCATGATGGCCGAACTGTTCCGGATCATCAGTCACCTCGTCTGGTACGGAACGTTCGCGCAGGACGTCGGCCAGATGTCGCCTGTGTTTTATTGCTTCAATGACCGCGAGCGCGCTTTTGACATTGTAGAAGCTGTGTGCGGCGCGCGCATGCATCCCGTCTGGTTCCGCATCGGTGGAACCTCCCAGGACCTGCCGAAGGGCTGGGAAGGCATGTTCCGTGATTTCCTGAAGTATATGCCTCCACGCCTTGTGGAATATGACAAGACGGTAATGAAAAACCGGATTTTCAAGGCGCGGACGCAGGGCGTCGGTGTTATGACCATCGATCAGGCCATTGAATGGGGCGTGACAGGACCGATGCTCCGGGCCGCAGGACTCGAGTGGGATTTCCGCAAGAAGCAGCCGTACTCCGGTTATGAGAATTTTGAGTTCGATATTCCCACGGGGACCCACGGCGACTGCTATGACCGGGCTGTGGTCCACGTCGAGGAGATGCGACAGAGCCTGCGAATCATTGAGCAGTGCGTCAACAATATGCCGGAAGGGCCGTTCATCGCGGACCATCCTTTGGTGGCCCCGCCGCGCAAAGAGCGCACGATGCACGACATCGAAACCCTGATTACGCATTTCCTTGGAGTAAGCTGGGGGCCTGTCGTCCCGCCCGGCGAAGCGCTGGGAGCCATCGAGGCCACAAAGGGAAATAATGGATATTACCTGGTGAGCGACGGAGCGACCTATTCGTACCGGACCCGCATCCGCACGCCTTCGTTTGCGCACATGCAGACGCTTCCACTGCAATGCCGTGGATTGCTGGTCCCGGACCTGCTCGCCATTCTGGGGAGCATTGATTTTGTCCTTGCGGATATTGACCGATAAGGAGCTTGAAACGCTGTGTTAAGTCCTGAAGAGCGACAGGAAATCGAAGCGGAGTTCGCACACTACCCGGACAAACGTGCCCTGACGATTGACGCCATGAAGGTGGTGCAAAAGCACCGGGGCTGGGTTTCCGATGAGGCGCTGAAGGACATCGCGGAGTTGCTGGAAGTCTCGGTTGACGAACTGGACAGCGTGGCCACGTTCTATAATCTGATTTTTCGCAAGCCCGTCGGTCGGCACGTCATCATGGTGTGCGACAGCATCAGTTGCTGGATCATGGGGTATGAACGTCTGCGGGACCATCTGATGAAGCGGCTGGGCGTGAAGATGGGCGAGACCACGCCGGACGGCCGGTTTACGCTGCTCCCGATCGTTTGCCTCGGGACGTGCGACCACGCGCCGGCCATGATGATTGACAACGATCTGCACCGCGACATTGATACGGACAAGATCGACAGCATTCTCGAGCAGTACAAGTAGAGCGGATTTTGAATAGAACGGATATGGAGAAAGTCCTCACAAAGGATATTCCGCCGGACGGCTCGGCGCTCGACATCAAAGCGTACGAGCGGGCGGGCGGATACCAGGGTGTACGCAAGGCGCTGAAAATGACGCCCGACGAGGTGATCGAGGTCGTCAAGCAGTCGAACCTGCGCGGGCGCGGTGGCGCGGGCTTCCCAACCGGCCTGAAGTGGAGCTTTGTGCCCCGCGGCAAGGACGCGCCTCATCCCAAATATCTGTGCGCCAACGCCGATGAAATGGAGCCGGGCACTTTCAAGGATCGCCTGCTCATGGAATCGACTCCGCACCAGTTGATCGAGGGAATGATCTGCGCGGCCTACGCGATTGAGGCCGACGTTGCCTATATCTTCCTTCGAGGAGAATACATTCTTTCGGCCGAGCGGCTGCGCAAGGCGCTGGCTGAGGCCCATGCGAACAATTATCTGGGTAAAAACATCCTCGGCTCGGGCTACAACCTGGAGATGCACCTGCACCTGAGCGGCGGGCGTTACATGTGCGGCGAAGAAACCGGACTGCTGAATGCGCTTGAGGGCAAGCGCGCCAACCCGCGTACCAAGCCGCCGTTTCCCCAGGTCTCCGGGCTTTTTGGCAAGCCCACCATCGTCCAGAACGTCGAAACCCTCTGCAACGTTCACCACATTATTAACAACGGTCCGGAATGGTTTAAGAGCTTAAGCCGGTCGGCGGACGGCGGAACAAAGCTTTATGGAGCGAGCGGAAAAGTCAAGCGCCCCGGATTGTGGGAGCTTCCGATGGGTACCACCATCCGCGAAATTCTGGAAGAACACGCCGGCGGGATGCGCGAAGGGCTGCGGTTCCGCGGCCTGCTGCCCGGCGGCGCATCGACGGATTTCCTGGTGGAAGAGCATCTCGACGTGAAGATGGATTTCACCGAAGTTCAGAAGGCCGGCAGCCGCATGGGCACGGGAACCATGATCGTCATGGACGATCGCACGTGTCCGGTGGGATTTGTGAAGAACCTCGAGCACTTTTTCGCGCAGGAATCCTGCGGTTGGTGCACGCCGTGCTGGAGTGGGCTATCGTGGGCGGAGAAAATGCTGACCGCCATCGAAGCCGGCGAGGGCCAGGAAGAAGACCTCGAACGGCTGGCATACATTTGCAGGTTCTGCGCGCCCGGAAACACGTTTTGCGCCCTTGCGCCTGGCGCCGTTGAGCCTCTGCAAAGCGCCTTGAAATACTTCCGCGAGGATTTTGAGCGGCACATCCGTGAGAAGCAGTGCCCTTGGAGATAGCAGTGGCCAAGATCTGGGTAGATGACAAATGGTACGAGGTAAACCCGGACCAGAGCCTTCTTCAGGCTTGCCTGGGACTTGGGTTTGATCTGCCGTACTTCTGCTGGCACCCTGCGCTCGGGTCGGTCGGGGCCTGCCGACAATGCGCCGTCAAGCAGTTCAAGGATGAGAACGACACCCAGGGGCGGCTGGTGATGGCTTGCATGACACCCGTGGCCGAAGGCACCAGGATCTCGATCAAGGACCCTGATGCCGTGGCTTTTCGCGCGGGCGTGATCGAAGGGTTGATGATGAACCACCCGCACGATTGCCCTGTCTGCGATGAAGGCGGCCAGTGCCACCTGCAGGACATGACGGTGATGACCGGGCACAATTACCGACGTTACCGTTTCAAGAAACGCACGTTCCGCAATCAGTATCTGGGCCCGCTCCTCAACCATGAAATGAACCGCTGCATCCAGTGCTACCGCTGCGTGCGCTACTACCAGGATTACGTCGGCGGCGACGACCTGCAGGCGTTCGTGCTGCGGAACACGGTCTTCTTCGGGCGTCAGGAAGACGGTGTTCTGAAAAGTGAATTTGCCGGCAACCTGGATGAGATCTGTCCGACGGGCGTTTTCACCGATAAAACCGTAAAGGCGCACTACACGCGCAAGTGGGACCTGCAAATGGCCCCGTCCGTCTGCGTGCACTGCGGCGTCGGATGCAGCACCTCCGCCGGCGAGCGCTACGGGACGCTGCGCCGCATCGTGAACCGGTACAACGGCGAGGTGAACGGCTACTTCCTTTGCGACCGCGGCCGCTTCGGATACGAATTCGTCAACAGCGAGCAAAGAGTGCGGCAAGCGTTTTCGCGCCAGGACGGGAGGTTGAAGCCTCTCCCCAAGGAGAAAGCTGTTGAGCAGTTGCGCGACATTCTGAAGGGTAATGACAGGGTGATCGGGATTGGATCGCCGCGCGCGTCGCTTGAATCGAACTTCGCGCTGCGCAGCCTGGTCGGGCCGGACAGGTTTTTCAACGGCATGTCTGACGAGACGTCCCGCCTGGTTTCCCTGATGGCGGAAATCCTGCTTCAGGGGCCCGCGCGGTCACCGTCGCTCCGCGAAATCGAGCAATCAGATGCGGTGCTGGTCCTCGGCGAAGACGTCAACAACGTTGCTCCGAGAATCGCTTTGGCTTTGCGGCAGTCCGTACGGCAGCAGCCCATGGAAATGACGGACAAGATGAAGATCCCGCGGTGGCTGGATTTTGCCGTGCGCGAGGCAATTCAGGATCAGAGAGGTCCGCTCTTCATCGCCACGCCTGCTGCCACGCGCCTGGATGACATCGCGACCGCCACTTATCGCGCTGCTCCGGATGACATCGCCCGACTGGGATTCGCCGTCGCTCATGCGCTCGATTATGAAGCGCCCGTGGTGCCGGACCTTTCCAGCGAAGTGAGCGCCCTGGCTGAACAAATCGCACAGGCCCTGAAGAATGCCAAACGCCCGCTGGTGGTCGCCGGTCCCAGCCTGAACAGCGAGGCTGTGGTCCATGCGGCTGCTAATGTGGCCCGCGCGCTTTCAAAGGACGGCAAGGCGGCGCGCCTGAGCTTCACGATGCCGGAGGTTAACAGCTTGGGGCTTGCGCTGCTCGGCGGAGGCAACCTGAGCGCTGCATTCAAGGCCGTCGAAGAGGGCGAGGCCGATACCGTCTTCGTGCTTGAAAACGATTTGTACCGCCGGGCGCCGGCAAGTGCCGTGGACAAACTGATGCAGGCGGTCCGGCACCTGATCGTGCTGGACCATCTGATGACGCCCACAGCCTCCAAGGCGGAGTATGTGTTCCCTTCAGGCACGTTCGCCGAATCCGATGGGACGTTTGTCAATAACGAAGGGCGCGCGCAGCGGTTTTTCCAGGTGTACGTCCCGAAAGAAGATATCCAGGAAAGCTGGCGGTGGCTGATTGAGATCATGAAGGCTGCCGGGCATCCCGTGGCTGCTTCATGGAACGTCCTGGATGATCTTGTTTCTGCAACGGCTGCAGCCGCGCCCGTTCTTGCCGGAATTACTGAAGCGGCCCCGTCGGCAAAATTCCGCATCGTGGGGCGGAAGATCCCCCGGGAGCCCCTTCGCTATACGGGCCGAACGGCAATGCATGCTCACATCAATGTGAGTGAGCCGAAGCCCCCGGACGATCCCGATTCCCCCTTGGCATTTTCAATGGAGGGCTATCCCGGCCAGCCGCCTTCTTCGCTGATACCGTTTTTCTGGTCGCCTGGCTGGAACTCTATCCAATCCGTCAACAAGTTCCAGAGTGAGATCAACGGGCCGCTTCGAGGCGGAGATCCCGGTGTGCGGCTGATCGAGCCACCTCAGGTCAGTAACTGGCTTTATTTTTCGGCTCCACAGAAAGCCTTCGAGGTCCGGCCTGACGAATGGCTGCTGGTGCCGCTCTATCACGTTTTCGGTTCGGAAGAATTGAGTGCGCAGGCACCGGCCATCGCCCAGCTTGCGCCCGGACCCTACGTCGCCTTGAGCGTCACCGATGCCGCGCGGTTGCAGGTGAATGATGGCGCTCAGGTTGAAGTGAAGCTGAATGGGAATGTGCAGAGGCTCCCGGTGATGGTCCAACAGGGCTTGCCAACGGGAGTTGCAGGACTGCCGATGGGAGTGGTTCCTTTGGAAGGAGCGGGCTTGCCGCTCTGGGTCAGACTTTCACGATCATGAGCACAACGATCTATTACATCGTCGTTATTGCTGTTGTCGTTCTTGTGCCGCTGAACCTGGCCGCGGTGCTGATATGGCTCGAGCGTCGCCTGCTCGCCCTCTGGCAGGACCGCTACGGCCCGAACCGCGTGGGGCCTTTCGGGCTGCTTCAACCCGTGGCGGACATGGTCAAGATTTTCTTTAAGGAAGATTGGGTTCCTCCTTTTGCTGACAAGCCGGTGTTTGTGATTGCGCCGGCGATCGTCATGGTGACCGTGCTGCTGACGTTTGCTGTGGTTCCCTTCGCACCGTCGTTCGTCGTTGCCGACCTGAATATCGGAATTCTGTTTTTCCTTGCGCTGTCGTCGCTTGGCGTTTACAGCGTGGTGCTTGCGGGCTGGTCCTCGGCCAGCAAATATTCCCTGCTCGGAGGGCTGCGCGCTGCGGCGCAGATGCTCAGCTACGAAGTTTTCATGGGCCTGGCGATGATGGGTACGGTGATCATGGCCGGCTCGTTCAATCTCCAGGACATTGTGGAGGCCCAGCGCAGCGTGTGGTTCGTGGTCCCACAGTTTTTGGGTTTTGTGCTCTTTATGATTGCCGGGATCGCCGAGACCCGCCGCCTGCCCTTCGACCTGCCGGAGGCGGAAAGCGAACTCGTGGCTGGGTTTCACTCGGAATACTCCGGCATGAAGTTCGGAATGTTTTTTGTCGGCGAGTATATGGGAATCATCTTGATTTCCTGCATGATTACTCTGCTGTATTTCGGCGGATGGCTGGGACCGGTGTTGCCGGCAGGCGTCTGGTTCGCCATCAAGGTGCTGTTCTTTATCATGTTTTTCATATTGCTGCGCGCCGCTTTGCCGCGGCCGCGCTTTGATCAGTTAATGTCCTGGGGATGGAAGATCATGCTGCCGCTTGCGCTGGCGAACCTGCTGGTGACGGGGGCGCTCGTGCTTGCCTTTAAGAAGTAAGGGACAGGTGTGGTTCGGCTGGTTTGGGAGTTTTTTGAATGATCAGCATCATCAGATCGCTTTGGAACGTTTTCCTGCACATGTTCCAGCCGCGGGTGACGGTCCAGTATCCGGAGCAGAAGCCGTATCTTCCCCCCCGCCATAAAGGGCGCATTGTCCTGACTCGCGACCCTGACGGCGGCGAGCGCTGCGTTGCCTGCCACCTTTGCGCCGTGGCCTGCCCGGTGGATTGCATTTCATTGCAGGCGACCGAGGACGAGAACGGGCGCCGCTATCCGGAATTTTTCCGGATCAATTTTTCGCGATGCATTTTCTGCGGTTACTGCGAGGAAGCCTGCCCGACCTACGCGATTCAGCTTACGCCGGACTTCGAAATGGTCGAATACAACCGACAGAACCTGGTTTATGAGAAGGAACACTTGCTGATCAGCGGGGAAGGGAAATATCACGGATATAATTTCTGGCGGGTTGCGGGTGTCCGGATCGGCGGGAAGGACAAGGGTGAATCCGAAAATGAAGCCCCTCCCGTAGACATCCACAGCCTGATGCCCTGACATCGAGTTTATGGAACTCGCTTTCTACATTGCGGCTATTGTTGCGATCATCTCCACGGTCCTGGCAATCACGCGCCTGAACGCTGTTCACGCGTTGCTTTATCTGATTGTTTCTCTCCTGTCCGTGGCCGTCGTCTTCTTTGTGATTGGTGCGCCCTTTATCGCTGCGCTCGAGGTCATCATTTACGCAGGCGCCATCATGGTGCTGTTTGTTTTCGTCGTCATGATGCTGAACCTCGGCAAGGCGGCAATAGATATGGAGAAGCAATGGCAGCGCGGAAGCATGTGGGTCGGCCCGTCGATACTGGCGGCGATTCTGATTGCTGAAGTGGCTTATCTGGTCGCGGGACCCGGAGCCGCCGTGTATGGCGCCGCAGCCATTGAACCGAAGCAGGTCGGCATCGTGCTGTTCGGGCCGTACCTGATCGGAGTGGAACTGGCTTCCATGCTGCTGCTGGGCGCGCTCGTGGGGGCCTATCACCTGGGGCGGCGCACACCGGAGAAGGAGAAGAGGGAGAGTCGAAATGGCATCGGTACCCATGCATCAGGGACTGCTCCTGGCGGGGATCTTGTTCGCGCTGGGGCTGACCGGCCTTCTGGTTCGGCGTAATGTGATCTTCATGCTGATGTCGCTGGAGATCATGCTGAATGCCGCAGGACTGGCTTTCATCGTGGCCGGCGCGAGGTGGGGCCAGGCTGACGGACAGATTGTATTCCTGTTTATTCTTTCGATGGCGGCGGCAGAGGTTTGCGTAGGACTTGCGCTCGTCCTCCAGATTTATCGCCGGTTCAAGTCTCTGGACGCTGACGCTGTAAGTGAGATGAGAGGATAAAGTGCTTCACCTGTTGTGGCTGATTCCTGCGTTCCCAATCGCGAGCTTCATTGTGCTGGCGACCCTTGGCCGGCGCATGCCTCGGAAACTCGTTCCCGTTTTCGGCGTCGGATCGGTTGGGTTGTCAGCGATCGTTGCGCTGCTTGTAACCGGCAGCTTTCTTTCCTCGCCGCCGCCAGGCAACCACTTCACACAGGTCTTGTGGACCTGGATTGATGTGGGAGGGTTCCGCCCGGAGATCGCGTTCTATCTCGATTCGCTTTCGCTGGTAATGGTTCTGGTGGTGACCTTCGTCGGCTTTCTCATTCATTTCTATTCGGCCGAGTTCATGATCGAAGACGAAGGCTACAGTCGCTTCTTCGCTTACATGAATTTGTTTGTCGCCTCAATGTGCACCCTCCTGTTGGGATCGAACCTGCTGCTCCTGTTCCTCGGATGGGAGGGCGTTGGGCTGTGCAGCTATCTTTTGATCGGCTTCTGGTACCGCGACCCCGTGAACGGACTCGCGGCCCGGAAGGCTTTCATTGTGACGAGGGTCGGCGATACCGCGATGACCCTTGGGCTTTTATTACTGTTTGATAAGCTTGGGACGCTTGATATTCAGGAACTTATGCACCGCGCGCTGACGCAGTGGCCCATGGGTTCGGTGTTGCCGGTGGCAGCCGGCTTGTTGCTCCTGGGCGGCGCAATTGGAAAGTCTGCCCAGCTTCCACTGCAGACATGGTTGCCGGATGCCATGGCCGGACCGACGCCCACCAGCGCCCTCATCCACGCGGCAACGATGGTGACGGCCGGCGTTTACCTGATCGCGCGGACGCACGTGATCTATTCTCTGGCGCCTGCGGCCCAGCTTGCAGTGGCGATTGTGGGGGCCGCAACGCTCATTCTGGCGGGATTCAGCGCGCTTACGCAATCCGACATCAAGCGCGTCCTCGCTTATTCCACTATCAGCCAGATCGGCTATATGTTTCTCGCGCTCGGTGTGGGCGCCTGGTCGGCGGCAATCTTCCACTTCATGACCCACGCCTTCTTTAAGGCGCTGCTCTTCCTCGGGGCCGGCGTGGTCATCGAATCGCTCCACCATGAGCACAACATTTTCAAGATGGGCGGACTTCGCAAGGAAATGCCGGTGGCCTTCTGGACGTTTCTGGCGGCGGGGTGTTCGCTCGCCGGCCTGCCGCTGATTACCGCAGGTTTTTACAGTAAAGGGCTGATCATTTGGGATGCATGGGCATCAACGCGGGGTAGTACGGCGCTCTGGTTGGCTGCCGTTATCGGCGTGCTGCTGACGTCGCTCTACACTTTCCGCCTGATCTTCCTGGTATTCTTTGGCGAAATGAAGACGCATGTGAGCAAGCGTCCGGGATTTGCGATGATGATGCCCTGCGTCGTGCTCGGCATTCTTTCGGTAATTGGAGGATTTGTTGAAACTCCGGAATTCCTGGGCAACATCCATTCCTTCGGCGACTTCATGCATCTCGCGTTGCCGCCGATGACCGAAGGGCCGGTCAGAGGAATGTCGGAACTCGGGTCGGAGGCACTTGTTACGCTCGCATTCCTGACCGGACTCTACTTCGCTTACCTCTTCTTCATCCAGAAGCGTGAACTGGCGGAATCGATAAGCCGCCCGGCGATCGCGAAGGCGCTGCATCGCTTCTGGTACACAGACTGGGGCATGGACTGGCTGTACGAGCGCCTGTTTGTCCGCCCGATTCTGTGGATTGCACGCGTCGACAAGAACGATTTCGTGGATTACATCTACGCAGGAATTGCGCTGATCACGGAGCTCTTTTACCACGGCGTGCGACGGACGGAAAACGGCCGCATGCGATGGTACGCGGCAGGGATTGCGGCAGGTTCGATTATCTTTCTGGCGATAGTGTTATTCTTATGATTCTTATCTGGCTCATAGTCATTCTGCTTGTGGCCGGCGTGCTTGCCGGGTTGACGGGGCGCGTCAGTTCGGTCTTGCCGCGCGTCATCTCATTGATCGCGGTCAGTATCGACTTTGTTATTTCTCTGGCGCTGTGGGCGGGGAATTCCGCACATGTAAAGCTCTTTCCGCAGAGCGAGTGGTTCAGGGAGATTGACTGGACCTGGGTCCCGCAGTATGGAATCCATTTCCATCTGGCGATGGATGGATTGAGCCTGCTCCTGATTGTCCTGACTTTCCTGTTGGGCATTATGTCGGTGCTCATTTCCTGGAGAGAGATTCAGGACGGCGTCGGCTTCTTCCACTTCAACCTGATGTGGATCCTGGCCGGCATCGTGGGTGTCTTCCTTGCCGTTGACCTCTTCCTGTTCTACTTCATGTGGGAATTGATGCTGGTGCCGATGTATTTCCTGATTGCAATCTGGGGGCACGAGCGCCGCATCTATGCAGCGATCAAGTTTTTCATCTTCACGCAACTCAGCGGGCTGATGATGCTGATCGCCATTCTGACGCTCTACTTCATTCACCACAGCATTACCGGCGTTTATTCGTTTGAGTATCAGGACCTGCTGGGCACAGCGCTGACGCCGCACACTGCATTGCTCCTGATGCTCGGGTTCTTTGTGGCGTTTGCCGTCAAGCTGCCCATGTTCCCGTTTCACACCTGGCTGCCGGATGCCCACACTGAAGCGCCTACGGCCGGGAGCGTGATCCTGGCCGGCCTGCTGCTCAAGACGGGGGCGTACGGAATTCTGAGATTTGTGGTCCCTCTGTTTCCAGGGGCCTCGCATGAATTTGCTCCGGTTGCCATGACGCTGGGAGTGATTGGAATCATCTATGGCGCTGTCCTGGCGTTTGGGCAGACCGACCTGAAACGGCTTGTTGCCTACACCAGCGTAAGTCACCTGGGGTTTGTGCTGCTCGCGATTTTTGCCTGGAACGAACTGGCCTTGCAGGGCGCGCTGATCGGAATGATCGCCCACGGCATCAGCACGGGCTCTCTCTTCATGCTTGTCGGCGCTTTGCAGGAACGCACCCACACGCGCGAAATGGACCGCCTGCAGGGCCTGTGGGCGACTGTTCCCGCCATGAGCGGGACCGTGATGTTCTTTGCGTTGGCCTCCATCGGCCTGCCCGGCCTGGGAGATTTTGTCGGCGAATTTCTGACGCTGCTGGGGACCTATCGTGTGAGCATCGGCCTGACGGTTGCGGCTGCAATCGGGATCCTGATTTCAACTCTGTACGCGCTCAAGGTCATCCAGCGTGCTTTCCACGGGCCCAACGTGAACGAATGGTCGCTGCCCGATCTGGGTGCGCGCGAGCTCGTGATCATGGTTCCGATGATGCTCATCCTGCTCTGGATCGGGCTTTATCCGCAGCCGCTGTTCCGCACCTTTGAACCGACAATGCGGAAGCTGCAACAGTACGCTGCGCCGCAGCCGGTTGTGACCATGCTTCCGGGTTCCAACCAGGTGACGCTTGCTGGAGGCCGACCGCCTGGAATCAATCGGAGATGAAACTTGAACGGGACTGATCTTATCGCCATACTTCCTCTCCTCGTCCTGACCGCGGCGGCGGTTGTAGTGATGATTGCCGTGTGCATTCGCCGCAGCCACTTGCTCGCTGTGTGGCTGACTCTCGCGGGCCTGGCGGGAGCCTTCGCTTCACTGTGGCCGGCGGCTTCCCTCTCGCCAATTCAGGTGACGCCGCTGCTTGCCATCGACGGGTATGCGCTCTTCTACATGGGCCTCATCATCGCCGCTACCTTCGTGACGGTGGTATTTGCATACAGCTATCTTGAGAAGCAGGCAGGCTACGCGGAGGAACTTTACGTCCTGGTCTTGACTGCGGCGCTGGGATCATGCGTGCTGGCCGCGAGCAACCACTTCATATCTTTTTTCCTTGGGCTTGAGATTTTGAGCGTTGCGCTTTACGCCATGAGCGCGTACCTGTGCACCCGCAAGATTTCGCTCGAAGCCGGAATCAAATATCTCGTGCTCGCCGCTTCCTCCGCCGCATTCCTTCTTTTCGGAATGGCGCTGATCTATGCTCAGCTTGGTACCATGCAGTTCGGTCAGATCGCCGCCATGCTGATTGGAGGAGTGTCATATGAGAAGACGCTGATCTATCCGGGCCTCGCGCTGATGGTCACAGGGATCGGATTCAAACTTGCCGTCGTGCCGTTCCACATGTGGACGCCCGATGTCTATGAAGGCGCGCCCGCGCCGGTGACGGCATTCGTCGCAACCGTATCGAAGGGAGCGATGGTCGCTCTGCTGCTGCGGTATTTTTATGAGACGAGCGCATACCGTCTGCATCAGGTCTTCGTCGTGTTCAGCATCATTGCCATCGCATCGATGATCGTCGGAAACCTGCTGGCGCTGCTTCAAAACAATGTGAAGCGGATTCTCGCCTATTCCTCGATCGCGCACCTCGGATATGTGCTGGTTGCATTTCTTGCGGGGGGTGCGATGGCGGCGGAAGCCGTCACGTTCTATATGGTCGCATATTTCGTAACGACTCTCGGCGCCTTCGGTGTAGTGAGCGTGCTCTCGACCGGCGAGCGCGATGCCGATTCGCTCGATGATTATGAGGCGCTGTTCTGGCGGCGTCCCGTGCTCGCGGGAATCTTCACACTGATGCTGCTGTCGCTTGCGGGAATTCCCCTGACCGCAGGCTTTGTTGGAAAGTTCTTCCTGGTCGCGGCCGGAACGTCATCGGAACTCTGGATGCTTATCTTTGTCCTCGTTGTAACAAGCGTCATCGGGCTCTTCTACTATCTGCGCATTCTGGTTGCCATGTACAGGTCGCCTGCTGAGGCCGGCGAAGCTGCGGCCGAGGTTCCGTCACTCTCGCTCAGTGGGAGCTACGCTCTTGCAGTTCTTGCTGTCCTGCTGGTATGGATCGGAGTATATCCTGGTCCCTTCCTTGACGCCATCCACAGGGCCGTTCTAAGTCTACGACTCTTCTGATTCCATCAAACCGCGATTTTCGCGCGATGTCCGCAAACGCGACTTGGGTAGGAGAGGGCTCTACCCTCCCGAACTTGCCGGGCCAGTGAGGCTCAGCCCTCTCGATTTTGCATCGTGAAAAACCGGGGGAGCAAAGGGCTTTTCTACTGACTGGAGGGAGCTCAAAGTGCCTTTGTACTGATTAGCGGGAGCCCGAAGGGCTCCCCTACTGGTCGGCCGTGGAGTGCGGCAGCTTCGCTGCGGCACCCCAAGACAAACCCACGGCATGGGATTATGTTTATCATGGGCGGCGCGAATAAACCCGGATTCCGAAGTTGAAGCCCGAAATCTGCTCGAAATAGGGCCTTGGGCACGGGCGGTCTCCCTCACGTTGACGGTTCAAGTTTCAACTTCGGCGAAGTTGGAACGAAGTAAGCTAACAGGCGGTCGAACAAGGCGTTACGGTGTTCGAGGCCTCCCCAGGCCGAGGAGAGATGAAGGACCGTGCGATGCCCGGCTCGGCCCAGAATGGCTCCGCACAAGAACACCTCGA
>Ga0207433_10000141_pt1 | contig 169557 bp, 297 predicted proteins | sample YelNatPaOPGAMG01_FD_187559 | JGI IMG/M metagenome (GOLD analysis project Ga0207433, IMG submission 187559) | Hot spring thermophilic microbial communities from Obsidian Pool, Yellowstone National Park, USA - OP-RAMG-01 (SPAdes) (version 3) | ecosystem: Environmental > Aquatic > Thermal... | reverse complement strand
ATCTGTACTTGAAGATAAGTATCATTCTCAATCATCGATTGATTTATTGAAGATAAATTTGCATAGAGTTCATTAATCATATTTGTAAGATTCAAATTTGTTTGGCTAATTGTATAATTAATTGTAGGATAGTTTCATTAAGTTTTGTCTCATTAAGAATTATTGAAGTTGTATTATTATATAGATAAGGTGCGGCTCCGTCCTTTTGGTCGTATACTGATTGGGGGACATCTTGAATATATCCCCAAGTCATATTTGCATTAACATATTCTGCAGTTAAATTATGTCCATCTAAATTCACATTCTGTGTAGAACCATTGTATGGAACATAAGTATCATTTCCTATTTGGCTGATTGTATTATTCAAAGCGGTTTCGTTGAAACTAACATTACTCCCATTTGTAGAGAGATATTTTGGAGTATCGGTTCCTGTAATAAAATTGTAAAGGTCTGTAATAATTTTAGAAAAGGCAGAAAGATTAAGATGATAATATTCTCCTGATGAACCTCCTTGAAGTCCAGCAAGAGAGTTATGAGCAATAGTAGAAATATTAATCGCCGTCGTATTAATGATTATAACTCCTTCAGTAATTCCTGTAGAATAAATTGTTTGGTTTCCCAAAACTTCTAGAGCACTAACTGATGGACAAAAGAAAAAAGAAAAAGAAACTAGTAAGATTAAAAATAAAGATAGGAGAATGAGAGACCTACTACTAAATGAATTTACATTTCTTGTAGAATCTCTCATGTATTATTGACCTCCCTTTAAACTATTCCTGCTTGTCTCAATGAGCTGTAAGTAACTGCAATTCCTATTCCAAGAATACCTAGAGCGAAGAACCCTGGTACCATCTTAAGAACAGTTGCTCCCCAAGTTGTAGAGTTGTAAAGGTCTCCATTTGTCTCAGCAACATCGTTAACTTGCTGTGAGATAGGACCTACTAAGGAAACTCCGATTAATATTGAGACGAATCCACCTATAAGATTTGCTATCATTTTGTATAAACATGGCCTCCTATAAATTATATACTCCAATGCTATCTTTATAAATATAGTCTACTAATCACTACTTTTGAATTACTAGTAGAAAAAGAAAGACTCATCTTTATAAATATAGTCCTCCGAAAAAAGAAGAAACATTTATAAAGAACTTTAGTCTGATTTATTTGTCTAAAAGAGATGAGTAAAGAAATTTTAATTCAGGTGAAAGTAAGCGGAAAAGGAATCGCGTCTGTTATAACTAAAAATGGATTCGATGATACAGCATCGTCTTCTCTGGAAGTTATAGGTATTCTACAAAATCTCTTGACGATAGAACAAGAAAAATTAAAGACTGTGTTAAAAGCACAGCAACCAATCTAATGGCATACTTTAGTCAATATCGAAAAGGAAATAAGAATGCATCTGCAACTCTTGATGCAGGACTGGGATTAATCTTTAGATTGAACACTCTTTGGAGAAGCGCAGACCTCGCTGCTCTTCGAGGAGAACTTGAAGAATACAATGATATCTTGAATCGAATTTTTGTAAACCTTCTTTATAAAACTCCGATGGATATTGAGTTTGAAAATAATCTAGAAAAAAAAGAAATAAAATCTGTTGACTGGAATGATGACGATGCAAAGATTTTTAATAAATTTAAAGAGATGGTCAGAGAGGTTAAGAAAAAAGAAACAGAGGCTATTAAAAAAAGAAATCGGTCTGCTTATAATTCTGCTAAGGAAGAGCATTATGAAATACTACTCAAGAAAGATACATGGCTAAGAAAGTTTATGATGGAGAAAGGATTGTACTTGAAAGAAGTTGAATTTAATCCCGAGACCGCGATGTGGGGTGGAATGTAAATTATAATTGGTGATGAATCTAGGAAGAGAGAGGTGATAGAATGTTAGATGAAAGAGATTATGTAGAAGAGAAAAGAATTAGAAGGACAGATGGCTCTAATCAAAATATTGATGCTTGGCGAAGGATAAATAAAGATATAGAAGAAGACGTAAGCATTCCGAAAGAGATAGAAGAAGACCAAGAGTTCTCTGTTGAAGAAGAGACTCCAGAAAGAATTATTCAACAGCCTGAGAAAAAGAAAAAAAGGACTTCTGAAATCAGTGTTCTTGAAACCGGATTTACTGCTTCAAAGAAAGCGCCTCCTATCTCTCAAATTGATGCAGGAACATCTGCAGACGTATCAAGTCCTAAACGTATCTATTATGCACAGAAACTAAATCCTGATTCTGAAAATGAATTGCCCAAGGTTGTTTTATCTGCAACACAAGAGAATCTACCAGACGGAGTTGCAAATCAATATGAAGAAACTACAATTACAATCAAGATTAATTTCTATAAAACTGATTGGGATAAAATATACAGAGTCATTAAATCTCAAAGAGATACAATCAAACAATTTGCTAGACGCGCAATGGTTCAAGCAACAGATGAGATTCTTGAAAGAAATAAAATTAAGAAGAGACTTATAGAAGAACTTAGCCAAAGAGAAGTATTGGCAGAATTAAAAGAGAAGTTAACCAAAGAATTAATCGTTGAAAGAACTATTTGGCAATCAAGATATAAAGAACGAGACCCAGATGCTGTAAGATTATATCCGGAATTGAATGAAGAAGTCAAAAAAGACCTTGAAGAAGAAGAACAAGAAAAAGAACAATTGCTAAAACGTCTCCAAAGACTGGATGATAAAAGGACCAAGAAAGAAGCAAAAGAGGCCCGGGCCAGAGCAAGGGCCCTACAAAAACAGCCAGAGGATAATGAAAAAGAGATAGAAATGTCTGATGATATAGTTCAGGAAGACCTTGAAAATATGCAAAATGGCCCAGGACCATTAGAAGATTCTGCCCTAAATAATGGTATTGGATTTGATACAGAAGGAGTTATGCCGGAAGAAATATGTGAGGAGGTGATTTCTGATGTCAATGAGAGCGACGAACATCCGTTGGGTCAATAAAAAAGGTGAACAGAGAATCGGATATTATATGGATGAGTTCTTAGGAATCAATCTGATGGGCATCCCTAACTATCTGAATAAGGCTTGGGATGTTGTTGGTATCATTTCAGGTCATGGAAAGGTACGTATAGGCAAGAGCACGCTCGCACAACAGATAGGATACTTCCTTGCGTGGCTGCTCGCAGGTGGGCGCATGGAGTCGCGCGTGGACCCGGACGGTGTTAAGCGTTGGTTTGTCGCGCGCGAGCCAAAGAAGCCGGTAAGATTTTCACTTGAAGAGAACATTGTATTCTCACCTGAGGACTTAATGAAGTCCGCTTCAAATCTTAGAGACAAGTATGGGAGGAACCAAGTAATAATTTATGATGAAGGTAGGACTGGTCTTGACAGCGCGCGAGCAATGCAAGCAATCAACAAGGCGATGCAAGACTTCTTCCAGGAGTGCGGGCAGCACGGGCACATCATCCTTATAGTCTTACCAGATTTTTTCAAACTGCATGAGGACTATGCGACGGTCCGTTCACTTTTTCTTGTCGATGTCTTCGCCGACCGACAACTTCGAAGAGGATGGTTCAACTTTTACAACGAAACACAGAAAGAAAAACTATATGTCTATGGAAAAAAAGTTTTGGGCCTGTACAATCGTTACTCGCAGGCGAGCCCGAGCTTCTACGGACGGTTCACATCGTTCTTGCCTATCGATGATAAGGCTTACGACCTCGCTAAACAGAAAGCACTCCGTAAAAAACAGTTCTTGAGGAATGAAAGACGATTCAAGAACCAAAGAGACGGTGCAATTTACCTTTTGAAGAGAGAAACAGACATGAGTTGTGAAGAAATCGCTACTGAACTCTCTGCGGTCACCCAACAACAGTTGTCTGAAGACCATATACGCAATGCAATCAAGTCTATCACGCATGAAAAGGATGAAGAAGAGATAATCTAGGTCTAATGTACGTACCGTCATGTACCTAAGTACCCTTTTTATGCGTAAAAATTTCATATAGCCAAGAGAAAAATAGGATTTTGGTTGTTTTTTCTACAAACCGACGGGCGGCCCCCCCAGCGGTAGGGTATTTATCATTACAATATATATTTTGGAGTATAAAAAAGGTGCAAAATAACCACTATGGGGGTACGAAAATGGTCATTTTGGGGCGCGCGGTCGTTTTTGGATGACCTTCCATATAGGTTCATCAGTCAGAATAGGGGTAGGTCTCGGTTATTTGAAAGAATAACCCCTGCGCGGTATCAAAAACCGGCACTGGCTTGCCCAAGAAGATGCTGGGAGAATTATATAATCCAAGATAACAAATTATATAAAGGCCAATCCCTTTAAAAGAATAAGATGTCTTCTTGTAGACATAACCAATAAACTAGATAGGCCCAATGCTATTATTATATAGCAGGATGATATTCGTATTTCCTCCAGGGCCTATCTACTTCTAATCTAATCAAGGATGCTTTTAAGATGCGTTCGTATTTCTCTTCTTATACGAAAGGTTTATATATAAGTGTGCTTTGATTATCTCGTAAAACTTTCGCCATATCTATTTTGAAATGGCCCTATCACTGTGACAGTGACGTGACAGTGAGGAGCGCAGATTGACAGAAGAAAAAAAGGTGCTAACAAAGAAAGAGTTGAAGAAGGCGTATGAAGCCGGACTTATTGATGAACAGAAATTCAAAGAGGAACTATTTCTAATAGAAACAACTAAACCAAAGCAGAGACAGAAAAAGAAATTGCCGGTTGCTTTAACTGAAGATGAATTTGGTAACTTGATACGAAACACCAAGAAGGACAGATTCAAGTTAGCATTCTTATTTGGCTTTGGAGCCGGAATGAGATTGAGCGAGATTCTTGGAGGTGTGAGAGAGAACGGAGAGATAATGCCGCCGCTCACTGCAGACAAGATTGATATGCAAAGGAAGACTATTTATATAAAGGACGCCAAGGGAGGGAAGGACCGGATAGTTCCTGTGCCCAAGGGGTTGAAGATTGAACATATAAAGTTACTTCCACTTAACCAAGGGTACTCAAATATAAAGTCAGCAAGAAGAGCCTTTGAAATAGCGTTCAAAGTTGCTGCAGAACGTGCCGGACTACTAAAGATTAAACCTGGACTTCACTTTCATAGTCTAAGACATAGTTTTGGTACACTGTTGGCAAATAGTGGTATGCCCATCCATCATATAAGAACATTGATGGGCCATTCAAATATATCTACTACTAACATCTACTTAGAGGCCAATCCAAAGGATGCTTTGAAGAGTTATGAGGAATTGTTCTAGGGCAAGCGAATAAAAAATAAGTTTTGCGAAAGAAATAGCCCTTTTTTAGCCCTTTTCCTATGTTAAACCTTTCGCATTTGATACCTTATACGAAAGCCGTTTCCTATAATGTATCGTCGATATAATATGGACTATATATGTGACTTTATAAGGATATTACGTTACTGTCACAGAAGCGAAAAATGAGCATATGAAGGCACATTAAAATAAGCCCTATTTTGTCCTTAAAAGACCTTATTTAAGGGTTTATTTATACTTATTCGGTGAGGCGAAAATCAAGGCATTTATATGCCTTTATATAACACCCCTAAAAGGGCTAAAAAGGGCATTATTTGACATCCAGGCGCAGGCATCCTTTATACGTATTTTTAAGTATGGTTGAAAAGGGCATTATTTGACCTTAAATGCCTTGTTTTAGATGCAGGCATGGGTGTCAAAAAACGATTTTTTTCGTTTTTCCTGAAAGGATAATTTTTTGCATATTTTTTAATTATTTGCTATTTTTTGCCTATTTTTTGATAACAATAAGTGTTATCAATTAATTATCAAAAAATTACTACTAATTAGTGAAATAAAAAGAGATTAAAAAGGGTTAAAAATCACTACTGCATAGTTAAATTTTATATGCAGAAAATTTAAAAAGATGGTTTATTTATCCTCTATAAGAAAAAAGGGGTTTAACTTCTTGTTTGATTTTAGCAAGAAGAAAAACAGAAAAACAAAAAAAGATTATTTTGTTTTTTCTTATTTTGTTTTATCTGTGATACTTTAATTAAATTTTTGGTTTTATGTTAAAAGGAGTAACATAAAATAAGTTTTAACAAAATGGAATTTATACAAATAGAAGAAAAACTTTTTAATCTTTTGAATAATGCAAGAATAACAGAAAAAACAGCATACGATTTTAAACAACTACTGCAAGATGTTAAAAAAAATTTTGGTTTAACATTAAGCAAACAATTTTTTTTAAATGGTTTAAACAGAACAGAACACAAGAGAATAAACACAAGAATAAACAGGATAATAAAAAAAGCAGATATTCAAATAAAGAATACTTTTTATTATTATTCTGAATTGACAACAATAAAAGGTAATTTATGCAAAAACCTTTTAAGAAAAACTTTTAATCTTTTGGTTTAAAATGAGAACAGAAAAATTTTATTTAAAATTTTGGAGTATGCAAGAACAACAACAAGAACAACAACAAACAAAAAACTTTTTAGATAGTGAAAAAAATTTAAGCATAGAAGAATTAAATAAAAGATTAAAAGACAACGATATAAACAGCATAGAAAATAATAAACCTATTAAGAGAATAATAAGGGTTATTTCTTCACATAACTATTAAACTATTAATAGGTAAAAAAAGAGGTTTATTTTTTTTTAATAAAATGAATGCCTGCAAAAGTGTGTCATTATCGTACTTATTTATATAGGAGATTAAAAAAACAAAATGGATAATACAGAATATTTTAAAAAAAAGTTATTGAAGATTATAAATAAAAATCTTAATGGTTTTACTATTGATTTTAATTTAAAACCAATAGAGAAAAAAAAGGGTTTTTTTGTTGGTATAACCAATAATAGCAATAAAGATTTTAATAAAGCAATAAATAACCTTTTAAGCATTAAAGAAAAAATGTTTAAAAATTGTAAAAACCTTTATATTGGTGGTTGGTTGGATAATGAAACAAAAACCTATTTTTTAGATTTAAGCATTTATCTTAATAATAAACAAGATAGTTTAAACATAGCAAGATTATTTAATCAAAAAGCAATTTTTGATATAAAAAACCTTAATTGCATTAATGCTTAAAAATGGATATAAAACAATTAAAACCACAGCAAAAAGATTTTTTAAAATTGCTTAAATCCTCTAAAAACCCTTTTGATTTATGGGTTTATAATCAATTAATAACAGCAATAAAAAAAGATAGCAATAAATAAAAGTTTTATTGAATTGGATAAACATACTTTAATAGATAAAAAAAGGATTATGCTTAATATTGGAGATAAACTTAAAATTAATGATGTTATAACCTCTTTAATTATTGACTATGATTTAAACCTTTTAGAAGTAATTTATTTTAAGGGTTTTAATGAGAACAACAGCAATTATTTTAAAGATAGATGTAGAGCAATTAATTTTATAGAGAGAGAGCAAGAAGAATAAAAGAGCAGAAAAATTTATTTTTTTTCTATTGTGAGTGCCTTGAGAGAGTACAGGCATTTAAAAAAAGTGTGTCTTTATCGTACTATGGGGTAAAATTAGGTTATAAAAAAGTGTGTCTTTATCGTACCTATTTATAAGGGAGATTAAAAAAATAAAATGGTTAAAAATATTAATGTTATTCAAGATTTTAGAGATTTAGAAAATACTGAAAATGCAGATAAAACAAGACACTTATTTATAGAAGATAATGTTTTATATTCTTATGGTTATCACTATCCTTTATGTATTAAACTAAAAAATGAGAGTGGTTATTTTTCTTTTTTTATAAATTCTGATGGTTATAGCAATACAACAGCAAGACATACAGGCGACTTAATAAGAACTATTACAAGATTAAATAATTTTAAAGAATTAAAAGAAGCAAAGAAAAAAGGAGAATATAACCATATTTTTCTTTTATCTACTGAACAATTAAAAAATATTCTTAATGATATTAAGTATAAGTTAAATAAAACCATTTCTCAAGCGACTATAAACGATTTATCTTTATTGGAATTGGAAAAAGAGCAAGAGGTTTTAAAATGATTATAAACTATAAGATAATCGCAGAATTTAAAAATAAAACACAATTTTTAAAGGCATTTAATACCTTATACAAACATTATAAGATTTATATGAAATTTAATCCTTATAATTATGAACTTTCTTTTGATGGTTTTTTAAATAAATATACTGCAAATAATCTTATAAAAATTCTTCAGAAATTAGAGCATATTTCTTTAATTCTTTCTATTCAAAAAATAGAAACATACAACGAGGTTTTAACAGCAAAATGAGATTAACAGAAGAAGAAACAATAAAAATAAAAGTTTTGGGAGAGAACGAGAGCAACAGAATTTTAAATGCCTTGTTTCCAAAAATTCAAAACAGATTAAAAAACCTTGTTGGTATTAAGATTATAAAGGCAGATAATACTTTAATAAAAAGTTTAAAAGAAGAAATTGAGAGCATTATAAAAAGCGAGAGAGAGCAAAAAATACAGGCATTTAAACAAGAAGATTATGCAAACATAAGCAGTTTATATTTAAGTATAACCCCTTATTCTATTTCTTTAAAAATATCTTTATGTTTTAATGGTGGTAGTTATGAGGATAATTCTTATTATTGTATTTACCACGAAAATTATAAATATTTTGGAGAAATTAAAGACACAAAATTAAAAGAACTTTATAATATTGAGATAAAACCCTCTTTAAATGCAGAAAAAGAAATAAGCAAGATTAAAAAATGTAAAGAGATTTTAAAAAATCTACAAGCAGAAAAAGAAAAACTGCCTTATTTTTTAAAGGATTTTGTAAAATGAAAATGAAAAAAGAAATTATTGTTAATTGGAAAGATATAAAATCCATAGAGAGAGCAGAAAAGCAAAAAGCAAGATTAGAAAATGAGGGTTACACTTTTATTAAAACTGAAAAAATATCTTTTATAGATGATATTGATAAATCTATTTATGAAAAAAAATGCAAACAATAACAAGAGATTATAAGGTTTTTGAATTTTCTGAATTATCAGAAGAAGCAAAAGAGAAAGTTATACAAGATAATTATGATATAAATATAAATTATGAGTGGTGGGAATTTGTTATTGAAGGGGTTAAAGAGAGATTATTAAAAAATTATGGATTAGAATTTGATAAAGTTTTTTTTGATTTAGAATATAGATATAGGCATTTATACTTTAATAAAATATGGATAGAGAACATAAAGCAGTTTATTAAAGGATTTAAGCGAGATAATAAAATCAAAGATGTTAATTTTTCTTATAAAATAAACAAAGCGATTAATCAAGACGAGATAACTTTTAATTTTGAAAATTCTTATTATGGTGGTGGAGATGGAAAAACTATTTTATCCTATAATGATTATACTCAAAATGCAGTAACAGATAAATATAAATTTTTGGAGAATTTGCAAGAGTGGTTTAACGAGGAGATAGTGGATAAAATGCTATCTGAATTAACACAGGAATATGATTATCTCACGAGCAAAGAAGCAATAATTGAGAGCATAGAAGCAAACGATTTTAAATTTTTAGAAAATGGAGAATTTTTTAATTGAAAATGGAAAGCCAAAAAATAACTTCTGAACAATTAAGAAATATGATTATTGCAGATTTTATAAGAGCATTATATCATAAAGACGAGATTATTGATACAGAAATGTTTATTGCAGATTTTTCTGAAATTGTGGATAGTTATGTTAAATCAAAAAACGATTTAAAAAACTGAAAATGTTACAAGAAACAAAAATAATGAAACAAGCGTTCATCAAGAGAACAGGCAAAAATCCTATTAAATTTAGGTTATGGGGTAAAGGCAGTATGCGAGGGTTTATTGATATAACAATACAGGGAAAAAAAGAAGATTATGAAATTCTGAACAAGAGCAGATTAATTGGAGATATTAAAATAACCTTTATTCAAAATCATACTTTTTTTAAAATTCCACAGATACAGATGGAAATTCATATTGGAGAATTTAAAAATGAGTTATCAAGCACACGAGGAATTTAACTGCAAGAAAATTTTAGGCATAGATGTAGAAAAAGAAGATAGAGAAGTTGGAATTTTTGGAAATACTTTTTTGATGGGTATTGAAACAGAAGAAAAGAAAAATTTATGCCTTATTTTTGGAGATGATGGATTTTTGGAATTAATTAATTGCTTAAAACCTTATGTTCTTTCTCAAATACAAGAAGAAGAAATGGAGAGAGAAATATATGCAGAATTTGAACGAGGGAATTATGAAAGAGAAAAATAATTTTATTATTGAAACAACAGAAGCAAGAATAAAGAAGCAAGAGATAAGCAAAGAAGAAACAGAAGAAGAAATACAGGCATTAAAAGAAACTCTCAAAAAAGTTAATGAACTCACAGATATAACAAGAGGGATAGCAAGAGATGAATTACAGGCATTTTCAAAGCGATTAAAACAGCAGATAGAGATTAACGAGGATATTTTAGAGGAGATTATACAGGGAATAGATTTTATTAAAGGATTATAAAAGTGTGTCTTTATCGTACCTATATATGTAGAAGAAAAGAAAATTATTATTTATAATCAATAATTCAATTTTATTGATGGATATAAGAGAACTTTTGGTTTAAACTCCTTTTAAGCCAAACCCTCTTATATTCTTTTAATTAAATGAAAAATGAACAAGCAAAATGGTATGGTATGATTTGACTTTAGGTAGTAAGTTTAAGGTAAAATATACACCAATACATACTCCTGAAACAGAATATCCTGATGTAGATGATAAAGGACACGCTTTAAAGCGTGTTAGTGGTAGTTTTACAAGAGGATATTTTTTGAACGAGGAAACAGGAGAACAACACCAAAAAGCGTTTAAATTGATTAATGGACAGGTAAGTAGTGGTTGGACAGGGAGAACAAAAGAAATCAGCGATAATGAGATGTTTTGGGTAGATGAACAAGAAAGCGAGGACTTAATTGTAGAGCATACTTTTCTTGTAGAGAACAAGAAATTAGCAGATGAACTGAAAGAAAAGAAACAAGCATTACTTTTTCCTATATGGGTAGGTAATGGCTTTAAAATCTACAAAGCATATATAACTCCAAGCAAACTATATGATGGCTTTTGTCTTATGAAGTTAGGTAGAGGGCAGTTATCCGAGCAGATAACAAATATTGTTGGAGAACTGACAGAATACAGAAAACTGAAAGCAAAAGTAGAAGAAATAGAACTGAAAGCCAAGAAAGTCAATAACATTAATCCTTTGGATATTTTGGGAATAAAACCAAAACAATAAAGCGAAAATGAAAGGGAAATGTGAATTTTGCAAAGAAGTCGCAGAACTCCAAGAGCAAACAATAGACGAGGGAGAGAAAGTAATGATTTGCGAGGGTTGTGTTGAAAATCTGATAGATACCAATAGTTAAGATGGGAAAGAAATTTGAAGTAATAAAACTGATACTTTCAATAATCCTTATAGGATTTATTTGTTATAACGAATATTTTATTAAGGATAGTTTAAGGGCAATTTTTGAGATGTTGATTTTAATACTTTTATGGAAATGAAAGAATATGGGAATAGAAATAGATAGTTGTTTGAATTGTGGTTGTGTCGTTGATTTGAATAATGTAAAATCAAAAAATGTTTATAAAACTGATAAATGGAATAGTGGTTGTAACCTTAATGGATTTGAGTGTCCTGTTTGTCATTTTATAATCTTAACAGATGTTGATGATTTATGGAAATTTGAAACAGGAGAAATAGAAAAGCAAGTTGGAAAAAACTATAAAATAAAAGATGAATAGAAAATGGAGATAAAAATGATAGAAGAAGAAAAAATGAAAGACAAACGAGGGTTAAATACCTGTGCAAAGTGTGGGAATAGATTAAGTCATAGCACTTTCCGAGATGAAAATGGAGAGGTTGTAGGGTGGATAACCGAGTGTCTTAAATGCGATATTGTTTATGCAGAAGAATAAAATGAGAAAATTCATTAATGATATTGGTTGTAGAGCAGAATTTGAAGATAGTATTTCCGAAGAAGAAATACAGAAAACATTAAGTTGGTTGGGCAAGAATTGGAGAGAAGAAAAATGAAAGAAGAAATACAAGATTATGTCAGCGATAATATTCAAGAACTCCGAGAGGATTTTGTAAGCGAGAACTTAAATGAGTTTAACGAGTTTATGCAAGAAGAAATAGTTGATGAGGATAGGACTTTTGATTATTGGAAAATGCAGTTTTGCGAGGAGAACGAGCAAGAATTTAATGAATTTTGCGAGAGTGCATTTCAAAATATGCAAAGTAAATTAGAAACAGAAAATAGTTTATTTATAAAATGATAACTGAAAAAGATTTTATGTTGTGCGAGAGCATACGAGAAGAAGAATTGGATAATCCTAATATGGCTAATAATTGGATAGCCGAGATTAAAGAAGATGGAGAAAGGATTATTGCAGTTGTAATAGACAAAGACGCTATTTTGATTAATAGACGAGGGAAAATTTGTAATTTTCATTTTCAAGAAATAGTTGATGATTTAAAACAGATGGATAACTGCATTATTGATGGAGAAATAATAAGCGAAGATGGGAATTTTACAAAGTTACAAAGGAGAGCATTAACAAAAGATATGACAAAATTAAAGCAGTTACAAACCGAGATACCTTTGAAATATATGGTTTTTGATGTTTTGAGAGTTGGAGATAACTTACTTACAAGCAAACCATTAAAGGAAAGAAAAGAAGAACTGAAAAAATTATTTGAAAACAAACAATTTAAATATACTGAAATATTGGAGTGGGGAGATATAAAGACGATATTTGCAAAGGCAAAGGCAGGAGATAACGAGGGGATAGTAGTAAAAAATCTAAATGGAGTTTATGAGCATAGAAGAAGCCGAGAGTGGCTAAAATGTAAATTCTTTTTGGAAAAAGATATTGTCTTTACAAAATATGAGGTTAATCCTAATGGGATTAGAGTAGAAAATAGTGAGGGGATAGCGTGTCAAGTCGCAGGGCAACAAAGCCAAGAAGTTAAAGAAATATTGGATAAAGAGGGCAAAGTAGAATTAACTATCCAATATTTAGAAGAAACAGAAGATAAAAAACTACGCTTTCCGAGTTATAAGAAAGTTGTATATTCAAAATGAACATAGGAAAAGTGTGTCATTATCGTACCTATATATGTAGGAGAGAAGAAAAATGAAACAAATAAATCACGAACAATTAAAGGAATTAGTAAGAAGATATTACCACAGCAAAATATCTTTAATGATATATGGAACTTTTGGAATAGGAAAATCCTTTGTTATCCGAGATGTAGCAAAAGAGATAGCCAAGACAAAAGAGAGGGAATTTATTGAGTGGAATAAAATTGATTATGCAAAGAAAAAAGAAATAATCAATAATCCAAGCAATTACTTTGTTCTTGTTGATATTAGATTATCTGAATATGATAGTAGCGATATTAAAGGGCTTCCTGATTTCAAAGAGGAAAATATTATATGGAAAAGTCCTTATTGGACACAGATTTTGGAAAAACCTGAAAGTGATGGCTTTTTGTTCTTTGACGAGATGAATTTAGCAACACCTTTGGTTTTATCTTCTTGTTACAAAATAATTTATGACAGGATTATAAACGAGGGTAGTATTTCTCCTAATTGGCTTATAATTAGTGCAGGGAATTTGGTTGATGATAAAGCATATACTAATGATATTCCTTTTCCTTTGAGAGATAGATGTGGAGAGGTAGAACTTTTAGAGCCGAACTATGATAGTTGGGTTAGTTGGGCTATTGAAAATGATTTGGATTACAGAATTATAGGATTTATTAATTTCTCTCCGAGTAAATTAAGAGTAGTTGATAATAATGATACACAGAAAAGCACAACACCGAGAAGTTGGGAAAGAGTTAATGCTTTGATTAAAGGAATAGAGGATTATCAAAAATTAGAATTAGTTGTAGGAACTGCGTTGGGAGAGGGAATAGCAAGAGAATTTATAGCGTTCTGTAAAATTAAAGATGTAGTGCAGTTAGAAAAGATTTTGATTAATCCACAGGAACTAAAGAAAATAACAGAAATAAGCAATAAATATTTTATAGTAAGTGCAGTTGCAGAACATTATGGAAAGGGTAATAAAGTTGATTTCAAGAAACTATTAGATATTTCAGAAGTATTAGACGAGATGGCTAATCCTGAATTTATAACGCTGATGTGGAGATTAGCAGTAAAATATAATCCTACAAAATTCAGAAAGGACTTTCAAAGTAAGGAACTGAATAATCCATTAAGGGCAAAATATAACAAATATCTTATGCCTAATGTATAAAATGGAATTTGAAAACAATTTTTGGAATAAGTTTTTGCTCTCAAATATTTTCAAGACAAGAGCAGAAATGAAGAAAGGATTAGTTGCTTATAGAGATGATGGAGATTTAATTTTTCTATTCAAAAATAATAAATCCTTTGGGGTAAAAGGGTGGAACACAGAAACAAAAGATTTCTTTTCAGATAAAGATATAGATTTGGCTTATATTCTCTTAACAAAAACACCAACAACAAAAATAATTAATCAAAAAAATTGGGAAGAATTTAAACGAGAAGTTGCTCTTAATGAGTTAATGAAAAATGAAACAGGATAAAACAGGACAATTAGAAAGAACAAATACCTTAATCCAATTTGGAGAAGATATTTATTTGAAAGTAAAACCGATAGTTTTTGATGGAGAAGAATATGATGATAGAATAAATCTTAATGATACAATAACTTCTACGATAAAAAAGAAACGAGAGAAAATTTCACATATAGACAAACAAAAAGAAGAAGTTATTTTAAAAATCATAGGACAATTATATAATGGAGTATTAATCCCACAGGGTTTATCTTTTAGAAAAGGAAAAGTGTATAAATATAAATGTCAATATGAAGTAGGCGTTGATACTATCCGAGATGAAGTTATGAAGAATATTCACGAGGTAGCAAAGAAATTAACCAAAAATAATTTAGATATTCTTGAATATGTTTTAAATAAAAAATATGTAAATCCTAATCCTCATATTCACAAAAATCAGTATGGTAATGATGATGAAAAAAGACAAAAGATAATCAGATTTCCTGAATTAAAGATTTTGGAATTGGATAGAAATGATACTGCAACAAAGAAATTAAATATCCATTTCTTAAATGGAGTTACAATAGAAGATGATGGAGATGTTAATTTCTTTTATGAATTTAAAGATGTAGATGGTTGTATAAAAACAGATTTTCCGAGTTTAGAAACAGATACTTTTGCAGGGCTTTATATTAAATTTGAAAATGATATAAAACAAAATGCAGAAATATTTATTCAAGAACTAAATACAGAAATTCAAAATTCAGAAAAAGAAATTGAAGAAATTAAGGACAAAGGGCAAAATCAATTAGCATTATGCGAGTTATTAAATACAGGAGAGGACAATTTAAAAAATGGTAGATGATGAAAGTAAATTAGCAGAAGAAAAACTTTTAAAAGCAAAGATTAAACTGCAAAGCAGAAGTCCATTTTTCAGTTATCTTGCTCTTTTCTTAAAAATTAGAAAAGCAAAAGAAAACGAATTACCTGAATATGCAGGAATTGGAGTAGATGTAAGAGGGATTTTATATTATAATCCAAAATGGATTAACAAACTTACAGATGAAGAAATGATAGGCGTTCTTTGTCACGAGATAGGGCATTTAGCACTTTTGCATTTAACAAGAAGAAAAAATAGGGAAAATGAAAAATGGAATATTTGCACAGATTTAGCAATTAATTCTATGTTAATCAAAAATGGATTTTCTTTAGCAAAAGGTGGGCTTATTCCTGATTATAACGATAACTTTACTTTTCCTGAACATATCTTTGGAAAAAAAGTAAGGATTACCGAGTGTCATAAAAAAACAGCAGAAGAAATGTTTGAGGAATTGCCTGAAATAAAAAAAGGATATAATAGAGGACAAAATGAGGGAGATGGGTGGGATAGTCATAGTGAGGGAGAGGGAGATGATGATGGAGAGGGAAAAGGAAAAGATGGAAAAGGTGGCAAAGGTTTTGGAAGAAAATTAACTCCAGCAGAAATAAAAGAATTAGAAGAAAAATGGAAAGACAGAATAGAAGAAGCGTTGATGAACAGCAAGACAAGAGGTAATGTTCCTATTGGTATGGAAAGATATTTTGAAGAATTAAGAAAAAGCCAAGTTAATTGGCGTTATATTTTACTGCGTTATGTTCAAGAATTATTACCAAAAGATATGACTTGGGCAAAGAAATCAAAGAAATCTGTGGCGTGTCATACTTATTTACCGAGTTATACAAAGGAGAAAATTGATATAATTGTTAATATTGATTTGTCGGGGAGTATAGGACAAAAAGAACTTACAGATTTTGTAAGCGAAATAGTAGGAATGGCTAAAGCATTTCAAACTTCTATCAATATGAGGTTACTTACTCACGATACTCAAATACAAAGCGATTTAGAAGTTAAAAATGGAAATGTTGAAAAGATTAGAAAAATGGAAATCAAAGGTGGTGGGGGAACTGAATTTAATAGTAGTGTGGAATATATTAATGAAAAATATCCAAAATCAAAATGTTTGATTTGGCTTACTGATGGTTATGGAACTGAAATAAAAGAAAAAACAAGATACCCTATTATTTGGGTAATTTGTAAAGGTGGAAGTGATGAAGTAATCCATAACCGAGATAGGAGAGATAAAATAATATGGTTAAAGGATTAATTAAATATAGAAATTGTAGGATTTATGCAGATTTTAAAATAAAAGGAAGTTTTGTAATCTGTAATCCTATAAAAATAGAAGAATTAGTTTTAGAAGAAAAAAAGAAACTTACATTTTGGGATTTTTTTTCAAAATGGAGATGGGAATGGGTTTGGAAAGAAGTAAAAAAATCGCAGTGGAATTTTTTTAAGATTATCCCTGAACATTTAATAGATGAAATTGTTACTTTAAAATGATATTTAAAAAACAGAAAGAAATTAATTTAGAAATTTTGCAGATGCTTTGTTATTTGGAACACGAATTAAATTGGTTAAAGACAAAAGTTGGAACTAATTACACTTTTAAAATTCGTGAGAAGGTTGAAAAATTAATTGAAAAGTATAAATTGGGGGGATACTAACACTCATACCGAGCAAAAATAAACGATTGTAGGGCTTTGTAGAGAGAATTTTGAGGGCAAAAATGAAGAAAAAATGGAAAGTTATTAGGATTTGGGAAGTTGAAGCAGAAACTATGGAAGAAGCGTTGGAACTCTCAAAAATCAAAAAACACAAGCGAGTAACCATACAGGATATTTCAAAATGAATAAAGAAGATTTAAAACGAGTAGAGCAGGTAATTGAAGAACACAAAAATCCTTATCCAAAAGATATTTTCTTGTGGACTAACAAAGAAAAACTGAAATTCAATAGAGGAAGATTTAATGAATTTATCTTTAATATTGTGGAGAATACAAAGAAAGATATTCTGAAAGAGATAAAAGAACGAGAAGAAGATATGAGTGAGAAAGTTATTATAAGAGATAAGAGTAAATGTTTTTTACTTATTATCCCTTTTTCTTCTTTGACAGAAACAGAACACCCTAAATTCTCTTGTTATGCAAGGAATGTTTTAGAAGTAGATGATGAGTATTATGATAAATTATTGAAAGAATATCGTAAATGGAAAAAAACAAAATGAAACCAATAGAACTTTTACCAAGATTAGAAGAACTGCAAAAACAAAAATATCAAGTTTATGGGATTACTACCGAAACGAAAATGTTAGAGCAGTATCAATATGATAATTGCGTAGTGGCTTATGTAAAAAATTGTTTAGGAACTATCTTTGTCATTAAAGGAAGCAAGATTTTTATGGGGTTTATACTTACGGAGAAGAAGATAAGGGGTTGTTCATTATTCAGAATTAGTTTATGGGAAAGTTGTAAATTGCTTAATCATAAATGCGAGAAAGACAGATTACATATTATTAATCCTGAACTATGGGCGAGATTTCAAGATAAAATCGCTTTGATGGAATTGAATGATACAGAAAAAGCGTTGGATTATCGTGGGAGAAGTTATTATGACTAAAATTGATATTTGCGAATTTAGATGTTGGTGTGAATTTTGCAGAATAGGTATTGAAAAGGGAGAGCATTATTTGGATTTACGCAAAAAGGCGAGGAAAGGAGAAACAAGAGTAAATATCTGTGCAAGATGTTTAACAGAATTTGCAAAACAGATACCCAAACAAGATATTAAAGCAGTTGAAAATAGATTAGCATTAAAAGAATTGGAGAAAATATGAAGAAAGGAAAAAAAATTATTCGCTTTGGAGAAGTTAGAAATGAGTGTTGGAATTGTGGGAATTATCCAAGAGAGATTAATCCAAAGGGGGATAAAGGTTATTATAAATGTGAATTTTGTGGCGTGGTTATGCACAAATAAAAATGGAAGATAAACAAATAAAAGCAGAAATTGAAAGGCAGTTAGACGACTTTGAAAATTGGATTTCAAAAGAAATCAATAAAGAATTACAAGAATACAAAAAGAAAAATGATGGCGAGGGTGCAAATGCTTTTGTCAATAATATTATGCTTAAGATGTTCTCATTATTAGTTAAAATGGAACAACAGGGCAAAAAGATTGGAAAAAGTGAAGAAGCAATAAAAAAAGTAATGATGAGTTACCGAGAAGAAATCAAAAAATTTATTCCTGTTCTTAAATCTGAAATTGAAAAAATTAGGCAAAAAGGGGTGGCTTATATTGGTTAAAATGGATTATGAATTATGGATAAAAACTGAAATTTATAGGAATGATGATGGAGAATTAGAAAGAAAGAAGAAAGAATTTTATCTTGTTGCAGAAACCGAAGAAGAAAATAATAAATTTCACGAGCATATGGCTGATGAGCAAGGTTATCAAGACTATAATTTTGAAGTTGATTTCAAAAGAATTGGAATTTTTGATGAACAGGCATTACTTAAATTAATTCAACTTATCCAAAACAGATTAGCGTTGGAAGAATTAGAGAAAGGGATAGAGAAAGAAAAGAAATGTTATAATTGTGGAAAAATGACTACTGAAAAAATGTATTATTGGTATCACGCTGACCAAGATGATTTGGTTTGTAAGGAGTGTGCAAAGGAACTGAAACATACAGACACCTGTTATGCAGGTTCTTTGGTGTTAAAAAATGAAAACTGAAATTGTTTTATGTGATAGTTGCAAAGAGCAGGTTGCAAAGCGAATATTAAAGATTTATTATCCAAGAACAAAGAAAAAGAAAATAAGAAATTTGTTCAGATGATAATTAGATACTTAAAAGATAATGTGGCTTTAGAGGAGTTGGAAAAATGAAAAAGAAAAATTTTATTGTAGGTTGTGAAGAATTAGAAGATGGGATGACAATAAAAGCAAAGGATTTAGATGACGCAAGAGCAATAGTTAATGAAATGATAGATATTCACGAAATAGATGATGAGGGGGAATTTATTGATTAAAATGCCAAACTATGTTTATGGAACATTAAGCGTGTCAGGAACAAAAGGAGAAGTCCAAAAGTTTAAAGAATATGCTCAAAGCGAAGAAGAAAGTTTTGATGATATAACTATGAAAACTGAAAAATGGACACAAAAATTGGATATGAATAAATTTATTCCTTATCCAAAGAAATTCAAAGTCATAGATGATAAAGTCAAAAAGTTTTATGAGAGTTACAAAAAAGTAAAACAAAAAGTAGAGAAAGGAGAAAAATTAACCAAGAAAGAGCAGAAACAGGCACGAGAACTTGCTTTGTTAGAATTAGAAGGGAAAGGAAGCAAACCTCATTATAAAGGAAGCGATGGATTTAATAGTGGGGGTTATGAATGGTGTGTTCAGAATTGGGGAACAAAATGGAATTTTGGAGATGTTGAAATTCAGGATAAAGAAAACGCACTTGATTATAGTTTTACTACTGCGTGGAGTGTTCCTATGCCTATCTTATTCAAAATGAGTAAGATGTTTCCTAATTTAATTTTTAATTATTCTGGAGATGAAGAAAGCGAGGAATTTCAAGTAGAATATGAATTTAAAGAGGGCAAGATGAAAGTAATTGAAGAAAAAAATTGGAGTGATATTCAGATTGAGAAAATCCAAGATGGTGAAGATTTAGATTATTTTGAAGATGATGTTAAAGAAGAATTAGAAAAACATAAAGGACACAAGATTATTTTTGAAGATGATAAATTTATGTGCGTAAATTGTGCTAAAACAATTTGGGATACAAAAGCAAAATGACAAGACAAACAGGAAAAAACTATTGTGGTTATGCGTATTGTGAATTAAAAAAAATTGATATAGATAAAGTTAAGGTTGTAAAAGATAAAGAAAATCAAAGAGTTTATTATAATGGCGTATTGGTTGCAGGGTTGAATATGAGAGATGGAATGTGGGGTTGTACAGATTTCTTTAAATTTATCAAAGAGAAATGGATTTTATATTTCAGTAAAAAAGGACAAGAGTTTGATAAATTAATTAATCTTACAAAAGAACAAGAAACCCTTTGGAAACAAGATGGTTATCTTATAGAATTTGAAGATGATGACAACTGCGAGGATTATATGGATTATGAAGGCACATTAGACGAAGCAAAAAGTTATGCTGATAGTTTCAGAAATAAAAATGGAGTTTATATAATAAAATGAAACAGGAAATTAAAGAAAAGGAATTGAAATTAGAAAATTCTGACGAAGAAAATATCTCAATTTGTTATACAAGATATACTCTTAATTGGAAAGACGAAGAAGAAATTATTGTTACAAGAACTCAAAGGTATAGTGATTTAGTTGGAGAGCAAGATGATGATTTTGAGTTTGAGTTTGATAGGGATTTAACTGATAAAGAAGAAGAAGAAATAAAGAATTTTATTTGGAATTTAAAATGAACGAAGAAGAAGAAACTAAAATAGAAGAAGAATTTAATGAACTTGTAGAAAATACTACTGATGATGAATTTTGGAAATACACGAGAAGTTGGCTTTCAGTTGAAACCATTTTGGATATAATGAGAAATTGGGATATTAAAACCAAGAAAGAAGCAATAACAGAATTAAAAAAGATAATGGTTCGCTGTCCAAAATGCAAGAGTGATGGATGTCTATGAAAGCGATTTACACCCTTTATTAAATTATAGATGTAATAATTGTGGAGAGTATTTTAAATGGAAGAACACATAACCCTCTTTGAAGAAGAAATGCAAAGTTTGGAATTAGGAAAAGAAATTTGCATATATGAAAATGAAGATAAAGATATTACTATTTATCTCAAACAAGGCACGAATAAGGGTTGTGGGAAAAAAGAATTTGAGAGAGTTGAAGAAGATGTTTGGAATATCTGTGGAGAGAATGGATTTTTATGTGATGAATGTAAGGAGAGTTTAAATGCAGATGGAAAATAAAAAATTAAGAGAAATCTTTGAGCATTTTACAGAAATGAGCGATAAGATTATTGAAGATAAGAATAGAGGGGGGATAATGCCTGTATGTATTATAATCCAAGAAGATAAGGCAGATGTTATTGGTTTTCCTTTTGGTTCTTATGAAGAAAAGCGTATGGCGAGAGAGTTTTTATTTAAGGCTATTCTAAACCAAAAAACAAAAGCATATATTCTTATCCAAGACGCTAAAATGACTTGTGTGCAGAAATCGGATTTAGGAAAAGGTGGAGAAGTAAAAGATGTGGTTATGCGAAGTCTATATTCTCCCAATTTCAAAATAAAAGAGTTTGCTATTTATAATGAAGATGAAAGGAAAATAATAAGCAAGGAAAAGATATTTGACAGCGAAGAAAAAGATGGAATGGTTGATAAAGAAAAACCTCTCAAGATGGTAGATGAATGGGATTTATGGGGATTATGTTGGGATAAAGAGGATAATCCTCAATATAAAGAAGTCCAAGAATGGTATGAAAAATGGAAGCGAGATAATGCTGATAAATTTAGTGGGCTTAATGAAGATGGAAGCCCAAAAAGTGCAGGAGAAAAAAATGACAAAGCAAAGTGATTTTAAGAAATTACAGAAAGAAAATGAAAAGATAAGAAAAAAAATAGATGAAATCTTGCAAAGACATTTATCCACGATAGATGATGATTATTCAGATATTAAAGAGTGGATTGATGATTTGGTTGAAAATGAACTACAACAGGAGGAACTTTGTAAATGAATAGAGAAGAAATGATAGAAAAATTGATAGAAAAAGATATTGAAAATATCAAAATGAATATGGCTAATGGCGACTATGAGTTTTTAGATAATATATTAAGAGGAGAAGGTTTTACACCCTATAATCAATTAACAGATGAAGAAATTAAACAAGAATTTGACGAGGAAATTGAAGATGAACTGCCCTAATTGTAATGAAGAAATGGAATATATTGAAACAGATAGTAGGCAAGAGTGGTTTGAAGAAACCTATGCTTGTAATAATTGTCATAAGAACTTTGTAAGGAGAGTTGAGTTTAAACCACAAAGCGAGTTAGTTGCGAGTGATGAACTTACTGAAATAAAATGATTTCAGAAAAAGAAAAAAGAAAACTTGCTTTAATGGAATTAGAGGGAAAAAAGACAAAGTTTTACAAAATGAAAAAGATTTGGTTTGTTGAAGCAGAAGATATGCATAAAGCAATAGAAAAGATTAAGAGAAGAAAATGTGACAATAGCGAATATACACAAATAACATTTAAAGAATATCTATGGGAGAAAAATGGGAGTTTATTATAAAGTTGCTGATTTCACAAATAAGAAGATTATAGATGGGTATAGTGCTAAACTCGGAGAATGGGATGGAAATAGTTTTGACCAAGCAGTTGTCGTGAATTATCTTATTAACAATAAAGATTACCCTATTGAAATAAAATTTGTGGCAGATGAAACAGGAGAGTGGGATGATTGCGATGATGCAGAATTTGAAGATGTTACTGCTGAAATAATTTATAATATGTTTGAAGGTGGCTATTTTGCAGAATATAATAAGCATATTTGGAACTCAGAATATATTATGAAACATATATTAAGAAAATTTCAAGAAGCAGATATGGAAAATGATTTTCACACAATCTGTGATAGAATACCTGAATTTGACGAGTTCAGAAAGAAAATGGTTTGCGAGGAGTTAGCAAGATGAGTTGGGATAATAAAATACCTTTTGACAAAAATGGAAATTTAATGCATTATGCTGATAATAATTGGGATAAGGCAGATACTTGGAAAAATAATTATACATTTAAAGATATTTTACATATCAAAGATTATGTAAGAGGGCGTTCAGCCGCCTATATTTATTTAATCTCAAAAGACAAAAAAGGATATCCTATGTTCTTGAAAGATTTTTTTGAGATGATACCAAAAGTTATAATCAAAAATGGAACTATCTATGGTAAATGGACTTTCTGCAAACGAGGGCAGAATTTTGGAATAAAATGGCAACAATCACGAGCATTTGTCCTGAATGTTTTTCAAAGAAATTTTACCAATTAAAAGACAAAAGTTGGATTTGTAAGGAATGTGGGTTTAAATACAAAAATGAAAATAATACACTTTCAAGAAAAAAACGCAGATAGATATTTTGTCTTTAATTCTGATGAAGAATTAAAAAAGATATTCTTGAAGATTTTAAAGGAAAGGCAAAAGGAAGGATATTTTAATGAGGATTATCTTCACAAAGAAAAAGCAACAGAATTAATCAAAAATGGAGAAAAATGTTCTGTTTGGGGATTAAGAGCATTTTTTAATCTCCGAAAAGATTATGAGTATGAAAATTATGATATTTCAGAAGTGGAGAGCATAAAATGAGTACACGAAGCAATATATTAATAACAGATGGACAAGAAAAACTCTTGTTTTATAAGCATAGTGATGGATATCCTACAGGACAAGGCGTACTCTTAAAATATATGCAAGGAATTAAAGATAAAAAACTCCGAGATAATGTTTCGCAAAGTGCAGGGTGGCTAATAGTATATGGTTATCTTGAAAATCAAGAGGATAGAAAAGATTTCCCACCCTGTCCTGCTTTTGATTGGAAAGTAGGTTCATACGAACCAACTGATTTTTATGGAAGCGATATTGAATATTTTTATATTTGTGATATTAAAAAAATGCAGATAGAAGTTTTTTCTGCAAATTTCCCTTATGAAGATGAAGATAATATCAAAAATCTGCGAGATAAAGAAGAAATAGAAAAAGCAATAAAGAAAGGGTGGTTAAGAAAATTAGGAATAATCAAAGATTTCAAAATGGAAAAGTTAAAAAGGATAGAGGAGAAAGAAAATGGAGATTAAAAAGAGAAAAGTTCAAACATATAAAGCACAAGAAGAAGAAATAGAAGTCTATGTATCTGAAGACAAACAAGAATTTAATAAAAAAGAAGATTGTTTAGCCCACGAAGAAGAATTAAAGATAATTAATTCAATAAAAAAGAAAGAATTAAACATAAACATTTATAACTTTCCAAGTATCACTTTTTGGTACGCTTCTAATGAAGAACAATTATCTTTTATATTAAAATATCTCGGATGGAATGGAAAATATCAACATACTTATCTTAATGATAAAGGTAGTGGAATGTTAAATGTAGGGGATTGGATTGGAGTTCATATTGAGGATGGTGGCGACTATCCTGATGATTACTATTTTTACACTTGGGATTTTGTAAAAGAGAAAATAAGCAAGGGAATGGAAAACGCTGAAAAATGAAAAAACAATATTATATAAAAGGCATAATTCAAGATGGCGAGAATGAATATGAAACCGACTTCTTGATGGAATGTGAAGAAAAAGACAAAGACAAAGAATTGCATAATTTCCTCAAAGACTTCTTTGGAGAAGAAACCAAACTTGAAGATGGAATTTATACAAGTTTTTTAAGAAGTATAAGGATAAGAGATATTACTGAAATTCCTAAAGAAGATTTTGAGATTTTAAAAAAATACATATTTTTAATTTAAGATGAAAGAATATAAATTATTCAATACGGATGGAAAAACCTTTTTTGATTTCAGAAGCGAACCCGATAGCAGATGTGAGGGGTTTACACTGACTTACTGCGATAATGGAACGGTTGTGATGTCAGGAGATTATGGAACATTATGTTGGCAAAGAAATTGGCACTCTGCAACTGAAAAAGATTTCCAAAGAGATTATGGTTTCCCAAATAAAGAAACAGGGATTGGCTATTTTGCTGAAAAAGTTTGTCAATTTGGAATACCACAGCAAATAGAAGAATGGAACAAAGAGAAAGCAATAGCAGATTTGAAAGAATTTGCAAAAAGTTATGAGTTAGAAAATGATGAGAAGATGAAAAGTCTAATTGAAGAAACAGAAGGACTTGAAGAATGGAATGAAGATGGCTTTTATGAGATAAGAAACCAATATGACGATTGGGATATGTGGGAGAGCAAGATAGGGATAAGATACACCGAGCAGTTTATATTTATGTTCAAGATATTACAATCTGTTTCAGAACAGATTTGGGAAGTGATAAATAATCAAGATAAGAAAAATGAAAGAGAGCAATTAGAATTTTGTGGCATTTTAGACACTTGGTATAATGAATGTAAAGGGCAATTTACAGGAACACATCCTTTGGGGATGAGAAAAGAAGATTTGAAAAGCCAAGTTTGTAAATGGATAGAAGAAAAGAAATTTGATAAATCAAAATGAAAAATGAATTTTATTTTTTAAGCATAGTTGATAAAGATATAGAAAAGATTTGTCAATACAGCAAGATAATTGAAGAAATGTATGACAAAGATACTTTAACAGGACTTAATTTGGCTAAAACAAGGGATGGTAATTATCTTCTTGGATTAACCTTAAAATCAGAACTAATGCAAAAGACAGCGAAAAATATCGCTGAGCGTTTTAAGTTTAATAAGATTACAACAAAAGAAGAAAATTGGATTGAATTAATGACGATTGCAGAAATGTGTATTATTGGGAATTTTACCTATAAAATGATTACAGAACAAGAAAATCCCCAAACGATTAGCGTTGATATGGAAACATATAAGCGTTTGAAAGAAGCGTATGAAAAAGCAATTAAGGAAGGCAAAGAAGTTTTTGCATTTGAAAATGGAGAGTTATTAGTAAGTTATGCTAAATATCTTTTACAATATTTGGAGATGAAATTAAATGTCCACTAAAATATATGACGCTTTTGTCTATAAAGGAAATATAGAAAATTTGATGAAATGGTTATTTCAAAAGAAAGAGCAATACAAAGAACTTAAAAAAGAAGAAATTGCTCGTCTATTTAGAGGACAGAAGAAAATTCAAAAAGAAAATTATTTTATGATTGCTGAATTAATAGAAAAATCAGTAAAAAAGCAGATAAATGCAGTTACAAATTATCAAGCACAGGCAGTTATTTATTTTTACAAAAAAAAGATTTATATTAAGTTTTTTAGCGTACCATCAAAACTCTTGCCAAAGGACAAAAAATTTATTGATTTTCATTATCAAAATTCAACTGATAAACCTGATAATATCTCTAATAAAGAATGGGCATATAGAGAAAGAACTTGGGATAAAATACTCAAGCATAACACTACCTTTGGAGAAGATGGATTAACTTTTGAATTTACTCCACCTTATTTTGGATTTGAAATAGCGAGGTATATAATAAATGGAAACTAAAGTAGTACTTTGTGATGAATGTAAAAAGCAACTTGCAAAGGAAAAATGCAGGATTTGCGAGAGAGACATATGTTCAAGATGTAGAATAATCTTATCAGTTAATCTTTCTCCAAAAATAAAAAACTATGATAGTGATGAAGAAAGGAATAGTCAAGTGGCGTTAGGTAGTTGTTTTATCTGCAAAACTTGCAAAAGAAATATGAAAATACTAACAAAGAAAGGACACCAAGATATTATCCAAAAGATTGTAGAATATGTTAAAAATGAGATTGTTATTGGAGAATTAGAAGGCGAAAAAAATGAAACAGGAAGGAGTAGAAAATGTTAGACAAAACAGGAAAACAGATAGATTGGGAATTAAAGAATACTGTTCATATTTGCCACGAATGTTCTGAAAAGATGAGGAAAGACTGGCAGAAAAGAAATCGGCGCTTGAAAATCCGTGAGGGCGATTTTGTCAAGGTTGCGATTAAAGATGAAAACCAGATAATAGAAAACCTCTGGTTTGAAGTATTAACAATTAATAAAAAATGTCCGACTTGTAAATCAAAAAAGATTAAAGAAATTGAACACAAAGAGTATACGCATATCTGCGAGAAATGTGGAGATGAGTTTTGCGAGTTTGTTGGCAGATGTGATAATGTTCCTTTAGAAATAGAAAATATTAAACTTGATGGGATAACTCATTTTAAATTTAAAGATATTGGGAATTATTTACCAAAATGAAAGAAATATATTGCACTTTTTGTAAATCAAAAATAACTTACGAAAAATATATGGAATTAAAAAATGAGATAATTATTTCATTTAAAACCGATTGTATTGAAAAACCTATTGCAATTTTGCCTTGTTGTGATAATTGTAGAGAAATTTTAAATTATGCAAAATGGGGGGAAACAAATGCAAAAGAAAAATTAACAGATTATCTAAAAAATATGATAAGCCTATTTGAACTAACAAAATGATTAAGAAATTAAAACAAACAAAAGAACTTGAATTGATAGAACAAAGAACTTACTTTGTCAGAAGCAAGAAACTTAATGAGGATATATCTATTCATTCTCATTTAAAATCTGCGAGAAATCATTATAACTCTTTAATTAGAGGTTTAAAGATAAGAATGAGTTTGCCTGAAAAGATTAAAATAGATAAAAAATTACAGAACAAAGAAGGATGTGGCAAGAGTTTATTACCAAAACCATCGTATTCTCTTTGTGGAGATGCGACATATCAAGGAACAAAGATTAGGGCTTTTTGTGATAACTGCCGAAGAAAGTTTTTGGGAGTGAAAAAATGAATTTGAAAAAAATTTATAGATTAGTAATGTTGTGGGCTATGATATGTTTACCACTTTGGTTTATCTTTATACTTATCGGTGGCAGGATATTCAAAGAAAGCGATAAGGTAATTATGTTTTCCTCTTTACCTTATATTATAATAGGGATATTGATTATTATATTCAGAAATAAATTGGAAGATGGAGAAGAAAATGCGAAACCTAAAGAAATGTGAACAAAAGAAATGTGGTTTTTTGATAATGGGAATGGGTTGCAGGGCTTGTGAGTGTTGCAAAGCCGAGCCATATATGGTTGATGATAATTGCGACGCTTGTTGGAATTGCTCACACGATGAAGGGATTTTGCGATGGGATGACAACAATATTGATGAAGAAATGACTATTCAAGAGAAAGAGAAAGAAGAAGAAGAAAAAATAGAAGTGATAGCGAGGCATTAATGAGAATTAATCAAGGAGTTGTTGGGATAATAAGTTCGGTTTTAGGAATAATCTTATTTCATTATTTAGGAATGGATAATTATAATGCTTTGTTTTTTATGCTCTTTGGCTTTAGTTTAGTCAGATTTGATAAATATTGGGGAGAAAAAAATGATGACTAAAGTTGCGATTAGAGATTGTCAAGATTGCACAGAACGAATTATGATTTTATGTAGTGAAAATTCTCAAATAATTGCAGTTAGATGTCCTAAATGCTATAAAAAATTTAAATTAAAAAATAAGAAATTTATGAAAAATGGTCCATTATAGATTACCTTTCAAAGAAAATTGGAACAAGGAAATGAGAAAAATTCTTGTAGAGGAATTGAGCAAGAAGTTAGGCATAGAAATTGGTATAAGAACGAATGATGGAGTTTCTCCATATATTGAATTTGATGAGGATAGTGTTAGAATTAGAAGATTAACTCATTTATCTGAAAAAGAACAAAATAAAATAATGAAAAATGCAGAAGTTATTTATAAATCATTTGAAGATGGAGAAGAAAATGTCAAAAAAACTTTAAAAGAATTAACAAAAACAGGAATGATAGAAGGAGAAAAAGAGAATAATATTCGCCTTACTGAAAAAGGAAATAAAGTTGCAGAAGAATTTTTAGGAAATCTTAATCCTATTGAAAAAAAAATAGTTGATGAACAAATGCGTTTAGCAGGAAAGAAAGTTTGGACTTGCCCTCGTTGCAAAAAAGAAACCGAGGATATTCCAGCGATTTCAAGAAAAGATAATAAAACAGAAATCTGTACTGATTGTGGAACAGAAGAAGGATTAATTCCTGAATATCTGAATAAAGGATATTCTCTTGAAGACGCTGAGAAAGAAGCGAGGAAAGTTGTTGAAAGGATAAGAAGCCAAGAGAAAAGGTTAGATGAATTAGAAAATAAAACTTATCATACTAACTTATCAAATGAAGAAATCAAAAAGATTTTGCAAAGACATCCTAACTTAAAAGCGACTTGGACGGATGAAGCAGATTATACTAATCCACTTATCCCCTTAAATATTCCTGAAAATGACAGACTGATTAATTATCAAGTCCTGAAAGGATTTGCAGAAAGAGTGTATCTTACAATAGACAGGAATAAATTGATTGAAAACCCTTATGAAAACAAAGAAATATATTTGATGGATTATTGGCTTTCTCCTGTTTTAGAGAATGGAATGGTTTTCCAAGTTGAAGATGAAGATATTGGAATGGCATTATTAAATGATTATTTTGAAGGAGAAAGTTCTTTTCAAACTATGATTATTGATTGTAAATTCCCAATAGGAGAAAAGACATTTTATTGTTTAGGAGTTGGTTCATATTATACTGAAAATAAAATACATTATAGGGCAGTAACCACTTGTTATGAGAAAGATGGGAAAATGTATTTAGCGATGTTTGCTTTAGACAAAACAGAACTTATGGAAGATAATGGTTTTAATCTAACTCCAAAAGAAGTAAAACAATTAAGAAGTGTTGTTTTTGGTTGTTTTAATTTATTTAATGAGCAAGATGTGAAAATGATTGATAGACCTGAAAATCCCAAGAATAATATCAGGCGGAGAGAAAAGGGAAGAATTACTTTACCATCTTTTAAAATTGTGAGGATTACAGGAGAATTAAAACAATACTCTCAAAGAATTGCAACAGGGATTAAAAGACGAGGCTATAATTATAAATTTTGGGTAAGAGGAACTTATATGCACTTCTTTGATAAGAAAAAGCATAAAAGACTTTATGCTATGAAAGAAGATGAAACAGAATTATTTAAAGAAAGGACAACCAAAAATAAAGATGGAAGTATTCAAAAATGGAGATATAAGAAAGATAAGAATGGAATTATTATCAGATGGCGTAGGGCTTTTGAAAAAGGAGAAGGATTGCATATTAAACAGATGTATAAATATGGAAAATGAAAAAGGAAAGATGGGTTCACGGATTGGAATTAGATGGATTACGAGAGAATAATATGCCCTTTAAAATAATAAAAAAAGATGATTTTGACAATTATCTTATAGAAGAAGATATAGAGGTATTATAATGAAGAAAACAAAATGTGAATATTGTAATGAAGATGGGAATGTAAATGCAACTATGCCAACAGGTGCAGGGATATTTCGGGGGATTTTATGTATAAAGCATAGTTTAGAATTACACGATAATCCTGAAATCCTTTTTAAAATAATAAAACAAAGAGCAGAAAAGAGGAATATTAAATTACCTGTTAACGAAGTCGCAAAAATGGAGGAAATTTTAAATGGAAAAATTGATTGAAATCCACGAGAAAGTGAAAAATCATCCATTTAGGTTAAATCACTCTGATTGGAAAGGGTTTTATAAATTACTTGGAGAGTTAGACAAAGAATTTACAAAAGAACTCGAGATTAAATTTGAAAAAAATTACAAGATAGAGTGGAGTTATTTTATCCACGAACTTAGAAGTGCGATTTGGCATTTTAAATTTGAGTTTAATGAGGATACAGGAGAAGGAACAGGCGATTATGGTAGACTTGGACTTAATTCAGAAGAAAATATCAAGGAAGGTTATGGGGTAATTAATTCTGAAAAGCAAAGAGAAGTCATAGTAGCAATAGAAAGTTATATTCAACAAATTCATCATTTTATAGATACTAACGGAGTATTTGAAGAATATATTACTTATTATTTTGGTTGTAACAACAAAGAAGGTGAAAGCCGATGGAATAAATTTAAATTAAACAAACTTAAAAATGAGTTTGAATTTGTAGGAAAATTATAATGATACCTAAAAATAAAAAACTACAAGAATTGTATAATCAAAAGATTAATTTGATTAAGGAATTAGCCAAAATAACTAATAACATAGAAAAATGTTTAGAAAAATGTAAACATAAAATAATCAAACAAGGAGATTTTGACGGAGCAATCGCAGTTTGCGAAGAATGTGGGAAACATTTTGGTTGGTGGTGTGAAGAAAGCAAAGAGCATTTATGCAAATATGATGAAGAAGATATAGCCCACGATAATTGCATTTATTGTCATAAACCAGAGGAAAGAAAATGAATATAAATTTGTTTAATGAAGCAACAAGAATAATGAACCCTCATCCTATATATTTGGTTGGTGGTGCAGTTAGAGATTGCCTTTTGGGAAAAGAACCAAAAGATTATGATTTTTGCACTTCTGCAACTCCTGATATTATTGAAGAAAGAATACATCGTGATGGAAAACGTGCTTATTTGACTGGGAAAAGATTTGGTACGATTGGTTGTAAAATAGATGGGCAGATGATTGAGATTACTACATTTCGTTCAGAAGAATATGAAAAAGCAAACAGAAAACCAAAAGTGGCTTATGTAAAAAACCTACAGCAAGATTTGAGCAGAAGAGATTTCACTATTAATGCTATGGCGATGAGATTAATTAAAGGAAAGATAAAACTTGTGGATATTTATGGTGGGAAAAAGGATTTAGAGTTAAAGATAATCCGTTGCGTTGGAAATCCTAAACAAAGATTTAAAGAGGACGCTTTGAGAATATTAAGAGCAATACGCTTCGCTTCACAATTAGGATTTAAGATAGAAGATAAATCTTTTATAAAAATGAAGGAGATGGCTATATCCATTCTTAATATTTCAAAGGAAAGATGGATTATGGAATTAGATAAGATATTCTTATCTGAGAATATAGGTATAGGGATTGATTATCTTTTTTCATCTAATTTGATTAAATATATTATCCCTGAAATGTCGCTTCAGGAAGGATATAACCAAAAAAGCAAGTATCATAATTTTACTTTACTTGAACATACAAAAAAAGTAGTAATTGCTACTCCACAAGAAATCAATCTCCGATGGGGTGCATTTTTGCACGATATTGCTAAACCCTTTGTTATGTCAGAAAATAAGAAAGGTTACAATAATTATATAGGACACGAGATACTTGGTGCAGAGATGGTTTTAAAATTAGCAGATTATCTCAAATGGAGTAATGAACGCAAAGACAAAGTCGTGGCTCTTGTACGAGAACATCTCAAAGATAATTCAGAATTAAGAAAGTATGATAATTTAGGGAAGAAAAATGAAAACTAAAAAAATTGATTTTGTTTATAATTATTTAGAATACGAAATTCGCCTTAAATGTAAATGCAAAAACGAGATTATTATTAGTGGAGATGATGATTGGAGAGGTAACATCTGCCCTAAATGTAAAAGAAAATATCAGTTTCAATTAAATGGAAAAGTGAAAGAAATTAAGGGAAAAAATGATAAACGGAATAGAAACAAGCCCATCAAATAGAGCAAATTGTATTAAATGTAGGCGTCCTATCCTCAAGGGAGAACTGAGAGGCAAAATCTATAATGACAGATTTAATAGTTTCAATTTTGTATGCGAAGAATGTGCATATAAAGAAATTTTATCAAATATTGAGGAATTACAAAAGATGAAACAAGAATTAGAATTAGTAGGAGTAACAGAGTAGTCTCTTTTACCGCTACTCCATAATTGACCATTTTACGCATAAAAAAGTTTAAAATTTGATGAAAAATGATAAAAAATATAAAAAATGCAAAGATTTATAAACCACTTTTGAGTGACAATAAATGGAGAAATGAACTATGAAAAATGAATTAAAAAATCCAAGATTTTGCAAGATTTGTAACAAAGATGTAAATATTTACCAATTTAAAATTGGCAGTAAGAACTGCAAAGAGATGTTGGTAAGTGATGAGGGCATTTTCTTTGGTGGTTTCTGGTTCTGTAATGATTGTTGGGATTGGATATTGAATACTCCAAAAAATATCAAATGGGATATAATCAAAGAACAAGTCGCTATTGAAGAACCAAAGAAAATTGTGATAGACTTATTGAGAGGATTAACAGAAGAACAGAAAGATTTAATCAAATATCTGACTGCGAGATTTAGGAATAATAAAGGTTTTACCCCATTAGGATTTTCTCTTGATATCAAGACAGGCGATTTATATTATTTTGATAAACTAATTTCATTCACAGTTCCGATGGAAAAGAAAATTGAAAAAGAAATAATCCAATTAAATAAATCAGGAGGAAAATACGATGCAAAAGATACTCTGTAAAATAACAGGAACAAGTCCATTATTGATGAACAGATACAACATAGAAAAACAACTTGATAGCAAGAAATTGAAGAGAGTTATTGTTCAGCATATCCCAGAAGAAGAAGCAGAAGAAGCGGCTTATTGGAGTAGCACAGGTAAACGAGAGTTGGTAATACCAACTGGCGTTATTTACGCGGCGTTACTGAATGCGAGTTCATTCCATAAGATTAACAAGCGTTCTGCAAGAACAATTTTGGCTGGGGCAATGCGAGTGGTTGCTTTAGACGGCTCTGAAGAAATCAGATTAGGCACTGACAAGTATGTTATAGATACTCGTGGTGTTGTAATCAATAAAGCAAGGGTCCCTAAGTCCAGAGCAAAGTTGGAGAAATGGCAGGCAGAATTTTATATCGTTTTCAACGATAATTTAATTCCTAATGCAGAACACATCCGACCAGTTTTGGAAGAAGCAGGACAAAGAGTTGGAATAATGGATTTCAGACCAAACAGAAGTGGTTGGTTCGGCACGTTCGAAGTAGATAAGTTCCAATTAGTAGAAGACAAGAAGAAAGCCAAATAAATGCTCTTTACAAAGAGTAAGTAACCAGAAATGGTTACTTATGGGAGAGTAGAGGAGTGGTTTCCCTCGTGATTAAGTATAAGTTCGCCCACTGCCGTTATAACAGAAGGTAAACTATACTTAATCAAGTAGGTGTGGTTCAAATCCCACCTCTCCTATTTTTTTGGTGGAGTGTAGTGCAAAGTGGTAGCGTCCTGTATTGTTGACTATTGTGCAGTTCTGCAAAGTTAGGTAAGGAATTATAATCAATTCAATCATATTTCGGTATAGTCCAGCGTGGCTCGGTAGTCCACTGTCCTGTACTGTGAAGCAAGGTAAGGAAATTATATTCATATTCAAGTGAGGGTAGGTGTGGTGTTGTCAAGTAAAATACTGCACGGTGGGGTTTGTTAAGGCAATGAAAAAAAATAAAATGCAAGAAAGATATATGAAGTTAGGAATTTGCAAGAGATGTAAAAGATTACGTCCAATTTATCAAGTAGCGAAGCAACTTTGTGCAAGTTGTAGGCAACTTGAGAGATTACACGAAAGTCCTAAAAGATATCAAGAATTTTTAGCAAAACAGAGAAAAAGAAACAAAAAGAATCGCAAAGCCAAGAGAGAATACAACTATAATTATTATAGAACAGGAGATAATGCAGAAAGAATGAAAGAATATGCCCATAAATATTATCAAGAGAATAAAGAAAAATGCGATGAAGCAAGTAAAAAATGGAAAAAAGAACATCCTGAAAAAGTTAAAGCAAGTCAAAAAAAATATTATAATACTCATCAAGAAGCGAGAACAATTTCTCATAGAAAATGGGGTGAGAAAAAGAAAATGTTAAATAAATCAACCAAAAATTCTGAAAGGAGGATTAGTGAAGAATGAAAAAGATACAACCACCCACAAATAAATTGGTTAAGATAAAAGATATCGGTATAGATGAAAAACTTTATCCAAGAGCCCACGTTAATTACCAAACTCGTTCAAGATACTATAATGCAATACAATCAGGCGCAATTTTACCACCTATCTGTGTTGCAAAAATAGAGAATGGAACGAAAAAATTTAGTTTGATTGATGGAAGACACAGAATTGAAGCGATGACAGGATTGGGAGAAGAATATATCCAAGCCGAAGTCTATGAAGGATTGACCAAGAAAGAAATCTTTATCAAAGCAGTAGAACTGAATACAATTCACGGAAAACCATTTGACGCTTTTGAAGTCGTTGGGATAACCCAAAAGTTAAAGGATGATTTTAAGATGACCTTAGAAGAAATTTCTGCAATTGTCAGAATTCCTGTTGATAAAATCGAGCCTTTTGTTGCAAAGAGAATAACTCGGATAATAGAAACTGGTGACCCAGTTGTCTTGAAAAAACCGTTATATGACTATGCAGGTATAGATATATCAATTAATGATAATCTACCTCAGGAACAAAAGAAACTTGATGGGATTGCACAAATAAAGATGATTGAAGGAGTTATAACTTTAGTTCGTGGCGGATACATTTCCAAAGTTGATGAAACTGTTGAACATCGTTTGAAGAAACTGTATAAACTGCTTAAAGCAAGATTTGAGGGCGAAAGTAACATTAATAAACTCCCTAAACCTAAAAAGGATAGGCAGAAGAAAAAATAACTAATCATACTTCTTGATGAGGGAAGTTGTGGTGTTGTCCTGTGGTGTCCTGTCACGTAATGTGGAGTTCGGTAGCGTACTGTATTGTTCTGTCCTGTATCGTATGGCAAGGAGTTTATTATGAAAAAGGATAAAACATCAAAGATTGATGAAGCAAGAGAAATAATCAGCGAATTAAAGGTTAAAGATTTTAAAGAAGAAAATCTTATTATTGCTTTAACCAAATTAAAGACATTATTGGATGAAACCTTTGAACTAATTAAATTCAGGAAGAGTAGAGATTTACCTTATGTGATGAAAGATGGCAATATTTAATATGGATGATATCGAAAAGCGAAGGCAAGAAGAAGCAAAGAAAAAGATATCGAGAGATGCTTCTGACGTTGTAGAAGAGGTTATCAATAATCTTGAAGACGCTTTGAAGAAAAAGAAAGCAGAAAGAAACAAGAAGAAACCATTTTGGTTAAAATTCTTTAAGTTTCTTGGAATAATTATATTATTAATATTTATACTTGATTTATTATTTGGGAGTATTTGGTTATTGAGATTTTTCATTAAATCGCTATTTCATATTTAGTTCGGTTTAGTTCAGTAATCTGCGTTAGCGTATTGCTGTGTCAGGTTTTGTAATGTAATGCGAGGAAAAATCAAATATGAAAAATGATGAAAGATGTAAATTCTACAATAGCAGATTTAGAAGTTGTTGTCATAAAGACAATAGCGATAGGAGGAGCAGGAAACGGTGTGGACATTATCGCTTACTCCGAAAGAGGTGTGAAGATGAATTTTGTCCTTTGAAAAATGATAATTAATGAAAGATTAAAAAATATGAAGAATGAAGGAAAAAGACTAATTTTCCGAGGAAGATGTGCTGAATGTGGAAAGAAAGTCTATATTATAGACCATCATATGATTACCAAAAAACTTTTGAAATACCTTATTGAAGTTGGTGGATTTTGTAAAAAAGATATAATCACATTAAGAAATCAATTAAAAGTAAGAATTTGCGAGGAATGTGAAGAAAAATTTCATAATGGGGAGTTTTATAATGAACAAAGAAAAAGAAAATGAATTGGCCTTAGCGGAATTGGGAGACAAATTAATGCAAGAGAAATTAGAACTTAAGGAAGAACTCAAGATAATAGATATGAAAATTAAAATCCTTGATAAAAAAATCCAAAAGCAAGGGAAAGAAAAAGCAAATCCTAATTTCTTTTTTATGAAGTTTATTGCTCAAAATAGAGGATATAGGGTTATGAAAAGATTAGAAGAAATCGAGAAGGAGAATAAAAAATGACAAATTTGATAATTAATAGTTATAAAAGAAATCTTCCAAAATTTGAAGAAATTTATAAATTATATACAGAAATCGTAAACTTAAACCGCAAACACGATGAAGTTATGACCAAGGTTATAAGATATTATAATATCATCTTCAAAAATATTTCTTCTACCAGAAAGATAGTCCGTTTAAAAGGAAGGAATAAAGCTTTTGTAGTGACCAAGACAGGGTTAAGTCAGAAAGATGAATATCAAATTAATTCAATTAGTCTTACTGCAATTCCAAAAATAGATTTTTTTAATGATTTGGTTCTGATTTCAAAACCTGAAAATAAAAAAGAATTTAAGAAAGTGTTATCAAGACAGAAATATAAAATATTCTGCAATTTCTTAAAAAAAGCCAAATTATTAGAAATAAAAAATTCATTTGAAATAGCAAATGCAAATAAATCTGTATTAGAATACAAAAAAATACAAACTCCTACGATGATAGAAAAAATAATCTTAAATTATACAACTTTAGAGATATACCCAGCCCATTTTGGAGGTAAAATCCAAATCCCTTTATATGGTTTATCTTTTGATAGTATGTCTTTATTAGAACAGATATTCCCTGAAGCAAAAAGACTATTGAAAACAGCAAAGAAGAATAAAGAAAAAGAGATTGAAAATCTGCTTAAATTTATAGAATATCTTAAAGTAAAATTTGAAAATCAATTAGTTTTAGAAGAATTATATGCAAAACCGAGAAAAGATATATTCAAAGATTAATAATAATCATTAATGTCCTGTCTGGCTGCCAACTTTGGAGAAAGGTATAAATAGCCATTTATCTTAATTAATATTCAAGCGTTGTTTGGAACTGTATGGTTCTCCAACGTATTGTTATGTGAGGCGAAACAAGGTATGGAAAAGAAAAATGAAAGTCAAAGATGCATCCTTTGAGGATACACACTGTTATTTTGCATTATGCGAGAATTGTGGCTCAAAGGTATGGTTTGAAGATGAGAAAGAAGTAAATTCGCTTGAGGAAGACGGCTCACAATTAACTAAAAGAACTATCCAAGATTTTTTGGAAGATTTTGATTATGAAGAATATCCAAAATGTTATGAATGTGAAAAAAAATTAAGCATTATATCTTTTAAAACAATTCCAAAAAATGAACGGAAAAAAGTATTCAAAATGTCGAATGAAGAAAGAAAGCAATGGATGATTAATTTGCGAGTATTCAAGAATTTGGCTAAGGAAGAGTGGAAAGATTTAGAATAATATATCATATTTTCCTGTATGGTATTGTATAAATATCGTCTGGTTCGGACTGGTTTTGTTGGGGGGGTACTGTCCTGTTAAGTTCGGCGCTGTGCGGTTTGGATAAAAATGAAAGAGGTAACAATATGAACCAACAAAAAATAAATGAAAAAATTTTGGATGAACTGCAGTTCGGATTTAGTTGCGAGAAGAAGATACACGACGGATGGAAAGAATTTGAACGATTTAAGAAGCAGAAAGACATTCCTAAAAATCTCACTAATGTTTTAAGACAACATTTTGGAAAATGGCAATATGTCTATCATTCAGAAAAAGGAACAATTTCATTAATTAGGATATCTATCTCTTTCCCTTTAAAAGGCAAGGATAAATGGACTTGGGAGATGTATAGTAATGAAACATTATTTCCTGATGTTATTAGATTTAGAACTAAGAAAGAAGCAGATAAGGCAATAAGAGAATATCTTTGTTGTAACTAAAGAGGCACGAAAGGTTTAAAAAGGGGTTTTGCATACGATTAATAATCAAAATAAGAGGTGTCAAATGAAAAATGGAAGAAAAAATAATAGAAATACCGATAAATAAGGTTAAACCCAACCCAAATCAGCCAAGGAAAGAATTTAATAAAGAAGAATTAGATGAACTTATACAAAGCATAAAAACAAATGGGCAACTTACCCTATTACAGTTTATAAAGAAAAAGATTATTGGATTATTGTTTCGGGAGAAAGAAGATTAAGAGCAATCAAGGTGCTTAAATTAAAAACAATAAAAGCAATAGAAAAGAAATATACTGATGAAAAAGCAAAGAAAATTGAAGCGATTGTAGAAAATATACACCACGAAGCATTAAAAGAAGAAGAAAAATATAAGTATTTTAAGGAAATAATGGACACAGAAGGTATTAAGACTCTTTCTGAATTATCCAAAAAAACAGGTGTTGCAACAACAAGTTTAAATAATTTATTTGAGATTTATGAAACGAGACAAAGTCTTGATAAGGATTTGCAAAAAGAAGCAACATCTGCCGTTATTCTTGAAACATTAAGACTACCCAAATCAGAAAGGGAAAAAGTCATCAAATATGCTACAAAAAAGGATATTGGCGGTAGGCCCGTAAGAGAATTCGTTAAGAAATTAAAGAATATAGACAAAGAAGAAGTAAAAGAAGCATTATTCAAAGAAGATATTACTATGGAACAAGCCGAAAGGATTACCAAATTGAATACGCCTGAAGCCAGAAAGAAAGCCATAGAAGAACATAAAACTATTCAAGTTATTGAGAAGGGTGTTGAAAGGAACATTAAAAATCAGATGACGGCTAAAGAAAAAAGAGAATTAGAGAAGAAGTTGATACAAATTCATCAGATGAATATGTCACTGCGAAATGCAGTTACGGATAGTTATTCTGCAATAGAGAAAACATTAAAAATAATCAAAACTATGATAATTAGTATTCCTTATATGGACGAAAAGGAAAAACATAAATTTGATATAGAACTTGGGCGGCTACTTGAGATATTAGAAAGAGGTTCTCAGTTGGTTGACCAAATTAAGGAGAAAATGAAAGATGAGTAAAGATTTACGAATTCCAATAACGATGGAAATTCCTCCAGAAGTATCTTCAGCAGTCGAGGATAGAGTTTCTGAAGACGTAGCCTATGTAGTTGCACGAGAAAAGGCAATAGAAAAAACATATAATAATCTCAAGAAGCGGACTTCTATCAGAAAATTAGGAGAATATCTTTTAAATAATTGGACTAAAGGAGAATTTATCATAAGTGACATCTGTAGAGCCACTGGCTCAAAAGAAAAATGTAATAAAAATGCATATTGCTGATTTAAATTTTTGGAGGCAATTCCCCTCAAATTAATTCCCGTTCCAAAAAAAGCAGGGCATTTACAAAGTGTGTTAAAGGATATTAATATTACTGAAAAGTATTTGAGAAGAAAATCAAGGACTATTGCAAGTATGGAACAAGTTTATGAGAATATGGACAGTCAAGTAAGGGTAAAAAAAGAAGAATATGCTCATAAGACAAGTTCTAAAGTAAAAGCAGAGGCAAAAGAAAAAGAAAAAGAAAAGGAACAAAATAATCTCGATTAATTGATTGTAAGGAAGATAAGATAAAATAAATAAAAACGAAACATTTAAATACCCATTTATCGTCTATTATTAAACTTAATGAACAAGGAAAAATGAAAATAAAATTAAGCAATAACTCAACATTTGAAATCCACGACGAGATATTGACTATTGAAGAATTCTTAACTCTTGCGGATAAATTAAGAGAATTAACTTTATTATCACGAGGATTTGAAGAACAAAAAAGTTTTCAAATAATCCCCTCTCCTTCTCCAGAACAAGAATTTCAAGTTCCTGAAACAGAAGAAAAAAAAGAAACAGAACAGGAAGACTTGCCTTTGGATGAGAGAATTTATAAATTAAAAAAAGAAGGAAATGAATTTAGCCAAATTGCAAAGGCCTATAATATTCCTACATCAGAAGCAAGAAGACTATTCCAAAGAGTTTATCAGAGAAATTGGATGAGGAAAAATGCTAAAAAAACAAAAGGAAAAGAAAAAGAAACAACAGGTAAAAAAAGGAAAAGAAGGGCTCCTTTTGGAATGAAATGGACAAGCAGAGATGAAGTCCTTAATGCAGTTAAAGTTCATTATTTTGGAACAGCAAAAGATAAAGAAAATATTGCTCGAGCAAGAGGGAAACCTTGGAATGATATAGTTAAGAGTTTTTGGAATTTATGTAAAAGATATAATATCAAACCTGCGGATTTAGGATTAAAGAAATGGGGCAAAGTGCGAGGAAAGAAAAATGAGATACCAAAATTCTCGGCTCCTGAAGCGGTTGTTCAAAAAGATGAAGTATTAAGCATAGCAGAAAAGCAATTTGTCGAGTTCTTTAACAATTATTTAAACAAAGGTGGTAGCGAAACTGAACTTAGACAAGCAGTATTATTATTAAGAGAATGGTTAAAAAGTCAAGGGAAAGCAGGAAGTGTTCAAGAAGTGCTTGATTTTCTTGGAGCAAGGGTAAAATCATTAAGACCCCTTATTCAACCTGCAAAACTTGAAGAATGGTTTAGATAAATAAAGGAGAATATTGGTTATGGATTTAGATAGATGTCGTGTTATAGCAGTGCTTGGAGATATTGATACTTGTAAAACAAATCTCGCAATCTACTTGTTAAGGCAATATCGTGGAGACCGACAAATTTATTTATTGGGGTATCCTAAACAAATAGATAATTTTAAAACACTTACAAATTTTAATGATTTATTTAAGATTTCTGACGGAATTGTGTTTATTGATGAAATTCAAAGATTTATCAAGAGTTATGAACATCATAAAAATACAGCGTTACAAGAATTAATGAGTTTCTTTGCACATAATAATTTAACTTTGATTATGACTACTCAACTTTCACAATTTATAACAAAAGGAACTGAAGCATTTGTTGATACTTGGTGTTTCACAAGAATAAGTGATATTCAAAGTCTAAAAAACGGAAGCAAACCTAAACGAATAATCCAATCAACAGTCCATCCACGCTGCACTTCTTGGGCTTTGGCCTTACCACTTGGAGAATATTTAGAACATAATGATAATAATTTACTTGGTGATAATGGAGTCAAAAGTTTTCCAAATCAAGGAATTCAGAAAGATTGGCGAAATAAAATTAGTTTTGAAGATGACCAAACTCAAAATTCCCAACAAAATTCCCAAAAAAATAGCGCGGGAAATTCCCAAATTTCTTCCCAAAAATCCCCACAAAATTCCCCAAATCAAACTGATTTAACTATCCAAACTTCTGAAGTTGAGAATCATGAGAGCTCTAATGACCATTTTACGCTTAAAAATAAACAAAATTTGAGGAAAAATGGAAGAAACTAAAGAAAATTCATTAAAAAAATCGGGGAGTCGTAGTAAAAGGTTCGATTCCCTTGATTAATGACTATTTTATGCATAATTTTCTATTAAAAATATAAAAAAATGGCTATAAAATCACATTCAAATTAAATTTGGAGGAAATACGAAAATGGTAGACTGGTGGGGCATCAACGATGCCGCTTATGCAGATGAAGAAGTAGAAGAAGTTGAAGATACCGATACTGATACTGAATAAAATCATATTCAAGTTAAGTTAAGTATTGTATTGCAAACTCTTGTATTGTAACGCATTGTCCTGTAAGGTTTTGTTTAGTTTGGAATTTAATTATAATCATATTCGAGGCTGAGTCAGGTGGGGTGGCGTCCTGTCCTGTATTGTATGGTACTGCTTTGTATGGAGTTTTAAATAAAATGATGAGCGAAAAACAATTAAGAGAAAAAGTGAATTACTTAAAGAGAGAACTAGCGATTTATGAAGAAATCCTGAATACCAAAAAGGATGGAAGTATGGGGAGACCGAAAGGTAGCGTAAAATATACCGATGAGCAAGTTGCTTTCCTGAGAAAAAATAAAGATGTGCTTATGAAAGAATTAATTTTAATGTTCAATTTAGAATTTAAAACAAATTATCCTCCACAAACAAGGGCATTATATAATTTTATGTGCAGAGAAGGAATTTTAGAATATGAAGAAAGAAAATAAAATAAGAATATTTAGAATTATTGGGGTAGTAATTTTATTGGTTTGGTGCATTATTTATGCTTACACAATGGTTTGGTCGTTTAGTCAAGTAAATTTATCCAAAGCGCCAAATGAAGTTTTTTATTATATATTCACACCAGTCTATACTTTATGTTTTGGTTTAATAGGGTTTCCAATTGTTGTAGCAATATGGAGCCTAGGAAGAATTTAAATACCTAAACATATATAGGATAAAATGAAAGATGAAGAACAATAAAAAATGGTTAAACATGGATTTATATTAGGATGGGTAATTGCTTGGGTACTTGTTTCTTATTGGAAACAATATATAGAACCAAAAGTAGGATTTTGGTGGAGTATTGCATTTTTTTTCTTTGGATTAGTTTTTGGAACAATTATCCAAACTGTGATGGACAGAGCCGAGAAAAAAAGAAAAATGAAGAAGGAATTAAAAAATGAAGAAGAAGAAAGAAGATATTAAGAAAAAAAATAAGAAAAAATCAAGACCGATTACTGTCAGTGATATGTGGGATTTTATTGGATGTCTATTCTTCAGTGCTTTGTTTGGGCTTTTTGCTTTTCTATTAGGAAATTATCTATATCATTGTAATTGGGCTTGTGAGGGAAATAATTGTGAAGGGATATTTTTACTTGGATTTGGAATTATTGGGCTTATCGTTCTTGCTTTGGCCTTCATTTCTGTCGTTTGTTTTATTATGGCTTGGACAGCACTATTATCAGAAAAATATGAAGGGACAGAAGAAGAATGATGAAAAAAGAATACCTAAAATGTGAAAAATGTGGGAAGATTATTTTTCAAGTGAAAAAAATAAGAGATACAAAAGATGGCGGGATGTTTGCAAAATTGATTTGCTCTAAATGTAAAACAAGGTTAGTGTTCCCAAAGGGCATAACCCAAGTAGTAATTCAGAAATATGACAAAAAGAAAATATAAATTGGCCATAACAATTATTGGAGAAATAATGTTCTTTATAGTTTTACTTTTACTCTTTACTTGGTTATGGCATTTTATTGGGATTACTGCTGAAGATTTCTATACAGGAAGATTTTGGTGGATTTTATTTTGTGTAGTTGGTTTGATGTTATGGGAATTATTTAAAGATAAATTCAATAATAGGTGGTGGAATTAATGTTAGATACAGATACAGTAGAAAAATTTCTGAAAGAATCAAATGCGATTGAAGGCGAATATTCTAATGAAGCATTAGAAGACGCTAAAGACGCTTGGTATTTTGCTTTAGATAATTGTGGGGCTATTGACTTAAATTGTATTAAATCAATTCATTCAAGGTTGATGAGGAGACTTAATCCAAGGATTGCAGGGAAATTTAGAAAATGCGATGTTTGGGTTGGGAATAGGAAAGGAATTAATCCTGAAGAAATAGAAGAAGAATTAAGATTATTAACTAATCCTGGAATTTATCCTGTTTTATCAGAAGAAGCAATAAAAGTATGGCACATCAGATTTGAAAAGATACATCCTTTTGAGGATGGAAACGGAAGAACTGGCAGGATACTTATGAACTTGCAAAGGAAAAGATTAGGGCTGCCTATATTAATTATCCACGAAGGCAAGGAACAATTTGAATATTATAAATGGTTTAAAGGAAAATGTTAGAAAAATCAGTTAATCAATTTGGGCAAGAGCAGATTATTGATAATTTTGATAAGATAATCAAAATTGGTGATAAATTTCTCCAGGTAAGATTAATCAAAACAAAGAGATGGAAAGAACGAAATTCTAGATATGGGCGGTTTACAGAACCGATGCCAAGAGCCAAGTTTGTTAATCCAAAGGATAATCCTTATTATTTAATAAGAAAAAACGATTTGATGGAGTTAAAAAATGGAAAAAGGTAAAGTTAAAAGTTGGTATAGTTGGTATAATGCTATCTTTGTAAATTGGTTTGGTTTGAAATTAATGATACCTTTTGCCTTATACTTTTTTAATTTCCACCTTGGGCTTGTTGGAATGTTTCTTTGGGCTGGATGTTATCTTTATAATTTTAATAAATTTATAAAAAATGAAACGAACTAAAGACGGCGGAGCAATTTTGGAACCTGAAGGGATTAAATTAACAAAATATGAGTTTGAGAGAGGCAGGCTTATTAGAGATATGATAAGAACAGGAGCTGTCGGACTAACCGCAGTATTTTGTTTAATTTTTACTGCTCCGATAGAATTAGTAATTGCTATAATTTTTCTAGCAATTGGTTGGAGGTTAAAAGCAGGATGGTAAATGAAAAAATTTGTGAAGATTGCAAGAAGAACAAAGCAGTTCTGCAATATAGTGACGAACCTCTCTTGACTCTCACACACGGATGGGGTGGGCGATGGATATGCAGGCCCTGCTTTATCAAAAGAATTGAAAAGCATATTGTTGATTGCCGGAAGCAGTTAAAAGAAGAAAAAGCGAAGTTAAGGAAGGAAAAATGGAAAGAAAAAATAAAAATCAAAAAAAATTAAAAGAAATAATGAGCAAAGATTTTATTAAGGGACTTGAAACAGGATTAAAAATAGCCGAGGATGTGGCAAAGAAACAGGGTTATGAATTATCTTTTCCAAAAGTTGATGAGATGTTAATTGAAAAATGCGAGAAGAAAAATGAGAATAAGAACTGATGAAGATGACTTGAAGATGAAAGAAATGTTAGAAGACCGAAGAAGGACAGAAAAAATTGAGAGCGAACTAAGGAACAAAAAAAGACCTTGGTTCATAAGACAATGGTGGCATAGAAATATTATTCAGTGGGCAAGTCTATTTATTGGTATTCTCTTTGGAGTCTATACTATATTAAAACCAACAATATTTGGAAAACCTTGGGATTGGGCTGATTTAATTATTATGATAATGGTTGGATTTAATATTAATATGTGGTTATGGGGCGGACTTTTTAATAAACAACAAGATTTTATTGATGAATTATTAGAACTACAACAAAGATTGCTTAAATTTACCGGCGGGTTAGTTGATAGTATAAGGTATGGCAGACCATATATAGATTAATAAACCTACTATCTGAAGTAAATAGATTTTAACCCCATTGAACCTTTCGAAAGGTTTAAATATACCTTTTTTCTAATACTAGTAGATTTTATAATGAAAAAACAAGGGATGATGAAAGAGATGATAAATTTCAAGTTTCTTAAAAATAACTGAAAGGAGGTAATGAGATAGATGAAATTTAAAAAGATTGTATCTATATTGGGAGGGGCTTTATTGCTCGGAGCAACAATCGGAGGTGCGCAGTTAATCAGTAGTTATACTGCAAGTTCTCTGAAAGATATCTCTAACCCATCAATTGTATATGGACAGAATGCAGCGGCATCTGACCAAGTAGGAGCAATTGATATACTTACTGCTTTGAATAATAGTAATTCAATAATTTCTACAAATGCAACTACCACCTCAGGAGAAATTCAAGCAGTAGAAACGTCAAGTCAACCACTATATCTTGGAGATTTGATGAATGATACCAAAACTACATTTACAAAAGACCAATTACCAACAGTACTCGCAGATGGACAACTATCAGATAGTGATGGAAAAGATTATGATTACAATTTGAGGATAAACGTCCCAAATTCTAAAATAGTCTATGGAGAAGGGCCAGATAATCTTGACCCACCAGTAATATTTGCCGATTTTAATAGTCCTGATATAGCATATGATATGAGGATAGTCTTTCCTAGTGCGATAGATGCATCCAAACTAGATGGCGAACAAATAGGGTTATTTGGAAAAACTTATACTTTTAGCAGTAATACAGCAGATTTAACAAATACAAGCGTCATTTTATTTGAAAATACGCAGGTATTAAGAGTGAATGATGGAGCGAGTGTAACAAATAATGGACATACATATCAAGTAGCAGTTGAAGATACTACACATGCTATCGTTTATGTAGACGGAATATCAAAAACAGTAAGAGAAGGTTTTTCTGGAAAAATCAATGGGGTTGACATTTATGTAAGAGAGATATTCGGACCAGATTATTCAGGACAACAAAGATATGTAGACCTTTATCTAAATGCTAATTCTTTGAAATTAGATAATGGGAGAGAGGTTCAGAAATCTAATGAGAATCTTCCTGGAACAAGAGTCCAATTTGTTAATTCTGGAAACAGAATAAGCGAAATAAAGATTACAGTTACACCTTATAAACTAGAGAATGATACAAGATATCTTAAAGAAGGAGAATCTTTTATTGACCCTGTTTTTAATTCAGTAAAATTCACATTGCAAGGGACTACCCCAGGATTAACAGATAGCGAGCGAGATGATATACAAGTTAGTGCAACAAGAGAAGATAGAATTGGAATTGAATTTTCTAACAAATTGAATAAACAATATACATTAGATGTATTAGTTCCAAGTTCAATAATGTTAGATGCAAATTTACATCCAATGTATAGTTCTAATTGCACTAAACAGGATTGGCATTGGGTTGACCAAACCACTACCCAACAGGTATGGAATGATACAACTAATATGACCGATACTGTAACAGTAATAACGCCAATTAATCAATCTTATTGCTCAATGCCGGGAACATATACTTATAATGCAACGACTCTCGGAATAGATGCAAATAAGAGACTAGTAGTCGAAAATAACAAAGAAATCAGAGAAGGTGATTATTTTGTAACCACAAGCGGCGAATATTCTCAAATCTGGGAAGTAGAAAATGTCAGGAGTGATGGAAAAGTAGATATCCAAGATGTTGCGGGAGGAAATACAGTAACATTGAGTATGGGAACTATTGGTTCTAGTGCTTATTTAAGCCTAGCCGATGGAAGTTCTGCACAAATACAATTAATGAATGAAACTTCTATAGTATTAAAGAGTAAAGCAGCAAATTATCTTTATACGTATAGGGGAGCAAAGATTGTATTGCCGACAGATAACTCAGGAAATATCCAAGTTGTTGAGGAAACACCTTACAATGGAGGAGATTTTTATTCCAATACTAATACAGGAAATAAACTTGGAAATACATCATTGAATTTTACTTGGGTTTATCAAAACAGCCGTTCTGGTAGAGATATGTTCCTAAAAGGAACAAACTATGGTATAAAAGGAATAGATTATTGGACTGGTGATGTTGGAGATAGTGATGCTTATTCAGTAACAAAATATGGAACATTTATAAAAGAAACAGGAAGTGATGATAAAAAATTAAACATTTATTATCCGGGAGAAGCAGTAAAGAATAACTTCTATATAGGAGAAATTAATTCTGTGACCCAAACAACAACCACTAATATCGGTTCAGATATTGTCCTAGCATTAGATGCAGATACTTCCAAATATCAAGATAGAAATATCATTGTTGTTGGAGGAAGTTGTATCAATGCAGTTGCGGCTGGTTTGCTTGGTGAAGAAAGGCCCATTTGTGGCGAAGAATTCACTGCAAAGACAGGAGTAACAGCAGGACATTATTTAGTTCAGGCGTTCAATAATCCATGGAGCCCTGATAAAGTAGCGATACTTGTTGCAGGTTATAATGCAGAAGATACTACAAAGGGTGTAAATGATATCCTTGCAAACCCTATGAATTTATCAGTAGGAAGCAAAATAATTGTTTAATTTTTCTTTTTTTTCTCTTTTTTTATTGTAGTAAGACCTTATACAGATTTACACATATTTTGTTCAAATATTAGTGACAAATAAAAATAGTAATACCTTTTTGTATAAGTATTATTTTCGGTGAAACGATTTAATCAGCCTATACCAATCTCTTGCCAATTTGGACCATATCTCTTAAAATATTGATAATTATGGCATCCTGTCGGATTTTGATAACATCTATCATTATCCAATCCTTTAGCCATACAACTTGGAAGATATTCACAAATTGTGTCTGCAGTAACTAATTTGACTAATTTATCCTCTTCTTCTTTTCTATTCTTATTTTTCATAGAAATTTTAAAAAATAGAAGTATTTAAAAATAACTATTACTTATTAATTTGTTCCAAAATTAGGAACAAGATACCTTTAAATCTGTATTTGTAGTAACATTACAAATTTTAAAAAAATGGCAATAAAAATTCATAGGAGGCGTCTTAAGAATAGAACGAGCATTGATTATTTTAAGAAAAATCCTGGCTTCAAACAACTATATTATACCGCAGCGATTACTAATAATGGAAAATGTTGTATTTGCAAAAAAGAAATTCCTAAAGGAAGCCCAATATTTTGGTATTGGGACAAATTTAGAAAGGCAAAAAAAACAAAAATACCCCAAATAGAAGAAAAACCAACAGAGTTAAATATAAAAAGAAAGATATGTTTTAGATGTATAGACGAAGAGATATTTAAAGATTTACTCGCGAGATATAAAGAAGAAATAAAAAAAATCAAAGAATTGCAAAAAAGTTTTAAGCGTTCGCTTAAAGGAAAAAAATGCAAACGTGGAATAGAAAATATCTTGGTATTGGAAGAATTACGTAAAGAAGAATTTGTAAAAAACTTTAATTCCAATAAACTTCATGGCTAAATTAAAAAAACGAGATATAAATAAAGCCTTAAAAGAATTAACATTTGAGGCTGCGCCGTTATCTACAAATAAAGGGAGGTATATTCGCGGAGGTCATAATAAAAGAACCCCAAAGGCAAAAAGACACAGCGGTTGGGTAACTGCAAGGTGGGCTGAAAAAGGAGATTATCAAGAAGAAATGGCTGAGGGAAATGACCCTATTTACTTTTATGATGCGTGGCAAGACATCCATGATGGATTACCAAATTACCATAATTACAAAGATTTCACACATTTCCATCCCGGTTGTCTTGGGGACGATGAAGTTTACCTAGAGATAAAAGAACTTAATAAAAAATTAAAAAGAATGGCAAAAATTAGAAAAGCAAAATTAGCAAAGAAAAAATTATTGTCAACTTAGGCATAATCAAGGTTGGTGGGTTTATTGCCACTCTTTTCCCACCAATTTTGAGTATGAAAAAAAAACGAAAGATTTAAATATGCCTTTATACTATTCAGATTTAACAGCCGAGTGCTAAATAATTAATTAGATAAATAAAATGATTGAGTGGATAATAATAACCATCGCGATAATAGCGGGATTTTATTTCTTAACTGGGATTAGGATTATCAGACCACAATATCGCGGAATTGTTGAAACACTTGGTAAATTTACTTCAATAAGACAACCGGGATTTAATTGGATTGTTCCAATATTCCAAAGGATGATATTTATTAATATTACTGAAAGGATGACAGATATTGAGCCTCAAGTTGTTATAACCAAAGATAACTTGAACTGTAAAGTAGACCTCGTAGTTTATTTCCGAGTAAAAAAAGACCCAAAAGAGGTATTTAAATCAGTTTATGAAGTTGATGATTTGGATTCTCAGTTAGATACTTTATCAAGGACTACTGCGCGTAATGTTATTGGTACATTGCCATTCAAAGATGTCAATTCTGAGAGAAATGAATTAAACAAAAGATTACAAGTAATATTAGCAAAAGAAACTGCTGATTGGGGCGTTGAAGTTCTTAAAGTTGAATTAAAAGATGTTGTTCCACCCAGTGATGTCCAAGAAACTATGAATAGAGTTATCAAAGCCTCTAATGAGAAAGAAGCGGCTGTTGATTTTGCAACCGCTCGTGAAACAGAAGCAGATGGAGTAAGAAGAGCAGCAATTAAAGAAGCAGAAGGAAAGAAACAATCTCAAATTCTCGAGGCTGAAGGACTAAAACAATCTAAAATACTGGTTGCACAGGGAGAAGCCGAAAGAATTAGATTAGTTTATCAAAGTTCTGATAAATACTTTGTCAAGAACGCTAAAGACCTAAAACAATTAGAAGTAACACAAGCAAGTCTAGAAAATAATTCAAAGATAATCTTAACAGATAAAGGAGTTGCACCACAATTAATTATTGGTGAATTACCCCTTGAAAAGAAAAAATAATATTTGGTTTGATGCTGTGGAGTATTCTACGGTTAGGTATTGTACGATGGAGCGGGTATTGTACGGTAAGGTAAATAAAATGAAATTAAGAATTGAAGGTTCTGAAATAACAAAGAAGGATTTGTTGGAGATTGGTAAATTTATGGCTAATTATTTTGCTAATCGCAAAGATTTTATCTCTTTTTTTATTGAAGAAGGAACTCAAGATATGAATATGCAAGAATGTGAATCGTTGTTTAACAAAATGTTTGAAGGAAAGGAACATTTTGTTACTAAGATACATATTAAAGAAGACAAAAAAATAGGCGAGGAAGGAAATATTTAAAAAGGAGTGTTACTTAAAAAAATAGAGGTAAGTAATTAAATAAGAGATGATAAAGAAAAAAGTAGTGATAGTTGGGATGGGATATGTTGGTTCTGCAATGACCAATCTTCTCAAGAATCATTTTGAAATTTATTGTTATGACCCTGCATATCACCCAGGAATCAAGTATTCTGATTATGCTGATGTAATCTTCTTAAATAATATCCAGGACCATCCTAATGACGCTATCCTCGGAGTGGTTTGCACCCCAACCCCTTCTAATGAGGATGGCTCCTGCGATATTTCAAGGGTTGAAGAATCGATACAAAAATTGAAAACTCCTTTAATTCTCTTAAAAAGCACAGTGGAAGTTGAAACAACTGACCGATTAAGACTTCTTTATAAAAAAAGGATTGTGTTCTCTCCGGAATTTGTTGGAGAATCAAAATATTACAATCCTTACTTTAATGATAATATGCTAGAAACTCCTTGGGTTGTACTGGGTGGAGCCCCGGAAGATACAAAAGAAGCGCTTGAGATATTAATAAAAGTTCTTGGGCCCACAAAGAAGTATTATCAATGTTCTACAAAGGAGGCGGAGATGATTAAATATGTTGAAAATGTTTTCTTTGCAACAAAAATTACATTTTGTAATGAGATTTATAATCTTTGTGAAAAAGCAGGAATTGATTATTGGAAAGTGCGTGAAGGCTGGTTACTTGACCCAAGAGTCGGAGGAGATGGAATGCATACTGCTGTTTTCAAAGAAGAGAGGGGCTTTGGAGGAAAATGTTTCCCAAAAGATACTAAGGCGCTTATTAAATATGCAGAAAGAAAAGGTTATGATGCAAATTTAATCAAAGAAGTAATTAAGAGTAATGAACAATTTAGAAATCCGCCAAAAGAAAAGGAAAAATGCGGATATGATAAATATCTTGAAGAAAAGAAAAAATTAATTGGTATTGAAAATGAGTCCCAAAACCAAACCAATAGAACCATTGAGAAAAAAATGTGATTGTGGAAATCAGGTAAAAAACCACCATTGGCTATGCGACTCTTGTTATTCAAAACGTGCAAGAAAAAGGAATAGAAAGAAAGGAAATAAAAAATGGCAGAAACTAAAAGAATTTATAGAACGAAAGATGAAAGAAGAAAAAGAAGAATCCGAGGTACACTGGCCCTGGTCGCGATATTAATTTTTGTTTTAATGGTCGGGATTTATGTCGGTTTTGCTTTAGGTGTTCATTATGCTGCAAAAAGTTTTGTTGAAGTATTATCTTTTGTAGTAAGCAATTCTGATATTAAAATGGATATCAATATGACTCTTAATCAAACAGAGATGATGGATTATCTTATTGATAAAATGGGGATTAATGATACTATGACCAAAAAGGATTATATTCCACCATGTAATCCGAATGAAGATATACCTAGAGGGGAAACAGGAGTTCCTACCTGCATTGCTCCTCAAGAAGTAAATAAGGTTGGTCTTGCGAGATAAAATGACATGTATTCCAATGGCAACGGGAAATTTAAATTCAAAAGAATATAAATGGATTAAAATTGAAGAAGAAGGATTATCCAAGACAGGAAAGACAAAAATATTCAAAATTGTAAATAAAGATTATCCGGATATTCCATTAGGATTTATTAAATGGAATGGGGGATACAGAAAATATGCTTATTATCCTGAAGGGGATAGTTATTATGAAGAAGATTGCCTGAAAAATATCGCTGAATTTTTAGAAGAATTAAAGACTGAAAGGAGGTCAAAATGAAATTAGAAGAAGCAAAAGAAGCAGCAGGTTATATTCTAGGATACCTTAAACCTTATACTACGCAAATAGAAGTTGTTGGAAGTATTCGAAGACAATGTGCAGAATGTAATGATGTAGATGTGGTATTAATACCTAATGATAACTTTCAAAAAGCAGTAAAAGAACTTGAAAAAAGTATAAAGAAAAAAGGAGAAAAGGTAATAATATGCGAGATTGATGGAGTACAATATGATTTATATATTTGCGATAAAAAAAATTGGGACGTAATAAAATTAATAAGAACTGGAAGTCAAAACCATAATAAAAAACTTTGTCAACTTGCAATTAGAAAAGGATTAAAACTTAAAGCGGGGGGAGAAGGACTTGTTGATGGAAAAGAAAATGTAATTTCTACAAGCGAAAAAGGAATCCTGGAAAATTTATTAGGCAAATATATTGAGCCTAAGGACCGAATATGAAATTAACTAAAGATTGGAAACCATTACTTGGAATCTATTTAATAGTTAGCGGCTTAATTGGAATTATCCTTTATATGGCTTCAGATGAAGGAAGTTGGTTTTTTATTGGGTTATTAATTGGGATTGCTATATGGTTTGTACACCAAACAACTGTTCAAAAAGAACCTGAAAGGAGGAAAAAGAAAAAATGAAACGAGTAAGTAATTGGAGTTTATTAGGTTATATTCTTGGAACAGCATTCAGTATATTTAGCGCAATTAGATATTTTCTTATCTATCCTGATACAGACCGCGCATTAGTATATGTAGGTATCGGAATTATGGTTTGTGGACTTGCATTTTTGTATAATCGCAGTGTTCAACAAGGAAGAAGTATTGAAGCGATAGAAAATTATATCAGTGACAAAAATTTTGAAGAAAAAGAAAAAAATGAAAGAGAAGAAAAAAGTCAAACGGTTGAAGAAACTGAAAGATTACCAGAAAGCAATCCTGAATTATTATAAGGATTACCACAAAGGGATGAACATCTATCATTTGCAACAAAAAATGTTAGAATTAGGAATTTGCCCAAAATGTGGCTCTTCAAGCAGAAGATGGTCTAGTGGCGATGGATATTTCCCTTGTGGAGAATGTAATTTTTTGATTACACCAAATGAAATAGAAAAAGTAATATATGAATCTAATTATTTAAGTGAAAAAGCAAGGAGGAGAATCTTAAATAAAAGGTTAAAATGGAAAAGGAAAAAACAAAAATAATAAAAGTAGACGTAAGAGAAAGTTTTATAAACTTGGTTGTAGAATATAATAATGAGATTTATGAAGGAATCTTATTAAAAAAAGGCCAAATTATGAACAATGAAAAAAGTATGGATTAGTTTTGAAGATGATGGACATAAAACCGAAGGATTCTTTGAATTAATCGAGCAAACAGCAAACTACGTCAAGATTAAGTCCGGAAATAATATCTTAATTATCCCATTTCACAAAGTGAATAAAATCAAATTGAAAGGAGGTAATAATAAGGTTTAAGATTTAAGATGATATTAGGCATATTGTTGATAATTTTGGCAATATTTCTATTCTTGATTCTTCTAATTGTTGGTTGGTTTATTGGAACTTTTAATTGGTTCGTAAATGCACAACAAAATATCAAGACACAGTTCTCAAACATCAAAACGGAGTATCAGAGAAGAGCAGATTTATTTTATAATCTGGTTCAAGCAGTGAGAGCGCATACGAAATTTGAGAAAGGAACATTGGTTGAAGTAACAAAGATGAGAAACGTAAATCTTGGCGGACCAAAAGCAGAAACCGTCAAGAAGATGAAAGAAATGGATGCATTTTTCTCAAAATTACTTGTAACTGTTGAAGCATATCCGCATTTGAAATCTATTAAGCAATTTAATAAGTTTTCAGATGAAGTAAGGATAACTGAAGACAGAATCAATGTTGCGAGAACAGACTATAATGAAGTGGTAAGAGAATATAATGTAAGAGTTAAACAATTCCCTTCAAGTATAGTTGCAAGATGGAAGAATTTCAATGAAGAGAAATATTATTTGAATGAGCCAAAGACAGACTATTCTCCAAAAGTTAGTTTTGAAGATGGTGAAGATGCGATAAGATTAGGCCCACATAGATGAATTACTTATACGCTATCATCTCAGGAGGAATAGTCCTACTTGGCACAGTTATTTGTTTTGGTTTAATTTTTTATGGAAAGAGAAAAAGAGCGAAAGCAATAGAACATTATGAAAAGATACGTGATGAATTAACAGTAAGAGAACAAAAAGAAAAAGAAGAACAACTTAATGCAAGTGGCTTCTTAGACCATTTCTCTATTGGTAATCTTATTGGGGGATTTATTGCTATATTAATTGGAGTATCGTTGCTCCCCGAGATTACAAAACAGGTTGGAGAAGCGGCTAAAACCACAGAACTTACGGGAGCAACTGCTCAAATGTTATCAATAGTACCTGTATTTTTTGCATTAGCAATTTTATTTGCGGCAATTGCTACTGTATGGAGTAGTTTAAGAGGTTCTGGACTTGTATGAAATATCGCGCAAAAGGAACCATAAAAGAAAATAAACAATCTAAGGGGCGATGTGATGAATGCTTTAAAATTTGTCGAGTAAGACGCTTAATTTACTTTAAAGGAAGATTCCTTTGTCCTTATTGTAAGAGAAGAAGAAAGAATTCTGTAACAATTCCATGGCAATTTAGTTTAAAACAAGCATTAAATAAAAATTATACTTTTAAATTATATCCTGGCGGAGTGTGTAATTGTAGTTTTCCAAATGCTTTGGAAAATAAAAAAGTCCAATTGATTCTCATTAAAAAAGGAGAAACAGGAAATGGAAGGATATCACTTCAAGAAGCATTAGATAGAATTTATACGATAAAATTAGCAAAAAATGGGCATTGTTATCTTAGTGTTCCACATGTGTTAGCCAATAGTCAGATTAAATTAAAAATAATCAATGAAAATGAAAATGAAAATGAGACAATAACAACTACCTCAACTCCCTTTTTGTTATGGAGGTATAGAAAACACTAAGTTTATTAACTCTAACCTCCTTTATACTCTTTGCGCTTTATGATAAATAATTTGACCCGGGCGGTTCAGTGCGTGGATTTAGACACGTTGAACTCTTATCAGTTTGTTTGAGGCTCCAACCCTACAAACGTGCCAAGCGCGACACAATATTGGAAGATATTAGTATTTATAAATCTAATTGTGATGAACAATAATGTTTATATATGCTGTGTATCTTTAAAATAGTATCAGATGAACAACGTCGAGAAAAATGAGGTAAAATGACGAATGAATTCAAGGAAAGATTAAATAATTCCAATGAAAGAATTTATAGAAAATTGGTTTATTTCTTCGAGAAAAAAATGCCAGTACATTTCTGTCTAGTCAATGGCCCGGGGTGGAAGAATGGAACAATCAAAGAATTAAGACAAAAAGATTACACACTCGTTCTGGACGAATTTAAAGAAGGAGAATTATATTTCTTATTAGAAGAGATTAGTATCAACTCTATCAGGCCATATAAAAAACCTGAAGAATTAATGAGAATGAAAGGAGGTAATAAAGAGGATGATAGATAGAAAAACATTTGATGAAGGAAGTTTTAAAACTTATCGAGGAAACACCGTCAAAGTGCTTGAATTTCTAAAGAATAATAAGGACAATGCATATACAAGTAAAGAAATCGCAACAGAATTAAACATTTCTCTAGGTAGTGCTTCAGTAACATTAAGAAATCTTGTAAAAGCAGAAGCAGTAGAAATCAAAAAACCCTATTATATCTTGAAATCAACTTCTTCTTCGGCAAAGAAAAAAAGCAAGAAAAATGAAGAAGAAGCCGAAATCGAGGGAGAAGAGTAAGATTTATAAATGAGGAATTCCTAGTTCAATAATAAATAGATAGTTAACTAGAAAATGAACATGAACAAAAAAGATTATAATTTTAGAGAGGCTAGTTGGAAATTTGTAGCACTCAAAGGGATAGAAGCACTTGGAATTTTTCTTATTATTTATGGATTTTATTTTTTAGGATTATATATTAATGGATTTAATGGAGAGGGAAATTGTGGGCTCGGATTCTGGAAGTGTCCTTATACAGCATCAGCAAGCGCTGTAAGTATGTGGGGTCTCGGAATCTTGGCATTTATTTTCATTCTATGTGCGTTAGTTGTTTGGTTTTTTATCTTGGCGATTATAGCATTAGTTATATTCCTAATTATATGGATAAATTGGGAATGGGCTAAACGCTGGGCAGAAACAACTGAAGGAAGAAAGAAAAGATTAAGAAGAAAACAAGGATTTGTCGAAGGGGACAGAGTAAAAGTCGAAAAAGGATTAGAAGTGGGAGAATATTATAATGAAATGAAATTTATTGAGCGAATGAAAAAATATGAAGGTAAGGCCGCGAAAATAACAGAAGTAATTAAAGATGATGAAGGAGATTATCAATTTGAACTTGATATAGACAAAGGAGAATTTAAATGGACAAAAGACATGCTTGAAAGATGGAACCCAAAAAAGTAAATGAAATTATGAGTAAGGTTATGGAATTTTGGATACAGAGGCACGGATTACAAAATATTGACCCTGGAAAAATACAAGCAACAAGAAATATGTTATTAATGTCGCCGCATAATGATGGATTGATGAGAGTAAGTGTAATCGGTGAAGAAAAACCACACTTAGTCCCATTTGAAGATATTATATTATATGGATTGAAAGGAGAAGATGCTAAAAAATATCCAATAGAGCAAGAAAAAAAATGTTAAAATGCCCCAGATGCCATAGAATTACTGCACCACACGAGCCTACTGGACAGCTTGTAGTTTACAAGAAGTTAAGTAAAGGAAGAGATATTATTAGCAGCACTCCTGTTTGCATGAATTGTAATGGAGAAAAATATGGAAATTGAAAAACCACAATGTATGGTGATTGATGCTTCAGTCATCAAAGAAATGATTGAAGATAATAACAGCACGAAGGCTGTAGAATGTATGAAAATGTTAAAGAAATTAGAAGAAAATCCAAAATTTAAAGATAAGTTATGGGTTGTGACACCAACTTCCTGTTTATTAAGAGCAATTTATCTTGCAGATGAGAAGAAATTTAAGTTACAAAACCTTCAAAAGATTATTAGTTTTGCAACGGTCTTGCCTTCTTTTGCAGATTTTAGAAATGAAGAAGCAGTTATAAAAGAGATATTGTCTTATGCTAAACAATTTTCAGGAGAAAAGAAAAATGGCGATGATGGCAGCACAAACTAGGAAATGCCCAAAATGTCGAGGCTATGGATGGTGGCCAATCGGAGATTTATGCCCAATAGGAGAGATGGATAGCCATGAATGGGGAAACAAAATAATTCAGTGCCCTTGGTGTGGTAATCCTCCAAATGGAGATAATAAAAGTGAAAGATATAAAGCGTTAGTAAAAGCAAAGGAGAAAGAAGAAAATGCAACAAAAAATAAAATTTGAAAGGCGTTATTTGAATTTAACAACTGAAGAAAAAGAAGAAATTGCGGCGAGAATAATCAAATTTATGAGAGAATGCTTAGTAATTCAAGAGGGGGAACATGAACCCGAAAAGGACTCATTTAATAAATCTAAATGGAAATATTATTATTACTATTTTAAAGAAGGTGTAATAAAATTTGGAGAAAGTTATTACAATAGAGTTTATGAAGACAAGGGATATCAATTATCTGATTCAGATTTATTCAGGGATTTTGATGGTATCGGCGGAGGATTTGACAGGTTAAAATATCACATTAGAATGAATGGCTCAAAAATCTGTATCCAAAAATTAATCGAATTACTTGGAAACAAAGCAGCAATAATCTATCTTGAAACTTGGGCCAAGAAAAACGTCATGGTCGGGCTTTTGCTTAATAATGTTGTTCAAGAATTAAAACGAAGAGAAGAAAATGATAAAGAAAAAAATATATTGTGAAGCGAGATGTCTATCTGAAGAGGAATTTGATAAAATCCCAATGAAAGAATTACGAGAAATGGTTGGTTGGATAGAATATGATGATAAACATAAGACTTGGGATGTTACAATGGCGGATGGAGGATATTTTGAATGTAAGACACAAGCAACAGCAGAAATAATTTCAAGCCTTGAAGAAATTAAAGCAATGATGATGAAGGAGAAATGCAAATGCACTGGAAAACACGGGAAGTCTTAATTATATTATTCGGAGCAGTGGCAATACTTTCACTACTCGCAACTTTCTTAAATACATTTTTGCCTTTGCAATTCTTGTGTTTTGGGGTTGCAGTCTTATCATTTATCATTGCTATGATACTCAAGAATATGAAAGTTAAGGTAATCAAATATAAATATAAATATAAATATAAAATAGAAGAAAGAAGACCCACAACAAGACGGAGGATAAGAAGATGATAAAAGAAAGTATCTTAATAGTATTTGCAAAAATATTTGGATTGCTTCTTTCAATATTTTCAATTATGCTCTATGCTGAAACTTATAAATCTCCTTGGCATCTATTACTTTGGATTCCTATTACATTTGGATATTTTCTATGGTTTTCAGATATTATAGAAACTCATATGGACTTGAAAAGATTAAGAAAAGAATTAAGAGACCAAAAAGGAGGAATTAAATAAAATGGGATGGTTCGGACCAAAAGATACAACTAGCACGATTTCAGGACATAAAAGTAAAAGTAAAGAAAGCGATAGAGATGATGATGAAGATTATGATGATGAAGAAGAGGAAGAGGAGGAAGAAGAAGAGGAAGATGAAGATGATGGAGATTATATGGATAACCCAAAAAAAACCTGCGCATTCCAAAATAATTATGGGGCCTATGATTATGATGAAATGTATCCGGGAGAATCAGAAGAAGGATGGGATTGTGATTTAACTACAAATAATATTAGATGCAGAAAAGAAATCTGCCCACTATGGAAAAATGTCAATGGAACTTGGAAAACAAATCATCCAAGGGATGATTGAAGAAGAAATAAATAAAAAAATAGGTAGAAAAGAGAACCTTGTGAAACAGTTAATTGAATTTCCAAGAGAGAGTATCATCAAATTTGAAGCGGAATTAGGAGAACTTAAAAAATTAGTTGATGGGTTTAATTTTCGCTTAATGCAATTAGAAGATATTTGTAAGGTAGTGGAAAAAGTTAATGAACATATGGAAGCAATTGAATTGGTTACAGAAAGATTAGTCAAACTTGAAGAAGAATTTATATTATTTAAATTAAAACTATTGGAGCAAAAAAATGGTGAACTTTTGGACAACAGTCCTGATAGTAGCGGTAATCCTAGTAACACTAGACAAGGCGCTAACAGTACTGAACATCAGGGCAGTTGAGAAAAATAATCCGGGGTTAAATGCACTTTCAATTGAAAAGAATCCTTTAGCAAAAGCCGCATTTGAAAAATTTGGGCTTTATGGGGGAACACTTATTTATTGGTTGCTCTCAATAATAACTTTTGTATTAGCAGTTTATTTGTTTCAGTATCCGGCAAAAGTTTTTGCGCCAAATAATGCACAAGGGGTTGCGCTTTATGTAATAGTTATATTTTACTTTTTTATTATTGGAAATAATTTTTATTTCCTTTTCAGATATAACAAATGGATTTAAAATGGTATCAGAAACAAGAGAAATATCAGTCAAATTAACATTAGAAGATATTGAAACAATAATAGAAGAATTAGAAAGAGTAGAACATCACCTATATAAAATGAAAAGATTAGATAAAATAATCAAAAAATTGAAAGATGGAAACAAAAGAGATGAAGTTAAATCAGGCAAAGTTTGAATCTGTTTTGGCTAAGCATAAAAAAATATTGGCAGGATTAAAATATTGCGTTGATGAAAAAGGGGAAATAAACCATGAAAAAATGACTCCTAAACTCATGGCCTTAGAGAAAACCGGCCGTGAACTTTCTTTAGCATATGCGGGATTAAAATGCGAAAAATGTAAGACGGATAAAGAATTACAATTCCACCATCTTATTATGCGGAAAGTTAAAGAATATACAGATTTCTTCAGATATGAAGCGCAAAGAAAATATTGGGCAAATATCCTGATTTTATGCGGGAAATGCCATCAAGAGATTCATACAACCTTGCGACAATCACCAAAACACGCGGCTAATGTTAATCCATATATCACTGAAAAAATGATTGAGCAAGTTAGGAGGAAATATTTTATAGATGACAAAGAAAAAAGATTGGGATAATAATAATTATCTTAGTAAATTAATATGGTTGTTTACTTTATTAATAGTCACAGACATATTATTAATTTTTTTTGCATTAAAAGAACCGATTGTTGTAGTTGAATATCAAAATGAGAGTTGTGACAATATTATTGATACTTCTTATACATATGACCCAACTACTGTAAATTGGAGTTTCTTAAATCTTCCGGCTAAACATATTGATAATCTTTGGTTTAATGAAGACCTCTATTGTTGGCAGATTCCTTCAAGGCCTGTTTGTAAGTATATTGAATTAAAGAATGGGACATTAATCCAAAAAGGAGAATGTTATATGACTTATAATTATGTTATTGAATGTATAAATAAATCAGAAGTTGTCGGGGAGGTGACAAGATGAAAGAAGAAAAAAAAGGGAAGATAAGATGGTGGCTTGTGATTGTACTGACATTAATCTATTTTATGATATTAACACTGATAACTATTCCAATAGGAATTGCAGTATTTGAGTTTAAATATCAGTTATATAAAGACCCATTAGATGCATTGATGACAGCATTTATTGCATGCGCACTTGTTGGTGTAATGACTTGTCTTGTTTTTACTTATCTTATGAATAATATTATTCCATTGAAAGGAGGTATGAAAGATGAAAAATGGAAAGACTCGATGAACAAAAAGAAGACAGGCCAAAAACAAACAAGAAAAAAGTAGCAATTACTATTATATCAACTATTTTCTTTGTTGGGATGATAGTACTTGCAGTAGCATTAACTGCAGTGAATACTTCATTTGTGAAAACAATCCATGTTTCTCCACAAGTGCTTGTAACAATCCTGGGAGATACAGGAGACACAACAATCAGTTGTATTGATGGGGGCTCATGCAGTTCAAATGAGATTACATTAATCAATAATGATAATACTGCTTCGCATGATTGCACAGTAACAACTTCAAGTAATGATAATATAACTGTAAGTTATTCAGGAATTCCAAGTAATGGACAAGTATCGCTTGATGCCGGAACTAATGTGACTTTCAAAGTGAATTATAATGCAGATGCGCCTAATGGTGGAAATTTCCAAATGACTACAAATATTAACTGCCCTGTCTGATGATAGAAGAAGAACTTGAAAAACCAAAACCTGTAAAAAGATATAAATGTAAATTATGTAGAAAGAAATATAGTAGATGGGGTGTTTGGATGAATCGACATGTTGCTAAAACAGGACATAATAAATTTAAGAAAATAAATGAAGATGGAAAATTCCTCGCAGAATACTAATATAATAAATGATTGGGCAGACTTTTTTTGCGTGATTGGGATAGATTTCATGCTGATAGTCCTAGGTGTTTGGACGTTACCACAATTACCAAAAAAAACACATTTATTATTTTCTTTGTCAATATTACTTTCGGCAATATTTTTCACAAAAAAATTTATAGAATTTATAAAAGAAAAATGGAAACAGAAGAAGAAATAGGATATGAAACTTATAGGAAGATGATTGATGAAGATTTCAAGAGATTTATCCGGCTTGAAAAAGCGTGGATTGCGCAGATTTCACATAAGGTTATGCCAACTGGGCGCGGATTTGAACATGTTGATAGAGTTAAGTTAAGAAATAAGTTAATGGCCTGTCTGAGAAAAAAAATAAGGGGTGTGGAGTTTGATTGATATAACTTGAAAATAATAACTTATTTTTATTGTTTATTTTGCAGCATAAAAATCTTTAAAAAGGACAAAGATTTTTTTGTTATTCGTTCAAGGCTGCATGGCTTGCATGGAATGGACAGGAGTGTTATAAAAGATGGAGATGCAAAAGAGGAAAAATGGAATGGGATTATTTTTTAAACAAAAGGGTATTTATACAACTGAAAAAAGGTGATTGCTATACCGGAGAAGTAGTTTCTGTAGGCGATGGCTTTATTGCAGTCATAGACAAATTCAAAGAACGAGTGGCTCTTGCGCTTTCTGAAGTTTCTAAGATTAAAGAAGAAAATAATAATAATCCTTACAAACAAGCAAATCTTGGGGAGGCAGTTGAATAAAATGGTCGGCTTTAAGGATTTGCGATTCTGCAAGATTCGGAAAGCCACTAAAAAACCATTCGAAGAAGATTGGCCAAACAGGCCGTATACCTGGGATGAGATGCAGGAGCATATTCAAAAAGAAAGTAATTATGGAGTACTTTGTGGATATGAAGGCCTGATTGTTATTGATGCAGATTCTCAAGAGGTTAGAGATGCAGTTGATAAAGAATTGCCACCTACCTTTAAAGTTGAAACAGGTTCTAAAGGATTTCATTATTATTATATTTGCAAGGAAGTGAAGAAAAAAGTTGTATTGCAGACCGCTGAAAAACATTATGGAGAGATACAATCGCATGGGGCGCAGGTTGTCGGGCCGGGCTCGATTCATCCAAATGGAAATATTTATCAAATAGTGAACAATGTTGATATTGCAGAGATTTCTAAAGAACAACTTACAACGGTGCTTAAACCGTTTATGAAAGAAGTAGCAGAACAGGAAGACAGAGCGATTGATGAATTAAAAGACTTGAAAAGAAAGTATGCGGAGAATACTGATATTAATTCTATTTCAATAACTGATGTGATTTCAATAGGAAATATGAAGAAAGCAAATAATGGGGAATATTATGGAGCAAATCCTTGGCATGGTTCGACTACTGGAATGAATTTCTGGGTGAACCCTTTTAAGAATGTGGCAAAATGCTGGAGATGTGATTGTGGGCTGAATGTTGCGAAAGTTATCGCGCTCGAGGAAGGAATCGTTAGAGGATGCAACAGCAAATTAAACAAAGAGGATTTTATGAAAGTCTTGGCGATTGCGCAGCAAAAGTATGGGCTTGAAAAACCTGAAGACCCGTTCATCGCAATTAGTCAGGCAAAAGGAAAGAAAGTCAGGAGAATTATTGATGCTTATATGAATATGGAAGATTTGGCGGAGCAGATTTTTGATGTGCAGCCGTATTTCTTTGATGCAGTTAAGAATTGGTGGCTTTGGAATAATATTGATAAATGCTGGATGAGGCGGGATGAAACTGATATCTTGAATATGGTGAGCAAATTTTCTACAGCAAATACTGTGAAATCAAAAGATAAAAATGAGATATTAGAGGCAATGAAGCAAGAAGGGAGGCTTCGAATTCCGCAGCCAGTGAAACCTACGTGGATTCAATTCAAGGATTTAATTGTTGATGTTGCAGATGGAAGCGAGATTAAAGCATCACCGGATTATTTTGTTACAAATCCAATTCCCTGGCCAATGAATGAAAAAAAGGAAGGATGTGAAGATACTCCGATAATGGACCGTATTTTTAAAGAATGGGTGGGAGAAGAAAACGTTTTACTGCTGCATCAGATTTTGGCGTTCTGCTTGTTGCCGGATTATCCAATCAATAGATTGTTTTGTTTTATCGGAGCCGGGATGAACGGAAAAACGAAATTCCTTGAGTTGATGGGAAAGTTTATCGGAAAAAATAATGTGACATCAACTGAACTTGATATTCTGCTTGATTCAAGGTTTGAGATTTCAAGGTTGCATAAGAAACTTGTTTGCATAATGGGAGAAACAAACTTTGCTGAGATGTCTAAGACTTCAGTCCTCAAGAAGTTGACTGGAGGGGATTTGATTGGGTTTGAGTATAAAGGCAAAGACCCATTCGATGATAAGAATTATGCAAAAATATTAATTTCTACCAATAACTTGCCAACGACAACCGATAAGACGGTCGGGTTTTATAGAAGGTGGCTGATTGTGGATTTCCCTAATCAGTTTACAGAAAAAAAGGATATCTTGAAAGATATTCCGGAAGAAGAATATAAGGCGTTAGCGAATAAGTCAGTGAAGATACTTAAGGCGCTCCTCGTGGACAGAAAATTTCATAATGAAGGGACGGTCGAAGAACGTCAGAAGAAGTTCGAAGACCGTTCCAATCCATTCGACAAGTTCTGGAAAGAATTTGTCGAAGAAGATGGGTCTAGATTTATTTGGAAGCATGAATTCGAGAGGAGATTCAATGACTGGTGCAGAGATAATAGGTTTAGAGAGTTCAGCGAGACGACGATTGGCTTAAAAATGAAAGAGAGGGGAATAGAGACTGTCCGACGGGAAGCGGATTGGTTTACTGATGGTATCAAAAAGAGTCTGAGGGCTTGGGCGGGAATTACGTGGAAAGATAAAGAAAATGAAAATTATATTAATAAAAGATAAAGTTGCCGGCGCACCCGGCGAAGCCGGGAGCAAATCTGAATAAATAAGAGAGGCGAAGACTCTGTTATTTATTCTATAGATTATTCTACTTTCAGAATAATTTTGTGACTTTAGACAAATCGAAACATTTAAATATTAGGTTTATATTCTATTTTTCAAGGAGTACTAGATAATTAATTAGATAAATAAAATGAGTCGAGCGTCACCATTTATTGGGGTAGCAACAGTTGTTGCAGCAATAATAGTCTTTATAATTCTAATCGCAGGATTTGATTATGTTCCTGCTGGGAATGTTGGAGTCAAAGATACTATTGGAGTTGTAGACCCTGTCCCTTGGGGGCCAGGATTTCAATGGACTGGAATTATGACAAGTTCTAAAACATTCTCTACAAGGATACAATTACGAGAATATGATGCGAGCGCCGCATCAAAAGATTTACAGATGGTAAATACCAAAATCGCGCTTAATTTTAAAGTTGACCCAGCAAAAACCCCGGAAATTTACAAAACATTGGGAACTGATTATCAAGATATTATTATTTCTCCCGTTATTCAAGAGTCGGTAAAATCTTCTACTGCTAAATATACTGCTGAAAATCTAGTCAAAGAAAGGCCAGCAGTTAAATCTGACATTACCGCATACATTATAGATAAATTACAAGACAAAGGAATTATAGTCACAGAAGTTTCTATTACTGATTTTAAATTTAGTCCTGAATACGACAAAGCAATTGAAGCAAAGCAAGTTGCAGAACAGGATGCATTAACCGCAGAAAATAGATTTAAAGAAATGGAATGGAACGCAAAATCTATGCAGTTACAGAAAGAAGTACTTGAAATTAAGAAATTAGATTTGCAGCAACAATGGATAAATAAGTGGGATGGCAAATTACCTATCATTGTAACAGGAGATAGTTCCAACGGAATGTTCTTGCAGATGGACTTGCAGCAACTCCAGTCTTCCCAAACAACAACCACAACCACGGAGAAATAAAATGGTTTGGTGGAGATACCTTGCATTATTAGCCTGTTTGGCTATTATCATTGGATTTGCAATCAAATATCTTTGGCTCTTGATTAAGTATTTAATCAAGAAAGATGAGAAAGTTTATAACAAACTCGAGAAAAAACTTGAGAAAAAAATAAAAAAATAAGAGCGATAGAAAAAATGGGTAATAATGGAATTAATAAAAAATAGGTTTTACTGTTTAGATTGTATTAAAGGATTAAAAAAAATTGGAGATGAACAGGTTGACATGATTCTGTCCTCTCCACCTTATGATGATATTCGTAATTATGGCAATAAGAATAATCAGATTAATTTTAAAAGTTTAGGGCAAGAAATCTCGCGAGTTCTAAAATTTGGCGGAATCTGTATTATGGTTATGAATGATAGAACTAATTATTGTAAAAGTTTAACAAGTTTTAGGATGGTTGTTGATTGGCATGACAATACAGATTTAAAACTTTGGGAAGACGCTATTTATGCCAGAGATGGAAATCCCGGGGCTTATTGGAATAAAAGATTTAGAGTAGACCACGAACACATCTTTATTTTTTTAAAAATGAAAAATAATAAAACAATTCCTCAATATTTCAATAAACAACACCTCTTGATTCCAACAAAGTGTGGGGGGGTTAAATGGGGGGGATACAGAAGACTATCTAATGGAAAAATAGCAGAACGAAAAAATATAATTGTAAAAGATAAAAAATGTTGCGGAACTATTTTTAGATATAATGCATCTAACAAAGAACATAATAAATTAAAAAATCAACATCCTGCTACTTTCCCAGATAAATTAGCAGAGGATATGATAATCGCTTTTACAAAAGAAGGTATGCTAGTCGTCGATATGTTTATGGGGTCAGGAACAACGGGAGTAATGGCTAATAAAAATAAAAGAGATTTTATTGGTTTTGATATCAATAAACAATATGTTGCACTTGCAAGGAAGAGATTAAATGGAACCAATTGAATTATTGAAAGAACTTGCAGAGAAGATGATTGAATTAAAACAAAGAAGATGGGATTATAAAAAATGTATCCTTGGAATGAAAAAAAATGGCGGGATTTGGAAAGAAAATGAATGGCCTGGGCGATATTTTGAATATTCTTTTAAAAAAAATGCACCATATTTAGGAATTTCTGTTTGTCCGGTTCAGATTGAAAATGTAATTTTTGACGGAAATAATGATAATTGTGTTCTTGATTTAAAAGTGAAAGGAACAAATATAGAAAATAACCATAATGGAATACCGCCTCCATTAATCTCAAGTATTTTTTTAAATGACAAAAAAGCAATGAAGAAAGCAATTAAAAAATATAAATCAATTGTTTATATTATTCTTCTTGGGTATTTTAAATCTGAAGATAAAAAATTGTTAGAATGCCATAATTGGCAAGAAAAACTAATTATAAAAGAAGAAGGAGAACTCTCACAATATAGACAAGAAAACAAAAAAGATTTTGAAGATGGAAAAAAGAAACCACGCTTATTAAAAAGAGAATTTTATCCACGCGGTTTGTTGTATTTAGAAATAAAAAATACAAAAGATTTAGCAGATTTTAATCAACCACATAATTCAAATCATAGGTCCTCAAAGAATGAAGGAAAAAGAAATCCAAAATTTCAAGTTAAAAAAGAAGCAATAAAAAAATATGTTAAAGCGGAACTTAGTTTGGAATCTTATCAAACTGAAAAAATAAAAATAAAAAAAATTAAGGAACCAAAAATAATAAAGCCAGAAACAGAAATACAACAACAATTGGAGAGTGTACTTAATTGAAGTAATCACATGACTTTATATACTTTAGATTTGTTATTTTATATAAAAAATGAAAGGAGGATAATGAAAGAGGAAATGAAAAAGGTATTAATGCTTTTTAGTCTGATTCTTTTAATGACAAGTTTTGCTAGCGCAACAATTTGTAACATGCAAACAATAGTCACTTATGGAAAAGTTTATGAAACCGGAACAACTATACCTGTTTCAGATGCAACAGTTATTGCTACTTGCACACATCGCGGTGTTAATACAACTCATAATGGGATAAGCAGTTCTGATGGCAGATATACAATCTATTTTGATAAGAGAGAATGTGACTATGGTGATAAAGTTATGGTCCATTCATTAAAGTTCGGAACAAGCGGACAGGAAACCATGGGGTCCATTGAGTACATTTATCCATATGGATGTTCAACCAAAATTAACAGTGATAATCCTAACATACAAATTCCAATTATACCAGAGTTCGGTGCAGGAATAGCCCTAATAACGATTTGTGGGGCCGTAGCCGTGTTTTTTGTAATAAGAAGGAGATAAGGATGAAAAAATTTACAAAGGTGTTTATAATCGCAATCATAGTTTTACTAATTCTAATTATCATAACTCTGGCATATAGAGTTTATGAAGATACCTGGATTTGTACTTCTTCGGGATGGATGAAGCATGGGAATCCCTCTGCGCCTATGCCTACTGAAGGATGTGAAACAGTAAAGTCCAATTCTTCAAATGAAAGTATAAAGGCAATTGAAACATAAAAGATGGGAAAAATAATTAATCATCAAAGAAATAGATTTAAAGGGTATCCTTATGATTCAGAACAAATAAAAAAAGAACTTTATAATTCTGATAAATTTAATTGTGATATTCGGTCTTTAACTTTGGACCATATATTCCTTTATTGTATTTCTGAAAATAGTTGGAAATATAATTTACAATTATTAAAACCAAAACAAAAAAGGTTAAAATGGACAATAGAAAGGAAAATATTAATACAATTAAAAAAAGAAGGGTTTACTGATTCAGTTACACATTATTCTTTAGAATTATTAAAAAACAAAGAAGAAGTTATACAAAGATTTGTAGAACTTTGGAAAGAAGAAACAAAACAATATTTTGATATTGATTTTAAAACATGTATTGATGTTGCAGAAAAAATATTGGCTTTTTCAAAAACGTAATATATATTTTGCAATATATATACTCTGCCATACTTCCAGACTTTCCAGGGGGGGGCTGTCTAGCCCCTACGCGTTTCTATGGGGGTTACCCCTGGTGGAAAGTATGGAAGGCATGGATACAGAGCCTATAAGTGCCAATTTTGGGTACTTGAAATTCCAGGGTTTTTGACTTTTTTTAGCAAAAGCGAAAGACTTTTTTTGAATTTGGGGGTTTTAGGCTCTAATCCACCCAAAAGTTCCCTTTGAGGGGTCTTTTTGTATAAAGTCACGCAAAAACTTTCGCTTTTGTCATTTTTTCGTATAAAGTCACGTTTTTTTGAAAAGTATAAAGTTTTTCAAAAAACTCTCACTTTTCCGCAAAAAAATTGTTCCGATTTTTGGAACAATTTTCCTCATAGAACTTTTATTTTTTTCCATCTAGTCACAATTACTTTTTGTAGGAGCCTTTATACAGACAAACCTTGGAAAGGTTGGAAGAATTAGTTGACTATTTTTGAGTCTATATATAAAGTCACAACAATCTTTATAAAGTTACACATTTTGTATAAAGTCATGGTAAATAAATTTATTTATACAATAGTTAGTTTATTACTTTTGACGACCTTGATTTCTGCAGCAAGCGCAAAAACAATTGTTGCTGGTAAAATCTATGACGGAGCAAATTTCGAGACTTCAGGAATTGTGGCCAATGCAGAAGTTGATGTGACCTGCAACGGTAATCTTTTGGAAACAACCTCCTTAGAAGATGGAACTTATTCTGTTGCATTTGAGACAAGTAATTGTCCTGATGCCAGTGAAGTTACTGTTGTTGCTTCAAAAGATGGAGATACAAATAGCGGAACTGGAATAGTTCATGACTATACCGCAGTTATCCCTGAAATTTATCTCGGTGTTGTTAATGTGCCTTTACTGCCAGAATTTGGTCTTGGTGTAGGTATCTTTACAATGGTAAGCGCAATTGCCGTATTCTTCATTGTAAGAAGAAAATAAAAAGTGGTAAACAAAAATTAATTTTTCTTTCTTTTTTTCTTTTTTTTCTCGCTTGCAATAAAATAAAAAGTAAAATATATAAAGTCACATTTCTTTGGGATTAAAATGAAAGCCGCAACAAGATTTTTTGGCACAATGAACATTATGGGCCAATTAAAAAAGTTAGATTTGGAAAAATATCCTTATCAAACTATTACTTCTAAAGATAATATTCTAAAAGTAACATTAAAAGAAAAAGGATTTTTTAAAAAAAAGATTATCTTTGATTTTACCAAAGATGGTGAAATAGAAAGATTCAAAAAATTTTTAGATGAACACGGCGACCCTGATGCCGATACCTCTATAGATTATTCAAAAGTAAAATTTAATATAACGGATTAAAATGTTCAGACGCGAAAAAGAAAAACATCCAAACTACACAGTCCGTTATCTTGGCAAAGGCCTTGCATCTATTAGCGTCTGTGGATTAGGCGCATATTGTATGTATTTAACAAACGGAGAAACAGGAGTTGGTTGGGCAATCCTGGGATTGCTAATTATTTGGGCTTAAGATGGATTGGCTATTATTTATCCTTGGGAGTGCAGCATTAAGCGAATTTATGATATTATTGGCCTTATCAATAGGCCTTTTTATGGAATGGTGGGATAATTTATAAAATGGAAAATGGAAAACTAACTGAAAAAGAAGCAGAATTGATAGCAGACTTTTTCCACATTGATAATCCTCCTGATTGGGACGGCTACCTTGGGTATTACGAACTTCCAGAAGAAGTTATGGTAATATATAGAAAAAAATATTCAAAAGAACGAGAATGGGATGATGAAGAACTTTGGCCCAAACCAGAAGAATACCGAAAACAAAAACATCGTCAAATAGATTATGTTGCATTAGGAATAATGATTCTTGGAATAATTTTACCTTTAATCAATCGCTGGTTTGGCCTTTTATTAATTTTTGGAATGGGTATTATGCTTCTCAATGAAATCTTTAATCCCTATCCACATGAAAATAAAATTTAATTATCTCAAAGCGGTGTGCAGAATGCTCACAATAATCTTTGGAGCATTTTTTGTTTGGGTTGTGGCTTCTGATGATTCTAATTTATTAATCACTTCTATTACTTTTATTTTATTTGTTTTATCAGTTTTATTGGATACTTCAAGTAAAAAAACAATATCTTTATAAAGGCACAAACATTGGTTATTTTAACAACTCGGTTCACCGTTGTAGCGTTAAGTACGGCCAGGTTTTGTGGCGTTTTGTTCGGTTTGACCGAGGTAAGGCAAGGAAAAAATCATATTATTTGGTTTGGTTAAATCAAGTAAGGTGCTGTTGAATAAAGTAAAGTGTACCAGTGCGAGGTCAAGTAAAGTATTGTTAAGTAGCGTCTTGTGCTGTTTGGTATGGAGAGAGAGAAGAGAAAGAAATCATATTTCAGGTCAAGTCCTGTGGTGTGGGGTAAGCCGATGTGCGGTGTTGTAAGGAATCATAATCAATCCTGTCAGGTCAGGTACTGTGTTGCAGGCTTATGCAGGGTATAGCAAGGTAATGTATGGAATTAATATTCAGCGTCGTGAGGCACTGTGTGTTATTGTAAAGCAGGGCGAGGTAAGGTAAAAGATAATATTTGTCGAAGTTAGGTGTGGTTGACAAAGGCGTGGTATTGTGAGACCAGGTAATGTAATGTACGGTATTGAAAAAATCAAAATCATATTCGGTGTTTGGCGGAGTTCAGTTAGGTCAAGTTAGGTGAAGTCGGGTTGGGTATAGTCGGGTGTGGTAGTGTAATGTACGGAGAAAAATCAAAAATCATATTTGATGTAACGCCCTGTATTGTATTGAACGGCGCGCTAAAGTATGGTTTTGTGCTGTGTGGTATTGTGATGTATGGAGAGAAAATAAATAAATCATATTCGCTGTTTTGTGCGGCAAAGTGCTGTACGGTCGAGGGGGGTACTCTGTCGTCAGGCGAGGTTTTGTATGGAAGAAAAAAAAGAAAAAACTAAAACTAAAAAACCATTTTGGCGGTCTTTATTAATCGTTATTATTATTTTAGTAATAATAATCTTTGGAATAAGTTATATCCATTCAAAAGTTGAAAATCATTACGCAGAAACAAATGGCTGCAGTTCAGACGAGTCTTGTCTATGCAGAGATACTTGTGCAAGAATATATGGACATTCAGAATGGGAAAGTTGGTATTATAAAACGAGCAAGCATGAATGTTGGTGTTTTGAAGAAAAAGAAACAAAAAGAGTTTTTTAATATGAAAGCAAGATTTGCTAATAAACAAGAATTTGAAGATTTCTTACAAAAATCGTTTATATGTATTTGTGGGAGACCCCTTACAGGATTACATGAATTGACCTGTAGAAAAATTCAAGAATATAAACTTAAATTTTTTGGAAAGCAGGATACTCATCCAATAGTAAGAATCCCAAAAGTAACAAAATGAAAATATTTGTAATTTCGGATACACATTTTCATCATCAGAATGTTATTCAATATGCAAATCGTCCTTTTAAGACTGCTGAAGAGATGGATGAAGAAATGATTAAACGATGGAATAAAGTAGTTGGAAAAGAAGATATTGTTTTCCATCTTGGGGATTTTGCATTATGGGACGAAGATGAAATTAAAAAGTTACGTCAGCGATTAAACGGGACCATCTTCTTATTCCGCGGAAATCACGACCATCGTAAGAAAGTGGACAATGCAGGGTTTATAATTATTGAAGGAACATTAGAAATGGATAATTTAATCTTCAGCCATTATCCGCTTACTAAAGAAGAAATTCCAAAAGGGTTCATAAATATTCATGGCCATATCCACGCAAAAGATAGTTATTATGGAATCAATGTTAGTGTAGAAAGAATTGATTATACCCCAATTCCACTCGAAAAGGTTAAATATATAAAGGCACAAAACTTACATTTTTAAAGCAAATGAAAACAAAATATGTTTGTGAAAAATGCAATGAATTATTTGATGAGAAAGATATTGCTTACAAATATCAAATAAATATTGGCAGAAAATATCCAATTTGGGAATTTGTTTGCAAGAAATGCGATAAAGAAAAAGATAAAGAAGAATATTAATTTATATTTCACAAAGTGCTGTGTAGTACAGTTTTGCGCTGTGGAGCGGCGCGGGGTGAAGTCCGGTTTTGTAATGTGTGGTTAGGAAAAAATGGAACGAAAAGAAACAAAATTTATGGAAGAACTGAAAAATTTATTTGATAAATATATTGATAAAGATATTCCATTAAATATTTTAATGAATTCTGCAGATTTATATTTAGATACTCTTAGAAAATTATTAAACAAAAATGATTCAAAAAGAGAAAAAGAAATTAAAGAAATAATCAAATATCTCGAACAATTTTGGTTAAAACACGACTGCCAAAGATTCGGTCAATTACTTGAGAATTATGTATTCACAGACGGCGAACGCGGTGATGTCACAAGCAGAAAGATGTTTTATCAAGGTGATGATACAACTTTAAAAAATATAAAGAAATAATATTTCAGTGGAGTCTAGCACTGTTGGGTGTGGAATCAAAATTAAACTAAATTTGGAGGAAAAATAAAATGCCAGAAGATGATGAAGAAACAGATGAACAAGGAAGCAATATGGATGACGAAAAAGACAACACAGAATCAGACGAAGATTAAATTAAATCCTGAAGTTCAAGAAAGAATACAGCAAAAGTTGCAGAAACGAATTGAAGAAGAAGAACATAGATTGAAAAAGATAGAAAAAGATGACGAAGAAAAACAAAGACAAGACACATTGTTAAAATGTAATATTTGTCCAATGTGTGGCGGTGATGCAAAGAAAGTCTTTTCTCTTTTTCACCTTGTTGATTTCAGAAAGATAAAATGCAAAGAGTGTGGGTTTTCAAAAACAGTTTATTTTGGGATATTTGACGGAGGAAATTATTACTAAAATGAAAATAATAAAATACGCACTATTCTTTATTGCTGTATTAGTTTTAGCGAGCATTATAACCTATTTGAGTGTAAAATACGCTCCGGATTATGAATCCATTTGTAATAAAACTTGCCAAAAATTCGATTATACTTTTTGGAAAGTAGAAGATACCTCCACTTATGCTCGTGAGAAACATAACTGTTGGTGTATCGATAGGAATAATAAACCAACGGACTTGGGGGGAATAGAAAAATGACAACTCACGGAATATTAAAAATTATAGGGGGCGTAATAGGATTCCTTGTTTTTGCAGGTATAATTTATAGCGTTGCATATTGGTATTCTCCACATTATGACCATGATTGTTTAATAAATTATGCAAGGGAGTTTTGTTTGGAACAGAATCTAACTTTTAGAGAAAACAGTGTTGGGGAGTATTCAAATTGTGACTTTGTTTGTGATGGCGAACGAGATGAACGATTAAAAATAATTAATGCACGAGGATTTTATTTTTTAGATTCTGAAAAAGAAAATTGCCAAATTAAACCAGGGAGAAGTTTCAAATGAAAACTAAAGATGTAATCCAAATAATATTAATAATCTGGTTTGGAATTTCAATGATTATTTTTGCAATAAAATATTATAATTTAGCAATCGAGTATAACGAACTTGTAGATGCAAATGATTTATTGACGGCCAATACAAACTTATGGTGCTGTGCGGGATGTTTATATGGGTTGGCTACCTCATTACAAGAAATAGATAAAAATATAACAACGATGGAGCAAAGAATAAATTTAACAAATGGCTGTAAAGAATACTGCCATTATGACTCACCAAATGAAGAATAAAAAGAAAAAGAAAGAAATTCCAAAATCAGTAATTAGAAGAAAAACAATTACTATATTCTTAATTAGAAAATTTGTAGAAATTGTCATATTTTTTGCTATCATTTTCTCACCTTATATTACAGGATATTATATCCTTGGAAAAGAAAATAAATGGTGCAACGCAGAACTTTTTTCTTATGGTGATGCGGCCATCATTTCCTGTGATGGCCATTATATGATTCGTTGGTTTATTGGATTTCTTTGGCTCTTTATTGCCGCAGGAGTAATAGCATTAATCATTGCTTGGATTAAATGGAATTGGGATGAAGCAGAATTTAAAGCCAAAGATAAATTAGGATATTATGATTAAAATGAGAATAGATAAGGAAGGCGAGATACATACATTAGAAGAAGATATCCAAGAGATTTGGAGATTACATGGTTGGGAAGTTATTAAAGAATCAGTGAAAGGAGATACTTGGTTGATAACAGCCAAACAAATAAATGCAAAAGAAAGAAATTGAAGAAGCATTGGAAAAATGGAGACAACAAGAATGGCATTGTTGTGAAAATAAGAAAAAAAGAATTAAACCTTGTCATTATGACCTGCACGGTTATGATATTAAGAATTCTATTCTAGAATTTTTAGAAGAGAATGGTTATTTTAAGAGGAAAAAATGAGTTATATGCGTTCGCCACATTATGTTTATTCAGATGGGGATAGTATCTACCTCCCAACTTGTATGTCTATGGAAATCTTCGACGCTTTGGTAATGATGCGCTATCATGAATTAACTAAAAAACAAATCAAGAAAGCAGAGAAGAAAGCATATGAGATTAGCGGTGCAGGCAACTTTGGTTGCGATGCATTAGCAAAGAAATTAAAGAAACAAACTGCAATAGATTGGCTAAAGAAGGAAATAAAAAATGAAAAGAAAGAGCCAAAATGAAAGATTTATTAATGAATTTACTTGGAATAACTGAAACAAAAATAGCAACGCTAGATATAATGATTAAATTAGCAAAAAAACAAGATGGAATTATTTACCTTGAGCAGTTAGAAACAATCAAAGAAGGATTAATCAAAGAAGCAGGCAAAAAAGAACTAGATGACGCATTTGAACGTTCTTTTGGAGAAAAAAATGGATAATATTTATGATTTATTGAAAACTATTATAATCACTATAGGGGTTGTAAGCGGACTTGGAGTTCTTTTTTATTTTATAAGCGGTGGATTTGAACGCCCTCCAAACATATATGATTCTTATAATCTATGTATAAAATCGTGTCTTGATGGTTGGGGCAGATTAAAAGATGTAGAATGTTTAAGAGCATGTGAGAAATTATTAAATAATAAAACTGAAGAAATTCAACCTTATAAAATTTGTTTTAACTGCACTTGTATAACCCCTTATGAAGAAGAAGTGTATTGGATTCCTCCTGAAGAAGATTTCCATTGGGAAGGAGAAGATAATATTCCATTTACAAAATGATAAAAACAAAATGCCCTTATTGTGGTTATGTTGCAACAGAACATTCAATGTTAGAAAATCGTGCAATTCCAAAAAATGATGATATTTCTTTTTGTATAAATTGTGGTGAAGTATCACAATTTCAAGATGGTAAACTTATCAAAGCCGATTTGTCCCAATTTGATAATACTACAAAAGATGAATTAAAAAGAATAGAATCTGCATGGGTAAGAACAAAAAAATTATCAGAATTAAGGAAAAAAACAAGATGAGAGCAAAATATATTGATATAATAAAAATATTGGGCCTGATGTTATTATTTTTTATTTGGGCGCTCGCGATGATGATAGAAGTAGATTTAATTAATGCAAGAAGCATTGCAGCAATACCACTCGGCATTATAACAATTGTTATTAGCGTATTACTAATATTATATAGAAAGATATTTTGGGAAATAGTTAAAAGAGGACAAAATGAAGAAGACGCGAACAAGGTTAAGAAGGATTTGTGATAAATGTGAGGGTTGGTTCCAACCAACAGGAAAATATGAAAGAATCTGTGAAAAATGCAAGAAAAAAAATTGGAAGAGATGGAAGAAAAGGTACGCAGACAAAAGACTTCAAAAAAGGAAGAGAATATGAACAAGCCCGTCATCGAATGATTGAAGCGCTTTGGTTAGGTTATTGTTCTTTAATATTCAGCCCAATATTTCTCTTTGGTTCTGTTTGGAACACAACCGCCCGTATTTTTGGTTCAGTGATATTAATAGGGTTCGGAGCAATAAATTTATATATAGGGTATTCTTTTAAAAAAGATATGGAGAAATATGAAAAATGAAATTTAGTTTTGGCGGGGCGGTAGGCTCAATAATAGGATGGTTTGTTATAAGTCCATTATTCTCTTCTGAATGTTCTGTTCAATTAGTTGATAAACTAAGCCATACTATCTTAGGATTGCTCGTAGCAATAGGATTCGGCTTCCTTTTTGGCGTGCTTTTTGAAAGATGATAATACATAGATGTGATAACTGCGGTAAAGAAGACAAAGAAGTATTTCGACCAATCATAGTCTGTTGTGGGTATGGAAGTAAATTTGATGGACAAAACTTTGATTTCTGTTCAGATGAATGCTGTGCAGAATTCTTTTCCAAAAAACAAAATGCCAACTAACAGCACCATATTTAAAAGAACGAAGAAGTTTTGTGAAAACTGTGGAAAGATATTGAAGTTAAAAAATAATCGGGATATAAAAAGGAAACGTTTTTGTTCTCATAAATGTAGCGGAAAGGGAACGTTCATACCTAAAAGAAATGAAGAACATCCTAATTGGAAGGGGCATAATGTTTCTTATGCTGCATTACATATATGGATAAGAAAACATAAGCCAAAACCAAGTTATTGTGAAAACTGTAAAAAAGTTGGGCCATATGATGTGGCAAATATAAGTCAAAAATATATAAGAGATATTAATGATTTTAAATGGCTTTGTAGAAAGTGTCATCAAATAGAAGATGGGAGAATATTAAATTTAAGGAATCAAAAATGAGCCCTACAGAATATGATTATGAAGCAGAATGTAATATGATAGATGAAGAATTAAAATCCGAAAAAGAACAGGCCATAGACAATCATAGGAAAACATTCGCAGATGGTTTCTTATTCGGTCGGAAAGAATTAATGCGTGAAATTGAAGCCTATATTGCAAAAAGAGGATTCAGGGAAAGCAGTTTTGATTTGGAAGAAGTACGCAAATGGATAAAAGTATTAGTAAAGGAGGAAGAATAAAATGTCAATAGCAGAAGATGAATCGGGATTAGATATTCCTTATCCGCCAGGGCATAATTGGGAAGGATATACTCCAAGACAAATTAGTGAAGCGTATGCAAAACTTGATAAAGATAAGAAAACTGATAAACCTATGAAGAAATATACTAAATTATATATTGTTTCAGGCAGCAAAGCAAAAAGCACAGCACATATAACTTTTCTCCTAAACAGCCACAACCTTTGGATAAATAAGATTTGGCCGATTGCCCAAAATAATTGGATTGTTAAGATAGAATATGAAAACAGCGAAGATGTAAATAGACTTATTGGAAAACATTTTGTCCATGGAGTCAGACTTCAAGTTTATAGAATCTTTAAATCTATGAAACTGCACGGAAAAAAGAAGGAAGAGCCACAATATTCTTTTTTAGATAAAGTTATGATTCTTATTTCTGCGAGATTTAAAACAAAGGCTTTGATTCGTGTTGTGAATAATAATGCAAATGATTGGCAGAAAATGTTGCTAACAAGATGGCAGGAAGAAATTGAGCGCCCAAATAAATTTAAAAGACTTGGGATTATTCCTAATGTAGACATAGCACCAGATGGAGAAGTATTCTTTCATATAAATAAGGTGGGAGATTATATAATCACATATTTTGGTGAATCACTCCTGCTGTTTGATTATGAACCAACTCAAAAATGAAAAATAAAAAAGGGTACCTGGTTACAATTATTGCTTTAATAGTTATAATAATCGCAGTATGTATTCTTATTATAGGATTTAATAAGGCCAAAGAAGAAAGTTTAAAGATAAAATCTTTTTGTGAAGAAAATGGGCTAATTTTTGACCCTGATGCGTATATTAGTCATTATTGTTATAAAAAAGAAGATGGGATATGGATAGAATATAAAGTTATGAAAATAGATAATAAATTTAGTTTGATTAAATAATGAGAAAAGAGACAGAAATCTGTGATATATGCAAAAAGATGGTAGCAGAACATAAATGTGAATTTTGTAATGTAGACTTATGTGTTCATTGTAAAACTTTTTTTGGAATAGGAACAGAAGATAAAATAATGTTTAGTATAATTTCTTGTTCTAATTGTAATGAAATTCTTCAAGGTGCGGATTTAGAAAAAGATTTTAAAAACTGCCCGGATACAAAAAGAGAACTGATTGAAATATTCAAAAAGATTATTCAATTAGAAGAATTAGAAGGAAAACCAAAAAAGAAAAAAGAGAAGGACCATGATGTCTTTATTAATCCTATCACTAATCAATTTTATCCTAATTCAGTAAGATATAGTTCTAGTTTTCCATTTAAAAAGAAAAAAGACGAAAATCATAGTTTTGCTTGGGCTGCAAGTAAAGCAGGAAAAATAATGAGGTATAAAAAAAATGATGAAGATGATGACAAAGCATAAGGAGCCAATAATAGTTACTTGGCTAGATGCTCAAAGATTAGAACTTGGTTGCCATTTTGAAGATGATATGGAAAATCTCGACCCAATTGCTTGTGAAATAATAGGGTTTAAAGTCTTTGAAGATAATACCAAAATTATATTGGCCCAAGAATTTTGGGAAGATACAAAACAATTAAAATATATCCACGTAATCCCAAAACGCTCAATAATCAAAACAGTATCTCTTGAAGAATTTCAAGAACTTCATGAAGATGCAAGTCATAATCGTTGCGCTTGCGGTAACATAAAATTTAAGACTTCAAAACGTTGTAAACAGTGCGCCGCAAATAATAAATATGGGAAATTGTCTTATAATAAATGAAAATCAGAAACATTCAGATAGATTTATTTATAGATGAAAAAGATTATAAAAAAGTAGATGCAATTGTAAGCGAATTCATTTCAAAGAACCGCAGATTATTTAAAGATTGGTCTACACTTGTTCAACATGCAGAAAAGATAAAAAAAGTGAAAGGAGTTAAATATCAATATGGAAGGAAAAATGGATGAAGAAATGTATGACAAAATCTGGAAAGAATGCAAGGATTTAGCAATAAGTAGAAACAAAGCATACGGCGATAGTTATAAAGTTTGTGATGTCCATACCTTAACTGGTTTGGTTATTATGAAACTAACAAGAATTTACCGATTGGGCGATTCTGCGAAGACGATGGATGAATTACAAGACGCAATAAATTATCTTGCCTTTAGTATAGAAAAATTAAAAAAGGGCGAACCCTTAATATACTAATGACAGATTTAAACCTTAGCGATTTAGAAAAATTAAGATGGTTAATTGATTTAAAGAATAATCATCCTGAGGAATACAAAAAATTTTGGAAAGATATAGAAGAAATAATGGGTGATATGTTTAAATTACTTTATAAAATACAAACTGGAGAAATAATAAAAGATGACAAATCCTGAACCTGAACCAGATTATTGCCCGCATATAAATCAATGTACTGAATCACGAAGAGATATTTGTTATAATCATAAAGAATATCAAAATTGTGGTTTTTATGAAGCACAAAATACAATAGCAAAAGTGCGAAAAGAAAATGAAAAAGGATTAGCAAAAAAGGTGGGTGACAAACTTGGAAATCCAAAAGACAAAAACTGGGGACAATTATAAAATCTTTAGTGAAGATTACGCAAAAAAAATAGCCCCTTCAATATTTGCAATAGCGATTGGAAGCATTGCATTATCAATGGCATTTAATTCATTAAAAGTTAGTGGAATCATGGATGAACAAAGAAAAATATGCAAAGAGTGTATGAAAAAAGGGCACATTGCAACAGCAGATTTTGGTGGTAAATTTCGTTGCAAGATTTGTCATAGATTAGTCACAGGAGTTCCATCTATGGGGCATGGAGTTACTTGTATTAATTGCCAAAGAGAAGGATATTGCAAATATTGTGGTAAAAGAATTATTGAAATAATATGAGAAGAACAAAATGCCCTTTATGTAATCGCGGAACATTGGTAGAAAAGAATATAAAGGAGAAAATGCACGGAGTTTTGTTAGGAACTTTTCCTGCAGAGGTTTGTACTCATTGTGGAGAGGCCTTTACAAATGCTAAAACAACTAGCACAATAATCAAAATAGCGCAAAGAAAGAACGTTTGGAGGAAATATGAAGATGAAAAACAAATTCGAAATTTCAGGAACAATTGGCGACGCTAGTTGGGAACAAATGCGAGATTTCTTAATCATTGGATTAAGCGAGTGCGATTCTGAACAAAAATTTCTTAAATTGATAACGGCTTTAACATTATCTATTGGAACCCCAAAAGATTTAGCAAAATTAAGAGAAAAAATGGGAATTCATAGATTTACAGAAAATGATTTAGATAGAATAGATAAATGGAAGGAGGAAAAAAATGAGCGAAAGAAAACTAGCAACAATCCAGAAGATTCTGAAACTGGAAAAGCATGAAAATGCAGATACTTTAGAAATAGCAAGGGTTCTCGGTTGGCAATGCGTTGTTAAGAAAGGCGAATTTCAAGAAGGTCAGTTAATAGTTTATTTGGAAGTTGATTCAGTTACTCCTCCATTACCTGAATTTGATTTTCTAAAGGAAAGAAAATATAGGATAAAAACAATCAAATTAAGAGGCGCATTCTCTCAAGGATTAATTATGCCTCTTTCGATTCTTGATGGAAAGAAATTCCCTGAAGATACAAGAGAAAATCCTGTTTATGATTGGCATGAAAATCAAGAAGTAACAACTCTTCTTGGTGTTACTAAATATGAACCTTATATTCCTCCAAATCTTGCAGGAGAAATAAAAGGAAACTTTCCAGGATTTCTTCAGAAGAGTGACCAAACAAGAGTGCAAGTATTGCGTCCATTACTTGAAAAGTATAAGGGAACAAAATGTTCTATTTCAGAAAAGATTGATGGTGCAAGTGTTACATTTTATATTAGAGATGGAGAATTTGGAGTCTGTAGCAGAAATCTTGAATTAAAAGAAACAGGAGACAACACTATTTGGAAATGGGTTAGAAAGAATGATATAGAAAACAAATTAAGAGAATTAAATAATAATATAGCAATCCAAGGAGAAATAGTCGGGCCCGGGATAAATAAGAACACTTTGAAATTGAAATATATCGATGTTTATTTTTATGACGCCTTTGATATTCAAACATTCAAGTATTATGATTTAAATGAATTCAAGATTCTACTTGAAAACAAATTGAAATTAAAGACAGTTCCAATGGTTCAATATGATTTTACCTTAATAGATAATATAGACGACCTTGTAAAACTTTCAATGGGAGTTTCAAAGATAAATCCTGAAGGCCCCCGTGAAGGGATTGTTATCAGGCCAATCAAAGAAATTTATGATGTTACAGTGATGGAAGATAATAATGGCAGAATTTCATTTAAGGTTGTAAATCCAGAATTCCTTATCCGCTATGATGAATAAAAAAGCCTATTGGTATTTTGTAATATTAGTCTATGTTTGTATTATAGCCACTGCCATTTGCGTAATTTTAGCGATGGAGTCGGTTTCAAGAGATAATAAAGAATATGCTACAAATATCTGTAAGAATTTAGATTTGGACCTTCTAAAATATAATACTTTTGTGTCTTCTGTAACTTCTGTTACTTGTTATAATCCTATCACCAAGGAGATTAAGGTTATAAAATGAATAAAAGAGCACACGGACTTGTTGAAGTAGAAACTAATCAATTACCAAATTGGTTAGCCATTCCATTAGTTATACTTATTTGTATAACTCTTCTTGTTGTAATCCTTTTTTTGAGTGTTGTAATTTATTCTTGTTATAAAGGGAATTGTAATGGATATTATGGAGTCCCAATGTGGGTTTATAGAGCCGGTCCGGTTCTGGGTTTTAGAGAATGTACGGTGAATGGAGCGCCCGTTAATTGTTCAGAGATAAATTATACTCCGCAGGGTAGTGTTGATAAAATTTGGAGCGACGGAACCTATTCATACAATGGATTCCCTCCAGATATGTATGTTTATTACTTGAATGGTTCTTTTAAACAATATGTAAATAACACTGATTGGATATTTCCAAAACCAAAATAAAATGGCCGGTAAATGTAGTATTTGTGAAACAGAAGAAAGCAAACATTGGTTATGCTGTCTTGGAGGGTGGACTCTTTGTGATGATTGTGCAAAAGATTATGGTGATTTTGGACTCCAACCAAAGAATGACCAAAACATTGTTATCTTAATGGAAGTTTATTTTAGACGAGGAAAAGGAGAAAAGATTTCTTATGAACAATTACATAAGGAAAAATGCGATTTTAAATTCTTAACTTTTAAAGATTTATTTAAAATGAAAAATGAGAAAATTAAATGATATCTCTGCATTATTAATAATCCTCTTTTTGACCACAAGTATGAGTTATTATGCCAAAGAAGAACCAAGGAATGATTTAATGGTTACAATAATTGGTATTTCTACAATAATCTTTTCTCTTTCTTATTTTACTGCAAAATTGTCGAGGAAGACTTCAAAGAAGAAAATAATTAGTGGGCAAAAAAAAGGAATAGCATAAATTTATTAAGGTAGGATTATAATTAAATTAATTAGTTAATTAGATAAATAAAATGATGAGAACAATATTCAAGGTTAGAGTAATCACACGAGATATGATTACAGATTTCTTTGCTAGATTTAGAAGTATCCTTGGTGGAAGAGTAAAAGCATACGAGAAAGCAATTCAAGAAGCCATAGATGATGCTTATGAAGAATTAATAAAAGAGTATCCAAATGTGCAAAATGTTAGATTTGGAACCACTGAAATGTTGGATGATGCGTGTGAAATAATTATATATGGAGAGGTAACCGAAGATGAGTATAAAAGAGGAAAAAAGAAGAACAAAGAATGAACTTATTGAGGAAAGAAGAAAATATAAAAAAAGAGCCGGAATCTTTTTTATATTATTAATACTCCTAGGAATTTATATTGGTTGGAATTTTATTAAAGAAGGATTAAGTACTACTGATAAACTTAAAGAAGAAATGAATTGCCAACTTCAATTAGAAACTTATTTTGTTAATCAGACTAATCAATCAATCAGTGATTTTAAGAAAGAATTATGCGAGGAGAGCACAATTACCAGAACAATCAATTCATTTTTTGATAGATTCTTGCAATTAGATAATTCTTGGATTATTAAGTTTTTAATATTCCTTGGGATAGTTTATCTTATCCAAATAACTTTTGCTTTAGTAATGGATATTTTAGAAGTATTTATGCTCATATTTGTGATTATCAAAAGAATTTATAAATGGATAAAGTCTAAAGTAATTAAGGAAAATGACAAAAGAAACTGACGGAATAATCATGGCCCGAGTAAGGAATCAATTAAGGATTCATTGGGGTTGGTTAAAAGAAAAGGATTATGATGAAGTTGCTAATTTTATAGATGCATGGATGCGTCAAGCATTAAGGGCCCACCCAAAGATTATTACAGAAAAAATAGAAAATAAGGATAAAGAAATAGATAAATGGGCTAACCAAAAAGTTAATATTGAATGTAATATGCTTGAGGCTGGGAATCTAATGGACATCTTGTTTATGGCTGATGGCGGACCATTTGACGAGCATTTTAGAGCAACCTTGAAATTAAATAATATGGAAGATGCTTATTCCAAGTGGTTAGATAAAATGGTACATATTGTATGCAAGGAGGAATTTGAAAGTGACAAGTTATCAAAAATTTCACAAGTTAAAAGGAAAATTAAAAGACCGTGATTTTTTATGCAAAGAATTCTTTGATATCAATGGAGAGAAATTAGATTTTAATGAAGGTAAACAAGAAGCAGTTTATTTAAAATCTGAAGTAGATGAAGTTGTAGAACTCATTAAAACACATCTTGGTACAATACTCGATGAAAATGTGATACTTCACAAAAAGAATGAAGACTTGGAATTAGAAAATTTCCGACTTCAGAAAAGTTTAAAAAGAAAGAAATCTAAATAATATTATATAAAAAAAGAAGTAATGAATATGACATTTTGTTTATCAGATAATATATATTCCATCAGCAACGATAGGATACAAAATCTTATGAGTCGGGTTTGGTCGATTTCTCCCTTCGGGGACAAACACCTCTTTTTCCCGGCTAGAATGCATTTGCAGGGCCCAGGTTCTATCATAAGTAAGAATTCTTAGAGTTTGGTCCGAGTATCTAATTGCTGATGGATAAATATAAATACTGCTTAATTCATAATATAAAAGCAAAATTTAATACCAAATCGGCCAGAGTTTATGCATCTTTGGCCGATTTTAAATAAAGATGGTTGAATTCAGATGTCGTGGTTGCAACAAACCTTATTTAAGTATGTTGGATGCATTTAATTGTACGTGTCCGCAAAAGACGCGAGTCTTTTGGAAAAGTTCCTCTACATCAAAAAGTCAAGAAAAAAGAAAAGAATTACATCAAAAAAGAATAAAGATGTTTGTATTGAAAGATGAACCAAGAAAAAATAAGATGGATTTTGCAGGGAGTTTTGCTCCTTACTGAAGGTTGTACTGAATCTCAGTTATTAGAAAAAGGAATACCAAGACAATATCTAAATCAGATAAGAGCAACTTATAATTTTATTAAAGAAGAATAACTATTGAGGAATATCTGAGATTCTTAGATTATATTGTGTATATTCCTTAGCACCAGTACCACCAACTTTTGGAGTCATAATTGCCAACCTCGTTGGTAATTCGGTTGTGTAAATAATAGTTGGACGTAATGCTAAAATATAATCCGGAATCTTTGTTCCTTCTAATGGATTGATATTTAAAATAAGTGGAACATCTCTGTTTCCTAATGTATCCAACCCAATTAAAGATAATTGAACTGGTTGTATATCTGCCATTGCTGTTATATTATGCGGCCTCCATCTTCCTCCACTATAATATTTCCCAGCCGTATCTTGAAAAAATGATTTTACATTGATAGTTGCAGGGATAGAAATTGTTTCTCTTTCTCTTTCTCTTTCTTTAGGTTTAGGAGGAAGTTCTTTTGTTTCTGGTTCAGGGGTTGTAAAAATATCTACATGCCTTTCAGGAGTCTTTTTTTCTTGCTGTAAGTTTATTGCAGAAGTAGTTAATTGAGGGCTTAATGCCCCACCAGGTAATTCTCCTCCTGCATACTTTGTATCAGCATAAGAATAAATGTTTCCTAAATCCCAAGCAGGTTTAAAAACTCCCCCAGGTAATGTACCTAAGGTAACAATATCAGCAGCATTATAAACTACTTGACCCACTTTTCCAGCCACTTTTCCAAATGTTCCTTTAGTTTCTACTGTTGTTGTGGCGCCAGTAAGGCCGCCCATACCTCTTTCAGATTTCCCCCCCGCGGTGCCTCCCCCAAATAAAGTTATTTTTGGAGTTTCACTAGGGGTAGTTGTTGTTTCTGTGATTGTTTCGGTTGTCCCGCCCGTTATTGTCCCACCAGTAATTCCACTCATTTTTGGAGTTGTTGTTCCTCTGCCCCCTCCCCCTCCGCCTCCACTGCTTATTTTATTAATAGTAGTTTTTGCAGCAGTAGTTGCCGCCTTTGTAGCAGAACTTACTGCAGATACAGGAGAAGCAGCAACAGTTAATACTTTTTCAACCGCTTTTGCTGCGGAAGATGTAGGTTTAGCGCCCCCGGGTAATGCTCCTCCGAGCGATTTATCTACAGAAGTATACGCTTGTTTTGCCGCAGTGCTCACAGATTTTGCAGCACTGCCTACTGCAGAACCTACTTTACTTGCTGCAGCCTTTGCTGAAGAAATTATCCCATCATGTTTTGGGTCAAATGGTTTACAATCAAACATATTAATTACTTTATCTTTATCTGCATCTCCAAAGGGGTTTAATTTAGGAAATTTTTGTTTGGCTTGGAACCAATTCATATTTTTTTTGTTTACTTTCTTTCCACCTTTCTTTGGATAAGGAGTTAAAAATTGCTCTGGAGAAACAAATTTTACTTTCTTGGTTGGAAGAACAAGACTTGCACTTATTTGTTTATGCACCGAACCTTTTTTAGTTTTGGCAGGCATAAAATTAATTTTTTTAACAGGGCCCAACCCAAAAGCGGTTGTTTTAACTTTTTTTAGATTAGGAACCCTAGGAGAAAGAAAATCTGTTTTAACATTAATTCCTAAATGATTATTTTTCTTGGCTGCCATCTTATATTTTATAACGAGATGATGTTTTTAAAGATAGTCTACTGCGGAATATTTTCTCTTAATGTAGGATTATAAATCCCCATATCCTTCCATCGCCCATTAACTTCTATAAAATAATGGTCTTCCAAATCTGCGTTTTGAGTATTTAACCCATATTCTCGAGCGATTCTCCCCGTTCCTTTTTCTACAGCCATTGTCTTACCACTTGAGTAAGGAATCCCTGCATATGCAGAAAGAGGTTCATTTTTTGGGGTTATTTTTGTTTGGATGATTGAAGGCAATTTAGAAATTGATGTGCCAACTTTTGTTCCTACAGAAATAATCGGTTTTAATATTGGTTGTATTTTAGATTTTGGTATTTCCCTTGGTAAAATTGCGCCTTTAGATGGCGTAGAAATAGGTAATATTGCCCCTTTAGACGAAGTATATTTAATAGGTATTGCTTCTTGTACAGGTTCAGTATTTCTAGCAATCGCTTCTTGTATTAATCTTTTTTGTTCAGCGGCTCTTTCAGCAGAAGAACCTGCTCCAGGTAAATCCTTTGTAAGTGGTTTAGAAATATTTGAAACAATGGGTTTTTTCATACTTGAAGAAATCGGAATTGGTACTACTTTTGTAATTCCTCCAGGTAATGCTCCGCCTACTGCTTTATCTGCAGCAATATAGGCTTTTTTGGCTGTAGTAGTTATTGGTGCAGTTGCAACTTTTGCAGCAGTTGTGACTGCTTTAGTTACTGGGGCGGTTACTTTAGTCACCACACTTTTAATCGAAGAAACAATCCCATCTTTCTTTTTATTAAATGGTCTACAATCTAAAAAGTTTGGAACTCCATCACGGTCGGTATCTCTAAAAGGATTCATTTTTGGATATTTAATCTTTGCTTGTGGCCAAGTCAAATTCTTTTTAGAGATTTTTTTAATTCGAGATTTAGAAGGAACTTTATAAGTAAATAATTTTGATGGCTTTGGATTCCATATGGATTGAGATACGATTTTCTTTTTTCCCTTCATAGGTTATTAATATCCTTCTTGTTTATAAACATAGTCGGTTTAGGGCTATATTTATAAAGTTTTGTTAGTTCAATTTAACATAAAATATGATACCTAGTAAATTATTCTTAACAAAGGGTGTTGGTGTTCATAAAGACCGACTGGCAAGTTTTGAATTAGCATTGCGTGATGCAGGAATAGAAAAATGTAATATTGTATATGTTTCTTCCATCCTGCCACCAAACTGCAAAATTATTTCAAAAGAAGAAGGACTTAAACTTCTTTCCCCAGGTCAAATAACTTTTGTAGTTATGGCTAGGATGGAATCTAATGAACCTAATCGATTAATGTCTGCTGCGATTGGGATTGCTATTCCAAAAGAAAATAGTGTTCATTATGGATATTTATCAGAACATCATGGATTTGGTGAAACTGCAAAGAAAGCCGGAGAATATGCAGAAGACCTCGCAGCAACTATGTTGGCCACAACTCTTGGAATCGAATTTAATCCTGACACGGCTTGGGAAGAGCGAGAACAAGTCTACAAAACATCTGGGCAAATATTTAAAACGACAAATATTGTACAATCTAGTGAATGTAATAAAGATGGTTTATGGACTACTACCCTTGCTTGCGCTGTTCTTTTAGAATAATTTATAAAGGATTTTATACATATTTATTTGGGGAGCAAGAAAGGTGCTCCCTCCAAAAAAGAAGATGAATAAAGCAGGACATTTATTTTTAGGAATTGTACTTGGTGCGATATTAATATTATTAACTCATTATTACCTTGGATGGTTCTCTTTTAATAATTTTATAATTATTGGTATTCTCATATCTATTATTTATATTTATAGTCTTCTTTCTGATGTGGATAGTAAATCAAGTACAATTGTATGGACCTTTATCCCCTTGGGATTAATAATTTCTGTAGCAGGATATATTATGCACAATAATCTTTATCTTATTGGAGGAATTGCATTAATCGCGATTACATTTATTGCGGCGCAATTTTTTCCTCATCGAGGATTCACACATTCAATATTATTTGGGATTGCGGTCTCACTTCCTTGGCTTTATCTATCAAAAGAATATGCTATCCTCGCATTTTTATGTTTCTATTCTCATCTTTTGGCCGATAAGGAATATTTTAAGATAGTCTAATACATCATAATTAACTTTATAAAGGCACAGTTTTTAATAATAAAGTAACGCGCCAACGTGTTATAAATAAAGGGGAGTTAGAAAAGAGATGAAATTTATAATAGACCTGGAAACTTTCGGTCTTGAGCCGCAAACAGATAGAATTCTTTCAATCGGAGTAATGAATTTAGAAACTGAAGAGATAAAAGTATTTATAGACGCAGATGAGAGCAAAATGCTAACACAATTTTGGGATTATGTTATTAATGCTACGGATTTTATCACATTCAATGGAGATGGTTTTGACCTTCCATACTTAATAAAGCGTTCTTTAATTAATAGAGTACGCGTAACAAATATCCCTCCAAATCATACAGATTTACGAAAGATTGTAAATGGTTTTTGGTTTTCATATAATAGATTCGAAAAAGGAAAATTAAGAGATTGGTGTCCTGCACTAGGAATCACTTGTGAAACAGAGGACGGAAGCCAAATGCCCGCATTATTTGCTAGAGGAGATTTTGAGGCCATCAAACAGCATAATACTGAAGATTTGGTGATGACCCGTAAATTATATAAACTAATTGAATATTGTAATCTTATCAAGAATTAATTAATGAGATAAATGAAAAATGAAAAAGATATGCTTATTTGCATTTGTAACTCTTATTTTAATCCAAATTACATTTGCGGCTACATATCCAACAATTCAACCTTACGTTAATGATTTTGGGAATTTTCTTACTTCTGAACAAATATCAAGCCTAAATTCTCGTTGCAAACAAATAGAACAGAATACTACTTATGAAATTGCTATAGTCACTTTGACCACAACAAATGGTGCGGACCGATTAGATTATGCAAATCATATTGGAGAACAAAATGGGGTTGGTAAAAAAGAATCTGATAATGGTTTAGTATTATTATGGACTCAAGATAATGAACAAGGATTAGCGATTGCAGTTGGTCGGGGAGCAGAATCGATATTTAATGATGCAAAAGTTTCTAGAATCGCCCGAGATGCTCGCCCATTATTTGATGATGGAAAATATTATGAAGGATTTAATAAGATGCTTAATGATTTAGAAGCAGAATTGCACACAACTTCTACAGGAGAAGTGACTTCTACCGAAACGGATGATATAACTACTTGGATTATTGGTATAGCCGTAGTAATATTTATAATATTCATCATACTTAAGATAATCGGAGCGAATACTGGAGATGCATTAGAGGGCTCGGTCCTGGGTGGAATTGTTTCAAGTAACGAAATAGAAGATTTTGATGATGCAGAAGAAGCAAGAGATAATGATTGGCGAAGAATAGGTTCACGTTGGGTATGTGGAGATTGTTTTGATGATGTTCAAGATGAAGAAGAAAGCAGTTATGATGACGACGATGATGAAGATGATGACGAACGTAGCGGATTTGGATTTGGCGGCGGATTCAGTTTTGGCGGAGGTTCATTTGGTGGTGGGGGAGGCAAAGCATGAAATTAGTATGTAGATTTTGTGATAAAGAATGGAAAGGTTTTTTACATCATATATTATTTTGTAATTGTTATGCTCATATAAATCCAAGGATTTGGTGGGGAATTTTAAGAAATGTTGTATAGTCATGCAAAAAAAAAGAGGTATCGTTTTGATGTTGTCTGGAGAGACTATTTATTTTGGTTTCTGGTGATTGCAATCTTTTTATTTGAGATTAATAGAATAATTCATTTTCATTCAATTCTTATTTGGATTTATTGGATTCTCGTCGTTGTTTTTTGTTTATTAGTATTTTTGAGAATAGTTATTATAAATGAGTAGTAAATTTAAAAAACAAAAGGTTTAAATATATGTTTATATTCGATTTATTAGTATTAATACTCTTACAGTAAGGGGATTCATACGCTCTGATAAAGCGACCAAAATTTATCATTTCCCTTACGATTTTGGAGGATGAATACAATTATGCTCATCCTCTTTCATACTCTTACAGATGCAGATTACATATGACTGACATAAGGAATTATGGAGGTACAATTTAATAAATTGCTCGTCTGAGGCCAATTTGTTAAAACTTTGAGGCCAAAGACACACCGTTTCAGCATCTTTCACAAAGATGCGCGCCGCAAGGCACTCTGCATCGATATTGGAGACTCAATATAATGCTCATAAAGAATAGCATTTCATACCACCACGGATGGTAGGGACTGGGTTCGATTCCCAGCGTCGAAAGACGTAGTGTAATGGTAGCATCTAACGATACGCTGTTCGATTTCGGAGAAAAACAATAATGCTCATACACAAGGGGATTTCATACGTTACACTGTATAACAAAAACCCTTTGGATTTAGGAGAACAATGCTCATAAATCAACGCATTACATATCGTGGTTTCACGAGTACCTAACTCGTCTCCGACGGTTCGATTCCGTCAAATGCGTTGAGATTACGGAGAGTGAAAAGGATAATATACTCATACACCAAAGCAGTACATACGGTTTGATTGGTTCAACTCCAATTATTCGCCACGCGAATAAAATGCTTTGGGATTTTGGAGGAAATATAAAATGGAATTAAATCAGAAAGCAGGAAAAAAAACTGTAGTGAATCCAGAAGGTTCAATAGTTTTAGAAAGAAAGCCTGAGATTCAACTTTATCTTGAAGGAGCAAATCTCAGGTTAAAAGCAGATTCATTCTACAAAGAAGCAAAGGATAAATTAGATTCTATACTTAAATTAGGCAATCAAGTAGATGTAGATTATGAACTCGGTCTCGCTAAATTCTTAGCAGATAAAGGATTAAAATTATCTCCTGTAGTTCTTTTATCTGTATTGTCCAATAAAGGATTTTCTTTTAGAGATAAGAATGTTAAATACATATTTAATACTCCTGCGAGAATTGCAGAAGCGGTTGCATTAAAAAATCTTAATCTAGTTAAACTGAATAATTCATTTAAGAAACATATTCTTAAAGAAGCATTAGAACAAATGAATGAATTTACGCTTAGAAAGAATAAGATGAAGAGAAGAAAAGTAAAACTTGCAGACCTTATTAAATTATTAAGAGCAAAACCAAGAGATGCTAAAATGGCTAAATTATACAAGGCTATCATAGAAAATTCAAAAGAAGCAAGTTTGAAGGATAAAGAGAATATTGTTTCAATCAAATCTTCTACAAACTTAAAAGAAGAAGAAAAAAAAGAACTTATTGATACAAACCTTGAAAAAATGCCAATTAATCAAATAATTAGAAATCTTAAATTCTTGGCAGATAAATATGATTTCAAGAAAAACATAGAATTACAACAAAGAGTTATTGATAAACTTAATAGTGTCAATGATTATAGAATGCTTAATATTTTTGATGTAATTATGGCCGCATTATTTGTTCCTCAATTTGAAAAAGCACTTTTTGAAGTTATCAAAAGATTTATAGAAAAGACGCAAGCAGAATTCAAATTTGAGAATGACGCCACTTTATTATTTGATGTTTCAGGTAGTATGGGGACGGGTGGATTTATGTCTAGGCCTGATAATAAAGATGGAAAAGGATTAGGTTTTATGTATCTTATCCTGTTTGCACTTCTTATGAAGAATATAAAGTTAAGAACATTTAGTAATAATCTTAACGGAGATGAAACACAATTAAGAAAAGTTGTTGAAAAAATACAGAATGGAAGCATACAAGAAGCATATAAACTCTTCAACAAGCATTTTGAAGAACATTCAGGTGGAACAGCATTATTAGAATCTGCAATGAAACTTTGTGATGATGACTCTGAAATAAAGAATCTTATAATAATAAGCGATGAAGTTAGTTGGAAAGAAGGAAGCGATTTAAGAGGCTCAATTTCTGAATTATCCAAGAAACTGGCAAATAAAAATCTTTTTTTAATTAATCCAGTAGTTTATTCAGGGACTGTATTTGATAAGAATATTGTAGCAATCTCTTCATTAAATCCAAGTGTATTAATAGATATGGCTATCTTCTTAGAAGAAAAAGGGTTTATTGATTACATCAAAAATTATAAAAAGGAGAATACAGTAATAGAAGGGAAAGAAAATGGTAACATTAAACAAGAAGGAAAGCGAGAAGTTCCTAAAAAAAATGTTGCATCAGGAAAAAAGGCCGGGAATAACAAAAAAGGAAAAAATAATGGTAAAATCGCTAAAAGAAAAAAGTGATTTTACTAACTTTGCTTTTCATTTAGAAAGAGAATGCAGAAAGGCCAATAAAGAACTAGAAGAATGGATGATAGATAATTATGGCCCACGTTGCCAAGAATATTTAAAAGATTGTATTGTGTGCCAAAAGTGGAAAATTTTTGATAAATTAAAAATAGAAATATGAGCAAAAAGAAAAAGAAAATTCAAGGCTATTTCTTAATTTTGTCTTTTCTTCTCGCTAATGCTTGTATATGGATAATTGATTTTTTGACTCCTAGACCATTACCAAATATTTTTGTTTGGTTTTGGTTGTTCTTATATACTTTTATCATATACAAAAAGTTTATAAATGAGTTTGGCTCTTTAAATAAAGGAGAATTAAATGACACACTAGGAGGAAATGAAAAATGAATAAGAAAGCACAACTGCAAGTTCTAGGAATTATTCTGATAGTAATCTTAGCACTTGTTGTCCTTGTTGTTCTTTGGGCCATCGGTTCTTATAATAGTCTTGTTAAGAAAGATGTTGCAGTAGAGAAGTCTTGGGGAAACGTCCAAACGGCTTATCAACGTCGAGTAGATTTAATACCCAACCTTGTTGAGACTGTAAAAGGTGTTGTGAAATTTGAGCAGGATACTCAGACACAGATTGCAGCGTTACGTTCTGGAATTTCAACTGCATCAACTCCATCCGAATTAACTGCAGCAGGAGAACAGGTTAATGGATTCATTCGAGGGATAAATATTAATGTAGAAGCATATCCTGATTTGAAATCAAGTCAGAATTTCTTGTCTCTCCAAGATGAATTAGCCGGAACAGAGAACAGAATTAAATGGGAGCGAGATAACTATAATGAAGCAGTGCAATCTTATAAGACCTCTGTAAGGTCATTCCCAACAAATATTCTAGCAGGAATGTTTGGTTTTAATCTTGATAAATGGGATATGTTCCAAGCAGAAGAAGGGGCGCAAAATGCTCCAACAGTTGATTTCACTAGTTAATATTCGGTTCAGTATCGTCGAGTCAAGTCCGGCGAGGTTCTGTTATGTAGCGTACCGTGCAGTATTGTAGCGCGCGGTTCGGTTTGGTGTGGAAAGAAAAATTTATAAAGTCTGATTTATTAGAATATAAAACTGGTGAGGGCCATTTATTAGATAAATAGATAAAATGCCATTAATAGATTTAAGCAGATTAAGCAAACATTATTTAGTTCATGTAAGATGTACTAATTGTGGGAATATTCAAGATTTGAAAATCCCAAAAGGAGAAAAAAAAGAAGATTATTTAGACAAAGGTGAATGCGAACATTGCGGATGCATTGGTGTTCTTGTTCTTCGACAGACTGAAAAAAATCAGCCAAAAAAGGAGACTAAAACAAAAGTTCTTTGGGAATGAATGAATATGAATAAAAGTATAGGAAAAAAGTGTGTGAGAAAAGTATTACCTGAATTCTTTGCTAAAGACAAAAAGTGTAGACCTTCTGGAATCTGTGACGGTTTTGATAGATTTTGTGGAGATTATGTCCCCGCTTCTTCTTTGAATACTGAGATTATCCAAGATTATATTCGGTCAATGGCTGGGAATGGTCAGAAAAATAAATCTGATTATAATCCCCCATCAGATGACGGAGGCTGCGACGGAAGTCGAGGAGGTTAAAATGGCTGCAACAAATCCAAAACCAAAAATAAAAATAGTTATTGATGATTTAGAGATGGAAGCGGAATATAGAGAATTTAAATCTCTTAAAAAAGGATATGGTGCCTATGGCATAATTAAGATTGGAGGATATCCTTACCGCTTGAGTTTAAATATCATTGAAATGTAATATAAGGAGGTAAATACAAATGGCAAAGATAATTGCAAAGAATGTTGTCGTGAGAAAGCCGGGATTCCTTTACTACGTTGATGCACAAGGAAACGTATGTGAAGCACCAATGTCTAGAAAAGGCAGAAAGAAGAAACCAGCAAAGAAAGCAGCAGTGAAAAAAAAGGCAACACCAAAGAAAAAGGCTAAAAAGTAAATGGCTAGATACCTAGTTAATTAATTGTTATTTTATTTTTTAAAATGATACGTGCATATTGCTCGAGATGTAACCGCGACTTAGATATTCTCCCGACACCAGTGTGTAGTCGAGATATGATTTGTCGCGGTTGCTTTTGGGATTTGAATAGGGAAGAAATAAAATTAGAATTTGAAAAAGCAAGACAAAGAGAGGCTGAAGAATGTCGGAACAACAACAATCCTCTGAAGGAGGAGAAACAAAAAACTTTAGAACTTATTTAATCTTAGATTACAAAACAAAGAGATTTAGAGTTATTAGTAAACTACGGAAATTGAAACCTACCGAAATTGCTATAGATATGTCCTTGGATGTTACAATTCCAAAAGCAGTTATGCTCAAAGCACATGGGACAATAGAATTGAGTACCGCAAAAGTTAATGATATTGTACTTGAAGAATTGGAGGCTTAAATGTATTTAATTAAATTAGGAGAAAGTATAAAGTTATTTGGTTTTAGAATGGGTTTTGATTTTTGGTTTAGATGGAATTTTATGGACCCTTTCAAGATGTGGTATTGGTTGAATATTATTCACAAACCATATTGTTTAGAGCACGGATTCTTTTTAGAAAAAGAAGGATGTGCCGCACCGAAGTTATACACCAAGAAAGATATACAAAAACATTGGGAAGAGATACGTAAACAAGAATTCGGAGGTTATTATTAATATCGGAGGTTGGATTTGAACCAACGACCTCTGGCTTATGAGGCCAGCGAACTGACCAGGCTATTCTACTCCGATAGATAATAAGAATATTAGCCTTTATAAAATCTGCGGGCGATAGCAATATTTATAAACATCAACAAATTAGTAAAGATAAGTAAATGATAATTAGATAATTAAGAAAAAATGGAAAAAGGGATGAGAATATTATTAAGTTCTAATTATTATGCTTTGCTATCATTTGTTAAATAACTAACTGATGTCACTAACGAGAATGGAAGAAAAATTAAGAAGCCTAATTGGGAAAAAGATTGTGCTGTACACAAAGAAAGGATTTAGATTTCAGGGGAAGGTTCTCGATTTTGATGGAAAATTTTTGGATATCAACGACGAGATTAAGGGAAAATCAAAAATGATTAATGTTGATGAGATAATTGAAATAGAAAAAGATTAAAAAGGATATTTGCTTAAATAACTCGAATGTAAGGAGGTATAAAAATGGCTAAAGAAACAAAGAAAGAAAAAAACGACTATGAAGATGCTCCTGATGAAAAACAAGTCAAAAAAGCAAAGACTAGAGGAGACCCCATCGTAAGTTTAGAATATTAATCTTTAAGTCAGTAACTAAGAATGGCAATAAAAAGTATAATCGGAAAAGTATTGAAAGCACCATTAATTATCTTGGTCCTTGCATCTTTTGCGGCTTCAATTTATGCTGCTGCAAATAACATTCAAGGAATTACTTATGCAGTCCCAGTGATACTTGGTATAATCTTAGTACTATATTTTATTGGAGCATATTTAGGAAAGGTTCCAAAAGAAGAAACAAATACTGCATTTCCTACATCTGAATAAATAAATAGTTAGTTAATTAGATATGAGTAAGATAGATAAGAATAGACTTAGAAAGTTGAATAAATTTGGTAGGATGCCAATTAATGCTAGAATCACAATTGATTATAGCAAAGAGAAACCAAAAGTCACCTTTGGTTATATTGCCCAAAAAGACCAAAGAGACCTTGTTTATGCGAATCCTATTTCTATGTTATTGACCATAATTACTTTAGGTATTCTTATTTATTTTCTTCAGTTTTCTCCGCATAGAGAAAAACAACCTATCGCAGGGGCCTGTGAGATTTATGAACAATATTCTCCGAATGATAATCATGTCTCCGCCTATAATATTAGTTGTGGAAACTTCAGTTATTTTTTAGAATATAGGACAGGGTATGGATATTATCCCCTTGGCCAATTTGAAGGATTTTATATGGATAATTCTGATAATTGGATGATACATTTTACTGATTATATTAATTCTCAACCATCTTACTTGAAATGGTTTCTTAATCTATTATTCGTAATTTTTATGCTCGGACTTGTTTTGGGTTCTATGTTTATAATTCTTGGAATGGCTTATGTTTATGGATGGTTCCTTCAAAAGATTCCAATATTAAACAAGAAGGTAAATAAATGGATACCAGAATTAAATAAGAAGTTAACTCATCCACGTTATCAATATACTTTCAGAGAATGTCCTCCAGAAAAAAGATTAGAAATTCCTTTATTTAAGAACGTTTTTTTAGATTATGAAGCCACAAAAGAATTTTCAAAATATCTTCAAAGAGTGGAGATAAGAGAACATCCATTTAGTAGATTAGTTAGGCAAAAGAGAAAAAATAAAAAGAAAAATAGAAAGAAGAAAAAGTATGACAAGAAAAGGAATATTATGTTGTGGAAAGCAACATTCATATTTAAAGAGGTCCCAAAGACAGGTAGGTTAGATGTAAGATGGGCTTAAACAAATGTTAGCACAATTGCTTGCAGGATTTATAATAATTGGAATTGCAATATTTATAGCAGTTCCTTTTATATCTCAACAGACAAATATGATGATTGAACAGATACAAACAAATTCAATGAATGTGTCTAGTCCTTATCTTATTGGGGACGAAACAACAACAATTACCTTATTAAGATGGGCCCCATATATTTTTGCTATTTTTATTGCATTAATAGGATTAAAAATATTTCGTAATTTATTAAGAGACACGGGATGGTCGAATAATGAGGATTATAATTATAGCCCTCCGGAATTAACTCCTAAAGAAAAAAGAAAAACAGAACAAAAGAAAGAAATGGAAAAATATGAATATGATTCAGATACATCCACACCGTTTGATGAAGAAGCATATCAACAAAAGAAATTAAGTTATGAAGAAACAATGGCCAAATTTAAAGAAAAGAAATCATTAACTGAAAAAGAATTGGAGGTAAATATATGAGCCTAATAACTATTAAAAGCGCAAAAGGAAAAGAAGCAGGATGGTTTAATACAGATACAAAAATCTATTCAAGTGAAAGAAGACCGGAACATTATATGCGGATGTATCAGGGTTTTGGCATTAGTGAAGATATATTAGAACAACTTATTCCTCTCGGATGTCAAGAAATTTGTTTGATTTATACTGGTAAAAAACATAAATATCATTATACTTGTGAACTATCACAATTTTTAAAAAGCGAGAAAATATACATGAATATAGAAGGCGGAATAAAAGACCCGCAGAAATTTGTTAGTACACGAGATATGAATGAGGAGGTAATTACATAATGAGATTAAATCCATTTAAAAAAAAGGTTGTGGTTACTTTAGAATCTATTTATCTAGACGAAGTTTGGCGAGAAATACAGTCTCTTGTAGAAACAAAAAAAGTTTATAAGTGGTTTATTGTTACTCCTGCTAATTATGATTATTTAAAAACACTATATAATCTCCAAATGAGCCAAACAGATATGGCTAATATTATGGCCCAACGATATCGTTGGATGCTTGAACATGGGCAGTTATTAGAATTAAAATTATATCTTACTCGTCTTGCAAATAATATTACTTTAGAAGAACAAGAATTAAAGTTAAGACAGGCCCTACATTTTATGGCTAAAGGATTAAAAATAAAACCTACTGAAATAATGTTTGGTTGGTTTGCATTTAATAATAAAACACGAGAATTAATCAAGGGTTATAGTTTAAATTTAGTCGATGAAAATACCTACCAAAAGGTTTATACTGATTATGAAGTAGTGGAAAATATCTGGAAAAGAAAAAAGTAGGTCAATGAATAAAAGGGATGATAATGAAGAGGAAGAAATTAAAGATATGTTTGTTTGTACCGTGGTTAAAAAGTCGCGGAGGCGCAGAAGCAACTATCTTGGCTTTTTTGAAAAATACTGAACACGAGGTAGATATCTATACTTGGATTTATGATAAAGAAAAAACATTTCCTGAATTTAAGAATTATTTTGTTAAAACTATCGCGCCACCATATTTTAAATCAGTATCCCGATTATTTTTACTGAGGAGCCTTGTATTATTATTTTCTAAATTTCCAAAAGGAGTTATAGATTACTACGACCTTGTATTAATATCCACTTCAGGAATTGCAGAGTTGGTTTTATTAAGAAACAGGCCGAAGAAAACAGTTTTTTATTGTCACACTATCCTCCGTGCAGCAAATCCTGAAGATGTGCGTTGGTATTCAGATAATAAATATAAGAATCCAATATCCAAACTTATTTATATAATCGGAGTTAAGGTATATAATTATCTTGAAAAGAAATCTTGGAAATACGTTGACCAAGTTATTTTTAATTCTAAATTAAGCCAGGAGCGTGCAGAAAGAAAAGGATTATTAAAGGAAGGAACTTCTATTAATATAATCTACCCACCAATCAAATTAGATAAATTTAATTGGAAAACACCCAAGGATTTTCGTGGAGAATATTTCTTTTATCCTTCTAGGTTTAATCTTCCAAAAAGACAAGAACTATTAATAGATGCTTGGAAAGAATTTCAAAAGAAGCATCCAAAAGAAGCATTAATAATGGCAGGAAGCGTTGAAAAACAAGAATATCTTGGTTACCTCAAGAATAAAGCAAAGGGGTTAAATATTACTTTTTTTTCAAATGTTACTGATGAAGGGATGTTAGCATTATATCATGGTTGTAAGGCAGGGATATTTATCCCTTTTGTAGAAGATTTTGGGATTGTACCATTTGAATTTATTTCACTTGGGAAACCATTAATAGCGGTAGACCGTGGAGGTTATGTTTCTTTGATAGAAGATTATCCGTATTATTTCCCGGTAATAGAAAGAGTAGATGATTATCTTATGATACAAGAAATCAATAAAGCCTTAGAAGAATTTTTAAATACTCGTATAATAAATAGAAAAGAATATAAAGCCAAAATTCTTTCTGAAAAAGAGTTTGCTAGAGAGGTAGATAAATGTTTGACAATATAAAAAAAAGGATACAAGAAAAAGCAGGGCCTATTTATAATAATAAACGGCTGCAATTAGTTCTAACATTAATTTGTTTAATCTTAATAATTTATTTTGCAGTAACTGCAAGAACTGGAGATTTACAATATCTGAAGGACCAAACAAGTAATAAATGGATTCCATTAGACTTAGATTCTTATTATTTTTTAAGGATAGCAGAAACAATGGAAGCAAATGGAGGAAGTTTACCTGCGGTAGATACAATGCGTTATTATACTCTTAATCTTGGTTGGGCTCCAGAGTTTCTCCCAAGAGCGGTTTATCTTTTACATAAATTCTTTTATTCTAATAATTCTATGGCTTATGCAGATATCTGGTATCCTATTATCTTCTTTGTAGGTTCCTTATTATTATTTTTTATTCTAGTATATACGATTACGAAATCTAAATTACTTTCCATTCTTGGAGTTTTGATTTTTGCATTTATTCCACCTTATGTTTATCATACTATCCTGGGGTCTACAGACCATGAATCATTAGGTATCTTTTCTTTTTTATTAATGATGACTGCTTTTGTTGCCGCGATAAGATTGTTTGATAAAAAGAAAGATGAAGAGATTAAATGGTGGCAATTCTTTGGTTATGTTATTTGGTTTGCATTTACAGGAAGTTTTGTTATTGCTTGTTGGAATGGTATCGCTATATATATGTTTATGATTATCCCAATGGCTTATTTAGGAATTTGGATAATTAAATCACAAGATATTGAAAAGAAAAACCTTAAACTTGCTTTATTTTATCTAATTGGTTTTGTGCTTATTTTCCTTTTTGTTCCTATTTGGGGAGATTTTTCAACTCTTACTGAACTGAAAAGATATTCATTTGAACCACAAGGATTACTTGGCCCATTTACTTATGGTTTTATTATTCTAGATTTGATATTTATTAATTATCTAAAGAGAAATAAAGAAAAAGAAAAATTAAAAAAAATTATTAAATTTAGGGCATTAATTGTTCTTTCTGTTATTGTTATTCTTGGCCTCTTATTTTTACAATTTGGATTGAACAGAAATGCATTTAATATTCTCGAAACAGTAGCCGGGAGAATGTTGAATCCATTTGGAAGAACAAGGATTGGTTTAACCGTTTCAGAAAATCAACAACCATTTTTTGGAACTTGGATTACTAGTTTTGGGAAGATTGCATTTTGGATTGCATTCTTGGGAATATTTTTTATTGGAATAAATATGGCTAATGGAATAATTGCTAGTGAAAAAAGAAAAAATAAAGAGAAAGAAGATAAAATTATTTTTATTGTAGCCTGGCTATTTTTAACAACCGCTATTTTATTTACTAGATATTCTCCTTCAGGAATATTTAATGGAGATAATCTTATTAGTATTGCTGTATTCTTTTTTGGTTTTGTATTATTCCTTACTGTTTGTTTAGGTCTTTATATTAGTTCTAAAATAGAAATAAAAAATGAGATTATTTTAATCGCTAGTTGGATTATTATAATGTTAATTTCAGGAAGAGGGGCGGCAAGATTATTTATTGTTATTTCTCCGTTATTTGTTTTGGTTTCTGTTTTAGCAATTAAAGAATTATATGAATATACAAAAAAATTTAAAGAGGACATTGCGATAGTTCTTATCTGGGTTGTTTTAATTGGGATTATAGGATTATTACTTTTCAATGCATACAATAATTATAATGGAGTAAAAGCACAATCTGCAGGGATTGGCCCTGCTGCAAATTATCAGTGGCAGAATGCTATGAGTTGGGTAAGGACAAATACCCCTACCGATTCTCATTTTGTACACTGGTGGGACTATGGATATTGGGTACAATATCTTGGACAAAGAGCGTCGCTTACAGATGGAGGCCATGGTTCTGGATATTATGATTGGCTTACTGGAAGATATATGCTTACCGGAAATCGTCCTGACCTCGCATTAAGTTTTATGAAAACAAATGAAGTAGATTATCTTTTAATTGACCCAACAGATATTGGAAAATATACTGCGTTTAGTTCAATTGGAAGCGATGATACTGGAAAGGATAGATTATCTTGGATTGCAGTAATGGTAAAAAATGACCAATGGACGCAAGAAGAAAGGAATACTACTTCTTTTGTTTTACAGGGGGGAACAATTTTAGATGAAGATATTACTTATAATGAAGGAGATTCAGATTATATTCTTCCTGCACAATCGGCAGGTATTGGAGGAGTACGTATAACTATTGCTGCGGAAACAAATGCAATTCAACAACCTACAGGAATATTTGTATATAATAATAAACAAACAGAACTCCCAATTAGGTATCTTTATTTTAATGGTCAAATCTATGATTTTAATACTGGAATCCCTGCAATTATTAGATTAGTTCCATCTGCAATTCAGGATTCTCAAGGGGTTAGAATAGATAACTTTGGAGCAGCAATTTATATATCTCCGAAAGTTGCAAAAACATTATTTGCAAATATTTATTTAATGAATGACCCTTTTAATCTTTATCCAACAATCCAAATAGCGCATACTGAAGAAGATTATGTTGTGAGCGCATTAAAAGCACAAGGAGTACAAACAGATAGTTTCTTGTATTTCCAAGGGTTGCGGGCCCCATTACAAATTTATAAAATAGATTATCCAGAAAATATTATATCTCGGCCTGATTATTTTATTCCAACAAAAACATTAAATGAAGATGTAGTATTAGCCAATCATTCCCTTATAGAAGAAATAGATAATTTGAAGGTGACAAATGATGAATAAAAAAGGTCAAAATGTTTTTCTCGAAGTTATAATTGCATTAGCGATTGCTTTCACAGGATTTTACACAGTTTACTATTCTATTGCTCATTGGGATATGCAATGTAATATTATGGGGCAATCGCACGGATATTGGTGTGTTGCAATACTTATAATTGGAGGATTAATTTTCGGCCTTGCTGGATTATATGGCGCTTATGCAATGATTCGTGGTAAATGGGGAGGGCCACAAGTTCCTGTTTCATATGAATAAAAAAGGAATTCTTTTAGGAATTATTTTATTTTTATTATCTCTTGTATTCTTTTATTTATCTTGGAGTTCCAATGAACCTGCGAAATGTGTAGCCTCAGCATTAGATACCTTTTATGGATTGATAATGTTATGCATAGGTGTTCTGCTTATGATGTTTGCCTTTGTATGTTTTAGAATTTCTTTTAATGAAAAGGAGGAAAAAAAAGAAGATGCCAAAAGTAAGCATAAACTGCCCAACAAGAAATAATATTAAAACTATTAAATTGGTTTTAGCAGCAGTAGAAAACCAAGAATATAAAGACTTTGAGTTTATTTTATTAGACAGCAGCAGTACTGATGGAACTGTTAAAGAAGTAAAAGAATTTGGGGAAAGAGTTCCGTTTACAGTAAGAATCTTTAATATTCCTGGAGCATTATTAGAGGCCAGGATAAAAGGAGCAGAAGTTTCTAAAGGAGAATATGTTTTGTTTTTGGATAGCGACCAGATGCTACATCCTCTTGCATTAAAGTGGCTTGTTGAAGGGATAGAAAAAGGAGGCTACGATGCAATGTGGCTTTACGAGCGTGCTTGGAATAATAATAAATGGGTCCCAAGATTATATGACGCAGACAGGATTATTGTTCAAGAATATTTAAAAGAAGATGTAGTATTACCAAGATTCTGGAAAAAGGAATTGTTATTAGAAGCAATGAAGAATATACCTACAAGTATATTCCCTTTTTGTTATTCACACGACCATTTATTTATCTATAAAGAATTCCAAAAGATATCTAATAATATTGGTTCTGTTGGGACAGAACAAGAACCGGCAGTAGAACATATGGAACCTAATAGTTTAAAGAATATTTGGAAGAAGCAATATGTATATGGAATCACCACAAGACAATTAAAGGAGAAAGGTGTTTATCCAGAATTAATTAAAACGAGACATTCCTTTAGAAAATTCCATTTGAGGAGGCCTTGGCTTTCTCTTAAGGTTTTTTTCCTGAGGGTATTCAGAGGTGTCCCATATATATGGGGTTACAAATTTGGAAAGGAAAGAGTATAAAGAGGTAAAAGCAAAGAAAGATGGAATAATTGAATATCTCATATTAGGAATCTTGACACTTTTACTCTTTCCTTTAATTGTCCCAGCAATAGTATTTGCATTGACTGATAAGAATAAATGTAAACATTGGAGAGAATGTCCTTTATATAGGAAGAAGGATATAATCTGCAATAAAGAAGGAGGAATGTATTATGACATAGACCGAGCAGGAGGATGTTATTATGAAATGGAAAAAAGAAAAAAAGAAGCAGCACAACAAGGTAAAAAACTAAGGAGGTTAAGATGAATCCATTTAGAGCAATAAAAAACGGAATGAAGTTAAGTAAACATTTCAAGACCCCAATATTTTTTGATTATATGTCCAAACTTGCACAAGTTCAACATAAACCCAAGATTATTGAGACCAAAGAAGGATTTAAGTTTGAAGTAACAACTGCAAGTGATTATCTTCTTATCCGTGAGATGATGGAAGATATGTATGGAGAGATTGGAAAGGATTGGTATGTTGTAGATATCGGAGCGCAGAAAGGAGTATTTTCAATTAGGGCCGCAGTCTTTGCTAAAGAAGTTCATGCTTACGAACCTTCTCAAGATAATTTTAACGCTCTTGATAAAAATCTTGATTTAAATGGGATAACTAATGTTCATGCTAATATGGTGGCGGTTGCAGGAAGTAATGGAACAATGAATCTTATCTTAAGTAAATCTTCTTTAACTCATAGTCTTTATCAAGGGATTGGGGAGCCTACTGGAAAATTTCAAAAAGTTATAGTAATATCACTTGATGAAGTTGCAAAAGAATTACCAATTATAGACTTTTTAAAATTAGATGCAGAGGGTTGTGAATATGATACTTTTTATAATGCAAGCAATGATACTATTAATAAGATACAACGATTTATGATTGAACTTCATCCACATGGACAATATACAAATGAAGCATTTATTAAATTCCTTGAAGGAAAAGGGTTTAAGATAAATCCTGTTAAAATTGGAGGTTATATTCATTTATTTGGAAAACGATGAAAGCCGGAATTTATGATGCCCGAATGGATTTGATTAAGAAAGAAATTAAAGAACCGACTTCTGAAGAATTAGAAGAGGCTTATGGTTATTTAAATTATTGTTTAGCCTGTGGGAAGCCTATAACTTTTTGGGATATAATATTCTTTAGATACATACATTGTATTATGGGAAATTATCATAAAAAATGTTTCAAATGAAAAATGAAAAAGAGAATAAAACTTATTTATGTTATGCAAGAGTTTTCACCGGATGTAGGTGGATGGGCGATGCATCAGTTTATGGAATTATCTAAATTTATAGATGTTGTGGTACTTGCTCAACCTTATAAGCATAGTATTAAAAAAGCAAAAAAGATAGAGATAATTAATTCTCATTTTAAAATTATTAGATATAAAGGAATAGAAGTAAAGGGAATTATCTATCCTACAGATTTAAAATCTATATTAGCAATAGAGAAAACTCCTACATGTCTACTTCAAATGGACGAATTCTTTAAAATTTATACAATTGAGGCTGCAGAATGGTGCAAAAAGAATAATGTTCCTTATGTTATTAGTTCGAGGATGCGCCCGCGTACAGGGGGATTAAGGAATATAGCGCTTAATATTTTTGCAGAGAGGGCTAAGAAAGCAGTAAGATATGCTAAAAAGATTATAGCAACACAAGGTAAAATTTCGCAGGATGAATTTAAAAGATGGTTTCCTTATAAAAAAGAATCAGACTTTGTTATAATCCCTTCAGGGATTAATATTGATGCTTTTAGTAAACAAAAGATTTCAGAAAACAAAGAAAATATTATTTTAGCAGTTTCTAGAATATATCCTATAAAAAGAATAGATTTAATGTTAGAAATATTATCAAAATTAAATAAGGATTATAAATTATGGATTGTTGGAAAAGAAGAAACAAAAGAACTAGCAAAATTAAAAAAGATAATTGCACGATTAGGATTAAAAGAAAGGGTACATTTCTTTGGAGGTTTAGAAAATAAACAACTACCAAAAATATATTCAAAGGCAAAGATATTTGTGAACACAAGTGAAACTGAAGGAATATGTTTTTCTTTCTTGGAAGCAATGGCTTTTAAACTTCCAATAGTTGCTTGGAATGTTGGAGGAAATGCCGGAGTAGTAGAGAATGGATGTACTGGTTTTTTAACAAAGTTTGGAGATATAAATAAGATGGTTACATATATTGATTATCTTTTAGATGAGAATGAAACATTCAGAAGGAAGATGGGCGAATTGGCTTATGAAAAATTAAAAGAAGAATTTGATATAAGAAAAAATGCTAGGAAGTTATTAAATGTCTATAAGGAGATTATCAAATGAGCGAGCCTTGGGAAACTTTTATCTTATTTTTTATTTTTACTGGACTATTTGCTTTTGTTAGTTGGGGATTTATGATTTTAAGTACGCAAGCACATGAAAATGTTCACGTTGCAATCTTTGATAATTATAATATTTCTAGTCGAGTCGAAGTTAATAAATTGACTGGGAACGGAGTTACATATCCTAATAATACTACTTATCCTTTATATTGTGGAGAAGATTGTAAGTATGCTAATTCCTTAAATGAGATTGTAGGATACAATACGGATAAAATTGCTTTTGCATTTTTGGCAAGTGCTTATTTGATAGGAATAATAATCATGTTAGTTACAAGAGGAGGTAAAGAAGAAAAATGTGTGGTTTCATCGGATTCAATTGGGGAGACTCAGAATCAAAAGAAGTATTAGAAAAGTCCTTGGGTATGCTTAATCACCGCGGGCCGGATAGTTCTAAAATATATCAAGAAAATCTTTTAAGTTTAGGATTTGCCAGACTTGCAATAAATGATTTAACTGTAGATGCTGACCAACCTATTGAAAACGAAGATGGGAATATTGTTTTAGTATTTAATGGGGAGATATATAATTTTCAAGAATTGCGAAGAGAGTTAAGAAATAAAGGTCATAAATTTAAATCAGAATCGGATTCTGAAGTTATTGTTCATGCATATGAGGAAGAAGGAATAGATTGTGTAAAAAGATTCAATGGTATGTGGGCTTTTGCTTTATATGATAAACAGCAAGATATGCTTTTCTTATCGCGAGACCGTTTTGGTATCAAACCTCTTTACTATTATTATAATGATGGAGCAATTATCTTTTCAAGCGAATTAAAAGCAATAGCCGAAGTTCTTTCTAATTATGAAGAACCAATTGAAATAAATAAAACTGCATTAGATATTTATCTTTCAATAGGTTATATTCCTGAACCCCATTCTATTTATTCTAATATTTATAAATTAAAAAAAGCGCATAATATGTTTTTTTCATTGAATACAGGCAAATTTACTGAACAAAAATATTGGAAAATTCCATCTCCAAAATATTATAAAGATGAAAAAGAGATTATTTTTAAAGGAAGAAATGTTTTGCGAGAGATTATTAGAGAAATGAAGATTGCAGATGTTCCAGTAGGAACCTTTCTTAGTGGAGGGATAGATTCCACAACTGTAACTTCTTTAGTTAATGAACAAAAGAAAGACCTGCATACATTTTCTATTGGATTTACAGATAAAACTTATGATGAATCTAAATGGTCAGATATTGCTGCAAAAAGATTTAATACAAAACATCATCATTATAGATTTAAACAAAGAGACTTTGAATATTTATTAGACCGAATTTACTATTATTATGATGAACCTTTTGCAGATTATTCTATGTTTCCGACTTATATGGTATCCAAATTTGCAAAAAAATATGTTACAGTTTGTTTAAGCGGAGATGGAGGAGACGAATTATTTGGAGGATATGATTCTTATAGAAAATTTAAACAAATTAAAATGTTTAGATATCTGCCATTTAAATTTCTATTAAAAAGGCTTGGTTCTGAAAAATTATCCAGGGCGATAAAAATGTATTCTTCAAATGATAGCGGAGATTGGATTATTAATTATTTGAGTATTGGTGGCCAAACAAATCAATTATCTTTAGAGACTGAGCAATTAATAAGAGATATAGCAAAAGGAGAAGGACCATTAACTGCTTTGATGAAATATGATTTTAATTATGTTTTAACAGATGATTATCTTGTTAAGGTAGATAGAGCAAGTATGGCCAATGCATTAGAAGTAAGAGTTCCATTACTCGACCATCGTTTTGTAGAATTTGCGAATAATATTCCCATAAAATTCAAGACAGATTTATTCCACGGAAAAAAGATATTTAAGAAGATGGTTAAAGGAATTATTCCTGATGAATGTATCAATAGAAAAAAGATGGGCTTTGGTTCTCCAATAGTAAGATGGATGTTTACAAAATATAAGGATTTATGTATTCAGAAATTAGAAAATTTAAAAACAAGAAACCTTGTAGAAAGCGAGAAGGTTGATAAGTATATAAGATATTTAATAAAGGGCCAATATAATGGATTGATAGGAATAACAACCTTTAGATATGTTGGATTAGAATTATGGTGCGAGAGGTGGTTAGAATGATTGCACGAATTATCACAGGAGTATTATTGATAGGAATAGGTATATTTTTGATATATATTGGCCAAATAATAGGCCAAAGTTATGGAATAATGTCCCCCGTTTGTCAAAATTTAACCTGGCAAGGGTATTTTGAAGATAGCACAGAATGGGTTGCGCACGATTCTTGTATTATAGGAAATTATACTTGGGATGAGGAATGTTATTTTATACTTCCTTGGTGGGAATATAGTAGATGTTTAAATTCAAATCCATCAATAAACCATTCTTTTTGGAGTTTTGATAGATATTTTGGATATGAGTATAATGAATCATGTGATAAAGAACTTTGGGTAACAAACTATTCACAAATGCAGATTTATAATACTCGTTGTGTTTCTTCTCCATTTGTAAAAGCAATACCCCTTTTACCTGGATTTTTTGGGGCAGGATTAATATTACTTGGTATAGCCGCTTTAGTCGGAACATTTTTTGGAAAGGAGGAAAAAGCAGATGAAACTAGTAGTATTAGCAAGTGACGCGCTTGCAACATATTATAACAAAGGTGAAATAAAAGAGAATTATTTCAATCCTAATAATTACTTTGATGAAGTTCATTTCATTAGTTTAAACGAACAAGAGATAGAAGGAAGCAAAGTTCAGCAATTAGTCGGTAAGGCGAAAATCTTTATTTATCCTGTCGGCAAATGGAAACCAGGTAGAACATTTAGAAAGAAAGTATTAAGATTAATTAGAAATATTAATCCTGCAGCGATTCGTGCTTATGACCCTTTAGCCCCTGGATATCTTGCAGTCTATTGTGGAAAGAAATTAAATATCCCTTCAGTTATCTCCCTACATGCAGACTTTGATGAAGAGAGAGAATATAACCGCCAATTTGGTTATAAAAGATATTTTAAATTTAAAATATACAGTAAATTATTTGAGAAGTATGCATTAACAAATGCAGATAGGATTATTTGTGTTACAGAATTTTTAAAAGATTATGCAAAGAAATATGGAGCAAAAGAAGAAAATATTGAAGTTATTTATAATCGTGTAGATACTAAAAGATTCAAACGAGGTGAAAGATTAAATCCAGAGGTTATACGCATTATCTGTGTAGGCCGCCAAAATAAACAAAAGAATCAGCAATGTCTTATTAGAGCGGTTAAAGACTTAAATGTGGAACTTTTGCTTATTGGGGCTGGAGAAGAACATGAGAATCTTAAAGCATTAGCCAAGGAGTTAAATATAGAAAATAAAGTAAAGTTCATTAAATCAGTTCCGCATTCTGAAATCCATAAATATTATCAAGATTCAGATATCTTTGCTATTGCTACAGACCATGAAGGAATGTGCATTCCATTAGCGGAAGCAATGGCTTCTTCTTTGCCGGTAGTTTGTTCTAATATACAACCATTAATTGAAGTAATAGAAGATGGAGGGATTCTTGTAGAACGTATACCTTCAGCATTTAAAAAAGCATTTAAGACTCTTATTGAGGCTCCCGAGTTAAGATTACAATTAGGATTAAAAGGAAAGTTAAGGTCTATGGATTTTGAGAAGGAAAATATAGAAAAGAAAGAAGCACAGATGTATGATAAATTAATTAGTGAAGTTTCTGACCAAATAACTACGCTTATGGGAGATGTAAGATGGTTGCATGAAAAAAGGATGGATTATCTAACCAATAAATTAAAAGAGATAAAAAAAGATATTGGTAAACCTCTAAACGTGTTAGATGTTGGTTGCGGAGATGGAACTGTAACCCAATATATTGCTAATTGTTTAGATGAACAGGACAAGTTATTAGGACTTGATTATGACCCTCTTAGAATCAAAAGATTAAAAGATAAGTTAAATATGCCAATAGAAGTAATCAAAGGAGATGCTACAGCCATGCCATTTAAAGATAAATTTGCAGATATTATCATAATGCATCATGTTTTAGAACATATATCTGAAGACCGAAAGGTATTACAAGAACTACGGAGAGTCTTAAAAGATGATGGATACATAATAATCGGTGTGCCGAATGAAGGAGATTGGGATGGAAAGATATTACGTTTGGTGCATAAAAGGATGTATAATCCACAGGAAAACAAGGATAAGGGTTGGCATGTAAATTTCTATTCTAGAAAGAATTTTTCACAAAAATTAAAAGAAGAACAGTTATTTCCACAGGAAATCAAGGGGATAGGATTCATATTTCCTTTTTATCCAATTCATTATTTTATTCTAAGACGTAAATGGCTTTTTAATATAGGCCATTGTATTAGTCAATATATAAAAGGAACTGCAGATTCTTTATTTTTTATAATCAAAAAAAATGGAGCCGACACTTAAGGATTGGGATAAAATTGCTGAAGAATCAAAACAGGCTTGGTTTACACATCTTTCTAGTTGGATATTCCTTGAAAAAAGTTGGTTAGTTAAAGATTATAGTTTTTTTATCCGCGATGGAGAAAAAGTAGTTGGAATTTGTCCATTATTCCTTGTTTCTAAAAAAGGGTTTAAATATTTAACTTCAGGATATAAAGGGTGGGGCGGTCCGGCTTTTATAAATGATGCGCCATCAAATGCAGTTGAGGGAGCATATAAATATATAGATGAATGCGCAAAACAAACTAAAGCGATATGGATAGAAATAAACTATCCTTCGATTATTCAATCTACTCCCCCAATTTTAGATTACGGATATTCTTGTATCAGAAAAAGAACTTCAATCATTGATTTAAAAAATACTGAAGAGAATCTATTAGCAAATATAGATAAAAAATGTAGATATGAAATAAGAAAGCCCGAGAAATTAAATTTAAATGTAAAATTTATTGAAGCCAAATCATTAGAAGAGATTAAAGAATATCATAAAATTCATTGCGAAAACTATTCTAGGACTGGTACACCCCCAAACCCTCTTTGGTATTTTTATGGATTATTTTCTCTTTTTAATCCATTCGGAATAATAAAATTTTTCTTTGTTGAATTAGATGGCAAAAAAGTTGCTGCAGCAAGTGTGGCAATTTGGAAAAATAGAGCAATATATCTTACGGGGGCCTCATTAGATGAAGCATTAGGAAAAGGCTTGAATAATTATCTACAATGGAATATAATTAAATATTTACATAATCTAGGAATTAATTGGTATGAAATGGGGGAGATAGAAACAGAAAGCGAAAAAGCAAAATCCTTGGGAAAATTTAAAGAATCATTTGGGGGAACAGAATTTGCATTATTCAAGGGGGTTAAGGTTTATCATCCAATTAAATATAAATTGTTTAATTTATTAAGGAGGATAAAATCGCACTAAGGAAAATAAAGTTATTCTTAAAATCTTTTTATAAGGTACCATTATTAGTTCCTTATTGGAAAGATGAAGAATGGAGAAGCATGGCCGATTTATTTACCGGTCTGTTAAACGTAGAAGACAAAGAAGAAATGAAAAATAAACTTTCTAGTCTTTATAATGTTTCTTCAATATTCGATTTTAATTTTGGGAGAAGCGCAATACAGATTGCATTAAAATCATTGAATCTTAATAGAGGAGATGAAGTAATTCTTTCAACGTATTCTTGTCGCGGAGTTATTGAACCAATAATCAAAGAGGGATTGATTCCTGTATTTGTAGATATAGATTCAAATTATAATATTAATCCTGAGAGCATTAAGAAACATCTTACTAATAAAACTCGGGTGGTTATCATGACTCATCTTTTTGGAAGACCTGCTCAGATAGAAAAGATACAGAAAATTGTTAAAAAACATAAATTATATCTTATTGATGATGCTGCACAAGTAGTTGGGTTAAAACATAAGAATAAAATGGTGGGCACCTTTGGCGATTTTGGTATTCTTAGTTTTGGAATTGGGAAAAGTATTAGTGCCACTGGTGGGGGAATACTCCTTACCAATAATGAGGAATTTGCAAAGAGAATAATTCATTATTGGATTTTAAAAGGAGACGAAAATAAAAAGATTAAAAGAAGAATTATTAATTACCTTTTAAAATACAAACATCGAAGATTAACTGCTCCATTTTATCTTCTTATCGGTAGATTAGGCAAACCATTAGAATATGAAATAAAAAGAATGTCTTTGGTAGATTGTTCTATTATTAAGAAACAATTATCCCGACTTGACGGAATTATTGAAGAAAGGAAAAAGATTGCAGAATATTATGATAAACATTTAAAAAATGTTAGAAAAGGAAATTCGGAAGATATTTATACAAAATATCTTTTTGTTTCTAAAGAAAATAATATCCACGAATTTGCAGATTATTTAAGATTAAAAGGTATTGAAGTAGAATTTAATTATAAACCACTTCATCTGAATTCTCAATACTCTATCTATTGGAGGGACAGATTATCAAATGCTGAGAATATGTGGGAAAAGAATATCAGCATTCCATGTCATCCAAGGGTGAATGCAAGAAAGATGAAGTATGTGGTTGATACGATTAATAATTATAATCATGGATAATAAACAGATTTGGGAAACGAAGTATAAAGATACTGGAGACCCTTTTCATACAAAGAATAAATATGACCAAGAATTAATAGATATAAAAGTAAAACTTATCCAACCTTTAGGGAAGAAACATAAACTTATGATTGATATTGGTTGTGGAACTGGTGATTTTTTATTGCATGAAAAAGAAAATTTTGAACAAGCAATTGGAGTTGACTTTAGTAAAACAATGATAGACCAATTCTCAAAAAAGATTAAAGAACAGAAAATAAAAAATATCTGTTTATATAAAGGGGAAGCAAAGAATGTTCCTGTTGCAAAAGAAAAAGCGGATTTTATTTTTTCTTATGCTACTTTATATTATATTCCTAAAGTTAAAGAAGTCATTGAAGATATCAATAGAGCATTAGAACCTGGAGGTTTTGCTATATTAGAGTTTGGGAATTCTTGGAGTTTAGAATATTTGCTGGGATTAATCAATCATAAATTATTTGGTTGGTCCAAGCATTATTGTATTAATCCATTTAAAATGAAAAAGTTAATCAAAGAAAATAATTTTGCGATAATTGGGTGTAGGAAATTTCAATTTATCCCTGTAGCAAGTTTGCCTACCTTCCTTTCTAAGTTCTTTAAATTTATATTGGGCAGAAAAATCTCGAGGATTATGATAGATGAATGGATAAGCAATATCCCTTTGCTTAATTATTTGGCTTACCGTAACATTTATATCCTACAAAAATATTATAAAATTAGATAAAAAGGTAATTAGATAAATATGGAATTAAAAAATAAAACAGTATTAATCACTGGCGGGTTAGGAATGATTGGTAGCCATCTCGCTAGAAAATTGGTGGAAGAATATCAATGTGAAGTAATTATTATTGATGATTTAAGTTCCGAACACGATTGTCTTGGAGATTGGAAAAAAGAAAATACTCTTTTTTATCAGACAAGTATTCTTAATGATGAAATTGTAGATAAAATTTTTATTAATAATCGCATCCAAGTGATATTTCATTTATCAGCATTATTCGCTAATCAGAAATCTGTAGACCAGCCAAGGGAAGATTTAATGGTTAATGGAATGGGGACATTAAAGATATTGCAATATGCTCATAAGTATAATGTTGAAAAAGTTATATTTACATCAAGTTCTTGCGTATATGGGAACAAGGATATAGAAGACAAGGAAGATGATTATGAAGTAAATCTTGATACTCCTTATGCTATAACCAAATTACTTGGAGAAAAATATTGTGATTATTTTTATAACTATTATGGAGTTAATACGGTTATCTTAAGAATATTTAACTGTTATGGGCCAGGGGAGCATCCTGGAAAATATAGAAATGTTATCCCTAATTTCTTCAAAAGTGCTTTAAATAAACGGATATTAACTATCTATGGTACTGGTGAAGAAACTAGGAGTTATTGTTTTGTAGAAGATACTGTTGAAATGACTATAAAAGCGGCTACAATTTCTGGAGCAGTTGGGCAAATTATTAATATAGGAACAGATATTGAAACAAAGACAATTGATTTAGCAGAGAAGATTAATAATCTTTGTGGAAATCAAGATAACATTACTTATATCCCACAAAGAGGATGGGATACAATCAAAAGAAGGAAGGCGAATATAGAAAAAGCGTCTAAGATATTAGGAAAAAAAGCGTCAATAGGATTAGATGAAGGATTAAGAAAAACTTATGATTGGTTTATACAACACCCAGAGGTTTGGAAAGAATGAAGAAAAAAGTAAATGTCTATTTAATTATTAGTCTTATGATTCAGACAATGATAATGATAGCCGCATATCTCTTTGAGTATGGTTTGCTTGTTCTTGGGTGGGTAATAGGCGTTCTTGGAATCGTTGTTCCATTAGTGCTCTCAAGAAAGAAGGAGGAAGAAAAATAAAAATGAATATATTATTAATCACACATAATTTTCCTCCGATGGAATCTCCAGAAGCAATTCGTTCTGGAAAATATGCAAAATATCTTAACCGATTTGGATTTAACTTATTTGTTTTGAATACCCCCAGAAAAAAAGAAGGATTATTTAGAAGAACATTAGCACATTATGATATTATTCCGGATTCCTGTGGGGGATGGATTGCTCCCGCATTTGAAGAAGCAGACGAAATAATTAAACGTGAAAAGATTGATATAATAATCTCTAGGTCTATGCCAATTGTGAGTCATAAAGTTGCATTAAAAATAAAAGACAAATATCCTTTTATTCCTTGGATAGCAGAATTTTCTGACCCTTGGACTGCAAGTACTTATAAAAAATATCCTTTTGGGATAGGTAAAAGAAAAGATAAGAAATATGAACAAAAGATTTTCCTTTTAGCAGATAAGATAATTGCTACATCTGATAGAACTGCGGAGTTATTCAAAAGACAGTATCCTTGGGCCGAAGAAAAAATTAAGGCCATACCTAATTTTTATGATGAAGAAGAGTTTAAAGACATTAATGAAGGAATAACAAAAGTCCCTGGTAAATTTATAGTTCTTTATACAGGAAACTTTTATGGAATAAGGACCCCAGAATATTTATTCAAAGCGTTAAAGGAACTTGAAAAACAAGGAATAACTAATATTACAGTAATTTTGATTGGAAATTTGGGGAAATTTAAGAAGTTAATTAAAAAATATAATATTTCTAAGGAACTTCTGCAAATAAGAAATTCAATAACTCATGTGAAAGCAATTGAGATTCTTAAATATGCTGATGCTTATTTATTAATAGATGCACCAAGTAAGGAACCAAGTGTGTTTCTTCCTTCTAAGTTAGTAGAGTATCTTTATATGAGGCGGCCTATACTTGCATTAACATCTGAAGGAACTGTAAAAGATATTTTAAAAGAAACAAAAACCGGAGTTTGCGTATATTCTGATGAGGTTGAAGAAATTGCATTAGCCTTAAAATATTTACCTAAACTAGTTATTGACAAAAAAGCAGATATAGAAAAGTATAACGCCATGAACTGTGTTTGGGATTTGGCTTTAATAATAAAGGAGTTGATAAAAGATGGTGAAGAGAAAAATAAAAATAATCAATGTTTGTGCGGCAAGACCGAACTTCCAAAAGATAGCACCGTTAATGAGGGCTTATAAAAAATATCCGGAATTAAAACCAATCATCGTGCATACTGGACAGCATTATGATGTTAATATGAGCGATACTTTTTTTAAAGAATTGGAAATACCTGAACCTAAGTATAATTTAGGAATTGGAGGCGGGAGTCATGCAGAACAAACTGCTAAGACTATGATTGAATTTGAGAAAGTTTGTTTATTAGAAGAACCAGATTTAGTAGTAGTTGTGGGAGATGTTAATGCTACTGTTGCATGTGCTTTAACTGCTTGTAAATTAGGAATAAAAGTTGCTCATGTTGAAGCAGGATTGAGAAGCGGAAATAGGAAAATGCCTGAAGAGATTAATCGGATTCTTACAGATGCTATTTCAGATTTATTATTTGTTTCAGAATATTCTGGAACGATTAACCTTGAGTCTGAAGGAGTTTCTGGATACAAGATTCATTTTGTTGGGAATGTTATGATTGATACTTTACTTTATATGTGGCCAAAGATTAAAGCAGATACTACTTTTTCTAAATTAGGGTTACATCCAAATAAGTATCTTGTATTAACAATGCACCGTCCAAGTAATGTTGATGATAAAAGAAATTTAAAAAAAGCACTGATGATTATAAAAAAATTACAAAAGAAACATATTATTATTTGGCCGATTCATCCAAGGACGAAGAAGAATATTGAAACTTTTGGTTTAAAAGATTTAATATTAAGCATGAAACATTTGATAACAACAGAACCGTTAGGTTATATAGAGTTCATGGGGCTAGTAAGAAGTTGTCTTATGGTTGTTACTGATTCAGGAGGGATTCAAGAAGAAACAACTTTCTTAAAGAAACCATGTATTACAATGAGGGAAGAAACTGAAAGGCCTTCTACATTAATGTCAGGCTTTAATATTTTAGCGATAGATAATAAAGCAGTGATGGATGCATATGAAACATTTATGAAGAAAAAGAGAAATGGAGTATGTCCCAGTTTGTGGGATGGAAAGACTGCAGAAAGAATTGTAGAAATTATTTATGATTCATTTAAAAATGGAATATTATAAACATAGATATGTTAGAAATGCTATAAGGATTCTTATGGGGCAGAAATATCTTAAAAAGTTTTATAGCGCACATAAGACTTCTTCAAATACTATTTATACTCTATCTTTCGACGTAGATTTTAAAAATGATGTAAAAGCATTACCTTGGCTTGTTGCTCAATTAAATAAATATAATCTTCCAGGAGTCTTTGCAGTATTAGGAAAGTACATAGAAGAATTTCCAGAAGAACATTTGGAAATTGTTAATTGTGAACAGATTAATCCACATGAAATAATTAATCATACTTATTCACACCCTTGGAATGATGAAACTAGCCCAACTAGATATTGGGATAAATTAAGCACTTTTGAAAAAGAAAAAGAAATAAAAGATTGCCAAGAGATATGTAAAAATTATCTAGGCTGCGAACCAATTGGATTTAGAGTTCCTCATTTTGGTGCACAGTTTTCTAAAGATATCTATCCAATACTTTCTCATCTTAAATTTAAATATGATTCTTCAACTATAGCAACGCATGTAAATAATCCTAACCCTTTTCCTGTTTACGGAGGACTCTGGGAGTTTCCAATGAGTAGTTGTCCTCTACATCCATTTGATTTATTTGATACTTGGCATAGTTTAAATCGAGGTCCCGGGCATCATAAACAACCTGGAGAGTTTTATAAAATGTTTTTGGATTTAGCAGAGATGGCTGAAAAAAATGGAGTGTATATTAATTTTTATCTTGACCCCCAAGATATTTATAAAAACGAAGACTTTATAAAACTCTTAGAGTTCCTATCTAAAGATAAATCCAGGGTTGCGACCTATTCACAAATATTAAGGAGAGTTAGATAGATAATGGTAAAGATAAGAGGACATGGATTAAAGAGAAAATTAGTTGTGCTTAAGTATACATTACAAAGAGGTTATGCTTGGGCACAAACTCCAACATTAGCATTAATTGGAGCGGGAGTATTAAAACCTTATTTTCCAAATTGGTCTCTTTGGTCTCTTGGCGCAGTAGCCTTTATAATATATCTTGTTATTGGATTGATAGACAGATATTGGGGCCTTTTACATGAAGAGACAAATTATGGAGTAGAAATGAGTCCTCTTCTTATGAAAGGATTAAGAGGAGAGTTAAAACAAAAGGAGGAAAAGAAAGAGGATGATAAAAGAAGTGATAATGATGGTGTTGGTTTTGACCGCCCTATTAAGTTTAGGTTTTAATATAAGCGCTGAAGAAATAATTGTATATAATTCTACTAATTTTACAAAACCTGTTAATTTAACATCTCCAGTAAATGTAACTGGATATAATGAAACACAAGATTTATTACCAAGAAAAGAAGAGGTAGACCAACCTACAACAACAGGAAAACCTTATTTGATGTATCAATTACCTCCAGATTTCCATTTGCCTGAGGTAAACCTTTCTATATTCGAGAATGCTTCAAATATTACTAATCAGACAGAAAATAATAATACAAATAAATCTTTTTTTCAAAAATTAGATGAGAACCCTCCATTAAAATATGGATTGATTCTCTTTTTGATTATAATAATTATTATTGTGGCTTATATCGTTTATCTGAATTATGGAGAAAGTGGTGGCGGAGGGATTGTTTTTGATAGGGATTTCTCTCCAACAGGACATGTATAATTGTAGAACCACAAAATTTATATATTAGTTTGTCTACATTTAAACTATGGAAAGATACATAAGATTAAACAACTTGAATGATTTCTATATAGATGTATCTTTCGACGATTATCAATTCCAGTTCTTGATTTAAGTTCCGGTCGTCTAATAAGGATGCAAGGTTCTTTTCACCATACCCATTTCCCTTGTGATGTCGGATAATCCGGCCCGGGACTTTTAATCCATCTAATTAACATTCTATATCTGTCCTTCGTATAATAGCGATTACATTCGGCCGTAGCCCGAAGAATCCAGGTGCAATTCCTGGAGGACAGACTTGGGAAACTGGTGTAGCGGGAACATATAACCCTGAAGCGGTTAAGTCGGAAGTTCAACTCTTCCGTTTCCCATTAGTCCTATCGTCTAGCGGACAAGGACGCGAGGTTCTGAACCTTGAAACTGCGGTTCGAATCCGTATAGGACTATTTATATAGGGCTGTCGTCTAGTGGCCAAGGATACCGCGCTTTGAACGCGGTGACGTTGGTTCGAATCCAACTCGCCCTATTGGAGCAATGGTGAAGCAGCATCATATTAGACTGTCTATCTAAAGTCCCGGGTGCAATTCCCGGTTGCTCCGTAAAATTTAAATACTTCAAGATATTAGGAATAATAACAAAGTAAAGCCGAAGAGGAGTAATCCTTTTCAATGGCGGATACTTTGACGGCTCCGATATTTGACGACGGCAGGTCGTGGATAATGCTTCCACGAAGTTATTGGAGTTTAAATAATAACACGCTTATAAAACAACCAAATGATAAGAGATAAGTTTCCTCTAATGCTGGAATTGATTTCTTTAGAGGAATCCCTCTTATCATGTCATAGTAGATACTGATTCTCGGTCGTTTAATTCAAGACGGCCCATTGGTCATGTTGGTTTTCAGTCCAATCCGAGAGTCTTTCTATATTTTTCTGATAAAGCCCTATAGTTCAATTAGATAAGAATATCTTGCTTCGGACTTGAAGATATGAGTGCAATTCTCATTAGGGCTATTAAGACGTAGCATATTAGTAATGCACAAGTCTGTGGCACTTGGGAAGGGAGCGCGCTTTCTCCCCGTCTTAATTGCCAGGTTTCCAAAATCTCTTGTGCGCAAGACTTTTGCCAGAAGTAAGACGAGGATGTAATAATCGCGAGTTAGTATTTAACTGATTCGTTATTGTTACAAAACAATCGTTGATTGAGAACAAAAGAAACCTGGTTTGCCGATATACCGAACTGGGAAACGGAACTGGTTCAAGCCCAGTGGATAAGTTCCTGTGTTGGTCCGATTCCAACTATCGGCATATGAGGGTATTGCTGATTGGAAAAGGCAACGGGTTTAAGCCCCGCGGATAAGTTCCTGTGACAGTCCGATTCTGTCTACCCTCATTTGGGGATATGGTTGACTGGGAAAGACAACAGGTTTAGACCCTGTGCCTAAGTGGCTATGAAGGTTCGATTCCTTCTGTCCCCATTGGGCGAATGGCGAAGTAGAAACGCGGTTGGTCGCAACCCAACTATGCGCAGGTGCAATTCCTGTTTCGCCCTTATGCGGAGATGGCAGAATAGTTATTGCGTCCGGTCTGAACCCGGAGCCTTTCGGGGCGTAGAGGTGCAATTCCTCTTCTCCGCGTTTATTATCATAGTCATACAAAAGCCACGGTTAAAGTGAGAGAGAGGCGTATGATAGGGCGGCAACCTTGCTAAACTCTCTCTCCGCCACAAGCCAGTATAACCTAAGAGTAAGGTAATTGGTTGCTAACCAATGTCCGGAAGGACGTGGAGGTGCAAGTCCTCCTACTGGCGTTTGCCCTTATCGTCTAGCAGACAAGGATAACTGGTTTTCAACCAGTAGACAGGAGTGCGAATCTTCCTTAAGGGCATTGTTATCCTGTGATAGTTAAGCGGACAATAATTTCAGAGTCTCACTTTGAAGTCGGGAGTTCAAATCTCCCTCACAGGGTATATACACTCTAGTATAAATATATTTAAAAGGTTTAATCTTTACATAAAGAAGATGGTTCATATAGATTATATAGAATTCTATGGAAAAAAAAGAGCAAAAGAGATAAAGAAAAAAATATCTAGCTCATTAAAAAAGTCTAAACCACCTAAAGATTTAGATTATATAAAAGAAAAGATACAGAATTATACAAAAGATAAAGCCGGTTGCTGGATTTGGAATGGAGCGACTACTAATTTTGGTCATGGCCGAATTAAGATAAATAATAAAACATTATCTGTACACAGGATATCTTATGAGATTCATAGAGGAAAAATACCTAATGGTTTATTTGTATGTCATCATTGTGACAACCCTACTTGTATAAATCCCAAACATTTATTTTTGGGGACAAGGTCAGATAATATGAAAGATGCATATAATAAAGGGCGAATTAAAATACCATGTCATCATGGGGAATATGCATATCAACATATTCTTACAGAAAAAGATGTAAAAAAGATTTTAAAGATTAAAAAAGAGAAAAAGATAAGTGAACAAGAACTAGGAAAAAAATTTGGTGTTGCGCGCAATACTATTAATAACATAATAAATAATCGTAATTGGAAGCATATAAAAAGATAAATTTATAAACTTTTAAAATTTAATTAATTCACAAAGGAAGCAACAAACAAAGAAAACGAAACAAGCAACCAAATGTACTTAATAACAGGAGGTTACTATGTTAAATGAACGAATTGTTTATGGCTTCAAGAAAAAGAAGAAGAGAAAACAGGTTATCTGGATTCAACATATTTCTAGAAGAATTTGCGAAACGACTTGGCATAAAGAGATATCTTTAAAGGAATTTGAAGAGTGTCCAATATGCAAATCAAAAGCATATCATCGTGGAATTGTTGACCGAGTAATAAGAGAAGGAAGAGAAATCGAGGATTAAACACAATCTTTATAAAGTTTGAATTTTTCTTATTTAAAAGAGTAAGGGACTTCATTGTTCCTTACTTCTTTTGTGCTACTATGAAAAATGAAAAAATATGTAAAAAATGTGGTAAACTAATTAAATCTAGCAAAAAGAAAGTATTTTGTTCTAGAGGATGTGCTACAGCATTCTATTCTTTAAAAAGATACAACCAAATTAAAGATACTCCAAATTATAAAATGAAAAGAAGAATTTATCAAAAATTTCATCGTGGAGATAAAGAAGGAAAGGATATCATAGATGGTACAAATATTATAAATACCAAAGTATATATTAATAGAAGAACGGGCCAATTAAGTTTGGTACTCCCAAAAAAACAACTTCCAGGAATTACAAAAGAATTTTTAAAAGGGGGATATCTTAATTCTGAAATTAATAAATTAATTACTGTAGAATTTAATAAGTATTTAGATAAAAAAGTAATAATTTCAGAATTAGAAAGTAATCAATTGAGTGAATATATACAAAAAGCAATTACAGAATCATTATCTGAAAAAAATATTCATAAGAAAGTAGAGTTAATTAATGAGATTCTCCAACAAAAAATCGATTATGAATTAACTAATCAAATACAAAAGATACTTCAAGAAAGATTAAAGATAGAAATTGAAGACCATTTATATAATACTAGGTTCAAAGAAGAGATTAAAGAAATAATAATCAAACAAGTTAAGGATGAAATTAAAATACAATTATCAGAAGGTGGAATTTTACCATTTATAAGGGATTGTGTGTATCAATATATAAGAACTTACGGTTCTAAAAATAAAAAATGAAAATATTGGTTACTGGTTTTACCCCATTTGGTATTAAAGGATTTATATTTAATAGAAATGAAAGCCAAGAGATTGCTCTGAAATTAAAAGAAAAATACGGCTTTGAAGTTATTATTCTTCCAGTAGATGATTCATGCGTATCTCTTTTAAGGAAGAAGATTAAAGAATATAAGCCCGAAGTTATAATCAGTTTGGGACAAGGTGATGGGTTTAGAATTGAAACTAGATGCACTCGTAAGAACAGAGAACTTAGTTCTAATATCGCTAAAGAGATTAAAGATTATTTTGGTTTTACAGAAGAGAAGATAGGGGAATGGTATTGTAATGATGTTTATTTTGAATCGTTATCAAAAGTGCAAAATACTTTTTTTATTCATGTTCCCTTATTTACTCCATTTAAAAAAGTAGATAAGATAATTGAATATGGAATGCAAATATTGTAAATCTAAAAATATAAAAAAACAAGGATTAAGAAAGAACACATTTGGAGATATCCAAAAATATTATTGTAATAAATGTAAAAGATTCTTTTCAACGCATGATAATTTCAGAATGAGGTATCCCAAGAATATTCGAGCATTAGCCATCCGACTTAATGAGGAAAAAAATTCACTTAGACAGATTTCTCAATTAATATATAAAAAAACACATGTTAAAATTTCTCAAACAACAATTATGACTTGGATAAAACATAAAAATAAATCTTATAATTATAGGTATAAAAAGAAATGTCCCATTTGTAAAATATTTATCACTAATAAAAAAGAGCATATCTGTAAAAAAGTTCCAGCAAGAAAAGGAAATTTGTATCACTGTGCAAGATGCTGCCAATATTTACCTAAGAAAGAATTTCATAAGGACAAAACAAAAAGATGTGGAGTCATGGCCATCTGTAAAAAATGCAGGAAACCAATTCTTCATCAAAGGAATATAGAAAAAACTATCTTAAAGAAACTCAAAAGGTTGGCCGAAAAATTTAAATAGAGGTTAGTATTCTATAATTTAACAGGTAGGTACTCTTATAATGTATCACGCTACAAAACACAAACATTTGAATTCTAGTTTTGTAGCGGTAGCCAGTAAAAACAATAATAATAGAAAGAATTGGCCCGTAAAAATTATTATAGGTTACGGGCCCGTCGTATAAAGGTTATTACTCCCGACCTGCAATCGGGGAATGTGGGTTCAATTCCCGCCGGCGTCCATTTCTTTTATAATAAAATTCTTGGGTGTATAGTCCAACAGTTAGAATATCTCCTTTACGCGGAGAAGATACCCGTGCGACTCGGGTTACACCCATTACCAGCCATTGGTCTTCTTGTAGCCAAAGAAAGAAGATAGGCTGTTTGGGTCACCAATGGTTGGTTTCTTGTCCTCGTAGCACAACAGGTAGTTGCATCTGACTGTTAATCAGAAGGCTGCTGGTTCAAATCCAGCCGAGGACGTAATGGTCCCGTAGCGCAAACGGAAGAGCACTTACCTTTTAAGTAAGATGTTGAGAGTTCGAATCTCTCCGGGACCATGGGGTATTAGTTTAATGGCAGAACTTATGGTTTGGGACCATAAGATGGGTGTTCGATTCATCCATACCCCATTGGTCGCGTAACTCAATAGGTAGAGTACTTGACTCTTAATCAAGAACGTGAGAGTTCGAATCTCTCCGTGACCATTAGGGCCATAGCATAACGGATAATGCGTCGCACTTCTAAGGCGATGATAGGGGTTCAATTCCTCTTGGCCCTGTATAGGCTTGTGGCCTAATAGTAAGGCACCACTCCGATGCGGTGGGGACTGCAGGTGCAAGTCCTGCCAAGCCTATTCATAGGCCATTCCTCTAACGGCAAGAGAAGGGTCTTATAAGTGGGTTGCTCGAGACTACTCATTTAAGATTGCCCTCAACAAGAGTTCGACTCTCTTATGGCCTATTCGGGGATATGGTGTAATAGCAGCATAACGGTCTCCAGAACCGTTGGTGAGAATGCAAGTTTCTCTGTCCCCATTTTGAATTCCCTAGAAGGAGATGCCGATATGCGCGTGACCTCATATCGTTACCACACATCTCCTCTAGGAAACTCAGAAGCCCTTCGTTGTAGTTGTTGTTTATCCTCGACTTTCACAACTTCTTGAGGAAAGGGCAATGCGGAATATGGGAGTCGCACCCATCTCTTCTGCTTGGAAGGCAGACGTTTTACTGATAGACTAATTCCGCGTAAGCCACCAGCAAGACTTGCACTTGCAACCCTCTCCTTACAAGGGAGATGCTCTACTTTGGAGCTATGGTGGCGTATTATAAAAGAATTATTGAATCAACGTAATCACTACAATGAAAGGCTTAGTTGCCCGTTCCTGTTCCGGTGGTTTGGTTTTGATTCATGTTTTATAACAATAAGATATACTTTATAAATATTACGTTTCAATACCGAAATCTATAAAAGCCTATTCTTGTATAGTTATTACATAAAAGAAGTAAAAGACTACGCTGTGGATGCCCCACCATTCTCTTCTATCTTATACTCCCAAGTTTCAAGAGTGCCTTTCTTTTTCCCTGGATATATGATAAATATGCGCGAGAAGATTAAATTCTTGAGGTACCATTTGCATTTTTCTTTTTCTTCTTTGTCTAGATATTTCCCTTTTTTTGATTCATAACCTATAATTTCAGTTTCTTTTCCTGGAGCAAATGCAAAGTAATCTGGGAATCCTGTATTAGTATTAAGAATCTGCATAACTTTTGTAAAGGGATTAAATTTCATTAATGGTTTTGAAGGGACAATTTTATATTCTCCATTCTCGAGAAGTAGATTATTTGTCCAACGTCCAACAACTAATCCTTGTTGTTCTAGGAATCCTCGTGATTTATCTTCAAATCTTTTTCCACTCGCTCTGTTGGCCTTACCTTTTTTTTGATTATCGTTCATTATGATTTTATAAGTAAATTGTTATTTTTAAAGATTATGGTAATCTTTTTATACTGATAATAATTAATAAATACATAATGGAATTTAATAGAGGAGATGAGCGAGTTAGAAAAAAGAGAAATTATTGGAAATTTATTTCTTTTATATTATTTATATTAATCATTGTAATATTATTAGTTACTTATCGAGGATATCAAGAAAGCATTAAATTAATTAATGCGTCTTATATTTCTGGAATAGATACCGGAATAAAACAAGGAATTAATATTGGATTAAACCAATGTCCTTCTTGTCCAACATGCAGTGTTAATGCTTGTGAATCTCCGGACCAGATTGTTTTAAATATTGCAAGTCAACAAACAGATACTGGAAATATTGTTTTATATAATGGAAGTCATGTAGTTTCATTACCTATACAATCTCTTTGTAATCAATTAAAGAATGGAACAATTCCAAAATGACTTATCGTTATTGTATACGGTGTGGAAAATTATTTGAATCTATTATGAAATCTCGTAAGGTTGCTTGTCCTAATTGTCGTAATGATGGAGGAAGGATTTTCCGCGTGAGGTTTGGAACATATAATGAAGTCCATAAAGATATTAAAAAGTATAGTAATCGAGGATTAATGTTAACCGCAGATAAAATTATTGAATCATATCAGAAGATAATCAAAAAATTTAAATTAGGAAAAGAATTAGATAAAATAATTCACGATGGAAAAGATTATGGATGAAGATGAAGAAGACTTGGAAAACGAAGAAAATCTTCGAGTAAATTACACACCTGAAGAATTGGCTAAAATGTGTGCTGGATTTGCAAGAGAGAATATGAAATTAATCAAGTGGCTTTATAGATATCATATCGCGATACTACGCGAGTATGAGAACAAATATATGGGCGGTAAGCATATATATTTTGGAGATTAGATATCTTTAAATAGTCGATTGATTTAAATTTTTTATGCCACGAGGAATGTTTCCCTTCGGCATCCACAAATGATAAATGAAACAAAAAAAAGGTTGATAGACAAGAATTCTTCTAATTTAATAACTGAAAGGAGGTCGATATCGCTATGGCCAATATAGATAAATTCACAGAGCAAAAAGGTCTTTTCTTAAAAGCAGATGATGTACAAAAGAATCCGGGGACTGTATTCAAGATAACAGGTGAAGGAATGTTAAACAAGAGCGAGAAATTTCAAGTTGAAAGATTGCATATACCAGGAACATTTGGTGCTGATGAGAAAACATTTGATTGTAGCAAAACAAATGCTAGAACTATCAAAGACGCTTTAGGTGATGATACTCTCAAATGGATTGGAGCAGAACTGACCCTAGAAACCTACAGAACAAAAACATCTGATGGGAAAATGACTGATGCTATAAATGTGAAGCAAGTTAAGAAACCGTAAACTTGTTACTTTATAGTTAAGAATTTTTTTCTTTTTTCTTTCCTTTATACTTTTAGAAACATTTATAAATATAAAGTTTTTTATATCTAAAAGGTGATTAATTAGATGGATAAAGAGGTTGATACAGAAAAGAGGTATTGCAAGAAATGTAATACTGAAATTCCTTCAAAAAGGAGAAAAGTCTTCTGTTCTGTTAAATGTGCTAAAGCATACCACTCTCTAAAGAGGTATCATAAAATTAAATCTACTCCAGAATATAAAGAGAGAAGAAAAGAATATATGAAAGAAAAAAGAAAAGAGGAGGAAAAGGAAACAGAGCAAAAAAAAGAATAAAATGGCTTGGTTCGCAAATTATACTACTTGTAATATGATGACCGGTAACGGTTTTGATACTTCTTTTTTTGGAAGTTTTGGAATGGCCTGGTTAGGGATAGTTATATTATTCTTCTTAATAGCCCTCGCACGTAGATGGATTGGAGAAGAAATGGATATGCCATTCAGTTTTATTGGGGGGCTAGTTGGCAGCATACTTCCTTATTTCTTAATTGTATTTTTTTCATGTTCCTATAAATGGGGATTACTTGGAGGAATCATTGGAGGTGTTATCGGCGCATTCTTTTTAGGAAACATCATAGGAGAAAGCGCTCCATTTTAAAATGAAGATATATAAGTTTATTATTTTTTTAGCAATCTTAACTGCAGCAATATTCTTGAATATATATTTCTTAAAGATTTCTTGGTTTTATTTTACCGGTTTATTTTTAGCCCTATGGTTGGCTTATTCTTTCTTGGCTAATTTTGCGATAAAGTTTTATAAAAAGAAACGAGGGTTACCCCAAGAAAAGTATGCTTATGCATTTCCTGATGTAATGGCCAAGATGATGAAGAAGGTAGATATGCGAACTCAATTAGAATCAGGATTACTTTCTATGTTCTTTATTCTATGTGGAATGATTGCATTTGATATTTATATTGTATTCTTCATGGCTGCAAGTTGGTGGTTTAAAGGACTCGCATTGTTTAATTCTTTTTGGGGATGTGTATTTTTATTAACTTCTATAATTGGGCAATATCAATCTTATGTTACTTATCTCCAAACAGTGGAATCATTACAATCAGAACAATTATCTAGTTCAATTTTAAAAGTAAATAATGAACAATTGAAAGGAGGTTTATAAAAATGGCAGAAGAAGATTTTACAGAAGAAGATTTTGAAGATTTGCCTCCAATGCCACCTGGACCACAAAGAGTTGTAAGGTCATCTAATCAGGCTGTTTCTGCAAAGAAACAACAGTCACCAACACCAGCACCTGTGGCTCAAGCACCACCAGCAACAAGGGATGTAGAAACGTTAAGAGAGAAATATGCAATTTATAACATTCCTCCAAGAATGGGGATATTTGATAATGAACTTCAAAAGCCCATAATTGAAGAAAGTGAGGCACTCCAATTAATATTGACTCTATTAGTTAAGATGGCTAATGACATAGATGAGATAAAAGGGAGGTTATAAATAAAATGGCAAAACCTAAAAAAGAAGAGACAGAAATTGAGGAAGAACCAATGAAGCCAAAGAGGGATAAGAAGATAATGACTTTATTCTTTTTAATGATACCTAGCGTTCTTTTAGCGATGACTTCCGCGATACCAAGTTTAGTTGTCAGAGTTGGGTTCCAATTAGTCTTAATTTTCTTTCACTTTGTGATATTTAAGAATTTGCTAGATACTTACATGGGTGAAGATTAATTTTTTTATTTTTTTTATTTGTTTATTTTTTATGAGGTGAGAAAAAGAAGATGATAAGAATGATATTTTCAGTACACAGGGAGATGGTACACTTTGTTATTATTGATAAATATATTTATTATATGGACCGAAAAACTAAGTCATATATAAGATGTTTGCCAAAACCTGAAAAATTACTAGAAATACAAAAAAAATTAGAGAGGATGTTTACATTGACTGAAGAAGAATTAAAAGAATATGAAGGATATCAAACAGAAGAAGAGATAGCAAAAGCAGTAATTCGTGATGCTGCATTAAAATCTTGCAGATTAATTATCAGAAAAGATTTGGCTACTACTGATGAGATAAGAGACTTAATTAAAGATAAGGAGGTCCTAGTTTTATAATGGCAGGCGGACTTGATGCATTTTTAAATATTGCAATCCCTATTGGAATAGTACTCTTCTTTGTAGGTATCCTTTTCACAAAATTAAGAGAACCATTAGGACAATTATTCCAATGGGTTAAAAGTTTATTTGTAACCGCTTCAGAAAAAATGCCTACTGTAAATATGCCAACTGAAATAGTTTATCAATAAAATGGAAAAAACAAGAATCTGTCCATGTTGCAAACAAGAAGTTCAAATTCAAGTTGGGTTTCATAATTGGAAGAAGTTATTTAGAAAACCAACAATAGAAGAGTTAATTACATTATTCATTATTATTATGACAATTTTGTTATATTTTGCTTGGCAACATGATATAGGCCAATATCAAAAATATATCGCTGAGAATTGCAATAAGGGACTAGATATAAAAAATAACCTGAATTCTGATTCTGATAGTTTAATTAAACCTATGATAAATATATCCCAAAATGACACAATCGAAGAAGAACCAAATCAATGAAGAGTGCCCTTTGTTATACTTATATGTATACAAACAGATGGTTGAAAAATTTGGCAGGTCTAATAAAGTTTTATCAACAAAACAGATACTAGAAGTATGGCGTAGATGTATTCATAATGTTCCAAGGAAATATGATTTCTTTGTTATAAAAGAAATGGAGCATTATGGTTTCTTAGAGAAATTTACTACACAAAAGAATTGTTTTTATGGAGTCCACGCTGAAGAAATATTAAAAGATTTGAACAAGAAGGATGAACTTGCAACAATATTATATTCTCAAAAATGGAAATTCTTCGGAGCAAAAGCAAATAAAAAACTCCAAAAACTTGGAGATTACTTTCTTTGGTAAAATAAAAAAAATAAAGAAATAGAAAAATTTATTAAAATAAAATCTAAATTAAGGCAATGTTTTGCTTCTCCTATCTTATTGTTTTAATCTAAACAATCAAAATCTTAGTTAAATAAAAAAATAACCAATTTTATATTAGGCCATAATCTTTAGCCAAACTAAAGAATAGCCCTACTGAAACTATTAGCAGTCCAAGTGCAAACATTCCTACTGCAACACTCAATACACTTCTTCCCCATGAGATGTTAAGATAATCATCTCCGCAATAGGTATAAGATACATATGAATTATTGTTTTCCCAGAACTTACTTGTATTAACTGTAGTTCCTTTTAATGTCCAACTTCCATTTGCAGGATAGAATGTATAATCAGTATCCCTAGTAAGAGCCGCATTAGTTGCGTTCTTAATTGCAATACCTGTTAAAGGGCATCCATCAACAGTATTTGCTTGCCATCCTGTTGGCGCGTTAGTAACATTAAATGCAACATCAGTCTCTACGGTTCCGCCGTCAATAGCGATAGTGATATCTTGAGTTTCATTAACTACCTGAGTTCCGGCAGTTACTCCAATTGTAGAAGTTGCGATTGACCCAAGTAATACTACTCCCACTATTAATGTGACAAATGCTAATAGCAATTTGCTAATTTCATCCATTTTCTATGAGACTTTTTTTCTTACCTCCTTTCAATAATTGTTAAACTATATATTATATTCAGATAGTTTTATCTTTATAAACATAGTCTGCGAAGATTAAAGAATTACTACTAGTAATCACATCTTGTTAACAATTCCAGCGGCACCGCCTAATAAAGCAGTTCCTACCATCAGATTTGCAGCACCTTTGATTAATGGGGTTCTTTTTCTTTGTCTCATTCTTTTTTTCCCTTTACCTTTCATAGGCGCTCCAAAATCTACCATCTTCATTGATTCTCCTACTAATCCTAATGCACCTATACCAACTGCGGTTCCTGCGAGTGTTTTTGCTAAATCAGCCATGAGTTTTTTCCTCCTTTGATATTTAAATTGAGTATGGAAAGTGAATATCTTTTTGGTTCTGGCAATAGCCAATCTAAAAGGAAATGTCTTTTCCTCATTCTTTTCTTCCTTTTCATTTTATTAACTATTTCTTCTTTGCTACAATTCTATATGAATCAACTCCAGAAGGAGCCTTGCATACTGCAAAGTTTCTTCCTTTTTTTGTAACAAGTTTATATTTATCACTTGTAAAGGCTTTCTTTGCTTTTAAGTCGTAAAATTTTAACTTCTCCATTTGTGTACCTCCCTTTTAAACTCTCTTTCCTGTAACATCACTTCTATTCTTTCTACTTTCCCAATAATAATTTCCACTTTTACTTTTTCTTTTTCCAGGCTCCAATGCAGGCCTAGAAATATCTGCGAATATATCTTTTACTCTGCCAGTTTGATAAGGGAAAATAGAAACAGTCCTAGGTAATTTTTCTTTCACTTCCTTAACTTTTTGTTTATTCTTAACCATCTTCTACAAACAAACTTGATGTTTTTAAATATAGTTACTTGATTGATTTAAGAGTCCTTGCCATCACGGCTCTTCTTTTCATCAATCTTGTAACAGTCACTCTCCCTTTTGGTACTGTAACCTTTGTTCCAATATCTGCTTTGACAATCTTATTCAAAACTTTTATAGGAATATTTTTTGAAACAGGAACTCCAATTTGTTTAGATAATGCTCCCTTCTTTATCTTAGTTCTCTGAATCCATTTTTTGGCTTTCATCATTTTATTTTATTACCTCCTTTCACTTCATCATTTTATGAGTAGGTTCCATTTCATCTTCCATCTTCCACTGGGACCAATTAATCTTTTTACCTTTCATGCTTTTATGGCCTTCTTTCATTTCCATATTAAGCCAAGCCTTCGTGCATGGTTTAACACCATGTTCCATTCTTTCTTGCTTCATCCACATTTTGGACATTCCCTTACATGTTTTAAGTTTACCTTTCATGTTTGTGTTTACCTCCTTCTGATTTTTTAATTGAAAAGGATTCTTTCCTTTGCCGGTCCGGACTTTTTCTACTTCTTCAAATATGTCCTTGACTAATTTTACACTAATCATTTTAATCATTTTACCTTTTTTTTATTTTCTTTTTTTTGTGTGGTTTAAGTCCAGTAGTCTTTATACAAATAGGCCAAGCATACTTTGCACTTGGTCCTCCTTTTGCTTTAACTTTTTTCACACAACGAATTAATTTAGCTGGCATCCTCTTTCTCCCCAGTTTCAATTTCACATTTAACTTTAGGTTTACTTTTCTTCTTGATTTTAATTCGGTAATCAAGAGGCATTTTCCAAAGGCTCAATCTTACCTTATCTGCTCCCCATTTAAAATTGTCTTTCATTTTAATCATAATCTCCATAATCTTCGTCTTCGTCTTCATATCTTCTTTTACTTTTACGTCTAGGTAATCCCCCTTTTCTACAAGTAGCACAATATTCTGTATCATGCCCTCTTATTGGTTTACCACATCCAGCACAAGGTCTAGTCTCTTCAAATTCTGCTCCATTCATAATAGAACTTTCATGTTCTACTCCTTGTCTTTTCTTATTGAAGGGCTTACAATCAAATATATCAATTACTTTATCTTTATCACTATCCTTGAAAGGTTTCCTGGCAGTCACTCCTCTGAAAGGTTTAACTACCTTTAATCCAAAGTTTATTTTCAATTTCTTGTTTTGTTTAGGTTTCCAAAATTGCATATTATCCTCCTTTCAACTCCAATCAAATGCTTGATTTACAGCGCCTAATGTAATACCTATAACTACTAATCCAAGAGTAGCACCGATTGCTCTCCCAGCAGTCTTGACTACTTCAATACCATCATTTCCTTTTTCTCCAAACCAATTTATTTTATCTTTCATCTTCTTGTCCATCCTTTCTTACCAGGCCATAAATATCTAATAGCCCAATAATTTGCAGAAAGTTTATCATCCTTTGTTAATCTTCCTTGCTTATCTTTAATTCCTTCTGCTCTTGCAAGATAACTTCTCCAAGCCTTCTCTGAATAATTATGCTTGTATCCTTTAGCCCCAAAATGGATTGTCTTAATCTTACCAGTCTTTGAATCTCGTACATAGACCATTTTCTTTTTATCAGGCCTTGTACTCTTCATAGGTTTATTTAGTATTATCTTGTTTTTCATCTTCTTGTTATTTTTACTCCAGTGAACAGAAAATATAACAAATCTCCGATGAGACTTAATAATTCCATTTTAACATTTCTTCTTTGGTTTATGAATATACCAAAGGCTTAATGGAGATGTACCTTTAACTTTTTGTTCAACACCAGATTCCCATTTATCGGGGTTAGGTATAAATTCAGTACATCCTTTCTTTACCTTTTTTTCTTTTGGCATCTTGTATGACCTCCTTTCTTTTTACTTTTATATTTTTTCTTTTTACGTTCTTCTCCTCTATCCATTTTTCTTTTTCCTGAAGGGTTTATAACGCGCCGCTTCTTTAAATGGGATAAAAGGTAACACAAGCATTCCCACTCCTAAAGTTAAACCTGCGCTGGCTATTTGTTTTGCTCCAACTATCTTTTTTGGACCAAACATATTATCTTTCATTTATCTTCCAGTAAATGGTTTCCCCCACATACCTCCTCCTTTTCCACCTTTCTTCTTCTTTGCCATCATTTCACCTCCCGTGTTATAATTTAGCCTTCTGTAATTTAGTATAATAGTTCTTATGTTCCTTCAAATGGTCTTTTGCAATACTTGTAAAGATTTGTTTATTCGAAGGAAATTTCTTATGTTTCTGGAAATACCCCTTGATAAACCTCACGGTCTTCTTATGTTCGCTTTCAATACGTGTTCCGGTTTTTAATTGATTCATTTTAATCAAATACTTTTGTTCCTTTAATTGTTAAACCTTCATCTGTAATTATAACTGCTCCTTCATCATCTTGGTAATACTTCCTTTTTGGTTTCATTCCTCGCCCCCCATATTTAACCGCTCTTCTAGCCTCCGCTTTTTCTTCTTCAGACCAATTAGACATATCTATACCTTCATGTTCTGTTCCTTGCTTCCTTTTATTATGCGGTTGGCAATCAAACATATTCATAACTCCATCACCATCGCTATCTCCGTAAAATGCTTTACAAGGTTTCTTCATAGGTACTCTCCAAGGATTAATTTTACTTGGCTTTAATGCTTTTCCTTTTTTAGGTTTCCACCAGCTCATTTGTATAAACCTCCTTTCACTTTTGGTTTAAGTGATTTTGTTTCATTAGGAGATAATACCCTAAACTTTATTTCTTTATTGTAAAATTTAGAAACTGCTTGTTTAACTCCTGGTCTTTTAAGAAAGGGTTTAATCTCTTTTGGCCTTACAAGTTTTCCTAGATTGTTCTGAAGAATAAGTCTTTGGTCTACATCTTCAAATAATCGATTACCTGCTTTATCTTTGTATATCAAAGTTTTCTTTTTAAACATCATCATTTTAATATGCCTCCCCTGTGCTCCACTTCTCAGATTTTCTTGTTCTTAAAACTGTTTTGCCAGTGATAGGGTCAACTTCTGTATATTGGTCTCCATAAGGATTAGGAATAGGTTTCTCACTTAATCTCACCGCAGGAACTTCTCCTGTTTGGCCAATGTTTCTTAACTGCCCTAAAAATGCATTAGGTGCATTTAAGATATTTTGTTCTGGAGGAGTATAAGTAAATCCGTGTTGGCCTGTACCTACCATCTCTCCTTTTAGGATATTTGGAGCATTTAGAATTATATCACTCTTCTGTTCATTATACTGTGCCACTTGCCTAGTATCTACAAATTGAGGCACTGTTGCTTGAACAACAGGTCTTCTTGGTTGTATGGGTAAAGATTCTACTTGGGCTTGTTCTTCTCCGGTATAAACGGTTGGTACTTCAGTTTCTTCAATAACAGCAGGAGGTTCTTGTAATTGCTGTAAATCAATTTGTTGTTCAGGTAATTCTCCCTTGAGTCTTGCGATAGATTTTTGTTTTCTAGCCCATTTCCTGTAAGTATAAACATCAACAGGACCGACTCCTGGGATAACATGAGTAAAAGAACCTTTAGGTCTTCCTGCAGACCCTTTGCTCCTTCCGCTTCTTAAACTTCTTGTGCTGAATGTTTCGGATGGCAAAAATGCTCCCAAAATCCCTGCAGCCATTTTAGTTGTGCTTTTTCCAAAAGATGATGCTTCCTTGCTCCATTCTGCTCCACGTGCAGCCGTCTTAATTGCTTTCACGCTTGGTAATTCTCCTTTGCTTAAAGCATATAAAGGATGACTTTGTTTATAAGTTTCTTCTGTTTTTTCTACTTGTTCTAATTCTTCTGTAGATGGTTTTTCTCCTCTTTCTATTTTTTCTTTTATCTTTTGTTGTTTTAATCTAACCTTCCCAAGTTTACCATAATATCTTCCTCCTTCTTTAAATTGTTCTCTTTCTTCTAATTTTTCTCTTGCTTCTGTAATCTTTTCTGCTAACTTTTGTGCTTCTTCAATTGCTTTTTTAGTTTTGCCTGCAGACATTTTTACTCCTTCTTCTTTCATTAATGCTCTTGCTTCTTTTATTCCTTTTTTTGTTTCTGCCCTTTTTTTCTTTTCAGATATCGCTTTTTGTAATGCATATTGTTCAGGTTCTTCTGCTATCTCGCTTGCAGATTTTCTCTTTAATACTTTCGCTTCTTTTCTTCTTCTTAATAAGTTACTTAAGAATCCATCCCTATCAACTCGCCAAGGGTTACAATCAAACTTATTTGGAGAGCCATCCATATCTGTATCTCCAAAAAGCCGCAATCTTTTTTTGCTATATAAGAGTTCTTCAGAAGACTTAAAAGAAGTTTTAGCACGGTTAAAAGAAGGATTCATTTTTACTGGTTTCATAAAACTCATAGGCGCTTGTTTTTTTCTTCTTTGAATTAATCCGGGGAACAAAGGAACAGAAGTAACTTTATATTTTTTAGTTTTAACAACCATTAAAGGATTAGATTTACCTTTATTTTTCTTCTTCTTTTTCTCTTCGATTCCGAACCAATTAATGGCTTTTGTTGTCATGTTCTTTCTTAGTATGCTTTCTTTTTAAATATAGTCTGCCGACGAAGTCAGACTACCATAATGATGATTGTACATTTACTAATCTTATTAATTGAGTGATAGACCAGAACATTATAAAGCCCCATAATGGAATTGTAATTATTGCCATTCCATAACCTATAGCCATTGATAATATAAATAAACCGCAATAAGTCATAGAAGTTAAAGAAGATAACCCTCCGACAAGCGCTAATATAATAAAGATAATCGCAGCAAGCCCAAAGACTGCTATCCAAAAATTCCCAAAGACATTCTCTACAAAGACTTCATATAAATCAAATGCGGGGAAAGTAATCGCATATGCAGAAACTAAGGGCATAAATAAGAGCATCCCAAATAAGATGAATCCTACTAATATTTGTTTTTGATTTTGTTTCATTATGATGTCGTCCTGGCTGTCCACCATTCTAGGCAAACAAAGAACCAATATAATGCAAAACTTCCAACTACTAGTCCTGCAAAAATAATTGATGGCATACAAGTTGCTGGAGCCACAGCGCTTATTGAGCAACCTTCAGTATCTGCTGCAACAGCAAGTTCAGTTATTTGAGAATATACAACTTGATATATAGGTATTAATGCAACTACTCCAGAACCAAATAAGATTACAAAGACTCCAAGTAGTACTCCTAAATCTGATTTGCTAACTAATGAAATTGTGACTCCAAGGCCTACCCCCAATAAACTTAAAACAATAACCCCCCAAATAGCACTAGTCGAAAGACGTGTTGGATTTATAAATAAATACCAAAAATAATAATTAGTACTTGAATTAAATATCGAAGTATTATTCTGTACGCTTGATTCATTAATTAAATTATAAGAATTTGTATCTTGGTTTATTCCATTAAATAAAATCGTTGATAATAACAACGCATACAAAAATATCATTGCTGGTACGAGTTTCATTTTTTATTCTCCTTTATATCATATCTTTTATGTTTTTAAATAAAGTACCTCCTTATGTTTGTCTCCTTACTGTGCTTGCCCAATATCCTAATGATATGAACATTGTCGTTATGAAAAATATCCAATTATTAACTATGGCCCAAGGAGTTAAATCAGAATAATAGAAATAACCTGGCCCGGCCAATCCTTGTGAGAAACTTCCTAGTAATACTACTACTGTTAAAAAGATTAAGAAAATTCCAGGATTCTGTGCATCATATCCAGTTAATCTTCCAAAGACTGCTAATATTATAGCAAGTCCTAAGAAAACCAATACAAACCTTGAAAACTCTTGTCTATTTTTCAAAGCGTAATTGAAACAAGTATCCGTTGCGGTTTCATAATAGCATCCATTTGCTAAACATTCTTCTTCTCTTTGGGTTTCATTTCCAGTTATTCCATAAGCAGTACAATCAACTAATACACTGCAAGTAGAAGTTATACCATCCCAAATACATCCTTTTCCTTCGCAGATTGCTTGAGTATTATAATCAGGACAATTATTTACATCATTCCAGTTACTTACAAATTCGTCCAAATGCGTAAAGAAATTTTGTACATGAGGCGAGTCAGTATAAACTCCAAGTTGTTTCCAATCAGCATCTTTATCTAATAATATATACCCTGTTCCTACATCTACATAATATGCTCCTTTAAGATGGTCCCCTGTCTGAACATTATATGTTCCTGTTAAGAAGCAAGTAGTTTGATTACAAAAGATTGTATCCGCATCAGATTGATTATATATAACTATTGTTCCATTTGAATGAGAGATTGTGAAATATGCTCTTTCAATAGGATAAGCAAATGAATCTACATAATATGCAAATGTTGTATTTCCGGTAGCAGTTAATATTCCTGGTAATGGATGTCTCCAGTATCTTATTCCCTCAAGTGAAGTGTTTCCAGGGGATGTTGGAGTTATTGCAGCGCAGGCCATTGTTAACACATAACTTGTTAATGTTGGAGTTATCACACTTGTCAGATTAGAACAATCTTCTTTTGATAAATAGAAGGTATGGGGAAAACTTGGGCTTAAGAAGAAAGTTACTGAACCAGAAGCATCAGTCATTGAGTGACCTAATACTGTTTCAATTCCGCTTATCTGTCTTGTTACAATAACATCTACTCCACTAATTGCAAGGCCGTTTGTATCTGCAACAACTATTTGAACCCATTGTCCATCTGTTGAAGCCAATAGAGGTAAGTTGAATGTAGATAATGAACTGTTTGTTAAAGTTATACTTGAATTAGTATAAATTCTCTGCGGATAATTAGGGTCTGCTCCTCCAGTAGATACATGTTCATAATAAAGTCCAGTTAATGCAGTGTAGAATGTTCTGTTATTTGGAACTGCGCAGAAGGTATAATTATAATTATACCAAGTATCATTTGAAAATATAAATGTTTTATTTACTCTGCTGTCAGATAACCAATAGACCCAAGTCATTTGATTAATTGTTGCGGTTAATGCATTACTGCTAGTCTCATCATAGAACGTTATATTTGCATAAGGAGTTGTTGAAGTTGCATTGCAGGGCATAAACAAAAGAGTAAGATTTGTAGTTTGATTACTTGTATTGCTAATTAAAGTTTGGGTACTAACATTTGTATAAAAGAATTTCCAATACATAGACCTATTAGTTACTCCAACTGGAACAGTTATATTTACTGTGAAATTTGCAGCACCATAATTAGTTCCAACTTTTGTAGTTATATATTCGGTTCCACCATAAGAAAAGTTTGCAGTTACCGAAGCATTACCAGTTTGATTAACATTAATAGTATATGATTGCCAATCAGTTTCATAAGTTGAAGAGTTATAGTACCTTGCATTTTCAAGTGCCTTATAATAATAATAAATTGTTTGGCTATTTAAATTTCCGAAGGTATCATTAGCATAAAAGATAAACAAGTTATTAGTCATATTTACCCAGGTTCCGTTTAGACTCAATGATTTATGGCCTGCAACTCCAGAAGTGCAACTAATGCTTGTGTTTGTTCCATTATAATAATACCAACAAGAAGCAAGATTAATATCTGTTATTGTAAAGTTTAAATCAATTGAACCATTGATATAAGCATAGTCAATTCCAACTGGAGAATCGATTGTGATATTTGGTGCAGTTGAGTCAAGAGTTATATTCATTATTGGAGTAGTATTTGTTCTGTTAACCTGGTCAGTAATTGTTACATTATATAAATAATTACCATCAATAAGACTTGTGAAATTATAGTCATAACTTGTTAAACTATAATCAAGTAACGAGGAATTATTATAATAAGTATATAAGATTCCATTTCTGTACAATGTAAAATTTATGCTTTTTTGGTTTGTCTCATTTACGGTTACATTTATATAAATCCAAGTGTTTGTTATATTAGTATTATTGCTCAAAACCCCACTTGAATAATTAATTAGAGGATTTATTGTATCTAAGGTTATCCATCGCGTTTCGGTAGAATTATTCCCATTAGTTAATTTTATTGCTGTTACATTATATAAATATTTACCATTGGCGATACCTGTCCAATTTACAGAATCATTTGTTCCCCCAAACGAATAATAGGTAGTATTATTAATCAACCCCCCACTTGTATAATTATATAGATTAAATGTAATATTTGCTAGGTTATATGTATCATAAACTACTTCTGCATAAATCCAATCAGCGTCTTCATAAGAACTATTATCTTTAGTTGGAGATACAAAATAAATGTATTCTGGGTCGGCTGTATCGATTGTTAAAGTATAGTTTGAAGTATAATTATAATTACTTGCAAAGTCCCAAGCATCAACAAACCATTGATAAATTCCATTTGTTAAAGTTATAGGAAAACTTACTAAAGTATTAAAGATATCTGATAACTCATATGATTGATAAGTTGTTTCATTATATAGAGTATATCCTGGAACACTCCAGAACATTGATTCTTCATAGATATCGTCAAGGTTTTGAGAACCATCTGAACCAGCAGAATATAATTCTACCCAAGTAGTTCCATTATAGCAAGTGATTTCTGTGCCATCAAATCCGAATGCGGTACGAAAAGCATACCAACTAATTTGAACCGGGTCGTTTAAACAATCTACAGGTATTGTTACATTGTACATTGAACCATTCCCTATTTTGAATTGTAACATACTGCAAATTATAGTTCTACTAGGTAATGAATAATTAATGTATAACGTTCCTCCACATCCAAAGACCCCATCACAACTAGTTGATGTACTATAATTTCCATCATATAAATTTTCTTGGGTTGTCCAAGAATCTGCAGTGTAATACCCCCCAGTGTTTAAACCCCCGCAACTAGTAGATATATTAGAATATTCTTGGTAGCAAAACCCTCCTATAACTGAACTATTATTTTGGTAAATATAAATTGTTGTATTCTGAATTCCACTAGTAGTATCATTAAGGGTCCAATTAAATGTAACATTTGTATTTGTAGTATAAGTATTATTTGGAGGATATGTTTGATTTAGTTGTGGAGAAACCGTATCAAGAGTTATTCGTCTAGTTTCAGTACTATTCTGATTATTTGCTAAGTCTGTAACAGTAACATTATAATAATAAATCCCATTAGGAACTAAAGTGAAATTTTCATAAGTTCTATTATCTGTATAGGTGGTATTATTATAAAGATTTATACTTGAAATATTCCAATACATTGCTTCTTCATAAATAAAGTATAATCCTCCTCCAGAATAAAGAGTAGTCAATCCGCCAGTATCATTATAACAAGTCAATTTAATTAGTGGGCTTGCTCCTGATGATTGTAAAATAAATTTAAGATAACTATCATTATAATTCCAGCAAGTTTCAGGGATAGTTATATTAGCATCTCCAACTCCTGAAGCAAGTACTCTCCAAAATGAAGATGGCTGTGCATTTACTGGTTTTTCATATGTTACTGTTACATATCCAAATGGGAAGGAATAATATCCAAAGGTGGTCCAAAGTCCATCATAAGTTTTATCACATCCATTTGTTCCATCCCAACTTCCACCGCATACATAAGAACCTCCAGTTAACCCTCCACAAGGAGTTGCATTTGTTGATGTTTCTTGATAACACAAACTGCTATTATTATTATACAAACTGAAAGTAATATTTGCTTCATTAGTCTCATTTACTGTTACATTCATATAAATCCAATTCTGGCTTTTGTTTACATTATTATTTTCAGTAGGGGTTGTGAAATTAATTAATGGATAAGTAGTATCTACAATGAATGAATCATTAGGGTCTGCAAAGTTATTAGCGAAATCATAAGTAGCAATATCCCATTGATATCTCCCGTCTGCTAATATAAAAGGTAGTACAGTAACATTATTAGTTATATTAATTTGAGAATATATCCATGTAGTATTATTGATTAATGCCCCGCTAGAATTGTTATATAATAACAAAGTAAGATTATAAACTCCTGAAGTCGGGTCATTGACTGTAAAATTAAATGTAACATTACTTGTATTTATATAAGCCATAGTAACATTGGTTTGATTAAGCCAAAAGATTCCTTCTTCATAAACCCTTGGAGCATTATTATTAACTGGATTTGAAGATATCCACCATCCTCCTCCAGTATTATGATAAGCATAAGTATCCCAATCTCCATCATATAACAAAGAAATAGAACTACCAATATCAGCCGTAGGGTCTACTCCTTGTGTAGCAGTTTCAGTAATTGTATTCCATCCAGTAGCATTTAAACATTCTCCATAAGAATTTGAAGACGCGAGCGACCTCCTTGAATAAAATCTTAATGATACTTTATCTGTTTGATAATTAAAGCAACTATCTAGAATCGTTATATTATATATTGAAAGATTTCCATGTTTAACTTGCCAAATAGCCGCATTTGCTCCAATAGGTTTAGTATAATTAATTTGTAACCAAGCAGAGGCGCCAGAAACATTTTCTAAATAAGTCCCATTAGATGCTCCTCCACAAGCAGTTGAAACATTTGCAGTTTCTTGATAACAGGTAGATAATGTAGTCAAAAGATAACTTTCATTAGATGGATAAGTCTTTGTGATTCTAGGAGCAACAGTATCTAAGGTGATATTAATGATTCCTGAATCATTAGTATAATTTACAGAATCAATGATACTAACGATATAAGAGTAATGTCCATTAGGAAGATTGGTCCAGTTTATTTGGGCAGTAGTATTTGTTAGATTAGTATAAATTGTTTGATTATGGATAGAACCATTTGTAGAATTATATAATGTAAATGTAAGGTTGTAAGGAGTGCTATCTGAAATTGTTACATTTGCAAATATCCAAGTAGCGCTAATGTTTGTATGATTAGAAACTATTCCAGTACTGAAATTTATCTGAGGGGCCGCGGTATTTATATAAAATGTTTCGTTTGTTGTTACGTTATAATTCCCTGCAAAATCGAATACATCAACAAACCAATTATAGACCCCATCAAGTAAAATCATTGGTATCCCTACTATTGTATTAAATATATCAGAGAGTTCATAACTTTGTTTGGTTGTCTGATTGATTAGTGTTCCATTAGTAGCGTTATAAACATATACAGTTGTATTCTGAACTCCTGAAGAAGAATCGTTTAATATCCAAGTGAAGTTTATATTTGTCTCGTTTGTATAACTTCCATTAGATGGTAATGTTTGGTTTATTAATGGAACAGAAGTATCATAAGTAAATGTATGTGCATCATACCCTAAATTATTTGTAGTGTCATTTGCAAATACATACCAAGTATTTCCTCCCTGGACTAAAGTAAGATTTGTTGTTGTAGAATTTGTAGTATTACAATTGAAAGTTATATTTGTAACAAGATTATCTGTTGAATACCAACAAGTATCGAGTGAAGACAAATCGTGGACTATTGACCAATTAAGAGAAGTCACACTTGAATAATTAAATCCTTCTTCAGGATATAAGATATTTACATCTGGAGACACAGTATCAATAGCGATATAAACCATTGGAGCCTCATAATAATTTCCTGCATAGTCCCAAGCAGAAGCAGTCCAATTATAATCTCCATCAGATAAATTTACATAAGCAGTTATTGAAGAATCAAATGTAAGAGTTTCATAAGCGGTTGTATTATTGAATACTATAATTTCACTTAATCTATCGATAATATAAATTGTTGAATTCACTAATCCTGTAGTGCTATCATTAGCGTGGTAAATAAATGTTATATTACTATAATTATAATGCGTATGCACGCTTGGAGTAATTAAGGTTACTGTTGGGCTTGCTGCATCTAAAGTAATCCATCGTGTGTCTGTACTATTCTGATGATTAGCAAAATCGGTAACTGTAACATTATAGTAATAAGTTCCATCAGCAAGATTAGTAAAATTAATATAAGTTCTTCCGTCAGTATAAGTAGTATTATTAAGTAATTGTATTCCTGTAATAGAAGGATAGGCTAAACCTGCGCCACTATTAAATAATTCACTTACTTCTGATGCAGATAATGTTCTATTCCAAAATCCTAATTCATCTAACATCCCCGCATAAGTTCTATAAGTTGGAGAACCACGACTTCCTAGATAGAAACTGGTATCTGTTATGGACCTTGCAGTATCGAATGTACTATTAAGAGTTCCATTAATATATAATAAATCTGTAGTCCCATTGTGTACATACACAACATAATACCACACATCTTGTTGTGCTACAAACGGTGAATACCATATACTTCCGTCTCCACCATAAATACTAAAACTATTATTTGCTGCTTCTTCAGCAACCATAGTAAAACCATTCCCATTTACACCTTGTATTAATCTTTGTGAATCTGCATCTCCTCCTGCTTCTTTCCTCATCCAAAATGCGATAGAGAAATTACTTGTGTATCCTGATGTAGGAACAGATAATAAAGGTGTTACAAATTCTCCTCCAGCAAGCCATCCCTTACCAACTATTGCTGTCTGATTTAGGGTCCATCCATTAGAAAGAGTTCCATCTTGAGAGTCTCGGCTGTCAGTTAAAGTAGTTCCGCTCTCTTCTTCAAATCTATAATAGTTAGTTAATCCTTCTAGTAAATTTGTAAGAGTACCATTATAAATTCGGAAGGTAATATTTGCTTCATTAATTTCTTCTTTGGTTACATTAATATAAACCCAACTCTCGCTAACATTACTTGCATTTGCTTCGGTTGGAGTGGTGTAATTAATCAGAGGATAAACTGTATCTACAACAAAGGAATCGTTACTGCTTAAATTATAGTTACCTGCGAAATCATAAGCCAATGCAGACCAATTATACTCTCCATCATTTAATGTTAAATAATTAATTAATGTATTCAAGGAGTATATTGATAAGTTATCTGAACTATAATTAATTTGAGTATCTGATACATTTGAATAGATATGGATAGTCAAGTTGTATAACCCAGAAACAGAATCATTGGCTGTAAGATTAAATGTAACATTACTTGAATTAATATAAGTCCCATTCAGAGGGGTTATCTTAGTTAATGAAGGATTTGCTGTATCAAGAGTTATTTGTCTAGTATCAGTGCTATTTTGATTATTAGTTATATCAGTTATTGTAACATTATAATAATAAAGTCCATCTGCTAATGAAGTAAAGTTTTCATAGGTTCTATTGTCTGTATATGTTGTGTTGTTATATAGGATTATACTTACACTATCATTTTTGTATAAACTAAAAGTGATATTAGCCTCGTTAATTTCATTTACAGTAACATTAACATAAATCCAAGTCTGACTTTTATTAGCAGTATTATTTTCTGTAGGTGTTGTGAAATTAATTGTTGGAACTATTGTATCTATAAATAATGTTTCATTAACAGTAGAATTATAATTTCCTGCAAAGTCAAAAGTATCTACAAACCAATTATAAAGTCCATCAACAAGTGTGAAGGGAATCCCAATTACCGAATTGAAGATACTTGATAATTCATAGCCTTGCTTAGTTGTTTGATTATATAATTCTGAAGTAGTATAATTCAAACTAGCATTATAATAAACACTTGAACCATTATTATACAATGCAATTATTTCTGAAGGAGTTAATGTTCTATTCCAAACTCCCATTTCATCTAATGCCCCTTCGAATTTATATGAACCATCATATTGTTGACCAATCCAACTAAATGTAGTCTCATGGGTAGTTGTAAAATTAGTTCCTGTAGAATTAACTAAGGTTCCATTTTTATATAAGAAGACATGACTTCCATTGAACACTACAACAAAATGAGTCCAGATATTTGCTGAAATAGGTGTGCTTACAACAGTCGTTGTTGAATTAAATATTCTAAGAATACCATCAGCATTTTGATTAACTTCAATACTTCTACTGCTTCTCATATCCCAATGTTCTAAATAATTAACTGCAATTGTTGAAGGCTTAGCCCACCAAGATATAGAGAATGCTCCTGTTGAAGGGACAGGGTCTTCATCAGTTAGGCTAGCAGTAAAACTTCCCCCTCCACCTGCACTGAAATTAATACTATTATTAATTACTCCTCCTGCAATAAATGTTCCGGAAAGAAGTGTAATATTATTATATAATTTTACATCATAAGCGGTGCTTCCAGAAGCCTCATCAAATTTCCAATAGCCTTTTAAATCATTATTTAATATAGACCAAAGCATTGTGTCTGTATAATTATATATATACAAAGTAGTATTAGCAATTCCTGTAAGTGAATCATTAACTTGCCAAGTGAAATTAACTGTGGAGTTATTTGTGTAGGTATCATTTGCAGGAGAAATCTGTGTGATATTTGGATAAGCGGTATCTAAAGTAATCCATCTTGTTTCAGTGGTATTTTGTTGATTAATTAAATCGATAATAGTTACATTGTATAAATATATTCCATTAGGTAATCCTGTGAAATTAATAAAGGTTACAACATTTGTATAAGTAGTATTATTTGAGGAAGAGATAATATATTTTTCATATCCCCTTCCAACACCATTATTATACAATCTTTGGATTTCTGTATATGAAAGAGTTCTATTCCAGATTCCGGCTTCATCAATAAGTCCGTCCATAGGAAAAGCACCTGTAGTCCATATTCTTCCAAACCATAAATTTGCATTACTTACATTTATTGTTCCGGTAGAACTTAAATTAGCCTCGTTAACTCCATTGATATAAATTCTCATTTGGTCATTTTCATCATCGAAAACTCCTACAATATGATACCATACATTATCAGTTGGAGTAGTAGTACTTTGAAGAGTTTTAGAACCAGTACTGGTCCAAATTCTAAATTGGAATTTGTTTCCATCATTTTTGATTATTGAATAAATATAACTATTTTGTTCATCATTTGGTTTAACAAGGATTCCATTAAATCCTCCAACTGTCCAAGTACCATTTACCCATACACTTATAGTCAGACTAGTATTTATATCTAAATCTCCAATAGTGGTATACGCATTGCTTGTTCCATCATAATCATAAGAATTATTTACCTTCCCAGCTATATTTTGTGTTACTCCTGCAGCATTAGTTCCATTCCAGGTTCCAGTTGCTCGGTCAATTAAATTTCCAGAAGTCTCATCAAAATTCCAATAAACAACCAAACCAGAATTCAATGTCGCATTATAAAGGCTATAAGTTATATTTGCGAGATTTGTTTCGTTTAAATCTACCCCGATAGCAATCCAATTTCGACTAGCATTTGTTGCATTTTCAGATGTAGCAGAATTATAAATTATTTGAGGATATGTCGTATCTATAGTTATAGTTTGATTAGATGTATAATTATAATTATCGGCAAAATCAAATGCATCTACAAACCATTGATATAATCCATCAGTAAGAGTAATTGGGATTCCTATAATTGTATTAAATATGTCCGATAGTTCATAAGATTGTTTTGTAGTATTATTAAATAATATATAATCTTCTCCCGTTCCATTATGGGTCAATCCGAGTCCTTCATTATAAATCAAAGCAATTTCAGAATCGTTTAAACTTCTATCCCAAAAAGCAAGTTCATCTATTGCTCCATTTACCCTGTTAGAATTATCATATTGTTGGCCTAACCAACTGTATGTTGTTTCTGAAGTAGATGCGATGGTAGCAGTAGTATTATTTGTAGAAATTCCATTCTTATAAGCCTTAACAGTTGTACCATTAAATGAAATTACCCAATGTTCCCAAGTAGATAAAGTAACACTGCCCATAGGAACATAACTTGCTCCTCCAATATATGCCCGCATACCTACAGTTGCTGCTTCTATAGTGAATTGTCTTTTGCTTCTAGCATCTAATACTGTAGGATTAGGCCCTAATGCATTTGCCTTAAACCAGAAAGCAACTGTAAAATTCCCTGTATTATTTATTGGACCAGTAGCGAACCTTGCAGAAGATGCTCCGCTAAAGTTTTGAGAATAATTTATCTTGCCAGTTACAGTTGTTGTAGATGCAATAACTTCAACATTATTATTGTCAACATCATCTAAAGTAAATCCGGAACCATTGACTGCATCTAATTTGTAATAATAAAGTAGTCCATTGTTTAAATTATCACCCCATAATTGTATGCTCCCATTTTGATAAACATAGATTGTTGTATTCTTTATTCCACTAACCGAATCATTTAATGTCCAAGTAAAATTAATTGTGCTCTCATTCATAAAACTTCCATTTGGAGGATATGTTTGATTTATTGATGGAGCACCAGTATCTAATGTTATCCATCTAGTCTCTGTTGTATTACTATTGTTATAAGTATCATATGCAGTTACGTTATAATAATATCTCCCATTTGGTAAACCGGTCCAATTATAAGAAGTAGTGTTTGTAGTAGTAAATGGGACTTCAGAATATCCTGCCGCGAATCCTGCATTATAAATATACCCACTTGAATTATTATAAAGTGTAGCAACCTCGCTTGCTGATAAGGCTTTATTCCATATTGCGAATTCATCAAGGTATCCTGCAAAGTTTCTATCATAAGAAGGTACGCTTCCCATATAGAAATAACCTGGGGTTATATAACGTGTTTGAGTTCTATGAGTTAATTCAGTACCATTTACATAAACATATTCAGTTCCACTATCCTGAACATAAACAATATGATACCAAGTATCTAATATAGGGTCCAAACTTGTTGTCCAAGTTCCTCCGACACTATCATAGATAGTCAAGTTTTCTGTGGCTCCTTCTAATGCAATAACAAAGTAAGTTGCCCCATCTCCATATTGAATAATCCTTTGTGAAGCACCATCGCCTCCGGCTATATTCTTCATCCAAAAACTGATAGAGTAATTTGGAGGGCCAAAAGCAAATTGCGGCGCAGGGTTAACTAATAAATGAGGCGGAGATGCTTCTCCTCCAAAGAGATAGCACTGCCCTACTTTGCAGGCCTGATTTTGGGTAGCCCCACTAGTTAGATTTCCATTGTACTTTCTAGCAACGCTATCAGTCACTACTTGCCCACTAGTTTCTTCAAATCTATAATAAAGTACCGCTCCAGTATTATTCGTCCCAAGTTGATAAGTTATATTCTTTAAATTGATATCTGTTACACTTACATTAACATAAATCCAATTCTGACTCTTATTAGAATTATTATTCTCAGTAGGAGAAGTATAATTTATCCTTGGAGCATTTCCATCTAAAGTAATTGTCCTAGTTTCAGTTATACCACTTAAATTATAAGAATCATAAGTTTCAACATTATAATAATAACTTCCTTCAGATAATCCTGTTATATTATAATAAGTTGTAGAAACAAGATACGTAGTATTATTAATAGGATAACGCATAGCATTATAATATTGACCATTTCCTGAGTTATAAAGTTGAAGAACTTCCTCTGAAGTAAGTGTCTTATTCCAAATACCAAATTCATCAAATGTATCATTTGAAAAGAACTCTGCAAGGTTTCTTGAACCAATCGATGCTTTCGCTGCCGTATTAAGCATTGAACCAGTTAATGTATCGGTAGTTGCGCTCCAATATTTATCCCCGGTATTATTTCGAAGCACCCCATTAATGTATAAATTAACTCCTGAAACATTACCATTTGAAGTACCATCATAAGTCATTACTATATGATACCATGTTGCATTTGAACCCCATGTAGTAATACTATTATTCTGGAAGAACCAATATGCAAGCATTCTATTATAAGGTCCAGCCCAATTATTAACAAAGGCTACTGCAATAGCATCTCCACTTCTTGCTATTGCCCATCCTTTTGCAGTACTATCTGATTTCTCAATCCAAGCATGGTTACCTGCATTCCCCCCCATCTTAACCCATAAAGAAACGCTAAAGTTATCAGTTCTCTCATAATTAAAAGGAGTTGCAGTTAGATTGATTACACTAGTTCCATTAAAGTTGAGTGTGTTATTTATCTTTCCAGGAATACTTATAAATGCTCCTCCATAAATAGTTCCGTTAAATCTTCTAGTGCTATCATTGATTACTCCTCCAACAGAACCACCATTCTCTTCAAATCTATAATATGCCACATTATCTGAAGGCCAAGAAGCATTACCATAATAAAAAAAAGTAATATTGTAAAAACTATTTGTTGCTAAACTAACATTAACATAAATCCAATTCTGACTCTTGTTAGAATTATTTGTTAATGTAGGAGATATATAATCCATTTTAGGATTTGTATTATTTGCATAAATATGATATACAAAGGCTCCTGAACCATTAACCGAATAAAAATCAAATCCATCACTCCAAAGGCCATATGCTTGAGGAGTTTCTCCAACAATACTTGACCAAGTAAAATTAGCGATTGATGCAAAAGTATTATTTGCGAGATATAAAATTCCATTACCTTGGTCTACTATTAACCAATGGGTGGAATTAAGTGGATAAAGCCCTTGAGGAAAATTAGTATATGGTATAGGAAATTTATTTACATAAGTTCCGTTAATAAGTACATGATAAATTGTTGCATCTGCATAATCACTAATATAAATATCTGTACTATTACAATACATTCCTTCTACATTTCCATTACCTTCTGCGTTTGCTCCATTTGTGAAACTTCCAGTTGATGTTCCAGTTCCAGCATTATATTTTGTAAATGTTGCTCCATCAATTGGAAGTTCATACCAAGTAGTATCATCTCCACATAAGGCTCTGATACCCCCAATAGAACTAACGGAAGTTACATAGGTTCCATTTTTCCAAAAAATATAAACTTTGGCATCATTTGTATCCGGAAGGAATAAGTGAGTCGCATTTCCCCAAACAGCAACTACATTAGCACCCCCAACTGCTACACTAGAAAAACCATCAGTTATATTAACAAAGTCTAATGCAGATACTGTTGAGAAGAGAGTTAAGACTAATACTGCGCAAACGATTAGAAATATGAGATTCTTCGCTCTCATTTTATTTGATTTACCCATCTTGTCAGTGTTTAAAATAAAATTTATATTCCGCCAAATTCCATTCTACTGCTGATAAGTCGTGAAACTCCACCAATAAGAACGGCTAGGACAATATAGGGTAAATACAAATCAATTGCAAGACAGGCCAGAGTATTTGATGGTAACGAATTATTATAACTTAATGAGTCGTTTGCAATCCCATTATACTTATAACCGCTACAATTCAAATTATCTGATTGTTGCGCTATATTCAAAATTGCATTTAATGCTGGTATTAATGCTACCAACACCGCAATTGTCATCAATAAGAACAAAAGATTAATCATAATCATTTGTCCTTTAGTATTGTCTATCATCTCTTTTAAACCTCCTTTAAATGAATTTAAACTTGGATTTAGATTTACCAGTAATTGGACTAGTTAAAGATAGTCCCCTGCTCTTTGATGGAGGTAAACCAATTGTTCTTTGTTTGGCTAATCTTGCAGCAATACCTACTCTAGTAATCTCTCTCTTCTCTCCAAGGGTAGTAATTCTTTTTGTTCTTCTCTGAATAAATACTCCTGCTTCTGGTCGCTTAGGTGCTCTAAAATATTCTTGTATCACCGCAGATGAAATAGTCCTTCCAGTTCTTTTAATTGGTTTTACAGATGGAACTATCTTGAATGTCGCTCGCGCAGTTTGAAGAACTTCTTTTGCTCCTATAGCAATTGCTTCTGGTTTCGTATAAGCATATTGAGTAAGTGGTTTGAACTTTCCCTTCTTTCTAACTAAGACTTGGTATCCTGCTTTTTTGATTATCTTTTTCTTTTTCTTTCGAGGAGTCCCTTCACCCCATAAAAAAGGAATACCAATTGAGGGTCCTGGAACAGGTTCAGGTGTTGGAGTTGGTGTAGGAGTAGGAACAGGTGTCGGAGTAGGTATTGGTTGAGGTTGAGGTTGAGGTACCGGTTGTGGAACTGCTAATGGTTGTGGTTGAGGTTGAGGCTGTGGTTGAGGCTGTGGTTGAGGTTGAGGTACCGGTTGGGGGAATGCTAATGGCATTGGTTGAGGTAATGCAGTTGGTTGAGGGGCTGCGTAGGGTTGTGGTGTTGGTGAAGGAGTAACTGTTGGTAATGAAGTTATACCATATAAAGGAATTGGAGAAATACTCAATTCAGGAGTAGGAGTTGCAGATATTCTAAATTCTGAAACCGGCATAATTGACGGAGTCGGAGTTGGTTTTACAGTTGGAATGACTGGCACACCTAATCCTGTAGAAAGTACTGATGTGGCCCTAACTTGGAAAGGAGGCATTTCAACTTTTGTAGGACTAATATATTCTGCAGAAACCATTTGGCTTATTGATGGTTCTTGCGTTCTTGTATATGTAGGCCCAATCACTTCTTTTACTACTCCACTAATCCCTGCTCCTTCTGTTTGTTTAAGGTATCTTCCCATTGTCTCTGTAATACTTGCAGACCTATCATTTCTCCAAGCAGCCTGTACTTGTCCCTTTACCCAATTACGAGAGATGTCATCTAATGAATTAAATCTTTCTTGATTAGTACTAGATAATTTATTAAAAGTATTTTCCCATTTTGTTTCTAATTTTTCTTCAGGGGTTGGTCCAGTAGTTTTATAATATGCGCTTAATGGAATTGAAGGAACTTTCTTTACCGTAAATGGTGCTTCTTTATAAAAGATGAATGGACTTCCTTCTACTCCTCTTTGAGATAACTTTATCATTTCAGGAGTTTCTGTATATGTGAATCTTCTTGCTTCAGTTGTAGGAGTTTCAGCAATTTGTATTTGTTTTATTCCTTTTAATAAAACATCTTTATCAAATTTATAATTCCTTCCTGCGTAAGCCATCTTGTTATAGGATTGAAGTGGTGTCTTAATATCCTTAGTTTCAACCAAACTATAAGCCCCAACATTTGGTTGTAATATCCCCCCTTGAGTTAAATCATAAAATAATGGATTTGCAGAATGAATATCAGTAACAAGATATTTCATTTTAACTCCCATTAATTGAACTTGATTAAGATTATCTAATGAAAAAGCATTTCCTTTATCATCAATAACATATTGCCCTTCATTATATTTAGTAAACAATAATTCTTTTACAGGAACTTTAATCTGTTGATTTGAACTTTTAACTTCATTTAATTTCCCAACTGACCTATAAGTACCATCACTTGGCAAATATTTTCTATTCCATTCTATTTGTTTAACATTTTCAATTTCATATTTATTTGTTAAACTATTAAAGATATTATTATTTGCTTCAGTATCTGGTAATGTTTTTGCTGGCTTTCCTGGAGCATATTCATAAATAGTTGTTTTAATTTTTCCAGTAGGGTCATAAGACCGATGTCTAATATATTTATTCCCAGAAGCATCATCGGCAATAGTAGTATCAGAAGTTTTCTCTACTTTTTTCAAGGTTGAAAAATAATCTTTTACTTTACCTGTCTTTGTATATTCTACTTTTTCTCCATACCAATAATCCCCCCCAAATCCTTTCTTTGCGGCATCTACAATCTGAGGATTATCCTTTTCAAATTTTTGGAATGTTGTAAAATCCCCATATTTAAATCTATCACTTACTTTAGAAATAGGAGTCTCAGTAGAAATAAATTTACCTTGAGTATATATTGTAGGTTTAGAACCGGGGTAATATAATCCTCCTAATTTTGCACCTTCAACTCCCACACCTGATAATTCAAATGGTATTCCTTCTACGGTCCATTTAATTATCCCTGGCCCTAATTTTCCTTGGATAATCTTCTCAGGCGTTGTACCAGTTGTTAAAAAAATGGTTCCAGGAGTTCTTATAGTTCCTATCTTTTTCCCTTCTGTACCAATTATTGGGGTTTCTCTATAAATAGAATATTTAACAGGGGTTGCTTCAGTCTTTAATAATTCTATACCCGCGGCTTTCTTTAATAGAATATCTTTGTCTTCTGCAGGTAATCTAGATAATAAAGTTCGTACTTGAGTTTCTGTATATCCTGATGTTTGAGTTAATTCTTTTACTAATCTTTTATATTGGGCCTGTTGGTCAGACTTACTTAATGGTTCATCTCTTACACGAATAACAAGTTCTTGACTACCAGAAACTATTCTTAAGATATCTTTAGGCATAGTGGTTCTTAATAACTTTGCGGCTTGGTCATAAGTATATCCTCTTTGGGTAACTAAAGCATCCAACATCTTTGTATAATTCTTAGCAGCATCTTCAGTTGTAACTTGTATATATTTCCCTTCTCCAAATCCTGCCTTTAATGGCACTGGCATCATACTTGTTGGAACAGTAGTAGTTGGAGTTGGACTCCATTGAATACCATATTTTCCAAAAAGGCTCCGTACTTGGTCTTGCCATTTTTGATAAGAAACTAAAGTTTTTCCTCCAAGGGTTTGTCTAGAAGCAACTGTAAAATCTTGCCCCCTTTTGAAAATATAACCTTTATCTGTTTTGGTGATATCCCAAGTAGGTTTCTCAGTTCCCTTACCAGGAATCTCTCTCCATTCTTTTCCTAAGGATGGTTTTTGGAATTTTAATTCTTCAAATCTTCTCTGAGTTTCATATTTATATGTCAATGGGATTCCTACTGCGGCCCCACCCCCTACCGCTGCTCCTATTGCATAAGGCGTAGCAAGCGCTTGCCAAAATGTTTCTTCTGGTCTCTTTGCTTCCATTGCTCCAGAAATCCAACTAGGAACCGCTATAGAAGCAGTTGGTATAATTACTTGAGAAGGTTTTATTGTATATTCACTTAATGGAATAGGTTTTCCACCTTTAGTAACTTGGGGCCCTTCTTTTGCCTTAAATGCGGCTAAGGCCAATCCAGTTTTAAGTGCTCCACTTCCTAATTGTTTTACATTTAAGGTTTCGGCTCCTAAAGTTAATTCTCCTGCCCCACTTAGCCCTAATGTCCCAAGACGATAAGTTCCAAGATAAGGTATTCCAAAAGAAGCAATATCTCCTGCATACCACAATCCGCCTACTCCAAATTGCCCTAATTTATTTATATCTCTCCTTTGTGCAAATTCTTGTCTTACTGTTTGGTATTCACCATATCGAATCATATTCTGCCAAGTTGGACTTTCTACTATTTCTTTTGTTTTGGCTAAATAATCCGCTTCACTTATTTTACCTGCAGAATAATCAGATTGGGCCTTGTCATATTGTTCAAGTAATTTTGGATATCCCTTCTCTGCTTGACCCATAACTCTACGATATGCTAAACTTTCTCCCCAATATTTTGGAGCCTCGGCGTATTGCCAAGGAGATAATGCAGAATAAACTGCTCTGGCTCCAAGTTCTGCAGTTTTTAAATCGGACCTTAATGGTTCTGGATATGCTTTAAATTCTCCAGTAGGTATTGCAGACTTCATTATCTCTGTAGGTTTCTCTACCGGCAACGTTGTCTTTGTTAAAGGATATAATGCTAATTCTCCAATCACCCCACTGGACTCTCCAATAAATCCGGCAAGCCTCCCTGGAATAGATAATAAATCTGGAACAGTTTTTCCAATTCCTTGTCCTGGTTGATACTTTCTACCTAAATCATATTTATCTGTAGCAAGGTATTTTTCATATTTTAAGAATTCTTTCCAAGCCGATTCTGGTTTTTCATATGGTAATGGAGCACCAAATGCTCCGCCTTTCTGCGCCTGAGCGATTTCCCAATAAGGTTGAATTTGTTTATTATAATCTTTTTCAAATTCATTAACCCATTGTTGATACATTTTATTTCCTTCTTGTTGGCCATAGATTCCTATTAATTGAGTTCTTATTTCTCCTAATGCTTCATTTCCTGATTTTAATAAAGGAGCATCTAGTTGTTTTTGTTTTTCATATTCTGCAGGAGTTATTGCTTTAGTTCTGGCCCAATCTTCAGGATGAAGAACTCCTACAACCCCCACAGTAATCTTATCTAAATTTTTAGAAATATAATCATCTAATTTGTAAATCTTTTGTTGTTGATTGACATAATCACTTAAATCAAGTTTCCATCCTTCTTGTTCAGCCTCTTTAGTTGTTGATTTTGCTGCGGCCAATAAAGCAGTATCTCTAGCGGCGCCAATATTAATTAATTCATCATAACTTTGTTGGAATGATTGTGCATATTTTTCTTGAGGAGTTGTTGGTGTAGGGGTTGTAAGAGTAGTAGTAACTATAGGTGTAGGAGTAGGAGTCGGAGTAAGTGTAGGTGTTGTAACTTTTACTTGTTCAACCGTAGTCTTTGGCGGAGTTGGCGTGGTAGAAGGAATTTGAGTAATTTGAATTTCTGGAACTGGTTCTTTTACTATAGTCACTGTTCCATCTTTAGAAGTATATTTTATTTCAGGTTCAACAGTTATTTTTATTTTACTTTCTTTTTTAGGAGATACTCCTCCAGGTAAATAACCCTTTAAGGCTACATCTGCTGCTTTATATGCCTCAGTTACTTTAGGAGAAACTGGTGCTCCTCCAGGAAGTATTCCTCCAAGAGATACATCTATATTTTTATAAGCCTGAGAAGCCGCTTGAGATAATTTCTGGGCTCCACTACTTATCGGGGAAGTAACCACCTTCGCTATTTCTTTTATATTTATCGCCATTTTATATTACATTATGAATCTTCTTTTAGGTTGTACAAGTCTTGCTCGTGCTAATCTGTTTTGGACCTGTTGAACATTCTTCTTAGAGTTCTTTATCCTTTTTGCTTCTTCCTCATCGAATCCTGCTTTCATTTGTTGGATTGCCATCTCTGCATCTATAGGAACTCGGGTGTTTGAAGTTTGCCCAGGATATCCAAAGGTTTTAAATGATGCTGTTCCCATTTTGTTTTTACCACCATTTGAATAATCTTATAGGGATTATTTTTGGTGCCTCCTTCTCTTTAATTTTCATCTTTTTCAATTTCCTTTTGGGAATTGATAGAGACCATTGACCATTATTCTTATTAATAAAAACGGGAACTTTCAAATCAAGAAATATATCTTTATCACCAATCTTTCCTTTAGGTTTCATATTACTAGTAAAGAAGGAGTTATCTTTATAAACATAGTCGGCTCGTCGTCCATTAAAAAATAAAAAAAATAAAAAAAAATTAAAAGGGAAACCCTCTTTCTTTTCGATTCTTAAATTCTCTGAAGGCTTTTTCTATTGGTGCGTTAATAAGCATTTCCAAATCTTCAAAGAGCAATGCTAACTGATTAAAGTCTTTTGGATTAATTACTTTAACATAATCATCCGGAGCATATGCCCTTTTCTTTCTGGTACGGATTTTGAAAGACATCTTGTTTCCTTCTTTATTCTTTGCTATCAAGACTTTTTCATTATTCCCTTCCATCTTCTTATCCTCTAGAGAAAAAGAAGAAAAGTAACGCTCCAATTACAAGTATCGCGATTAAGATTATTAATCCACGATTCACTGCTTTTGCAGCAGTCTGAACTTGTGCCTTAAGAGCAGCCTTGATTAGGAATTCATCGCTGTCTGTTGAATCTCCCCTTTTCCTTATTTCATCTAAATCTAAATTAGATATTGGCCTTCTATCTATTTCTTTTATAGCAAGTAACTTATACCATTTAAATCCAATCTTGGTTGTCCATACAGCCCTTGGGTCAAATTCATAAACCTTATTTTTTATGATGACCATATTGCCTCCATAAATTGGAACTATAAAAGTTTCTAATTCTCCTTTTATTGTAAAATAAAAGACCAGAACCAATTCTTTAAACTTAGATGCTTTCTTTATTTTACTCTTCCAAGAGTATGGCCATTTCCAAGGTCTGCTTCTCCTTTGCGTATCTTGTTTCATCTCACCATACTTTCGTTCATCTAGTAATTCATTCAACATCTGAGTGACTGAAGGTTTGTGCTTATTTTCTTCAACGTAATCTCTGATATCCTTTCCGCGCTTTGGAAGGGAGATTATAGGTTTTCTGAAAAAAGACGGACGTGTTGGCGGGGTCACTGGTTGTTGCTGGGGTACAGGGGCGGGGGCCTGTAATGATTCATCTATAAATTCTGTTTCATCTGTATCAGACTTTATAGGTTTAGGCATCCTTACCCTTTTTCCGTTATCATCTAAATATTCCATAATTATTTATCAACTAACTTTGTTCAGGAGCCTCCCTCGGACCACCTCCACCAAACAATGTCCATTTCTTTTTGGCCTGTGCAGGTTCTCCATAGAACGCACCGCCAGAGATAGACCTTGTAGTGAACTTCCTTTGTGAAACGAACAGTTCAGTAAACCATCCCTTTTTGGATGCCGAAGTCGCTAATATTATTTCTGATGAATTCTTAAAGAATTGTCCAAATTTATTATGATGAAAAGTCTTTCCAAGTAAATCTAAATACTGTGCGTCTCTCACACTCACAAGTGGTCTCCCTAATTCAGGCATACTCAAGTTTGCTACTTTACTGCTATCAGGTGCTTTCCATACTTTTTGGAAAAGCGTATAAAGGCTATCTTGTTTTCTCCTTTGAGGAACTTCAGCCCACTCTACACTTTCTACTTGTTCTCCCTGCTCTTCTAAGTTATCCTGCTGTTCGCTATAATCCTCTTGGTCGAGGAATTCTTCTTCTGTAACCATCTAGTTAATTCATTACCTCCTTTCAAAATATTTACTCCCAATTATCTCCGCTGAAGACTGCTCCGGCTTTTTCAGTCAGACCAGTTTCCTCTGCGACTTTATATCCTGCAGCCACTTCAAAGATTAATCCAAGGCCTATACAAACATATGATATAGACCGAGTATACAAATCGGATAAATTGGCGAAACCATAAATCATTACATAAATTCCAGTAACAATAAAAAGCGCACCGCTTACAAAACCAATATATTCATTTTGGAAAAGTATTCCCAAAGCCAAAACGATAACTGAACCTAATGCTAGTATTAAAAAAAGAGTACTCGTTCGATTGTCTCCTGTTTGATTAATCCTAAAATAAAATATCTCTGAACCACTATTTATTCCATCAGAACAACTCATTGAACATCTGTAAATTCCATTTGGCCAATCAGTATAAGGAATCTCTACAAAATAATAAGTAGGTGTTCCTATCATCAAACTATTATTTAAAATAGGTATGGTTTGGTTAGAAGCAAAGATTGTTAGATAACAAGAAAATGCAGAAGTATTACAATAGGCTCCGTTATAAAAACATTCTCTAGTTACATTAAATGGTTCTCCGTGCGTATAAAAATAAGAAATATCATCATTAGATACTGCGCTGGCTAATCCAATTAAAAACATTGATACAATTATTGTTAACCATATTTTCTTCATCTCTTTTCATCCTCCTTTATTTTGTGTATCATCTTTTCTTTATAAAGTTAGTTAGTCTAATATAACTCCATGAGTATATCTTGCTACATAACTCCATGTATTATTAACAATTGATTGAATGATATTTGGAGTAATTGTCCCATTATAACTCCAGACTTGCGCGGCGATTCCGGAACCAATGTTGTCTGTATAAGTAAGACTTCTATTTGTTTCATTCCAAACATAAGCAGATACATTCTCATAAACTTCTTGAGTTAAGGTTGTGTTCACACTTCTATTATAATAATTCCAAACCTCTTGAGAAATATTTGAAGTATCTACTGTGACATTTCTTGAAGTATAATTCCAAACATAGACCGGAACCTCTTCATTTATTTTAGTATAATTTGTGGTATCATTATACAGAGTCAAATTCCTTTCGCTATAATTCCAAGTATATATTGGGACTTCTTCGTTTATCTTTGTATAGTTAGTAGTATCATTTTCCCAAGTTAAGTTTCTTATAGAATAATTCCATACTGCTCCGCTAACTGTATCAGTAATAACTGTTGAGATTCCTCCGCTCCAATTCCATACATTTTCGCTTACCTGATTTAATATCTGTGAATTTATTTCTCCAGTATAAGCCCAAGTAGCATTAACAACTTGTTGGATTATATTGGGGGTTATAGTTCCATTATAATTCCAAACATGGTTCATAACATCCTGTGCGATATTTTCAGTATAAGTTAAACTTCGGTTACTGTAATTCCAAGTAGAATTAACAAATTGGCCAATAATGTTTTCATTGATTGTCCCATTATAAGACCAGGTACTATTTGTTATTTGTTCAGTAATATTTTGGGCGATGGTTCTATTATAACTCCAAGTAATATTTGCTAACTGGTCAGATACATTTCCGCCCATTGTCCCATTATAACTCCAGGTTTCATTAGCTGTCGCACTTGGTAAGTTGGATACATGTAACTCTCCAGAACCTTTTAAATCTTGGATACTTCCAGAAGTAGTGGTTAATTTAATGTTTAACCAATTATTATAATTATAGAAAGAAGAACCGGCCATTGTTGTTGCTCTTATAGTAATAGTTCCATTAGAAGAAATTGCACTAAAATTAGTTAAATTAACCGGGATTGAATTTGAAATAAAATCATTAAGTCCAGTTGGTGCACCACTTTTAGCCAATCCAGAAAAAGACAAATTATTAGGTAAAGGATACCATGTGCTATTATTATAATTCCATACATCGAAATGAAGTACCGCCCCCGTTAAACTTGTTTCTCCCATGTAATATAAATCTAAGGTAGTGACATTAGTTGTATTAGTAAAATGGACAGTAGTATCAAAATCATAAATTGCCTGACAAGTTTTAGTTGCTCCCCCACTTCCATAACAAGAAGTATAAGCATAATCTCCATAACCATTTAATAAAATTGTTGAAGCGCTATAAGTTCCAGTTGAATTGTATCTTGTTGGAGAATAACCATCCCCATTTAAATAGTAAACATAACTGCTTAATAATTGATAACTGCAACTTGCAGATAACATATAAACACCGGTTTCATTTGGAATTTGATTGATATCATAATAATATATTCCATCGCTTCCATCTAAATGTAAAAAAGGAGCGTTATTAATATAAATATCCGCAGAAGAATTTATTCTAGATGGATAATATGCTTTCAAGAAACAATCAGCATTATTTTCAGGAAATCCCTGACTATCTCTTACCTGTAAGAAAACCCTGGCTCTATCGCCAACAGTATATTCTGTCCCAAAGATATTTGCAGAACCAGAAGGATTATTCATATATGTTAAGTCAAGCCATCCAGTACCTGCTCCTGTATTTGCTTGTGTTGGCAATAATGTAACATTATAAATTCCGGGTTGAGTTATAACATTAGAACAATCAAAATGTATTTGTCCTAACCCTGCATCTGCATAGGTAGTATGAACAAGATAAGTAGGTGTATTGCATCTTTGGTTATTTACCCATAAATCAAACGAAACAGTAGGTGTAATCCAAATCTCAAATGTAATAATTGCTGAATCAACTACAGTTATCCCATCTGGAGGATTCACAGTAATATTATAAGTATAATTAGTATTCGAACTCATACTTGTTCTATAAAATGGATTAAGGAAGATTTTATTATATTGTTGTGTAGGTTTAGTTACCTGCTCTGCAGAAACTATTGTTAAAAATAGAAAGATTCCTATCAGACTTAAAAGTATCAACCTCTTCATATTATTCCCATGCTTTTGATATTTATAAATGTTGTCCATTGTTCTTATCCATAGTTCCCTAAATAGATTAGGGTAACTGTATAATTTTCTTCAGTAGGATTTGAATTTGTTATATTAGCAACAAAAGTATCATTGATTGCATAATTCTTTTCAATGTCCCAGATTCCAGTATGGACTGCTCTATCTGCATCGATAACTAATCCAGCACCAGTTGTTGCTTTGAATCTATATTGCGAAGTAAGACTTGAAGGTGTTACTCTTATTTCGGTTATTAGGAATCCAAGTAATGGACTACTTGTAACATTTCCAGAACCTCCTGTAGTGTTAATAGTTAAATTCAAGGAATAGGATTGTACTTTTGCAGAAACATTAATTGCATATTGTTGAGCATCAACTTCTGTTTTATTATACACTTCTGATTTGTTATAAATATTATCAAAACTTCCAGTTGTTGCGGATACTGAAATAGCAGTAATATTTGAAGAATTAAGAACAGTAATATTTGCTTCAGTAATATTTGCATTTCCTGCAGACAACCAATTTACATAAATCATATTGGCAAAGATATCGGATACATTCAAGGTGGTTAAATAAATTGTTGTAGAATTAACGGTAGATATAATTGCGTTTGTAGAACTTACGATAGATGAATTGATATCTATAATATTTCCGGTTGTAACATTCATTGTCCCAATAACTGCTTGGACTACTCCAAGTAAATTTGTTATTGTTGCAGAAGTAATATTTGCTGTAGTAGTTACAGAGGTATTAGTTGTAATGCTTTCTGCAGAAACATTATAACTACCTAGGTCTAAGTTCTTAGTAGCATTATTATATGGAACATAATACTCTGTAAGATTATAAGTTATATTATTAATAGTATTGTTTATCAAAGTGAAGTTGGCTAACAGTTCTGATATCTGTTGTACCGCATAATTCAAAGTGAGATTCATTGAAGATAAATTAGAATATACTTCATTAAATTGATTAGTCAAATTCAAGTTAGTCCAATTGATATAATCAAGTAGTGTAGAATTAACTGAACTCAAGTTAGCATAAAGTTCATTGAGTTGATTAGTAAAATTCAATTGGGCAAAATTTAAAGTATTATTCATAGAAGTAAGATTTGCATAAACTTCTGTAAATTGATTCGTCAGATTCAAATTCGTATACATAAGAGATTGATTCAGGGCCCAATCTGAATAGTTAATCGTTAAATTAATCTCACTTAAGTTTGCATATAATTCATTAAGTTGATTTGTGAAATTAAGTTGCGCGGAGTTTAATGTATTATTCATAGAAGTAAGATTTGCTTTTGTTTCATTAATCTGTACTTGAAGATAAGTATCATTCTCAATCATCGATTGATTTATTGAAGATAAATTTGCATAGAGTTCATTAATCATATTTGTAAGATTCAAATTTGTTTGGCTAATTGTATAATTAATTGTAGTGAGATTATATCTTGCTTCATTAATGTATTCAGTATAATTAGCAAAATAAGAATAGTTGCTGAAGTTAGAATAATTTACATCTCCTGCAGATGTTGCATAACCGCTGAAGTTAGAATAATTAGATTCTCCAGAAGTATTAGCATATCCTGCATAATCAGAGTAATTACTAAAGTTGGAATAATTAGACTCTTCTGCGTAGCCGCTGAAGTTGGAGTAATTAGATTCTCCAGCGGTTGCAGCGTACCCAGCATTGTTAGAATAATTGCTGAAATTAGAATAGTTTGCATTTTCAGCGTTAGTTGCATAACCGCTAAAGTTAGAATAATTTGAACTTTCAGCAGTCACAGCCTGATTAGAGAATAAAGAATAATTACTGAAGTAAGAATAATTAACAGTCGCATTAGCAATACTGTCATTGACTTCACTAATATTTGCGTAGACTTCCTGGAACTGGTTAGTCACATTCAGACTTAGATTAGAAATGGATTCATTCAAGGTTCCAATGTTTTGGCTATTGTTATTTGCCGTATTATTAATTAAACTTATATTTGCCTGAGTTTCATTGATTCTCCAATTAAGTGTTGAATTAACTTCTTGTATACTCAAGTTGATTGTATTAATATTAATCGCTAAGGTATCTATAATAGAATCTAGTAATCCATTAAGATAATAAGTTCCAGTTGTCTTATTAACTTCACTAGCATTTATCATTACAGAAATTAATCTATATAGAGTAAGATTAGAATCTATAGTTGTTTTGTTATAATAGTTAGAGAAGTTTGCTTCTATTGTAGTAATGTTATAATAATAATTAGTTAATGAATCATTCAAGGTGTTAATCGAATTATTAAGTTCAGTCAGGTTTGCATAAACTTCATTTATCTGATTAGTCAAATTCAGATTTGTCCAATTAATATAATCTAGCAAAGTAGAATTTACTAATGAAAGATTAGCATATAACTCATTAAGTTGATTTGTAAAATTGGTTTGGACTAAACTGATATTTGCATATACTTCTTGGAATTGATTAGTCAAGTTCAGATTAGTTTCCTGAATAGAAAGATTAAGTTCATAGGTAGAATAATTCAGGGAATCATTAACCAAAGAGATGTTTGCATATAGTTCATTAATCTGATTTGTAAAGTTAGCCTGTATTAAATTAACTGTATTATTAATTAAAGTTAGATTTGCTTTAGTCTCATTAATTTGAGTCTGTAAATAAGTATCATTTGCTATCATTGATTGATTGACCTCAGATAAATTTGCATAGACCTCATTAATCTGATTTGTTAAATTCAAGTTAGTCTGAGTGATTGTATTATTTATAACTGTAAGATTATATCGAGTCTCATTAATATACTCACTGAAGTTACTGTAATTAGAATAGTTCACATCTCCTGCAGATGTAGCATATCCAGCAAAATTTGAGTAATTGCTGAAATAGGAATAATTGACTGTAGCATTAATTAGGCTATCATTAACTTCACTTATGTTAGAATAGACCTCATTGAATTGATTAGTTATATTGTTATTTGTATCTGTAATAGATTGATTTAATAATCCAAGATTATATGTATTATTATTCACTGTATCATTGATTAAAGAAACATTTGCATTGGTTTCATTAAGTTCCCATCCAAATGTTTGAACAGTTATATTCACTGAATTAATATTCATTACCAAGGTATCAATTATAGTATCAAGCAATTGGTCAAGGTAATACGTCCCAGTGGTCTTGTTTACTTCACTAGTATTAATAAAAACAGAAATCAATCTGTATAAAGTTAAGTTCGCATCTATTGTTGTTTTATTATAGTAATCATTATTCAGGGAATTGTTTATAGAAGTAAGATTTGCATAGACTTCATTGAACTGATTAGTCATATTAAGATTAGTCCAGTTAATATAATCTAAAAGAGTTGAATTCACAGAACTTAAGTTTGTATAGATTTCATTAATCTGATTTGTAAAATTAATTTGAAGAGCATTAACAGTATTATTGATGCCAGTCATATTATTGTAAATTTCAGTTATCTGATTTGTTAGGTTAAGATTTGTTTGAGTTATTGAAAGATTCAAAGCATATAAAGAATAATTTGTTGAAGCGTTTAAGTAACTTATATTTGTATAGATTTCATTAACTTGATTTGTCAGATTCAAATTTGTTTCAGTTATAGATTGATTTAATGTTGAGAGATTTGCGTAGACTTCATTAATCTGATTTGTCAGATTTAAATTAGTATCATTGATAGATTGATTCAACAAAGAAATATTGGCCATGATTTCGCTTACATGATTTGTAAGATTAAGATTTGTATCTCTGATAGAATCATTAATTACAGTAAGATTATATCTCGTCTCGTTAATATACTCACTGAAGTTTGTATAACCTGCATAATTTGAATAGTTACTAAAGTTAGAATAGTTAGATTCTCCTGCAGCATCTGCATAACCAGAGTAATGAGAATAATTACTGAAGTAAGAATAGTTAACAGTTGCATTGATTAGACTATCATTAACTTCGGTAATATTTGCATAGACTTCATTGAATTGGTTTGTTACATTATTATTTGTATCTGTGATTGCTTGTGTTAAGGTAGAGTTAATATTGCTTACATTATTTGTGAGATTATTAACAATGTCGTTTACTAATGTAAGATTTGCATTTATCTCTCCAATCTGCCAGGATAAAGAACTGTTCACTGTTTGGATAGAAACATTTACAGTGTTTATATTAATAGCCAAAGTGTCGATAATAGTATCGAGAAGTTCATTAAGATAATAAGTTCCGGTTGTTTTATTTATCTCACTTGTATTAATCAAAACAGAAATCAATCTGTATAAAGTCAGATTAGAATCGATTGTTGTTTTATTATAATAATTATTATTCAAGGAATTATTGATTGAAGTCATATTAGCATAGACTTCTACAAACTGATTTGTGAGATTAAGATTTGTTTCAGTTATAAGATTTAATAAGGTACTATTGACATTGCTTAAATTTGCGAATAATTCATTAATCTGATTTGTGAAATTAAGACTGGTATTAATCAATGTTAGATTTACATAACTTATATTTGCATAGACTTCATTGAATTGATTAGTTAGGTTCAAGTTAGTATCAGTGATACTTTGATTGATACTGCTTACAGAATTATTAACTTCGCTGATATTAGCATAAAGTTCATTTACCTGATTAGTTAAATTCAGGTTAGTATCTCGAATAGAATTATTAAGCGCGCTCATATTAGCAGAGACTTCATTGAATTGATTTGTGAGATTAAGATTTGTTTCATTAAGGGTCTGATTAATCAAACTCAAGTTAGCCATTATCTCTGAAACGTGATTTGTAAGATTAAGATTAGTTTGTTGAATTGATGTATTTAAAGAAGAAATATTAGAATAGACTTCGCTAAATTGATTGGTAAAGTTAAGATTAGTCTGAGTTATTGAATTATTAATTGCTGTGAGATTATACCTTGTTTCATTTATGTATTCAGTATAGTTAGAATAATTACTATAGTTTGCTTGGTTCGCTATATCTACATATCCGGCATAAGAAGAATAATTACTAAAGTTTGAATAATTAGCATCTCCTGCCGTTGTAGCGTAATTAGAATAATTACTATAATTAGATTCCCCAGAAGTTACAGCATATTCAGCATATAAAGAGTAATTACTATAATAAGAAAAGTTAACTGTAGCATTTGCTAGACTTTCATTAACCTCACTTATATTAGCATAGACTTCTGTAAATTGATTTGTAATATTGTTACTTAGATTAGTTATGGATTCAGTATTATTATTTACAGTCTCATTAATTAAACTTAAGTTAGCATTAGTCTCATTAATTTGCCAACCAAGAGAAGCATTTACACTTTGGATACTAAGATTTACTGTATTAATATTAATAGCCAAAGTATCTATAATAGTATCCAATAATTGGTTAAGATAATAAGTTCCGCTAGTTTTGTTTACTTCACTAGTACTAATCAAGACAGAGATTAATCTATACAAGGTTAGATTAGAATCAATAGTGGTCTTGTTATAATAATCATTTTGGAGAGTATTATTCAAATAGTTAATATCATTAGTAAAAGTAATATTCATCTGAGAAAGGTTACCCCAAAGAGTTTCATTTATTTCAGTAAGATTACCCCATAAAGTTTCATTAACTATCTCTACATAAATTGTAACATTTTCAACTGTTGAATTTATATAAGTACAATTGGTTCCATCGCTGTAACAAACATTTCCTGCAAAGACTTCAGTAAAGTTACCATAACCTATAGCGGTTATATTTCCATCAACAAGAACATTTGTATTAATAAACAAACCTTCCCCACTTAAATTCTGAAAGAACGCATCTGCTTGGAATGTTGCTTTACCATAGATAGTAGTAGAGTTACCCCAATCCTGTTGGAGTATTCCGTTGGCCCAAAGTTCTACTCTTTGTGTTGATTCATTATACATTATAAAACTACTTTGATTAGAAAAATGAATATCCCCCCCGCTTGGGATAGTTAACCTTGTTATATTCATATTTGAAAAACTTGCATTAACATCGCTTGCATTAATATCCCCTCCGGTAACTAATAAACCACCGGTTATTTTTACAGGACTCCCTCCGATTATTGTTCCTCCAACAAATAAATCATTCACCACTTGAAGGCTATCAAATTTTCCGGAGCCATTAACATCTAATGTTGCTCCGGGATTTGGATTCTTAATTCCAACATCTCCATATACATCTACTATAACTGTATCTCCTTCATCAGTCCTTGTAACTGTAAAAGGATTTTGGCTGAACCCAGGATAACTATCATTAAATAATGGAAAACCATTTTGGTAAATTTCATTAATTGTAGTATTATTTAAAACAATATTTTCTATTCCTACTTCATCGATATACCCTTTATAAAATTTTGTAATATCAGAACGCACACCAATGAACATACTAGTAGAAGTTCCTGCAAGCGAATCAATAGGAGTTTCAAGGGTTTGGTTTACTCCATTAATATATAAATTGATTACACCGTTATCTACAGTACCAACAACAAAATACCAAGTGTTTAAACTCAGAGTTCCTGAACTTCTTTTCTGAACCGTACTTCCTCCTTGTTTAACCAAAAAGTGGATTTTGTCATTTGCTTTAACATAAAACATATATCCATTATTCAATGACCTATCATTATTTTTACTTACAATCCAATTATTATCTGATGACTGTGTTATATAAATCCAAGCACTAATTGTAAAATTATCAGTAATATTTATTTGGGGAGCGTCATCAATGAACACATAACCTGTTCCGGTAAGAGACCCTAAAGAATAATTCCCTGTTCCATTACTCCCTTTGGATGCAGTATAATTATCAGTCTTAAGAAATCCTGTATTAAGATATCTAGAAGAATCAAAAGCGTCGGTTCCGTTTCCTTCTTCAAATCTATAACAAGCAGAAGAATTTTCGTGGCAAGTGACTACAGTAATATTAGTTGCATTTCCTTTTACTCTTGTTCCATTAACATTTAAGTTTCCTCCAATGTAAACATCTCCTATTGATTCAAGGGCACCAGTAGTTATATATGTAGAAGTTAAATTCCCAGTAGTAATATTTAATGCAGTTATGTTAGTTGCATTAATATTTGCATTAACCCAAGAAGCAGTGAGATTATAATTTGCTAAATCAACATTATTAACTGCTCCAGTATATGGAACAAAAACTCCGGTTCCATTTGACCTTGCATCAATTGTAGAGTTTAAAGCGGTCTCATTAAAACTCACATTGTTATTAGCAACTGTAAGATATTTAGGAGTATCGGTCCCGGTGATAAAGTTATAGATATCATTCATTATTTTTGTAAAAATAGAAAGATTAAGATGATAATACTCGCTATCATTTCCTCCTTGAAGATTAGTTAAATTCTGATGAGAGATGTTTCCAAGGAAAGTATCTATCTGTGTGCTATTATAAGTTTCATTCCTGGGCATGGCCCATGGATGATTTGTTATTAAATCTCTGCCGCTTAAACTATCATGCTCTACATTAGTTATTGCTGTTGCTCCTTTTATTAATGCAGTGTAATCTATATGAAGTAGATGGCCTACAACACCTGGTTGAACATGCATCAATCTCATCTGAACAGTTTCATTTTGAATATGGGGTGCTGAATCTATTATAGGAAAATTAGAGAAGACAAAGTTAGATTCATCTGTGATTATAAAATAACTTTCCCAAGTGCTGGTGTTGTAATCCCAAATATCTACTTCTATCTCATGCCCAGCAGAACCAGTATACCATTGCCTTAAAAGAACATTATCAAATGAGGTAGTAACATTTGTAAAATTAATCAAGACTGTAATTGAATTTATTCCAGCTGCTTCTGAAACATTATAGTAATCTGTATCTACATATAATAAAGAAGTAAGGTTGCCTCCCGTATTTGTTCCGGTAGTTGTAACAACACTTGTTGGTGGGTAATATATAGAAGCAGTTAAATCAAGGATAGTTTCATTAAGTTTTGTCTCATTAAGAATTATTGAAGTTGTATTATTATATAGATAAGGTGCGGCTCCGTCCTTTTGGTCGTATACTGATTGGGGGACATC